>Ga0114953_1001417_pt1 | contig 17065 bp, 20 predicted proteins | sample SidtaG_FD_87298 | JGI IMG/M metagenome (GOLD analysis project Ga0114953, IMG submission 87298) | Marine algal microbial communities from Sidmouth, United Kingdom - Sidmouth_Male2 metaG | ecosystem: Host-associated > Algae > Red algae > Unclassified | place: Sidmouth, United Kingdom | collected...
ACGGCCTGCAGGTGCTCGCCGAGCAGCGCGAGGCGGCGTCGGAGCGGCATGAGAGCGCTCAGATGGTGTCGGCCATGGCCGCTAAAGAACACATGGACAAGAAGCTGGACCTGGCGGCCGAGCGGATGGAACTAGTTCGGCGCAGGGTGGACGGGGAGGAGCAGATCCGGGCGCTCATACGCTCACTTTGTCGAGCCGAGCAAATGATTCCCATGATTGGCGGGCTACACAAGGCCGGGATGCAGATGAGCAATTTTCTCGCCCAGCGGGCGGCCCTGATGTGCAGCGATGCGGCAGCGATGAATACAGCCACGGAACCTGCCGCTAGCGCAACCGCAACGACCGTCGCTGACACAGACGCGACGGAGGAGCCGCTGGACCAGAATGGCCTCGCACCCCCGCCGCCGCCGCACGAAGATTTGGTCGGCGGGCTAGCCAGTGTCGGGGACAATGGTGGCGACGCGTCAACTCGAGCAAAAGAGTAAAAGTCCAACGCAGACGTTCGTGTTGAGGATTCATTGCTGCCAAATTTCTTTCTTTGAGATCCTGTTACATTTGGCGCCTTTCCCAACAAAGTGGTTACTTTTTGAGGCCGCCATTCTATTTGTTTCCTTTTAGCGGCCGCATTGCCTGCGGCACCTGCTTTTTTGTTTGCATGTCGGTCCGGTGAGTGCAGATTGTCTCCACAGTCCATCTTCATGGTATTGATCTTTCTCTTTGGACAGGAGACACCAACAAAAGGCTCCAAAGAGGAGCCTTAGCCCTCACAGCGTCGTCTCAGAGAGACAAGCGCAGCGCCCAGTTCTTGGTGCCATTGATGATGTCTGCCTGACGAACATGGTGCTCCTGCGTGCCCTTTTTCTACTCGTAGCGACTGGACTGCACGTCTATTGACTCCCAATTTCAATCCGGCAGATGGGTGGGTAATAGCAAGTCAGCAACCTTGTCGCGCAATCAGAGGGCCTGACGATACGCAACTGTCGCTCCCACATCTTGGTGGACGTCGTCAGACCCTCGCTCTGCCACGCCCAAAACCCCCGTCCACTCATCTGCCTCGTTAATCAAGAAGTTGTGTAGCAAGACACACGCCCCAACTACCAAAGGGAAAAGCTCAGTCTCAGCCGAGACATACCGCAGAACCCGCCACTGACCCTTGAGTATAAAAAAAAAAAACCCTCCACCAGTGTTCGCGTGGATGTCAGGCAGAGGTTAAAGAATCTGCGCTTTGGGCTGAGTTCATCACGCGGATACGGTTTCAATGATCAGTTCTCCGAAGCAAACCCGCCGTCCCCAAGCACAACCTGACCAGGATGTAGCAGCCTACGGCCACGTGTCATCTATCGCTCGTACCAATCATACTTTTTGAACGCCCGACTGTCCCCCAAGGACCCGCGCAGACCCGCTCGTATCCACACAAACCGCTTCCGCGCGTTCACGATGCCCGAAAGCAAAACTCCATAAGAACGGTTCCTCGTTGTAATGCTAGCCTCCACGCAGCTGGAGGCGTTCGGATGGGCGTCAGGGTGCCGTCAAGCACAACCGCTACCCCGACTATGCGGCTCCCGAGCCGCTCGGCGAACTCCGTCGCGTTGGACATTTGTGCTGCTAAACATGAAGGAAACATCATGCGCGGCATGCTTTTAGAAATAGCCGCCAGCACGTCCCGCTGGAAGGAAGCAAAGGTCGAGTCGGCGACGTCCGCTACCTCGCAAGCGACGAACTGGGAGCCCCCGTGGGCCAGCCAGAAAAGCGTAAGAGTTAGTCGGACACGAGGTACGACGGTTGGTGGATGTCCGACCCAGCCGTCGCCTGGGCGCCGAAGGTGAGGGCGGACAAGCGGGTAGAGGCGCTCGAAAGACGCGATGGACATGCGGATGCGCCTCTTGAATCCCTCCTCCGACCGCACCAGACGCGCCACACAGGCTTTCCCATTGTCCCGGGTGGACGATGTAGACATGTCCGCACACTGGGAGGTAAATATGTGCACGGTGTCAGGCCATGCTGTACGCCGCGCGTCGAGATTGTGACGCGCCTGAGGAGACTAGCAGGAGTTTACGGCACAATTCGCGGCCGAAGCGATCGTGTGAGTCCTCACAAAACTGCAGTGAAATGAATCGCGATCATCTCGGAGAGGAGGGCCATACCGGCCGTCGTGACCGCTCGTGCGTCACCTGGTATGGGACTCGAGGTCCAGGAAGTCAGGCTGACCAAAACGCAAAGACATGAGGACACGGTTTACTTGCCAGCGTCGACGCTTCCTCCCACCGTCGTCGCCCTTTGTCCTTAAAGGGCGGAAACTGCTGTGCGGGGACCGGGGCCACAAGCTGGCCCGGTTCCGCGCTGCCAAATACCTACGATGTAGATACTTCCCTCTAATGCATGACACGACAATATCTGGACTGCCCCGCCCCGCTGTCAGCATATGAAAGGCCGCCGAGCTCACCCAGACACGTGAGCTGCAGGCGCTCACAAGCCGCAGCGGCACGCCACAAAGGCGACACACCACCGGCCACCCGGCTTCCGCGAACAAGCACCCACAGCCGCGAGTACGAGTCCTCTGGCGTAGTACTACAAACACGAGCTCTTCGCGCAGTTCGCAACTACTTCCTCGCGCGTTGTGTGCATGTGTTCCAAATCAGTCCACCGGCCTAAGTTCGCCTCCCGTACTCACAACGCGACTGGGGATGTCGGCATGACTCGGATTGCCGAATTGGCCCCTCTTCGTGTTGGTCCACGTCCAGTTGTGTGGCTGTGCACTGTGGGGTTGTGCATCACGACGCTCTTTGGACGGCGGGGTTGGCGATGTATGCCCTATCACGCCGTCCGACGCGCCCCGCTGACAAAAAAGTTGGCATTTTCCGAATGTTGCGATTCTGCATACCATTTCCCGATCAGTAGGTGTGCCGATTAACCAATTTCGCATCGGAATCTCAATATCACAAAATTCTGATTAATTCCGATGCTGTGGGTTGTGTGATACGTAGGAGCTCCACTCGCGTTCGTGCCGTGTCTCACGGTTACACGGCCACCACTTGACCCAGGCCGTACCAACGGCTCACCTCAGTACACCACCCAATTAGCGCCAGGAGGGCGCCCGTGCCTGACCCTGGGTCGCTCGGACACATCAATTCACCGCGGCGTCAATACTTCTCCCGCGTGAGACGGCACGGCATGCAGAAGACGCCCCAGTACTTGTATGTGTGGCTGCCGTGCGCCGGGAAAGGTCAGCGCGACTGCGAGCCAAGTACATTCGTGCTGGGGAGGGCATCTGAAGCCCCCCTATACTCAGAGGGAGGCTAGTGTCTATTCTACAGAGGGGATCATTGGATTCTTTTGGGATCAAATGATCCCCCTTTTGAGAGCTTGTTTTCTCGTACTTCCCGTCGCCTCCTGCTCTTTTTTACAGAAGAAATGGACTCAGGGCCGGCTGTTTACCTTTGGGGGAAAGTGGGTGCATCCCACTTTAAGAAGAACTCGGGCTATAGCGGACTTTTGCTCTCATCTTTGCACCGCCCACTCAGCCGAACAGGCCAGCCTGCGAGCGGGTCCAGGTAGCTTCTGAGAAGCCCACCCTGGGCGCAGGGCAGTCGGAACAGGTGCCCTGTCGGTGGCAACGGCCGCCCCCCCCGCGCCGCTGCTCAGCTGCCCCACCGCAACCGCTTCCCCCCCCCCCACTGCTACTCCCGCCCCCCTTCAGCTGGCCATTTCACAATGGGCCAGAGCAGGGAAGGCGGGCGCCGGCAGTAGGGGGGGCGCGCACCGGCGGTAAAGAGACGGCGGGAGCCAGCAGCAGGGAGGTCGGGCGCCGGCAGCAGGGGGAGCGGGCGCCGACTGTAGGGGGGCCGGGCGCCGGCAGGAGAAGGGGCGCTCGCCGGCAGGAGGGGCGCGCGCCGGCAGCGGGGGCGGCGCGCGCCGGCAGCAGGAGGGGCGGGCGCCGGCGGTGGAGGGGGTTGACGCCTGTGGTCTGGCGGATGGCGCCGGTGGTGGGGGGCGGGGGCTCTAGTGATGGGGGGAGCGGCGCAGGCGGTGAGAAGTACGAGCGCAGGTTGCGGGGGAGGGACGTTCGTTGTCGTGGGCCGCAAACACTGGGCCTACGGGGTCAGAATCGACGTTTTTCATGAGGATCATTTGATCCTCAGGCGAGGATCATTTGATCCTTTTTTCCGGTAAAATAGACACTAGTGTCTATTCGCCGGAGAGGAACAGTTGATCATTTGATGATCAATTGATCCTCGCTTGGGACACCTCAGAAAAGAACCTTCCCGACGTCGGTTTTTTTTTCCACGTAGGCAGACGCAGCGAGCGTGCTTTGCCTGTCGGACTGTTCCGTGGCACGCGAGAAAACCAAAACATGCCCGACGAGGAAAAGAGACTCCCTTTCTATTCTAACTACAATCAATTATAATTATCATCAGGATCAGGGGAATAGACACTAGTTTTTAGGTGGCGGCACGGATGTGCGGTATTGTCACGGACTCAGCTGGACTTTTGACTCGAGGGACTGGCGCTCGACGCGAGCTCCTGACGCGCTGGCGCAAGTGTGGAGGCCTCCCCACTCATGGCGGAGCCCCTATCAAGGGTGTCGGATGAATGGAACACTTCGCACGTTGTCGAGTTTATCAAAAAGGTAACATACGATCCCCAGGAAAAAGGGATTCAGAAAGTAGCCCTAAAGCAGCGCTTCAAGTACCACAAAGACATGATGCCCTTCATTAAGCTTCTTTTACTCTCTGCAACATGACAAACACGCCCCGTCAAAGTCGCCAATTGAGACAGGATCGCCGATTGGCAGGAGCGAAATTTTAAGGCTCTTTACAATGAGTTACCGTCACACAAGTAAGATCATCGAGTGCACGCCACAACAATTGCTGCCTGTCATCACTCAGCGCTCCGCGTGTGCCTGCCCAGTCCCTCTCTTAGTGCCGCCCCGCTCCCTCTCGCCATGTGGCGACTACTTTCCCTCTCGACGCCCGAAGCGCTGCCGCCCCTGGCGTGTGATGCTCTGCATCTCGGAACAAATAGCTGTTTCTGTCCACTAAGTCTAGTGGCTGTCTCTCATACTACAGCAGACAATCCCCCACCGTGCCCCCCCTTTGTTTCATCCCAACCGGCGCCTCTAGCCAGCCCTTTTTCTCTCGCGTCACCTGGCGGTGCTCCCCCTTCACCGCTACCGTTGGTTGAAGACATAGGTGCACAGAGCGATATTGATTTGAAATCATAGTGTAAAGGAGACACAGGCTCATTGCTCATGTCGGTAGACCGCCCCCTGCTTGGCAATGGCGCGCCTCTCGTGGAGAGGGCGCACCTTCTGAAGAATCGGCGCACGAGCGCCAGCCACCGCGAGCAGGCTCGCCTCCTCAGCGGCGCTCGACGCAGCCGTCCGAAGGATCGCTGCCGCCGCCCGGAAAGCAGCACTTGCTTTGATGGCAGCGGCGCGCTCACTACTCTTCTGTGCGGCCACCACGGCCACGACACACTTGAGCTTCGTCTTCTTTTCCCGCTTGACCTCCCGCTTCCGTAGGACGTTGAGGACCGCGGCGCTCGTGACGTGGGCACATAGTGCCGTGCACACGATCCCGTTCTTCGTCACAGTCACGCTGTTATCCAGAGAGTCCCAGCGGCATAATAATCGCGCTTGGACGTCCAACCACGGGTCCACGGCGTCAACGTCGGTGGTCAGCGTAGGACGGCACTCACAGAAAAGGTCGCGTCGGTGAATACCGCAGGTTTGACCGGCCACACCCCCGTGCGCACAGATCCGAGTTCGATGTCGGAGGGGGTCGTACCAGAGATGTAGGCCGCGGTTACGAGCCCGCACGCGGTGTACAGGAAAACGTTGAACTCTCGTTGGCGGGGTTGTTCACATAGGCGCTGCCCGGCCCTTTACGCTGCCCTTCCTTCGCCCAATAACGGAATCATCCAGGCGCTGCGTGAAGTGAGATGTATGAGCATGGAGTGCGTGCTCCATGAAGTTGTTTTCCGCCAATCATAGGAGGACACGTCGCAATAGGTGACTGGCGTGGCCGTCAAAGGCAGCCAACATCTTGCCAGGTCGGCGCAGGTCACCCGTCTCCTCGAGGCAGGAGTTCACCGAGGAGAGTACTATTGGTCCAATCACCCCCGCAGGGTCCCTGTAGTGAACCTTAGCTACAGGTGGTAGGTAAACTTCGGGGGTTTGAACGAAGTCGCTCTACAAATCCCGATACTCGGCCTCCTTTCGAGGAAGGACGACGATGGGATTGTAAGCCGTCCCGCTCTCGGTGACTGCAGCCCCAATCTTTACGTTCTCACAGTCCCTACCCGCAGACAAGCCCTACGAAAACGAATGGCCCGCCCCCGTGTCGACGAGCACCTTATCTCTGGATGCCACCATAGTGGCAAGCAAAATCAGCGTCTCGTCTCAGTTCGACATGCGCTCAGCCGTGATATTGTTCGTAGATACCTTGTGAGCCAAAACCGACAGGTTCTGGGAAACTTTGGCCCTGGTCATTGCCTTGGCACGGCAGCTTTCGACGCGATTCTCCTTGCTTTGGGGGAAACCCCGTGTACAGGGTGACACGGCCGCTCGGCATGAGCCGGGGACGGGTCATGACCACTCACGTAAGACCCCCCAAGCGGCGTTAGCGTGGGACACCCCCTTGGGCTGATGTCCAGGGATCCCGAGGGCCACACACGAAACGAATACTCTAAAGGGGCGCGGGGTGATGAGCACCCGATCGGCCCCCCCTGGAGGGGTCTGACACAGCCGAGGAAAGGACGCGTCTTCCCGAATCCGGGCCCTCTGAAGGGACCGGGAAGCTTGTGGAAGCTTCCGCAATTCGAGCGTAAGCCGGACCGAGATCTGATCTTGACCATGGATAAAATCCTACAGGAACTCTATACTGGAAATATGAAACATGTTGGGATATGTCCCTACGTACTGATCTTGGGTACTGCTGACCTCCAAAACGTGGCGGTTGCGGAGTGGTTGCAATCATTCAACGGCGTACGTGGACCAATGGAAAGGTCAGGAATCATGTGAGTTCCTCAAACAGTCTCCTCATGCAGCTCTGCACACTGGAAACGCACATCAGGTCCTCACGAAATCTGAAGAAATTTGTTGATCTCATGAGAAATCACAGGTCTGGCTCAGAACCCTCTCCCTGCCCTCTTCAGGCCCAAGCAAGCGGCCCAACAATCTCAGGAAATCTCATTGAGGGTTGCAATGGCTCTGCATGACTCCTGCAAGACACGTTGATTGGCTTGTAAGAATACTGGCGGCAACTCTCAGCCAAAAGTACGATCGTGGCTTGTCAAACAGCCAATTCGACTTCATTTCTATGCTGCGTCGTCGGCTCTGCCTCCCTTCTCTCTGCAACCGCCATTTTTTGAAGGTTAGGAATAAATCCTGAGATCTGGGAAGTCTTGGTGATTTTTCTGCTTCCGCCCGAGACGGGCCGGGGTCCCCTTCCAGTTGAAGGGTAGTCGAGGATGCTGAGCAGGGGCCCCTCGAGTCCCGGGCCTGAGACCATGGCCCGTTGAGCACCAGTCCCCCCGTGATGGCGCCCGGGGGTCGGGATTGTGCACGTCCTGCGTCTTGTTTCTGAGGGTATGTGAGTGTATGCATTGGGGGCATCGAGCGTCTTCGAATGTATCAGCCTTGAGTTTGCGTTACCTTCTTCGGTCTGGTGCGCTTCGCGCCCAGTGATCCAGGCGTTCGTGTTGTCTTTCCCGTGTTTCGCTCCGCATACTGTTCTCAGCTTTCCGACGGGGCTATACCTCGACGGCTTTGAGGGAAGGATCCACTACAATTGGTGGAGTAGCGGGGGTCAAGGTCAAGCCCTTCCCGATCAGTTGGGCCGTCCCTGTGTCGTTCTCTTACGGTGGACTTGCTCTCTTTGTCTTTCCCTTGGGTGTGACTGTTGCTGTGCTTGTTTGACTGCAATCTCCCACGGGGGAGTAAGGCTTCCATCGTTATGGACAGCATGAGGGGGATGATGTCCCGCGCGCAAGGCGCGAGCTCCTCTTCACGACCAGGGCCTTTCAGAATCCGGGTTTTCCAGCAGAATCTGGGATAAAGGCAGATATATCCGGATATATCCGTTGGATGCTTCACGCCATCCAATGTGAAAGCAAAAAGAAAGACACTGCTGGAAATCTCACCTCATGCTCTGGCTCTTGGTGGAAGGATGAATGAACATAAGATGTTGCTGCGAGCAGGATGCCGCTGCGTACAGAACGGTGCTTTATACGAATCCTTATTCCGAAGCCCCTGTTCACGACGCATCCGTGACGGAGCTAGTGAGGGCTCAGGGCCGAGTGGCGTCTTGGGGGACCCTCCTAATGTGGAGGGTCGCCCGCGCGTGTGCAAGAGTGAGCGTGGCACGGCGAGCGACAGAGGAGGGGACGGAGGGGAATTCCCGTTGCACGTTGGTTTTGCGACCGCCACAATGGGTCGAGAGCAAGTCTCCCCCGGAGTGCCGGGGCTTCCTGGGAGGCGGAAGCAAGCAGTACCGTCCCAAGAACAGGGGCCGTATGACGGTCAGGCGCGTCGAGATAGGCGCGTGGGTTTACCCCATACGCCCCCACAAGTCAATGCGGTTCGGGCTCCGCAAGGGGCCCTAGAGGGAGATGCGTGTTCGGCGGCCCTGTGGGACTCCTTGGATGCTTTCTTCAGCCAATTACATGAGTGGTTTTCTTTCTTGGAGACAGACCTCGGGGCCTCTCGACGGTTCTGGCGCCGTCGTCGCCGACTGAGCTCCTCCTCCTCGGACGGGGCGTACTCCGGCGGAGATGGGGCACTGCATGTCCCCCGGCGTGCGGTATCACGCGCCCTAGGGCGCGATGTAGAGGGAAACCCTCGTCGTCGACCCCCCGAGAAGATCATCCCTGCGGATGATCGTACTGCAGAGATGCTGGATTTTTTATCGCACGCATTGGCGAATACGGACGTCCTGTATGACCGGACGATGGCACACGGCCTAGGCCGTCTGCGTAAGGACGTCTCGGCCACCTTTGGTCGAGATGCAGAGAGGGATGGGCCGCCCGAATTGGGGATCTTAGAGTTTCCGAACCGCTTTGTAAAGCGGGGAATGACAATGATGAGTCAGTGGGCAGACCCCTCTACCTCCTCTCGGAGTTCACCAATATTGACCTCAAACGGGATTTGTACACCATCATGCCGTCCCTGCAAGGAGGACGTAGTGGAGAGGTCAATTTCTATAAGGAACTGGTCACTTGGCTTCTCCGAGATTATGCGGATGAGCAGTCGCTAAGCGACCAGGACGATCTGTCCCACGGAGCCTCGCAGGAGGATGGTGAAACGGAGAATGAGTTCTACGTTCGCCCTTGGAGGCTACGTCGCCTCTGTGGGTATATCCACGCAGAGGGGCAAATGAAGAGCCGCTATATGCAGGGGCTTGGTTGGGAGATTCGCGCAGATGCGCGCGAACAAAACATCGGCAGTATGCCGATGGATCTTCCGGTGCAATATGCCGAGAGGAAGGGTGACGTCTGTCGCAGACGTCACGAGAAAGAAAAGGAAGCAACAGTCGGAAGAGGCCCGACGGGCCGAGACCAGTAGAGAGCGTCGAGCAGCCCTGCCTACACCTTGCTAGTATGCTACCGCGGCGGTGCCAGTCCCAACTAAGGTGGGGGAATTCCTGCCGGGTCCTTCCCCAAGCGAAAAAGGTCGCTTTGAGCGGCCGAGGAAGTACAACTGCCTCGCATGAAACATTCGAGGACATTTCTTCCATGAGTGTCCCGACCTCGACGCGGCTACCAAGGCCCTGTTGAACAAGATCTACGAGGAGCGTATAGCAGAGCGTCCCCAAGGGGACCAGCTCCGTCCTAAGCAGGCAGTACCAGCCGTAGGCACAAGCCTGGGCCCGCCTTTGTCGGCCCAGGATGACGCTCCACCCCCACAGGTGGAAGCCGAAGAACCGGTCGAGGAGGACAAGTCCTCCTCGGAAAACGAGTAACGGGGACGGTGGTTTAGCCTCCCCCGACAACTCTTAGAGAAACAAGGAGCTAATAGTCTTTCCGGCGAGCCGGGAAGAACTGGCCCAAGCGGCCACCGGGGGTCATCCGAGGGAATCGCCCTGAGGGTACGGCGTGCGTATACATGCCCTCCTGTAGCTATAAGCTAGTCGCCATGTTATTTCTGAAGGAAGGTTTCGAACTTATTACATGGGCCATGCTGGATACAGGGAGTGTGTAACATATCTCCTTGATATTGGGATATTGGGACTGGAAGACCCCTCGCCTGGTCAGTATTCAAGTGAAGGGTTGAACTGACTTGTGGCTTGCTCTTTGGGAGGTTGCTTCCGTCTTGTAGATCTGTCCTTTCATTGATCGTCTCTTTTTTGGTGGTTATTCGATCTTTATGATCGCTCGGTCGATCGACCCCGCCCCTTTACAGTCTAATATTAAAAGCACTATGCGACCGGAGCTCGCCGACGTCCGCACTGTGGTATTAATGACGTTGGTTAATTAACCAGCCCGTAGCGACAGACCGCAGACGCACGATAAAGCGAACGCTATCGCCCAAGAGGCGAGGAAGAAGAACCTTTGTTCATGCAACATCCCATGGGGAGCCGGGGGTGCCGACGACGGGGAACCCCGGTCCCATGGTGCTTTTTTTATCAGATGGTAAAGGGGCGAAGTCGATCGACCGAGCGATCATACAGATCGAGTAACCACCAAAATAGAGACGATAAAAGAGAGGACAGATATACAAGACGGAAGTAAGCTCCCAAATGGCGAGCCACAAGTCAGTTCAATTCTCCCCGTGAATACTGACCAGTCAGGGGGGCTACGGGGCCCAAAAGAGACCTTCGGTAACTGCGGCGTGGTCATCGATTGTGGGTAATTTGTGGGTCGCCCGACCGGTTTTTTAAGGAAGCCACATCCATCCCTTCGGAGCTTCAGCATGTATCAAATGTGGGTCCGGCAGTCCTGCCACACTCCTTGTGAACTCGCTTACAGTATGACCGGGTGGAGACGTCTTTCGGCGCCGGTGACGACGCCGTGACGGACGTGTGCCGGAAGGGCGATCGGGCGACTGTCCTTCGGAATCCGTAAGACTGGGCATCGAAAGCCAACGGGTGCCAGCGGTTGGCGGAAACTTCCATGTAAGCTACTCATGAACTGCTACGTGGCTGCGGTCACCTCGGTCGGTACCGGTTCTTGACGTGGGTCGAAGGGCCTCCTTAGCCATAAATGGGATGGAGATGTGGGTCGAAGGCTTAACGGGGCGTGAAACGTGTCCCCAACCCACGCCGTCGATCCACATTTAACATGCCGAAGGTCTCTAGTATCCCAAATATTAATGAAATATGCTACATACCCCTGTAATGAGATTCGAGCCGTCCCGGCGAGTGGGCGCAGATCGACTGATCCGCCACCACATACGCCATAAATGGCAACCAATCAGTGTGTCGCGTCACGACGCGCGAAGGGACGTGAGGGCGTTACACCCTGGCAGGCGCCTGCAAAGGGGATCGGGCAGACCCCTGAAACCCTCGCGCGACACGGGGTGAAGGAGCCCGCGGCGTGAACGGTCGCGAGCCGCCCAGCATAGCAGATGCGTGCCGGAGGGCAAGAGGGAGGTGTCGGGCAGCCTATGGGCACCCACAGGGCGGCAGCGGCCGTGCAGGCATCAGATCGGCCCCTACAGGGGTGGGGGCCTCGTGCCTGTGTGCTTCAGAGGGCACAGCTGGGGGCAGCACGGCGGGCTTCTGGGCTCGCCGCACGGCATATATACCGGGGGGTTGGGGACGGCAAGGGCCCGTCCAGTTCCCCATGCCAGCCGGCGTCCGGGGTTGAGTAGCCCAGTTGGGCAGGTTGCCGTGGCCTGCGCTTCCGCACTTGGTGATCACTGGGTCCTCCGTCAGCCGTGCCCCGTCCGTCGCGCGGCGAGGCTATCACGGCCTTGCCCTCGGCGGGTGGGGGTCGTTTCGCTAGCGCACACTGTGGATGGGGGGACCGGGTCGGGCTCATAGCCACTGAGGAGTCAGGCGCTCGGCTTGTCTCCAGCCGATTGACCATAGGTCGGGAGGGAAGAGCGTTGTAGGCTTTTGGGTTGGAGCGAGTGGCGTTGGCCCGAGTCGGCCGCTCGACGCGGGTTTCCGACCGCAAGGACAAGACCAAGATGGCGGGCGGCAGTAGCGACGTCCACAAGGCCGACGCGGCCGGCGCCGCTGGGAACGGTGCCATTGGCGCGGGGGGCCCCGCGGGGCGGGCCGGGTCGGAGGCGAGCGTGGGCTCTGAGTCGCGTCAAGGCGGATCAACAGCCGACAGTGGGCGCGACATGCGTGGCGCCGACATCCCGGCGGGGAATCCCAACGAGGCCGAGGACCAGGCGGCGGAGCTTCCGCTCATCGAGGGGGCGGGGCCGTTGCCTTTTCGGGGGACGTACTTCAGCCGTCAGTCCCTTGGGACACGCGACGGCGTCCCCGTCATGAGCGACGACGTCCTGGTGGACGCGGCGACCAAAAACCGCCGCGTGGCATTGGTTCGCACTGAACAAGGCCATTGGGGCGTGCCGCCGGGGTTCATAGACATCCTCAACGGGGTCCCCGATGATCACGTTGACGCCGTCGTGGCGGAGGTGCACGGCAATGCGAACTACGGCAACCAAGGCGAGGAGCGGTAGGCGTCGAGGTTCTGGCATACGCCAAAGAGTTGGTCCATTACGGACGGCCCTTCCACGGCTTTCATGCGCGTCTTCACGCTTGGGAGCTCCTGTTCCCGGTCCACCAGATGCGGACCTTTGAGGTCGCTGCCAACAACGTCGGGCGTTTGCGTCGCGCTTGGCCAGAGGCCGTCTTCCTGTCGCGCCGTACGGCCAAGGAGTTGTCGGTGCCCTGTGCCCAAGATGCGGGTATGGAAGAGTACCTCGATGAGCTCATCGAGGCATCTCACGAGGCGGAACACGCCGTGGAGGAGAACTTCGACGCACGCACAGTGGCGTTGAAATCCCCCTTTCGGGCGCCGAGTTACGCCCCCGCCCATCGGCGTGCTCAGAACGCGGCTCGCATCTCGGGCCACGGGCTTTTTCCCACCTCTTGGTGCTCCGGTGTTATCCGGGCGCCCCGTTATTCGAATTGTCTCGGTGGTTCCCACGCTACCCCCACTGGTGGTGATGGAGATGCCTTAGGCACTGTCGTACTTGGCTCACAAGCTCGTCAAAAAGTTCAGTGCCGCTTGGCATGTTGTTCATGCGGAGTATCACTACTTCTTGGCTGCCGGCAGGGTGCATATCTGTGGGGGAAACCCCCTGTCAGCGGTGACACGACCCCCCGGCATGAGCGGGGGACGGGTCGTGACCAGTCACGCAACACCCCCCTAGGGGGGTAGCGTGGGACAATCCCCTTGGGCGGGTGTCCAGGGAGCCCCAGGGCCACGCATGAAACGACCCCTGTAGAGGGGCGTGAGGCGGGGAACACCCGATCGGGCCCCCCCGGGGGGGTCTGACACACACAAGGGAGACACACGTCTTCCCGAATCCAGGCCCTCTTGGGAGACCGGGAAGCTTCTGGAAGCTTCCGCCATCCGAGCGTAAGCCGGACCGAGATATGATCTCGACCAGGGATAAAATCTCACCGGAATTCTATCCGGGAAAATTCAAAAATCTTGGGAGAAGTCGCGAGGTATTGGTTTTGGGTAAATCCTGAAATATAGGAAGTCTGAGTGACTTTCCTGCTTCCGCCCGAGACGGGCAGGGGTCCCCTTTCAGTGGAAGGGCTGTCAGGGATGCTGGGCAGGGGCCACTAGAAGCCCGGATCTGAGACCGTGGCCCGTTGTGTACCGGTCCCCCCATGGTAGCGCCAGGGGTCGGGATTGTGGACGTCCTGCGTCTTGATTCTGAGGGTATATGAGAGTATGCATTGGGGTCATCGTGCGTGTTCGAATAAATCATCGTTGCGTTTGCGTTCCTTCAGTCGTTTTGGTGCGCTTCGCGCCCAGTGATCCCGGCGTTCGTGTTGTTTTTCCGGTGTTTCGCTCCGCATCCTGTTCTGGGTTTTCCGACGTGGTTACACCCCGTCGGCTGTGAGGGCAGGATCCACTACAATTGGTGGAGTAGCGGGAGTCAAGGTCAAGCCCTTCCCGATCAGTGGGGCCGTCCCTGTGTCGTTCTGTTACGGTGGACTTGCTCTCTTTGTCTTATACTTGGGTGTGACTGGTTGACTGTTTGACTGGATTCTCCCACGAGGGAGTAGGGCTTCCATCGTTATGGATAGCATGAGGTGGATGTTGTCCCGCGCAGAAGGCGCGGGCTTCTCTTCACGGGGCGTCCGTGACGGAGCTAGTGAGTGCTCGGGGCCGGGTGGCCTTTTGGGGGACCCTCCTCACTGGAGGGTCGCGCGCGCGTTTCCACGAGAGTGCGTGGCACCGCGAACGACGGAGGCGAGGGCGGTGATGGATTCCCGCTCCTCCCTTCTGTTGATACCGGCACAAGGGGTCGAGAGAGAGTGTCCTCCAGAGTTCCAGGACCGCTGGGGGGTGGAGGATAAGAGGTCCCACCCCAAGAACAGGGGCAGTATGACGGTCGGGCTCGGCGGGCTAGGCCCGCCGGCTTACCCCATACACCCCCACAAGTGTGTGGGGTTGGGGTTCCGCAAGGGGCCCTGGAAGGGGACGCCTTTTCGGCGGCCCTACCGGATGCACTGGATGCGTTCATTAGCCCGTTACATGAACGGCTGTCTATCTTGGAGACAGCCCTTGGGGCCTCCCGACGGTCAAGGCGCCGTCGTCGCCGACTGAGCTCCTCCTCCTCGGATGGGGAGTACTCCGGCGGAGACGGGGGACGTCATGTCCCCCGACGTGCGGTAGCACGCGCCCTAGGGCGCGCGCTAGAGGGAGCCCCTCATCGTAGACTTCCCGAGAAGATCATCCCTGCGGATGCTCGTTGTGCAGCGATTCTGGATTGTGTATCGTACGCCTTGGCGAATACGGACGTCCTGTATGACCGGAAGATGGCCGACGGCCTACGCCGTCTGCGCAAGGATGTCTCGGCCACCTGTGGTCGAGACGCAGAGTGGGATGGGACGCCAGCCTTAGGCGTCTTTGAGGTCTTGAACCGCTTTGTAAAAGCGGGGAATGAAAATGATGTGTCAGAGGGCCGACCCCTCTACCGCCTCTCTGAGTTCACCAATAGTGACCTCAAACGGGATTTGTACACCATCATGCCGTCCCTCCAATGAGGACGGAGTGGAGAGGTCAATTTCTATATGGAACTGGTCACTTGGCTTCTCCGAGATTATGCGGATGAGCAGTCGCTAAGCGACCAGGACGATCTGTCCCACGGAGCCTCCCCGGAGAGTGGGGAAACCGAGAACGATTTCTACGTACTCCTTAGTGAGTTACGTCGCCTCTGTGGGTATATACACACAGAGGGGCAAATGAAGAGCCGCTATATGAAGGGGCTCGGCTGGGAGAATCGCGCAGATGTGCGCAAACACAACACCGGCAATGTGCCGATGGACCTCCTCGTGCAATATGCCGAGAGGAAGGGTGACGTCTGTCGCAGACGTCACGAGAAAAAAAAGGAAACAACAGTTCGAAGAGGCCCGACGGGAGGAGGCCCGTCGAGAGCGTCTAGCCGCACGGCCGACACCACGCAAGTATGTTACCGCGGCGGTGACAGCCCAAACTAAGGTGGGGGAAGTCCCGGCAGGTCCTTCCCCAAAGGGAAAAGCGCGCTTTGGGAATCCAAGGAACTACAACTGCCCTGCACGTGACATGCGAGGACATCTCTTCCGTGAGTGTCCCCGCCTCGACGCGGCGACCAAGGCCCTGTTACACAGGGCCTACGAGGAGCGTATGGCAGAACGTCTTCAAGAGGACCAGCGCCGTCCAAAGCAGACGGTGGCAGCCGTGGGCACAAGCCTAGAGCCACCGTGGTCGTCGTTGGATGACACTCCACCCCCAGGGGTGGAGGCCGAAGAGTTGGTCCAGGAGGACAAGTCCTCCTCGGAAAACGATTAACGGGGGCGGTGGTCCCGCCTCCCCCGACAACTCTAAGGGCAACAAGGAGGTACAAGTCTTCCCGGCGAGCCGGGAAAAACTGGCCTAAGCGGCTACCTGGGGTATCCCAAGAGGAACCCCCTGAGGGCACGGCATGTGTATTCATGCCCTCTTCTAGCTATAAGCTGGTTGTCAGGATATTCCTGACAGAAGGTTTCGACCTTACCACTCGGGCCATCCTGGATACAGGGAGTGGCCCCACGATGATAAGCCGGCAGTTACTGCCGGACGACACCCAGCTACAACCGCTGCGGGAGTGGGCCTCTACGTTCCACGATGTCATGGGGGCTGGCTCCCCATTGTGGGTTCAGTATGTCTTGGTGTGGCCCTTGGGGTCCAGACCTCCGACCTCTCCTCTGGAGTTGTCGACAATATGAGTGTCCCAGCTATACTGGGCGCCTCCTTCATGGATATCGCAACAAAGAGTATTGCGACTCAGGAGCAACATGTGGAGCTCCTCAATGGTACCAAGGTACCTATCCGAAGAGACGGTGCCCGCAAGGGGCACCCGACCACGTCAGTCAGCGCGGTATGTGCGTGCCCCCAAGGGGGTACGGCTAAGCTAAGGCGAGCAAGAAAGACCTGGGTACAACCCGGGACTATCACATGCATCCCCGGGAAGGGTACCTACACGGGGCATGGCTTCGTTACGGGGCGACCCCTGTTATATCACAACCATGGTATACAGAACGCTCAGGGACCCGCCATCATGGTACCGGCGAGCCGATAACCGTCCAAGTGATGCACTTGGGCGCTACGCCCCTACGGCTGACAACCGATATGAACGTGAGGTATATCGACCCCTATGAGGGGCCGACCTATGAGGTGCCCCGAGACGAGCTCCAGGAGTGCGACGAGATCTCCAAGGAGGAGAAGGATTCCCCACTCCCAGGAGTGGACGTGTCGTCGGTACCCGACGAATGGTCAGGGGCCTTTAGGGCCCTCTTGAAGAAGCATGCACCCCTCTGGGGGGGTAACTTGGGGTTGATACGCGGTGTAGAACACCGCATTCGTCTGAAGCCCGGGGCTGTCCCCGTGAGGCAACACCCCTACAAGG
>Ga0114953_1001420_pt1 | contig 17045 bp, 25 predicted proteins | sample SidtaG_FD_87298 | JGI IMG/M metagenome (GOLD analysis project Ga0114953, IMG submission 87298) | Marine algal microbial communities from Sidmouth, United Kingdom - Sidmouth_Male2 metaG | ecosystem: Host-associated > Algae > Red algae > Unclassified | place: Sidmouth, United Kingdom | collected...
CCCCGCCGCGTGGTCCCTGTTTTCCCCCCCCCGGCTCTCCCCCCTCTGCGTTTTTCTCCTTCCCCTCCCCCCCCCCCCCCCCCCTCCGAGCGTGCGAGCTGCACAACAGCATCCTTTCCCCTTCTCTGCCTCACTCACCCCGCCCCCCTCGCAGGCAGGCTACAAAGCGGCCACATGGGCTGCGGCCAGCAGTAAAGGCTGCCACCGAGGAAAAACGCGGGACGCCTTCCCCCCCCCCTCACCCTCGCGCCACTCCACGCGTGACCCCCTCTCTTGCGCAACCACCAAGCAGCAGGCCTTTCCATGCTCTGTCCCCCTCTCTTCCTCCCTCGTAGGAAAATCTACGAAACGGCCACCTGAACGGCGGCCGACCTTTGGCCGCACCGCGGAGAAAAACAGCGTGACGCCTCCGGCCTCCCCTTCTCCGCGCCTGCCGCCACGCCCCGGTGTTGCCGGGTTGAAAATTCGGGCGGCGGGCCAGCCGCCGCTTCCGTTCCTATCGAGTTGTGCGGGGCGCGTGGCGGGGGGCGAGTGGTGTCAGCGAGGGGGAAGGGGGTGAGGACGGGGGGGGCGCCGCCTTGATGGGCGGGGGACAGGGAAATGCGGGCGATGATGTGCTCTTGAAGGAGAAATGTAGCAGGGGGGGTGTGCCAGTTCCCCGTCAAAAGCGGCATGCCAGTGCGGAGACCGAGCCGCACACGCTTGGCTGTCCCGTGATGTCGCTGCACACGATTACTGAGCACAATCATCGAAAACTGCTGTAATTAGCATTACAATCAGCAATTCCACAAGCGTCAATCAGCACCTTTTCCGGAAAGACTGGACCCCCCGTCCCAAACATGAAGCCCGTCCTCAACCAATGTTCAGACTTTTTAGTATCTTCACTTGTGGATTGCAGTATACTTGCAACTGGTACCCATCGCATGTCGGTATTATCGGAAGATACCCGAATCTAAAGGAATTCCGAAATACGCCACTCAAGTCCAGATTGAGTACCCATAGTAGGTCCTGGTCAAAAGCGCGCATATACGTGGTCTGGGCTGTGCCCAGCTGACAGCAAATCGACGGGGTGAGGGCCTCACGGTCCTCGACGTACCGCTCCGCCGCCGTGGAGCCGTTCTAGGTTCTCTCCTCGGATTGTCTACGCTGAAGCAGGCGCTCCATTGCAGTATGCTGGAGCCTTCTAGGGCTCACGAAGGTAAAGGGGGTCTCCCCAGTGCTCGTGTGCACCCGCGTATTATACGCAGCAGTAAGAATGGACAGAAGACTGTCCCATTCTGTCTGATGCTCTCTAACGGAGCATCGGAGCTGCCGCACCCAAGGGCGCGCTCCACCTGCCCGTTAGTCTGGGGGTGGTAGGGAGTGGTTCAGTTCGAGGCTATACCCAGAAAACCGAGGATGCCCTGGTAGTATACCGAGGCAAACGGAGGTCCGTTGTCCGTAAGGACAGAGTCGGGGATGCCATAGGCAGCCACCCAAGTATCAATGAACGCTGACGATACCGTCAGCGCTGTCGCATCCCGTGACGGGATGGCCCGCGTCAACTTGGTAAACCGGTCACATATGACCAGCACATGCTTGTGACCGCCCCAAGAGGTGGTCAATGGGCCTGGCAGGTCCATTGCGAGCCCCGAGAAGGGCTCGACAGCTGCGACAGCTTCATTGTGGATGTATGCCTCCTCTCGGACAGGCGATTCTTAGCGCACGCGGGGCATTGCTCCACGTGCTTATAGACGTCTACCACCATGGTAGCCCAGTAAAAATACTGGTGGAGGGTGTCATTCATCCTCCGCGTGCCGAAGTTCCCGGCAATCACCGACTGGTGTTGATATCGTAAGAGGCGCTGCTTCTGCGCCTCGGGGATGACCACTTGGGTCTTCCTCCCGTATACCGAACGTACGCAGAGGAGCCCATTCTTCTCTTGAATGAGGATGGCTTTCAGACTCCACTTGGGGTCGGGTGGCGAAAGAACGTCCAGTTCTTTCAGCCGTTCTTGACAGAACGCATCCTCGGTTTGGCCGAGGATGATCTCATGGGCAGTTAGCGCCCCTACGGGGGCTTCGGCTGGCGATGCTGCCTCCAGGGCGTCCCTCGCCCGGGACTCGACGGCCAGGACGGGGATATCCTCGTCCAGGGGAGTCGAGTCGAGTTCCTCCGTGGGCAGACGCGAGAACTCGTCCGCGACCTTTTGGTCCTTTCCCGGCTTATACCGGATCTCATGGGTGTATTCCGATAATCAAAGTCGACGGCGGTTTATCCGCGCGTTCGGACTCATGTTGGTGAGTACCGATGGTAGGGACAGGTGGTCACACCAGACCAAAACTCTGCCCCCTCGAGGTCTGACCTCAAGTTGGTCACCGGCCTGACGACGCGAAGCACCCCTATCTCGGTGGCGAAGTAGTTCTTCTCCGCAGGGAGAAGAGCGCGGCTCTGGAAGCCGATGGGTTGATACTCCCCATCGGGTTGTTGCTGCTGTATGCAACAACCCAGCTGTTCATTGCTGGCGTCTACATCAACGATGTAGTGCCCGTCTCTCCGTGGGTGCGCGAGGATGGGGGCGGCTAAAAGCCGTCCTCGTAGCTCTTCGAAAGCATTCGTCTCCTCCTCCCTGGGGGGAGGCTGTCTCTTGGGGAGCTTGGTGCGCTTCAAAGCGGGTAGGGGCTTCGCTCTCTTGGAGAAGTCAGCCTCGAAGCGGCGATATACGCCGCACATACCCAGGAAGCTCTTCATTTGGGTTTGGGTCTCCGGATACCGAAGGCCCCTCAGTGCCCGGAGAATCTTCTCCAGGACATGTACTCATCCCGGCCTGATAACATGGCCGAGGTATTCCACCTCTTCTTAGAATAACTGGCACTTGGCCGCCTTCAAGGTGACCCCTGCCTCTCCTAGGCGTGTCAGCACCTCATCGAGGTGTTGTAAGTGTTCCTCTGGGGAACGTGAGATGACGATAGCGTCGTCCAGATATACTAAGCATATCTGCCACTTGACCCCTGCTGGGATCATATCCATAGCTTTTTGAAAGTTGGCAGGGGCATTGCACAACCCAAAGGGGAGGCGTACGCATTGCCACGCGCCCGAATGGCACATGAACGCCGTGATGTGTTTATCCTTCTCGGCTACTGATATGGTCTAGTGTCCCGCATTTCAGTCCAGGGTGGACAACGCCCTGGCATCCCCTAGGGAATCTCAGCACTCATCCGTTCAAGGAATGGGGTACGCGTCCGTGACGGTCATCGAGGCCTCAAGCGAATGCGTTGTTCTACATCGCGCATGAACCCCAAGTCACGCCCCCAGAGGGGGGCATGCTTCTTCAAGAGGTCCATAAGGGCCCCGGACCATTCGTCGGATACGGACGACACGTCCACACCTGGGATTGGGGACTCTCTCTCCTCCTCAGATGGCCCGTCGCGCTCCCTGAGCTCGCCCGGGGACACCTCATATGTCGGCCCCTCATAGGGGTTGATATACCCCACGGTCATATCGGGTGTCAGCCGCAAGGGCATAGCGCCCAAGTGCATCACTTGAAAGGTCAATGGCTCGCCCGCCACCATGATAGAGGGTCTTTGCGCGACATGTATCCCATGGTCGTGGTACAACTGGGGTCTCCGTGTAATAGAGTCATGCCCCGTGTATTTACTCTTCACGGCGATGTGCGCGATAGTCCCGTGTTGTACCTAGGTCTTCTGTGCCGGCCTGAGCTTAGATGTGCCCCCATCGGGGCACGCACACACCGCACTGACTGACGCGACCGGGTTCCCCTTGAGGGCACCGTCTCGTCGGATGGGTACCTTGGTACCATTGAGGAGCTCCGCATGTTGCTCCTGTGTCGCAATATTCTTTGTTGCGATATCCATAAAGGAGGTGCCCATTATTGTTGGGACACTCATATTGTCCACAACTCCAAAGAAAAAGTAGGAGGTCTGGCCCCCAAGGGCCACACCACGACATACTGAACCAACAATGTGCAGCCAGCCCCCATTGACATCGTGGAACATAGAGGGCCACTCCCCAAGCGGTTGTAGCTGGGTGTCGTCCGGCAGTAACTGCCGGCTTATCAGCGTGGGGCCACTCCCTGTATCCAGGATAGACCGAGTAGTTAGGTCGAGACATTCCGTCGGGAATAACCTGACAGCTAGCTTATAGCTAGAAGAGGGCATGAATACACATGCCGTTACCTCAGGGGGTTTCCCTTGGGATATTCCAGGTGGCCGCTTAGGCCGGTTCTTCCCAGACTGCCGGGAAGACTTGTACCTCCTTGTTGCCCTTAGAGTTGTCGGGGGAGGCGGGACCTCCGCCCCCGCTACTCGTATTCCGAGGAGGACTTGTCCTCCTCGACCAGTTCTTCGACTTTCACCCCTGGGGGTGGAGTGTCATCCGACGACAACCACGGTGGCCCTAGACTTGTGCCAAAGGATGCCACCGTCTGTTTTGGACGGCGCTGGTTCTCTTGAGGACATTCTGCCATACGCTCCTCGTGGGCCTTGTTCAACAGGGCCTTGGGCGCCGCGTCGAGGCGGGGACACTCACGGAAGAAATGTCCTCGCATGTTACATGCGAGGCCGTTGTAGTTCGTTGGTTGCCCAAAGCGCCCTTTACCCCTTGGGGAAGGACCTGCCGGGACTTCCCCCACCTTAGTTGGGGCTGTCACCGCCGCGGTAACATTCTTGCGTGGTGTCGGCCGTGCGGCTCGACGCTCTTGACCGGCCTCGGCCCGTCGGGCCTCTTCGGCGTGCTGCTCCTCGTAACGACTGCGACAGACGTGACCCTTCCTCTGGGCATATTTCAGCAGAAGGTCCATCGGCATATTGCCGACGTTGTGTTCACGCACATCTGCGCGAATCTCCCAACCGAGCCCCTGCATATCGCGGCTCTTCATGAGCCCCTCTGTGTGGATATACCCACTGAGGCGACGTAAGCCCCGAAGGTGTAGGAAGACATCATTCTCGGTTCTCCCGTCCTCCTGGGAGGCTCCGTGGAACAGAGCGTCCTGATCGCTTAGCGACTGCTCATCCGCATATTCGCGGAGGAGCCAGTTGATCAGTTCCATATAGGAACTGACGACTCCACTGCGCCCTCCTTGGAGGGACGGCATGATGGTGTACAATTCTTTTCTGAAATCACCCTTGGTGAACTCCGAGAGGAGGTAGAGGGCTCTGACCTCTGACACGTCATTGTCATTCCCCGCTTTCACAAAGCGGTTCAGAATCTCAAAGACGCCTAAGGCTGGCGTCCCGTCCCACCCTGCGTCTCGACCAAAGGTGGCCGAGACATCCTTGCGCGGACGGCCTAGGCCGTGTTCCATAGTCCGATCATGCCGGACGTCCGTAGTTGCCAAGGCGAACGATACACAATCCAGAATCTCTGCATAACGATCATCCGCAGGGACGATCTTCTCGGGGAGCCAAAGATGAAGGTTTCCGTCCAGCTCGCGCCCTAGGGCGCGTGCTACCGCACTTCGGGGGACATGACGTCCCCCGTCTCCGCCGGAGTACGCCTCATTTGAGGAGAAGGAGCTCATTCGGCGACGACGGCGCCTTGACCGTCGGAAGGCCCCAAGGGCTGTCTCCAAGAGAGACAGCCGTTCATGTAACGGGCTAATAAACGCATCCATTGAGTCCCGTAGGGCCGCCGACAAGGCGTGCCTTTCCAGGGCCCTTTGCGGAACCCCAACCCCACTGACTTGTGGGGGTGTTTGGGGTAAGCCGGCGGGCCTAACCCGCCGAGCCCAACCGTCATACTGCCCCTGTTCTTGGGGTGGGTTCTCTTGTTTTCCACCCCCCGAGGGGTCTCGGCCATCTGGGGGAGATTCTCTCTCGTGCCCTTGTGGCGGTCTCAACAGAAAGGGGGAACGGGAATCCGTCACCGTCCCCGCCTCCGTCGCTCGCGGTGCCACGCACACTCGTGGACACGCGCGCGCGACCCTCCACATGAGGAGGGTCCCCCAAAAGGCAACCCGGCCGCGAGCCATCACTAGCTCCGTCACGGACACCCCGTGAAGAGGAGCCCGCGCCTTCCGCGCGGGACAACATCCCCCTGATGCTATCCATAACGATGGAAGCCCTACTCCCCCGTGGGAGAATTGAGTCAAACAGTCAACCAGTCACACCCAAGGGTAAGACAAAGAGAGCAAGTCCACTGTGAGAAAACGAAACAGGGACGGTCCAACTGATCAGTAATGGCTTGACGCTGTCCCCCGCTGATCCACCAAATGTAGTGGATCCTGCCCTCACAGCAAACGGGGTATAACCTCGTCGGAAAAACCCAGTACAGGACGCGGAATGCTACGACAGAGATACTACGCGAACGCCGGGATCACTGGGCGCGAAGCGCACCAAAACGACGGGAGTAACTCAAACGCAACGATGATTTATTCGAACACGCACGATGACCCTAAAGCATACTCTCATATACACTCAGAAGTAAGACCCAGCACTTCCACAATCCCGACCCCCCGGCACTGCCATGGGGGGACCGGTACCCAACGGGCCACGGTCTCAGGCCTGGGCCTCTAGTGGCCCCTGCCCAGCATCCCTTACAGACCTTCGACTGGAACGGGACCGCCCGCCCGTCTCGGGCGGAGGCAGGAAAGTCACTACGATCTCCCAGATTGCAGGATTTACCCAAAACCAATACCTCGGGACATATCCCAAGATTTTTCAATTTTCCCGGATAGAAATCCGGTGGGGTTTTATCCCTGGTCGAGATCATATCTCGGTCCGACTTACCCTCGGATTGTGGAAGCTTCCACAAGCTCCCTGGTCCCCCCAGAGGGCCCGGATTCAAGGAAGACGTGTGTCTCCATTCTTTGTGTCAGACCCCCCCAGGTGGGCCCGATCGGGTGTTTCCCGCCTCACGCCCCTCTAGAGGGGTCGTTTCATGTGTGGCCCTGGGGCTTTCTGGACACCCGCCCAAGGGGGTTGTCCCACGCTACCCCCCTAGGGGGGTGTTACGTGACTCGTCACGACCCGTCCCCGGCTCATGCCGGGGGGTTGTGGCACCTCTGACATGGGGTTTTCCCCACAGCCCACTCACGTTCTACAAAGAAGCTTGGGTTTGAGACCCAAGGAACATACATGGTGTGACAAACCGATGGACATCGGTTTCTGGTGGAGAGCCCTAAGAGTCTCCGTACTGTAAGCAGTGACCATGTCACTGGTGCCCCCGCACCAGAGTTGGTCGGCGGAGGCGTCGACATCGACAATAACTTGGCCGTTGGCCTTTGGCAGGGCCGAAATTGGTGCTGCGAGACATGCTTGCCGGCGGTCGTCGAAGGCCGCGAGGGCTGCGTCGGTTGGTTTGGGTAAGTCCGGGGGGACCTCCGCCCGGGTCATTGCGTTGAGCGGCTTTGCTGGTTCACCAATGTCTTTGAAGGAACTTCGATAGACATCACACATCCCGAAGAAGCTTTTAAGCTGGGTCTTGGTGGTGGGGAAAGAAGCGTGCTTCAACGCGTCGAAGTTCTTATTATGAACATGGAGCTGAACTGGTCGGACAATGTGTCCAAGGTACTCGATTTCGTCGGAGAACCGGGTGCATTTTTCAAGCTTAAGAGTGCCACCGGCTCCACACAACAGCGTTGGGACCACATCAACGTCCTTGACGTGTTTCTCTGCAGATGCAGAGAAGATGATGACATAATCTAAGTCGACGACGCAAAGCTGCCACTTGAGGCCAAACAGTACAATGTCGAGGGCACGTTGAAACTTTGCGGGGGCGTTGGTCAGTCCAGAGGGCATGGACAGCCAATGTTAAATACCCGCATGCATTGTAAACGCCGTCTTCTATCTGTCGGCAGGGCGTCAGGGCACTTGCCAATAGCCCGCCGTACAGTTAAGGGAGGTGAAGACCTTCGCATCTCATGAGAAGTCCAGGAAATCCTCCAATCGTGGAAGGGGATAGCAATCCTTCTTGGTGATGTTGGTGAGTCGACGTTAATCGTCACAGAAGCGGGCTTTGCCATTCTTCTTTCGTAAGATGTCGAAGGGGCTGGCCCATGCACTGTGGCTAGGTTCTAAAACGTTCCGCTTCAACATCTTGTTGAATTGAGCAGCTATGAGCTGTCGCTTGAATGGACTCGTGCGATACGGGTGTGCCCAAATAGGGACGGCATCCGCTGGGGTTACAAAGGCATGCTCAGTGGCGTGTATAGTACCGACGGTACCGTCCCACATTGCGGAATTTGTGCGTACCATCTCCTGAATTTGCTCGTGCAAATGCTCCGGTGCTTCACTAAGGTCCCCATCATCGACAGGGTCGTCGGACAACGATGTCTCCTCACCGGTTGGTGTGTCTTGGGTTGCCTTCTCATCTGTTACAGCGGCCAACATGGCCCCTTCGTATGGTTCGGCGAACCCGAGGATTCTGTTCTTACGAACTATGGCCTGGTCCGGCCGGAAGTTGCAGACTTCAACCAGAAATGGTTCATCGGGCTTGACCAGTGCAGCCCCATGGGCAACTGGCACTGATTTGTGCGGACATAGGCGGCTGTTGGGCGTGATGGTGACGAGGCCAGGGGTGGCGCATGTCGCGATAACCCATTCTTCCATTCTTCCTTTGACGCGAACTTGGCGACATGCCCTTACCTTTGCAGGTTAGTCTTCCCAGGACCGGTCCCACAAATTGGAAAGTAAGGTGGTGAGGATAGTAGTTCGCTTCAGGTTCCTGGTGACATCACCGACGTGGTCTTGCCATACATCCTACTTTAGGCGTGTGAAGATGGCTTCGACATGGTTGTCCATGAACTCGGTACCGAACATACATGGCACTGATAGGTGTTAGGCCACAAAGAACCGGTCGAAGACCTTGGCGCATCCAGCACCTACGTACAGATGTATAGCATAACGTGCTATGAGGCGGTTGCTGTTTGTATCTTTGATGCGGGGTGTGCGCTCGAGCTTCTCAGCATGAATATGCCAGTTGGCGGGTGAGACATTAGGTCGAACCAATTTAATGCCGGCCCCAGTGTCCAAGAAAGGGCGACTGCTGTGCATTGCCCGTTGGCAAGCGCCAATAGTGGCCGCGATGTCATAGTGTCGATGTGCCGGGCTTAGTATCCTTGTGACTTTACGTCTTTCACCAGTTGGTGATTATGCGCTGGGCAACCCGCTATCGAACACCCGGCTCATTCGTTTTTAAAGTCGGTGGACTCGTTTCTATCGCTTTCTGCGGTTGGTTCGGTATCCTTCGTTACAGAGTTCACGGAAATGACAGGGCTGCGTCGTTCACGTGGCCGATACGGCTCAGCGCATTGCGCAGCGAAGTGACGGGGCTTGTTACAGTTGTAAGAAATTTCGGTCCTCGCCTGTGGCGACTCTTTCGGAAGAGAGGAACGGGACCGGGCCCACGGTTGGGTAACGGGGAAGGGGCGGTCGACATTGGAATGCCGGGTTGGCATGGACGAGGCGTATGCCACCTCAGTCGTCCGAGGACGAGGCAGCTTGAGCGATCGGCCAAATTTTGTCGCTCCGTTCCCATACACCTGCGCGGCAAAGATCCGAACCTCCAAAAAATGGAGGTTGCAGAGAGAATGGAACCAGAGCCGTCGAGAGGGCGTAAAAATGAAGTCAGATTGGCTGTTCGACAAGCCACTATCAAACTATTGGCTGAGAGTTGCCGCCAGTAATTATGCAAGCGAATCATCGTGTCTTGCACGAGTCACACAGAGCCATTGCAACCCACAATGAGATTTCCTGAGACTTCTGGGCCGCTTTCTTGGGACTGAAGAGGGCATGGAGATGGGTTTTGGGCGAGACCTGTGATTTCTGATGAAATCAACAAATTTCTTCAGATTTCTTAAGATCCTGATGGCATTTGAAGTGCGCACAGGTGCATGCGGAGACGCTACGAGGAAGTCAGAAGATTCCTCTTCTTTTCATCGGTCCACGTACGCTGTTGAATGATTGCAACCACTCTGCAACCGCCATTTCTGGGAGGTCAGCAATAGTGTCCTCCAGAGTGAGCTTGGGGAACTTCCCGTCCGAAACCCGGACATGAGATTGGATAATCTCGGACAAGCCATGTTTGAATACATCCTTCACATTGTGACCGTGTAACATGCCGTCTAGGCGGTGGCGCTGTGTCTCAACGCGGAGCCCAAAGGCTGTGGGCGACTCATTGTCGGGTTGACGCATTGTCATAATGTCGTGGTAGGCGGAGGCCACTACGGCGTGGGTGGCATACTTGGCCAGAAGCCAGTTAATAGCGGCACCATCAGTGCGGATCGCATGAATGTGGTCTCCGAATTTCGAGTTTAAGGCGCTCGAGAAAGCTCGTTTAGCAGCTTTCGACAGGCAAAAGGCCGAGAGGGGAAGGGCTCGTCCATGCGCCAAGCTAGCTGCGTCGAATGCACGACGAAAGGTTGTCAGAAAGGTCAATGCACCGAGGGGGCTGGTGACCGTACACGGCTGTTGCCCGTGGCATGCGCCATCCAGGCGGCGGTCCATCTTATGTGTTTTCTCCACTAGGGAGGGGGGATGAGACAGATCACGTCGGATCAGGACGTAGATACGATAGTCCAATAGGGACTTGAAGCGACTGTTGGAGGGTCGCATGACCTTAAGCCGATCGGCTTTCTCCAACCGCTTCTTGGAGTCGTGACGACTCTTGTATGGACTTGGGCTGGATCTTCCAGACGCGGCGTCCGATGACGTGTCCGAAGACTCGCAGCTTGAGCTCGACGACGGGGACGACGGGGAACCCGGGGAATTTCCGGAGTCGGAGGACGAAGAGGAAACTGTCCCACTGGACGAGCTTGCCTCATTCGCGGCCGACATGTTCGAGTTCTCAACTGAGGATGTTGAGCGGGACTACGTGGTCTCCTTGCGGATCTTACGCAACTTCTTGAGAAGCTTGCGCTCTTGATCCCGACGTTCGGTCGCCCGGCCAACTGGCGCTGGGAGAGAGGAAGACGACTCACCCCCCTTGGGGTCGAGCTTGGCCTTCGATTTTCTCTTCGTCTTGCGAAGCGACATTGCCGCCCGGGCATCGGACTCGATGTCGTCCTGCCGAATAGCCTCCACGTTTGCGATCAATACGTCGTTTGCTTCCGCTAACGAGCAATTAGTCGCTTGTAGGGCCGTCAGACGAAGACACAGAGTCTCCACCTCCTCCTTAAGGCTCTCCTCGTCGAGCGGTTGGCCAGAGGCCGAAGCGTTCAACGCAGGTAATCCCGAGAGGGTACCAACTAGGGTGTTGGCGTCGCTCATGTTCGTACGAACGCCTCCCGGCGGGACGTAGTCGGAAGGCAGGACGTTGCCCTTACCCTTCCCATTGCCACGTTGCCCATCGGCACCACCAGGGGTCGTTGCTCAACCGGCACGGTGTCAACAGAAGCGCCCCGCGCTCGAATTGGAGATCACCACCCACGACGCCCACCGTCGTGGCGCACACAAGTGGGAGACGCGCCCTGCGCGTCAAGCCAATGGGTGCAATACCCGTCACCGGGCCACCTGGCAACAAGAGACAGCCCTCGGGCACCGCGTGCAGATGCACGCGGCGGGCAAGAGTATCCCCTGCTGATCTACCAAATGTGGTAATAATGACGTTGGTTGAATAACCAGTAAGTAGCGACGGACCGTAAACGCACGATAAGGCGAACACTATCGACTTAGAGGAGAGGAAGAAGAACCTCCGTTCGTGCAACATCGGATGGGGAGCGGGGGTTGCCGACGACGGCGAACTTCGGTGCCATGGTGCTCTTACTCTCAGACGGTAACGGTGCGGAGTCGAGCGACCGAGCGATCATCAAGATCGAATAACCACCAGAATAGAGACAATAAAAGACAGGACAGATGTAGAAGATGGAAGTAAGCTCCCAAATTGCGAGCCACAAACCAGTTCAATCCTCCACATGAAAACTGAGCAGTCAGGGGGGCTATCGGGCCCAATATCCAAATATTAAGGAAATATGTTACAGCAGGACCTTCCCCAAGCTGCGCAATTTCCTTTCCAGGACAGGCGCCGCCACCCGTGAGGCCCGAGAAGTCACGCTCCAGGCCAAGCCCAAGAAGAGTACCCCCCGGTCCGCTGGGGGCGAAGAGCGGGAGCCCCAAAGAGCCCGGACAGCGGCTTCGGTGGTCCTGCCGGTCATAGCCGCCTCCGTTTCCGCGGACCTGGCCATTACGGATTACGGTACGGAGACGGAACGTGCCGAGTAGGCCGCCGTCCTGGCCTCGTCGGTGGCGCCCCCCGAACACGGGTCGCTAGATCACGCCCCGGTTCTACCGGTCGACAGTCTGCCGCCCGCGTCGCGGTGGCATCAGTTACCCGAGTGGGGAGGACGCCCGGAGATGTACCCCGTCCGCATGGTGGTGGGCTGCGGGCGCGGCAACCTTGCGCCAGGTACCCCGGTCCCGCCGCGTGCCGGCACCGTGTTCCAGTACTACGAGCGCCCTCCTCGGTTCACACGCGGCAGTGCACCCACGCCACGCGGCACGGGAGGGGCCGTGGCGTCCGAGTCAACACCCGCGCCGCGGCGGCGGGGAGCCTGCTCATTTTGTGGCCACTTGCGGAACTGGGTGTCGCAGTGCGCCGCTCAGTCCTCCGAAGTCTGAGCAAGGCATTGTCATGAGTATCGTTTTCAGTTTCGGGTATTCCTGACCTCCAAAACATTGGCGGTTGCAGAGTGGTTGCAATCATTCCACAGAGTACGTGGACCAATCGAAAGGAGTGGAATAATCTGAGTTCCTTAAAGAGTCTCCCCATGCAGCTCTGCGCACTGGAAACGCACATCAGGAACCTAAGAAATCTGAAGAAAGTTGTTGATCTTATGAGAAATCACAGGTCAGGCCCAGAATTCTCTCCATGCCCTCTTCAGGCCCAAGCAAGTGGCCCAAAAATCTCCGGAAATCTCAATGTGGGTTGCAATGGCTCTGTGTGACTCCTGCAAGACAAGGTGATTGGCTTGCAAGATTACAGATGGCAACTCTCAGCCAATAATTCGATCGTAGCTTGTCGAACAGTTCATCCGACTTCATTTCTACGCCCTGTCGTCGGACGTGCCTCCTCTCTCTCTGCAACCGCCATTTTTTGGAGGTTAGTAATACGGTATACAAAAAGCATGAAAATAGAGTAGGTGTCCCGGCCACCTGTCCCTTGATGTGCATCAATACGAGATATACCTGGAAAACACGGGTAGCAATCATCTCCGGAATTGCTCGATTTCGATCAGCTGCCAACCTTCAGCAGCGCGAAGAACCTTTTTAGCCCAAGCATGTCGGAACAGTGCCGACACGTGAGTGAATCTGTTGGCCGCATTGTTAATGGCTAACGTGAGAATTCGAACGGGCGCCCCCTGGCGAGCACACCAGGGTTCGGAGATTCCCCCCCGACCTGAATCGTCGTAGCCATGAAATCATGTCCAAAAATCAACTCGTTCTTGGCGGACGTGAAACGCCATAATTGCAGCAGAATGGCATGCTCTTCTGGATCTAAGTCCGCTGGCGGTCGGAATTGATCGATACCCAGGGCTCCGAACTCAGCTGTTGATCTGGTCGTGGGTGCGAGCTGCCCTGCGGCCTTCGGGTACGGGAGTTCAGACACTTACACCCGTAAAAGCACCTACTCACAATACACGTATGGTAGGGCCTGGTCTGGGCGCACGGACGCGCGCTGCGCGAGGTCGTCGCGGCACACCGAAGCGGGCGGGGCCCCGCGCCGCCACTGCGCCTGCCTCTGGGCTCGGAACAGCCGGTCGCGCCCCTTCGCCGTCCGTGGCCGCCGCCGGGTCCGTTCCGCCGGGAACAGCCGCTTTCGTCCAGGCCGTGGAAACGGACGACGGGGCGTACCCGGACGCCGCTTCCGACGAGGGCGGGAGCTCTTTTAAGGAGTCTACCGCAGGGGAAGATGACACAGGGCGCCACTGCCACGCCCAGAGAAACGTGTGAGGGTCAGCCCCCTGAGTGGGCTGCCCACGGACATTGTCCGCCTCAAGGCGCATCGGCACTGTTACTTCGCGGCGAGCGGCCTGCGTCAGGTCCGCAAGCGGCGAGGCGCGGCGGGTCTCCCTCCGGCGCCCGCCATCTGCCCCCGCGTCCTCGCGCGACCGGGGGAGAACTGCCGCGCCTCGTCCGGGAGCTCGGACCCGGCCCCAGCCCAGGCGGCGCCCGCGGTCGATCCGGCTCCCGCTCCGGTGCTGCCGGTCTCCGCGTCGGTTCTGTCCCTGGGCCACTCCGCACCCCGACCGCTGTGTGGTGGTGATGGCATCCCGCGCGACCCGCCCGCCGACGGGGCACGCACCAGGGGAGGGGGCCGGCGCCGCCCCGGTGGCCGCGCCCAGCGGGAGCGTCCCCGCTTCCGCTGTCATGCGGCCGCCGTCGTGGAATCCGAAAGCCAGCGGGGCACCCGGTCCGATTCTGGGGAGGTTCTGCTGTTCAGCTTGCACAACAACCGCATCGTGGCTTCGCTGGGCCTGGAGAAGCTGGCCCATGTCGCATTAGGAGTCGTCGTGGACACCGGGGCGGGGCCCAGCGTGGTCTACCAGAGCGCGCTCGTGCCTGGCTGGCTCCACCAAGTGGTCACCTCTAAAGAGGAGGAGCAGGCACGCCTTCGGCATGCTAATGAGGCGCGGCTACGCACCAGCGGTACCGTCGCGCTGTGGCTCCAGGCGCAAGCACGGATGTTCCCCGGGACCGTCCTCGTCTTCGACGACCTGTCGGTCCCGGTCATCCGGGGCTGCACATTCATCAGGCGCTACCATGGGTATTTGATGATTGAGTATACCCATGAGTATCTAGATGTCGGCACCCATACTCGAAAGCCAAAAGCATGTGGGCGATTCCACCCAAGCTCGGGAAGTAAGACAAGAAAATATTCATGCGGCAGCCAGGAAAGAGTATCGCAAGTGTAAGCAGAAGCTTACAGGTCTGCAAATCAAAGCGCCGCGGAGCTGCGACCATCCTTGCTGTCTGGTAGAGCAAATGGCTCGAAGCTGGGGCTCTGAAGAGGCCGCATCTGAGAGCAATCCTGCGAGACGCTCAGTTCGGCCAATCAGAGCTCGGATCGCTCTTGCCGATCCCTCTGCAGGCTCTTTCCACATTCAGTTTGAAAAGGCAAGCCTGAGAAGTCGGAGGGAAGGATTTCAAGAGGTCCACACAGCACTGTACCCGTCATGCTCAGCATTAGGACCCGAAATGTCTTCTGAGGCTGCGACACGGTACGTCTCGTGAGCTCGGACAGTCTGACCGCTGATTGCCATGCACAAAGAAGCGGGTGCCGCACAAGAACACAGCGCCGTTCATGTATTGAGCTGAGGAGGGCTCCATCTCCGGCCTCAAGCATTCTCGCTCGCTCGTGCCTCTGGCACTATGTTTTCTTCCCGCCCTTACACTATTCCCCTACACACAAATGCGCACAGTGCGCGGCGGTCGAGAAAGAGACTTACCTCATGTCCCGACGTCGGCATACCCTGTCCCCCCCTCCCGACGACCCACCATCCCGGACTTTGATAGAGGCTGCCTCCCCCCTGGACGCGCAGAGAGACTTTTCGTGGGACGCTGCGGGTCACGCTTGACGCACAGCCTGACCCTCTGCACTCGTTCGGCGCAACAGCCACCCTTGCACAGGGTCTTGCGGCCTCGACATGGTCAGGGAGAAAGTGAATGGGCCACGTCACGACGGCTCCGCGGTACCCGGTTGTCTCTCGAGACTGTCAGCACGAACCTACCCCGCGGTCGCCAAGCGCCTGCAATATTGTCAACCATAAGAGAGATCGCCCCGGTCAGGTCTCAACGAGAAATGGTCCTTCTTTTCGCCCAGTAGCCCTGCATCAAGATGATTAGTGATGAGTGAGGATCAAGTACCCACATCTTTGAATATTTCAGATACCAATCCTCGCGTTGCGACTCCGATAGCGTGAAAATACTCTGTCCCAAGATGTTCGGAGGGAAAATATTCACGACAAAAATCGATACCCATCGTGGGGCCTGACATTCATAGTCGACAATGCGCACGCCATCCTTTTCCAGGACCGGTCCATAAGCTGGACGGACGGCTTCGTCACCGCAGTCCGGCGGTGGCCACTGGCCGCCTGCGACCGCTAGATGGGCGTCTCAGGCGTCCTACGCTCCGCCTGCAAGACGCGGGTAGCGCCGTCGGCAGCCACGGTCGTCTGGGTGTGGGTCATGTGGGGGGTCTGGTCCAGGTGTTCGGCGATTCGCGCCTGTTCAAGAAGCATGGTATGACCGTTGCCAAGGGCGTCCAAGACATCGTGCCGGGCCTTTCCATCCAGTTCACTGTCTCTCACTTCGGAACTCGTGTGGTCGTCCTCCGGCAGCGCGCCAGCGTGGGCTATGACGAGCTGTTCACGACGGAAGTTGTGCAGGTACCCCACGCAGCTCCACACGGGACGTCGGCCGTGCCGGCCCGCACGACGCCGACCACCATGGAGTGCGTGGTCGTCGGCGGGTCTGGCATCTTGCGTATTTAGCGACTTCGACGCGATGCCGGTGCAACACAGTGTGGTAACGCATCGGAATCGCAGGAAACACAGTTGAATGGCAGATCAGGGGATCCGGAGACAGAAGTATTCCACTGCGTTTACATGTCCCACCGCTAAGACAACGAGAATCAAGCTCACACGGCGAAGTACAGGTGCGGTTCTCGCTGTAATCAACCCATTTGATAAATTCAGGAGGGGCCACGCCCCAAGCGCCCTCAGGCATGATCACAGCAAACACGCAGTGGCCAGAAGAGCAGCCGCCAATGCACGGCATCCGAGTCTGATTCAAATGAAAGGCATTTTGCGGATCGCGGGCATTCTTGCGATGCAAATCGATCGCTGATTGGCTCGCGCCATCCGTCATTGCAGAGCTCCACGACCACGCCAGTCAGAATCTGAGCCAGCCAGAGAGGGCCAGAGAGGGATGCCTGTGGCTATATTGTGTGGCAACTGTGCCTTGCTCGACGCCAGTCAGCTTCTTACAATCGCTCTCTTCCCCCTTTCCCCCACCTTCGTCGCCCCCTCCCTCATGCACTGCCGCCATCGATGCCCCCCCGCGCCCCTCGCCCAACTTTGCCCTCCCGGCCGCTGACCCGGCGGCCGCTTCCCC
>Ga0114953_1001422_pt1 | contig 17033 bp, 17 predicted proteins | sample SidtaG_FD_87298 | JGI IMG/M metagenome (GOLD analysis project Ga0114953, IMG submission 87298) | Marine algal microbial communities from Sidmouth, United Kingdom - Sidmouth_Male2 metaG | ecosystem: Host-associated > Algae > Red algae > Unclassified | place: Sidmouth, United Kingdom | collected...
ACATGCAAAAGCCGCCTCACCGGCTGGGGCGCCTCGGCTCGCCAAGCGGCCAGCAAGGCCGTAACCTCAGCTTGCTCTGACGCATCCGGAGCGGTCCGTTGCGCGAAAGCGGCAAGGCTAGAATAAAAAGAAAGCTGAAAAGAAGGCGATAACGAGGCGACATACCATGGGGGATGATTGGCAAAAAGAGGCCGGATGCCGATAATTATCGTATGCGAGATGAGTGATCGTATGTGAGATAAATGGGCGATTCTATTATATATGCTTTTATTACCAAAAATGAAAATGATTCTGAAGATTCTAAACATTCTGTGTTAGATGCGTTGTGTGCAAGCTTTAGGAGACACAACATTAGTTGCTCTCTGTGGATTAAGCCCTGCGGTACTAACGGAAACAGTCTGGTGCCTGCAGCAAGAGGGTACCGATGTGAAAGAGGTCATCGTGCTTACCACAGAGATGGGAAAAGAGGCCATTCGGAACGATTTATTCGGTCCATATGGAGTCTGGGATCATTTTGTCCAAACCCTCGGAAGCGATATTATATTTCAGCTTTCAAATTACCATGTACGCTTAATCCCAGACGCCACTGGCCATCGCGACCTGGCCGACATTGCAACCACAGAAGACAACGAAGCTTGTGGCGATTTTTTTCTCTCAACCCTACATGAGATTCTAGAAGGCGCAGACCATTCAATTGTTTGCTCCATCGCTGGAGGCCGAAAAACAATGGGGACTTTACTTTCGTTATGCCTGATGCTGATCGGTCGGCCGCAAGACCGCCTTTGTCATGTTCTGATCAACCCACCCTTCGACCACCCTGGTCTTGAGCCGCCATTTTATTTTCCAGGGAGTTCGGATAGCCACCAGCTCGATGGAACTCGAATATCTAATTCCGATGCGAGACCCTCCTTGATCGATGTGCCGTTTATCAAGGCACATCCCTTTACTCGAACCAAGGTAACGAAAAACCGGTTCATGGAACTCGTTCGGACACGCCAGGAAGAACTTGACCGGGAGCGGTTGCCTAGCATTGAAATGGGCTGTGATGGAACTTGCCGAGTGGATGGGGTAACCATCCCACTATCGGCTTCGCAACATACCTTATTGCTTGCTGAGCTTTGGGCCTGCCAAATGGGCACGCGACCTCTGGGGTGGCTTGAACGGGGCGAATGGATCGAGAAAATCGAACCTTTTCTTGCAGATACTGGAGGCCGGTTGAGCGATGATCCTGATGCCCTAAAGACCATGGGGAATACCTTGCGAAAAAAACTTCTGGCTCATTTGCCACCTCATTTGGTGGAGCACCTTTTTCCAAAACTCCGGGACTTGACCCCTCCATACCCGCCGCACCGTCTCAACTTACCTCCCGAATTGCTTACGTGATGCTTACGTCAGTTCCCTTGGCTTCCCTGCGACAATATCCTTACCCTCCATCCACATGACAGAACATATTCAAATTTCAACCGTCGGTACTGGCACTCGGACACAATCCAAAGAATCAATGGTTGCCCATGGGATTGCGGCGGGTGTCCAGCTGGGCCTGCCACTCGCGACACAACTATATCTTGTGACCTCAAGCCACCCAGATTCCGTTGAAACCGCGGAGTTGGTTTTGCTACGTCTTGAAGAACTAAATCTCGACCATGTTTTCCGGCCGATATCTGAAACAGAGCGCTTCTTACAGCTTGCTGATCCGGATGATATGGAAGGCAATGCGGAATGCATCGGGCGTTTTCTCCACCAGATCAGACGGGATAATCCCACCGCTTCGATTACTGTAAACCCAACAAGTGGGACGAAGCAGATGACCTCTGCTGCGGTTCTTGCTGCCGTGGCTACCAGTGTGGGACGTATCGAATTTACTGCAGGCGAACGAGTAGATGGAATTGTCAAATCTGGCTCCGAGCGAAATGTTGGATTTAATCTGGATGTGATTCATCTCCGCCGTGCTGCCCAGGAAGCGCTCCGGCTTTACGCCTTAGGGTTTTTTGATGCGGGGGTTCTTCTGCTCGAGCCTTGGGAAGACTATGCGGTTTGGGTTGATGAACTTCTTGCCGCTGGACGAGTGCTCGCCAACTGGGACCGGTTCCAATATAACAGTGCGATTGCTGCGGTTGGCTTCTTGCCAACCTTCGATTTAGAAGCGGTGCATCCTAGCCTTCGCGAAGGCGTGGCGACCCTAGCCCAGACGGTTTCTATCCTTGAGCAGCTTGCGTCGCGGGGCGATGGGCGTGGCGACAAGACTGCATTCCGACTTGGCGACCTAATTGCAAACGCTCAACGGAGAATTCAACAACGTGATTTTGATGACGCGGTTACACGTCTTTATCGCAGCGTTGAAATGGTTCTTCGTTTCCAGCTGAAAACAGCACATGGGATCGATCTCGACCGCCCCGAGTTGGCTAAGCCGAAGTTACAGGCGCTAGGAGAGTGGTCAGCGTTTAGCGACCATGAAACTTATGGCATCAGTCGTAGCTTCGGCATATTAAAACGCTTTGGCGACCCGGTCGCGGATGTTTGGAACAAACAGCGCCCGCTTCGAAAACTAATTGAAGCGCGAAATCATTCTTATGTCGGTCACGGGCTCGGAGTCTTAGACGAAGCCACCGCCAACCGACTTGCCAACGAAGTCTGCTCTCTTGTCGCTATGGTTAGCCCTGAGGCCATTGAAATTTCACACCTTGCAAACCAACTCCTTCCGAAAGACCTTTCATGAGTAAATCCTACTGGAATCGAAAAATTCACGCCCTCTTGCACGATGGCCCGAGTAAAGTGCTCAGTATCGGCGAGCACAAAGCTGGCGCAGACGCGCTACTCCAAGTGTTCGGCTTGACCCTAGATGACAAAGGTCGAAGTGAGGCCGATTGGTCTGACTCGGCGGCTGACCGCTTACCATGGCCGACTTACCATCAGTTGAAGTCAAAATATGATAGCAAGGCAAACCCAGCTAAGCATCCTCTCAGTGGTGAGCCCATTGAGCATCAAACACATGTGCCACTGCAAACCGCTAAGCATGGGAATGCCATTGAACATGAGAACTTGCCGGCCTTGGAAACCGAAGACCCTCGCTTGAGATTTCTCGCCATTTGGCGCTTTTGGCAGAACTGGGCCTCAGATAGCCATCCTGAGTTCGCCACCTTTCCTGCAGACACGCGGCTCCCAGACCACTCAATCTGGTCGCATGTATCGCTCACCAGCGCCATGCAAGGATGCTACGGGGGATCCGTAGAAGAATGGAGCAAGGGAACGTCCCTCCCCGACAAGCCCACGATGGCCTTGTTCAGTATCGGACCCGTCCAAGAATTCATTGCCGCAGCACGAACCACCAGAGATCTCTGGAGTGGCTCCTACTTGCTTTCTTTTCTCGTTGCCCAGGCCTTAGCCCAAGTCGCTAAAGATTTCGGCCCGGATCACGTCATCTTTCCCAACCTAAAAGGCCAGCCACTCGTGGATCACGCCATGCGCAAGGATTGGGAGGATGCCAAAACCAGCAAGCACCCCAAGGCGAAAAATCTTTGGCAAGCATTTGGGTACGAGGCCGACCCCGAAATGAAAAACGCCCTGGCAACACCCTCACTGCCCAACCGGTTTCTCGTTCTGTTGCCAACCAACATGGCCGAACACGATGAATGGGAAGACGCGTCAGCCTACGCGGCCTATTTGGCTCAGTGCATGCGCCAAAAATTACGTAGCATTGCTGACTCTGTGGACCAGGAACTCGACACCTATGACGGCTTTCGTCAGGACGTCTTTAACCAGCAGGTTGAATCCATGCTTGAAGTTCATTGGCAAACCCTACCTTTACCAGAAACGGTTGAAGACACCATCGCCTTGGCTGAGAGCCTGCCTTCGGAAGATAATTTCAAGCCAGCTGAGGCTTTTCAAGCCGTTTTGGATTCGGTCAAAAATATGCCAGCCAAAGATCGAGACCAACGATACTTTATCAAGCACGATAAAGGCAGTGATGAGGCTGCAGGTACGCTCGCCCAGCCCAGTGCGGCCTGGTCTCTCCTCTACGCCCTCACTGGCTGGGCCTTGGATGGCACCAAAAACCTACGCCACTTCTCCGCGACTGGATCAGGACAGTGGAAGATTGGCAGAGAGCATGTTCAGGATGCGCTCAACCCACGCTTAGATGCCTGCTTCATCGCGCCTCAAGACAAAAAGGAATGTGAACGTTTCCGTGCCAATAATTTCAGCTCGGCCCAAAAAGGTTCCTTGAGCCCTGGCGAAGCGCTTTCTGCGCCAACCTTGATCAAGCGTTTCTGGCACGCCACCTACCTTCCCGAAGAAGAAGGCTTTAAGGGCGAGGATTTTTGCATGCCGAATACCCATGATATCGCGAATGGCCGAGCTAGCGAAGATAGCTCTGAGCTGGCAGGAAACGATACCGAAGGAGCCTATTTTGCCATCATCGCTCTCGATGGGGACGAAATGGGCAAGTGGGTCTCAGGAGCAAAGCTACCCATCATGGATGATGTCCTTTCACAAGAAGCCCGCGAGTACTATCAGCAGTTCGATGGTGGTGCTTTCCTTCAAGCCAAGCGCGCCCTCTCACCATCCTTTCACCTTCAGTTCTCTGAAATGCTCGGCAACTTTTCTCTTCACTGTGTGCGTCGTATTATTGAGGCTTATGCTGGTCGGCTTATTTATGCGGGGGGTGATGACGTCCTTGCCATGCTACCGGCAAACCAAGCCCTCGCTTGTGCGGCTTCCTTACGAGATGCTTTTCGTGGGGATTCCAAATCCTTAACCCGTAACTTGCCGTCGGTCTTCGTTGAAGCTCCTGAAGGCTGTATCCGGCTCCATCCAAATGCAGGCAATCGTGACCTGCTGGTGTCGGACCCCGTTTCCTTTCCCGTGCTTGTCCCCGGGAAGAAAACAGATGTTTCCTGTGGTGTTGTCATTGGACATGCAAAAAGCCCTTTGCAAGACCTTGTCAAAGCCGCCCAAAAGGCGGAAAAACGAGCCAAAAATGAACTCTGTCGTGCCGCCTGTGCGGTCTCGATCTTCAAGCGCTCTGGTGAAATTATCGAATGGGGCTTTAAGTGGCCCGTAGACCAATCACCCGCTGGCGACTTTTTTGAAACCATCACAAAAGCACTACAAGACGAGCAACTTTCCAAGCGGTTTCCCTATCGCATGATCGAGCTTATCCAGCCACTCCGTGCTCCGGGAAGCACTTCAGACCACCCCGACTTTGAGAAAACCGCAGCGGAAATTATTTGCCTCGAACTAGAGCAATGCCTCGATCGGCAGGGTGGAAGCAAAAAGCTTTCCAAGGAGGAGAAGGAGATTATCCTCCGAACCTTTGGTGATTACTGGAAAGGCCTAGATGTGAGGCGTTCTGAACCCGCCTTCACCGCTTCGGAGAAAATTGACGACCTCGTCGGCCTCTTATCCACCATCTCTTGGATCTCAAAACATGATTTCGTATCCCCTAAGAAAGGCGGTTCCGTATGAACAATATTATTCTATCTCCCACTGACGTTCTCTTCTTCCGCGACGGTCGTCCGATGGACGGTGCATCCAGTGGCCAAGGAGCCGCTTGGCCACTGCCGCATATCATAAATGCCGCCTTCCATGCTGCATTACATCGGGCCGAAATTACGGATGTACATCTGCACAAGCAAGAACGGCGAAAAGCCGATACTCGCGATCAAAAATTTGGTTGTCTTAACACCATCGGCCCCTTTCCTGTCCGCAGCAAAGACGGCGCGTGGTTCTTTCCGCGCCCTCTTGATGCTGGGCTTCGGAGCAGCTCGGAAACAACCTATGAACCTCGCGCTCCCATCGGGAGCTCAAGCCTCCCAGGTGACCTTCTGCCGGTCATGAATAAAAGAACCCCACGGAAAGAGACCGCAGAAGCATGGATGAGCCGCACCGCCTATGAAGCCTATTTAGCCGGTGCAAAAGCCGAGACGACGTCGAATCACTTCCTCGATGATGCGGACGTTTTCCACGCGGAACACAATATCGGAATCGGCATCGACAACACACGCGACGCAACAAAGGAGGGCGCGTTTTACTCCGCGGCATATCTCCGCCTAAAGCAAGGGTGGGAGCTGGGTGCCTGTGCCGTAGCCAACGACAAAATTGATGGTGATAAACACAATCGCCGCGATTTGATCGAGGATCTCATCCAGCCTGAAAGCAGGCTGCTAGTCGGTGGACAACAGCGAACCTGCACTGCCCGCCTTGCTGAGGAACCAGAGCTTTGCCTCCCGCGAGCACAAAAGATCCAGGGAGGGCGAGTTCGCTTTACCCTCCTCACTCCCGCCGTTTTTCCTGAAATCCATAAGGGCAAGGATTCTGATCGGAAGCTTATCCATCACGGTGGTTGGCTCCCCAATTGGATCGATCCCGAAACCCTTGAAGTACAACTCCTCAATGGCCTCGGAATCGCCAAGGCAAAGCGACTAGGCAAGGAGCCGGGAAAACCCATCCGGGCAAAACTGGTTTCGGCCCTAGTTGGTCGCCCTGTGCCCGTTACCGGTTGGGCACTGGGTCTCTCCTCGGGTCGCTCAGATAAAGGCCCCAAATCTACTCACCTCGCAACCCCAGCCGGCTCGGTCTATTACTTTGAAGCACTTGGAGACACCAAGGAAGAAAAGCAGGCTCAGGCCTCTAAGCTCGCAACCACACTGAACTGGCATGGATCCGATCCGGATGCCTCACAGGTGCTCAACCGCCGCTCCACCCTTTACGGTGAAAAAGGCTTTGGTCTCGGCCTCTGCTCCCCGTGGACCCCCGTCAGCTAGGCATAAAACTCGTTCAACCAACCATCTTAAGAAACCACCATATCATGAAACAAAACATCCTCTACCTTTTTACCCGAACCCCGCTTCACGTCGGAGCCGGTTCCTCCGTTGGAGCCATTGATCTGCCCGTCCAGCGTGAACGTCATTCTCGCCACCCCATCATTCCAGGCTCTTCCATAAAGGGAGTGCTTCGCGCCACCTGTACCGATGATTCTGGCGATGTCTTACACCTGTTTGGCCCCGATCTTTCGGAAGACAAAGAAGCCGAAGCCAAGGTCACAGCGCAAGCCGGCGACCTTTCTTTTGGAGAGGCCCGTCCCATCGCCTTTCCGGTGCGCTCAGCCAAAGGCTCCTTCGCCTACATCACATGTCCGATTGCCCTCCAGCGGTGGGCTCGAGAAGCCGGAGTTGAGCTTTCGCCCCTAGAAAACCCGAAGGACCAGCACTGTCTCGCTGGTGACAAGGTCAAGCTTGCAAAAGGTCATGTTGTTCTCGAAGAATATGCCTTTGAAGCCTCCGGTGAATTCCCTCCTGACTGGGAAGAAGCCCTCAAAGCTCTCTCCACCGACCCCGTATGGCAAGAAGCACCTGGGCGTCTCGTTCTTTTAAGCGATGGGGATTTTTCTCATTTCGTTGCCACCACTTGCGAGGTCTCTAACCATAACAAGATTGATGTGAAGACAGGTGCCGTCGCAAAAGGCGCTTTGTTCAATATCGAATCCGTCCCCGCTGAGACCCTCTTTTTCGCCCCCGTCGTCTCGACCGGCCGCTATAAGGAAAAGAATGTGGACAGCCAGGCAGGCCTAGAAGAACTTGTGCAAAACCACCCCGTTCTCCAATTCGGCGGTCACAATACGACCGGACTTGGATTTTGTAGCCTAACTCTCATCTCTGGAGCCTAATATGCCATTGCAAAACCTTGAACAAGTCCGCGCTAAAAGCGCCCTCGAATTCGCCCGCTCTGATAAAGACAAAGGCGGAGCCGCGGGAGGAGAAGCGATTAAAAAAATTCCTCCAATGGTTATGACCAATGGCCTCCTTGCTGCGATTGCGTTTTCAATCGAGAAAAATAGACAGGGTAAATACCAACGTGAGGGTTTCGCGAATATTTGCGATGCGATCGCCAAGCATTTGTCCTCCGAAGAAATCCGGATCACGACGGCCGCGAAGAGCGCAACTGACCTTTTGGATTGTCTGGTAACTTCGGATAGCGAAGTCTTGAAACTTGCCACCGCAGAAACGTTGGAGTGGCTGGCTTATGCTCGCCGCTTCGTTCAGTCCCCAAACAAAGAGGCTAAGGCTGGAGGTCGCGCGTGATCCCTCTGGCAAAAGATGTCCGGGAAGCCATCGGTGACTTTGCAGGCCAAGTAGAAAACCGATCCCTTCTTTTCGAAAAAATGGTACTGCCCAAGACCTGGGGCCACGCGCAAAAGTTCGATGATGCAACTCGCTTCAATGTCATGCGAGCCAGTACCGATGGCAAAGCGATGCTGCAGGCGGATGCCAAATCTGCTCGGAAGAGTGCCAATAGCCCTCGTGCCCGGGAAGAAAATAAGGAGCAGAACCGCCGCAAGGCGGATATCGCAGATGCGTTGAGTAAAGGAGTCAATTTGGCGCAACCGGGGATGGCTAAGCTCCGGGTTGGTCAGACCAACCGTTTATTAACTGACCTCCAAGTCTCTTACGGCAATAATGTAAAAACGTTTGTCGGCACCCTGGGGGGGCGATTGCTCATTAATATGGCTGGGGGCGTCATGGAAAATGCCGGGCTCGCTCTAGACCGGACCTCAGGCTTACCTGTTATCCCTGGTTCAGCACTCAAAGGGGTTAGCCGGAACGCCGCTCTCTGGGATATTCGTCGAACCACCGACCCCGATGAAAAGCTTAAAAAGCTCCGCCATGCTCTGCTTGTTTTTGGTTTTATCAAACAGGATCTAACCAAAGGAGATTTTGCCTGGGTGGCCGGTAGTAATCTAGGCTTTATCCAGCAGGCTCTCGGTGAAGAGGCCCACTTGTCCGAATTTAAAGGGCTCTGTTCTTTTCTTCCTGCCTATCCTGCCTCGGCTGACCGGCTGGAAATTGTGGCTGAGGTCCTCACCTCGCACGTAAATCCTGAGCGGATCCTGCCGATCTTTTTCCCTGCGGTCGAAGCCGGATCATCCTTCGGCTTCGCGGTTTGCCGGACTCGCACCGCAGGAGATATGGATATCGATTACGATGCGGTTCTAGCCTCCGCCGCCAAGTGGTTGCAAATGGCCATTACTGAAAATGGGGTAGGGGCCAAAACCGCTACCGGCTACGGCTGGTTTAGTATCGATGCTCAAGCCGAAGAACGCCGACAGCAAGAGGCCGCACAGCAGGCCGAAGCCGAAACCGAACGCCTCGCGGCGGAAGCCAAAGCCGCGGCTGACGCTGCCGCCCGCGAGCAGGCACGAGCCGCCATGACTCCAGAAGAACGTCGAGCCGACGAGTTCGGAACCGATGAAGAAGCTGCCGCTGCCTTAGGGCGAACCATTCTCGAGCAAAACAAAGATGAGCAAAAAGCGATCCTCATCTACTTCCAAAACCATCCGGACTTCGTTTCGGCTTGGAAGAAAGCCAAAAAGAAAAATAAAGCCCATGTTCGCTACCAAAACCTCCTCAAAGCGTCTGAAGCTTTGGGCATCCCCTTGGAGAAACCAAATGGAAAAAATTGAACGTGACTTCACCCTCCTCACCGCCTGCTTCGCGCACGGGGCCTATCAAAGCCAGGACATAAACCGCCCTGAGCTCAGGCCCGCCAGTGTCAAAGGGCAGGTCCGGTGGTGGTACGATAAATTGAACCCTCCAAGCTATGTCGCTAAAACACGGGCCAGCGACCCGCTTTTCGGCCGAGTCGGAAAAGACTCTCAGGCAGGACGCGTGTCCATTCGGCTTGTAGAGCGCGACGTGGGTAGCATCGAAAAAACGGACTTCATGCCGCACAAAGGAAGGAAGGGCGGGGCTAAGAATGCAATTCCCGCGGGCTCTTCTTACACCTTGCATATTTCCGAACGCCGAGAGGGTCTCACGGAAGGACAGGAAGCCTCTCTAAAAGACGCGGTTGATGCCTGGCTTTTACTGGGTGGCATCGGCCAGCGCTCGAATCGAGCCGCCGGATCCGTCTGGCCCGATGATGCGCCACAAACCGCAGTCGACTTCATTCTCAAAGCCGGAAAGCTCTCAGAAGGGGGCCACTGTTCTCCCGTGTTACTCCCGGCCTTAGATCCTGGTCTAAACGAGCGGGAAATTCGCCATATTTGTGGCGACTTCCTGGCATCGACTGCCTTCTCAAGCTGCCAAGAACCGTTTGGAAGAATCAAGCCGAAGCGAAAGCCCTCCAACCTCAAGCTCAAGGCGGTGAAACTCGACGGTGAACTTGGTATCGTTGCAGTCTGGGACAAGCAGGAGCAAGCAACCAGTAACCTGATTGAAGGGATAAAGATCCTCAAAAACCATAGCAATCCGCGCCGCATCGCAGACTTGCTTGACTCGGTTCAGGATCAGTTTTAACCCAACCCATGCAACTCTTCTGCACCCTCGGCAATGCCTGGGCCATCGTTCCCGAAGCCTTCCTCAATCCCACCACCGAATACCACGAAGTCCATGTGCTAACCACCGCCTCAGCCGGGCGTGCCAACGGCGACGTGGTCGAGGCGGCCCCCGCGCTGGCATCGTGGTTCGCAACCGAAGCCCCAGAGGTCACTCTCACCTTTACTCGGATTCAGGATCTCAACGGGATCGATAGCCTGGCCGACCATCAGCTCTTTGAGGAAGCTCTCTACCGCTGGTACCTCCAACTACGCCACGCTCCCGGCTCCGCTCACCTCTGCCTCGCGGGTGGCTTCAAAACCATCAGCTCATCGGTGCAGAAAATGGCCGGGATTTTTGGCGCTGCCGAACTCTTTCACGTTCTCTGCAAAAACAACCCCCGGGATGCGGCAGCCATCGCTTCCGCCCACAGCTCGGGGCTTATCCAGTGGGTCTCTCTCGGTCCGGAACCAGGCTGGCCTGCACTTCGTCATCTCTCGGCCCTCTCTCCTGAGCTCCAATCTTTCCCCACTTCCGAGGCTGACCCAAACCCGTCTCACACCCATTGGTTAACCCTCGGTTCCGAAACCACACTCCTTGATCTTGTCACCGGCCATGCCCAGCGCATTCGCAACATCCAAGGTAACTTTGATCGCCTGGCTACCCTCCCGTTTCCTGAACTCGCGGCATGGAATCCCTCTGAGCTGGATTGGCTCGACCAGCCCCTTGACCCAGTCAAGGATGGTGCTTGGGTCAGCCAGTTGCCTAAGATCGAATTGCACTGCCATCTCGGTGGATTTGCCACGCACGGGGCCGCATTGCTTGGGATCGAGTCCGCCACATCCCAGCCCTTGCCTGAGCGCAAAATGCTCTCTCTGACCCGGCACCCGGAGGGCTGGCCCTTGCCCGCCACCCCCATCTCCCTTCCCGCCTACATGCAACTCGGCGACGATGGAGGCTCCCGACTTCTTCGCGATCCGGCTTGCCTAGACGCCCACATCCGCGCGCTATATCAGCATCTGAAGGACCAAAACGTAGCGTATGCAGAAATCCGTTGCTCTCCGGCAAATTACGCCAAAGGCACCTCCCTGTCGCCTTGGGATGTTCTGGTCAACATGGTCGACTGCTTCAGCGCCTGCCGCAGCACCCCCGACGACCCACATGTAAACCTGATCATTATCGCAACCCGACGCTCAGAAGGGGATTATCGTTCCGCCATCTCCCGCCACCTGTCCCTCGCGGTCACCGCAGCCGAACACTGGACAGATCCTTCGACCACTCAAGTGGTTGGGGTCGATTTGGCCGGTTTCGAACATGAAAAAACCAGGGCTCATTATTTTCGCGAAGACTTTACCGCGGTCCACCGTTGTGGACTTGCGGTGACCGTACACGCTGGGGAGAACGATGACGCAGAAAGTATTTGGAGCGCAGTTTTCGATTTAAACGCCCGGCGTCTAGGCCACGCTCTCCGTTTGGCCGATGCCCCCGACCTTCTTCACTCTGTCGCATCCAGAGGCATCGGAGTCGAAATGTGCCCCTATGCAAACCTGCAAATCCGTGGATACAGCCTGCCTCAGGCTGACCCCAACCCCGGTGCTTACCCCTTGCTTGATTATCTCGCGAAAGGCATCCCCGCCACGGTAAATACCGACAACATTGGCATCTCAGCCGCAACCTTAAGCGAGAATATTTGCCTTCTGTCACAACTGTGCCCCGGAATAACCCGCAGACACATTCTTCAGCTCATCTCTAACGCGGTCGGCACCGCTTTCCTTGGACCTGTCCAACGTGAACGCCTGCGAAAGCATATCGGTGCCTTCTTGCCTCGGCCTGGTTGACCCTTGGTAGGGGGAGGCTTCGCGGCATTTTGTCAGACTTCTCCCACCCCCGAAAAGCCGCTAGGTCTGACAGCATGATTCTTAAGGAATTTCCTCTATTGCCCTCATTTTCCACTCCTGCCGGATGCAAGGATTTGTGGTTTGACAAGTAGGCCCACTAAACCACACAATGACAAGGTCTTACAAGGGAGCACTCGGAAACGACCTCCATCCCGACAGGGAATTGTGACGAGGATTTCCTGTTTCTCTTCTGCGGATTTAGCCATTGGCTCGGAAACGACCTCCATCCCGACAGGGAATTATGACTCTACTTTCATGTTGTTTCTTCTTTCTTAGTTTTCACTCGGAAACGACCTCCATCCCGACAGGGAATTATGACAGCGATTGAAAAGTTCCTTGCTGATGTCGTAGGAGTCATCTCGGAAACGACCTCCATCCCGACAGGGAATTATGACTTGCTAAGCGTGTATGCTACACGTCCCGCTCTCATGCTCGGAAACGACCTCCATCCCGACAGGGAATTATGACGATACTTGTTTTCACTCCAAACCCTAATGCATGAGACTCGGAAACGACCTCCATCCCGACAGGGAATTATGACGAGTCAAGAATCCCATTGTCAAAGGTCTTTAGCGCAAGCGCCTCGGAAACGACCTCCATCCCGACAGGGAATTATGACGTCCTGAGTCATGCGGTCGATAGGGCTAAAGCGCCATTTCTCGGAAACGACCTCCATCCCGACAGGGAATTATGACATAATATATAAATCCGTGGTATCCGGTATCAGTCTTGCTCGGAAACGACCTCCATCCCGACAGGGAATTATGACCTCCTCCTTTTCGTGTTGCGTTAGTTCATATCCGCGTATCAACTCGGAAACGACCTCCATCCCGACAGGGAATTATGACGGGTCCATTGTCGCGGTTGTCGATCCACCAAGACGCCTCGGAAACGACCTCCATCCCGACAGGGAATTATGACTGCATACTCTTTAGACTCGTTGCGCGATAGGTTGCCTGCTCGGAAACGACCTCCATCCCGACAGGGAATTATGACGGGCTAAGGTCTCAACCGTTATGGAGTATGACGCTTCGCCTCGGAAACGACCTCCATCCCGACAGGGAATTATGACGGGCTAAGGTCTCAACCGTTATGGAGTATGACGCTTCGCCTCGGAAACGACCTCCATCCCGACAGGGAATTATGACTTTGTACTTAACAAAGGTGTGCAGTTCGATTGCATCGACTCGGAAACGACCTCCATCCCGACAGGGAATTATGACTCCATATCAATACAGATGATCTCAGCAGGGGTACCCTCGGCTCGGAAACGACCTCCATCCCGACAGGGAATTATGACTCCGAATATGGCCAAGGCTAGGGAGTAGAGGCGCGTCACCTCGGAAACGACCTCGGCCTCCATGGATATGCTTACGTGAGCCTTACGTCAGTCTACTTGGCCTATAGACTAGTCGCTTGATATTCTCTCATTCAACCAAACAGGAAGAGAGAATATCTACATGTTCAACATTTATCATTTACCATCCAGGATGCCGAGTCACATCGGCTCGACACCTTGGCAACTTGCCTCCGGTGCTGTATTCGCTACGAGGAGATTCCGCTGATGGCATCCTTATATGTGATTGGTGAGACACGTCGGGTACGAGTGACTCAGCGGCATCTCGAGGTGGATGAGTACAATCCCGCGCTACAGCGCTGGCGAATGACGCGATGCATTCCCTTGTTTGATGTGGACCGGGTGGCGATCGTTGGTCGCACACGGGTGACCATGGATTGTGTTCGGGCCGTGATGCGCCATGGAATTCCTGTCACCATGCTGCGTTGGAACGGTAGGCTGGATGGTCGCTTTGCTCCGTTTCGGGATAGCGATGCATGCTTGCGTGTCGGGCAGTACGAAGCCTTAGCGGATTCGGTTTGGCGGGTTCAGGCGTCTCGTAAGCTGATCCAAGCAAAAATTTTAAACTGTCGCCGTGTCCTGCAAAAGGGGCGAGGGGCGGATCGCCTAGGCGGGGAAGAGATGCAGGTGGTGGATCAGTGTATCCAGCGGTTGAAGCAGTATGCTCAGAAGGCATCTACGGTGGAGCAGTTGGATTCACTTCGTGGCATTGAGGGCATTGCGGCTCGCGAGTATTTTCAAGGGTTGGCTCAGCTTTTCCCCGCCTCATTTCCGTTCCAAGGGCGGAACCGTCGGCCACCTCGGGATGCCGCCAATGCTCTCTTATCACTCACCTATACCTTTGTCGGTAATGAGTTGTATTCTGCAATTGCCGCCGCGGGTTTGGATCCCTGTCTCGGGGTTTTCCATGAGCCGACAGAGGGACGCCCCAGCTTGGCCCTAGATCTTCTCGAGCCATTGAGAGCGCCTCTGTGCGACCTCTTCGTTTTACGTCTGTGTAATCTCAATATGTTGAAGCCAGAGGATTTCGAAGGCAATGAGCAGAAGGGCGGGGTGCGGCTGACCAAGGATGCCTGGAAGCGGTACCTTCTGCACTACGAAGAGCGAATGACGCGGCCGTTTAAAACCAGCAATGCAGAGCCGCATACCGATTTTCGCCGTGAACTTCGTGAAGCCGCTCTAGATTGGGTAGGCGCTCTTCGAGGTTATCGAGAGCCCCGGCCATTCCGGATGAGGTGACTTTTGCAGCAAGATGAACCAGTCCAAGAATATGATCTCTGGGAGCCAGGGTTGCCGGTTGTCCCAGGGCCACGAGATCGAGACATTAAACGCGGTATGAGATATTTAGTTGCATATGATATTTGTGAGCCGAGTCGGCTACGCCGGGTCGCCCTGTGTTGCCAGGACTTTGGCACAAGGGTGCAGAAAAGTGTGTTCGAATGCGATCTCGAGCCGCACCGGTTTGAGGTCATGTGGGCAGAATTGAATGCACTGATCGACCCGGAAGAAGATTACCTTACCGCGTATCCCATCTGCCAAACCTGTCATACCAAGACGTACAGTTCAGGCAAGATGGTCAGGCCGGAGAAGTTCCTCGCCTATCTGATTTGATTGTCTAGCTTTTAGCGTCCCCGCCACAATACATGCAGAGAATATCGCCATCTCAGTTGCCACCTTGAGCGGCAATATCTGCCTCTTACCTTGGAATCATTCGCAGCCAGTTTCTCGCGCTGTTCAGTAACGCCGCCGGCTAGGGATCGTCCAATGAGAACGACTGCGAAAGTAGATCGGAGGCTCTCTGCCTTGCCCTGTTCTGTCAGACCTCCCGCATTTCCAAAAAGCCGGTAGGTCTGACAGCCTGATTCTCAAGGAATTTCCTCTCTTGGGCCTTATTTTCCGCTCCTGACGGATGCAAGGATTTGTGGTTTGACAAGTAGGCCCACTAAACCACACGATGACAAGGTCTTACAAGGGAGCACTCGGAAACGACCTCCATCCCGACAGGGAATTATGACATCATAATGTTTCCTTGGTTGGTTGTGTAAAATGTTTAGAACTCGGAAACGACCTCCATCCCGACAGGGAATTATGACACTCTTTTAATATAGGAGATATGCAAAGGGTTAGATATTGACTCGGAAACGACCTCCATCCCGACAGGTAATTATGACCAGATATCGCAACTCATCGTTGCAACCTTTCTAGTTCATCTCGGAAACGACCTCCATCCCGACAGGGAATTATGACAGTTTATGCAAGATCAGCGATAGCGCTTGTTAGGGCATCTCGGAAACGACCTCCATCCCGACAGGGAATTATGACACGCAGGTTTAACCTGCGTTTCGCTCTTTTTTGGGTTTCTCGGAAACGACCTCCATCCCGACAGGGAATTATGACGATATCGCAACTCATTGTAGTCTTTCCAGTTCATCTCGGAAACGACCTCCATCCCGACAGGGAATTATGACGCTTTCCAGCCATCTCTTCTATGTCGGCGTAGTGCCAGCTCGGAAACGACCTCCATCCCGACAGGGAATTATGACAATCAATGCCTGCATGTTATAGTACTCGGTTGATGCTCTCGGAAACGACCTCCATCCCGACAGGGAATTATGACGAAACAAGATCACCAGGTTGCCGTCTCCCTCGGAAACTCGGAAACGACCTCCATCCCGACAGGGAATTATGACGAGGATGATTAGGGCTACGGTGAGTAGTCTATCTCGGAAACGACCTCCATCCCGACAGGGAATTATGACCGCGATCCGCAGCGCATTCCGCAAGTGATTTAACGTCTCGGAAACGACCTCCATCCCGACAGGGAATTATGACGCTTGTAAGACCTTTGCATCATCCGCCAGATGATCGTCTCGGAAACGACCTCCATCCCGACAGGGAATTATGACATGGTTTCTTTCTAGGTGATTTGATTAGTTGGTGTGCTCGGAAACGACCTCCATCCCGACAGGGAATTATGACTTAGGCATTTGTTTGTCATTCGGCATTGGCACAAGCTCCTCGGAAACGACCTCCATCCCGACAGGGAATTATGACAATAAGGGCCCATACTTGTTAGATAGGTTTCGATTGCCTCGGAAACGACCTCCATCCCGACAGGGAATTATGACTGCGCGTTCCTTCAGGTTTAAACGTGTCGGGGGATCAACTCGGAAACGACCTCGGCGAAGGTCGCGGTGAAAACGCTATCACGAAGCGGAATTAGGTAATGGGTAACCAAATTGGGTATTGAATCCGGTAATATAAAAAGTGTCAGACACCAATGGAACTTAGATAAGCGGTCCAGCCTATTTTCTGCGACATGTGACAACGTGGGAATCCGCCCCGAAGTGGGCGGGATATGGTAGCCCGTGTGCAAGGCCGCGAAGCGGCCGCAGCGCCGGGTTACGTGCAGACGTAAGAGGCAACGAGGGGTAGGCGCTATAGTGTAAGAGAACTCGAACCGAGGCG
>Ga0114953_1001423_pt1 | contig 17030 bp, 22 predicted proteins | sample SidtaG_FD_87298 | JGI IMG/M metagenome (GOLD analysis project Ga0114953, IMG submission 87298) | Marine algal microbial communities from Sidmouth, United Kingdom - Sidmouth_Male2 metaG | ecosystem: Host-associated > Algae > Red algae > Unclassified | place: Sidmouth, United Kingdom | collected...
CCGCGCGGCTGCCCCCCCTCCCCCCCCGCCTTCCCCCCCGCCTTCCCCCCCGCCCCCTTTTTCCGGACCCCCTGGGCGGGGGGGGGATCTACCTCGGCGGAGTGCGCCCGCTGCCACCGCCCTCCCCTACGATTTTGACGATCAACGAGTTCACGCAAGAGGGGCTGGGGCTAACCGCTGATCATCGCCGGCTGTTGCGGACCAGGGTGGGCTACGCCATCGACAAGATCTTCCGGTCGCGGAAGCCGTTGCACGCGGCGGTCATCTATCTAGAGGGCTGCGTGCCACGCCTCGCCGCATGCGATGTGGGATGGGGGGCTTGCGCGCTGCTGTCCCGCGGTCTACGTCACCGGCGGCCGCGGAAAGCGGGCTCGCGCACAGTCGCTTCTTCGACGCCGGTCGTCCCCGCCGCAGCCGCCCCCGCGGACGCTGACGCCCCGTCTACCGCCAGCAACGGCGACGCTCCGGCGCAGGTGACGCGGGAGCAGACGCTGGCGCAGCAAGCAGCTCGATCGTCTTCGCCAGCTGGAGTTTTAGAACAAAAGTAAAACACAATATGAAAGCAAAGAAACAGAGAAAAAGGCAGCGATAGGAACTAGCGAAGAGACCGCGCACTACTATAGTCTGCACATGTCGGCTGTAAGCACGGTCGACAGAACTCTTTCTCGTCGTCGCTGGGTCCAGCTGAGGGAGATTGTGGGCCAATCAAAGTCTGGCAGATGGCGGTTTTATCGCGGTTCGGAGCTCGGCCCACGGTCCCTGTGCGAGGATCACGGATCGCGGATTTATCGCGGTTCTGTTCCTGTAGGGCAATCCCGTTGGCGCCACCTCCGTTGCCGTAAAACCCGACGGCGCGCCCTCAGACACCGCCAAGCCTCTCGGCTTCTTTGCGTCCTCAACTGTGCCGATCGACGTCGACCCCCCCAGCGCCCATCCAGCCGCCGCCGCTTCTACCAGCGTCATGCTTCCCGCTTGTTGGCGCAAGTAAACGGAGCCGCGCGCCCCGTCGACGTGTCGGCCAGCTCCGTGCCGCCCTGCTCCCCGTCTGTAGGCACCTATCCCCCAGAGCCCAGCCTTCACTTGCTCTTAGGCTCCACCCCGGCCGGCTGAACGCCGCTCGGCTGCACCATAGCCGAATTCACGCCGCTCCGCAGCAACCCCTGCTGTTTCAACAAGCCAACCATAGTCAAGTCAGCCGGCATCCCGACGCCCAGCAGCGACCCCGCCGGCATCTACCCGGTCATTGTCGATCCGGCCATCGGCTGGATGATGACAGCTGTCGAGCAACTTAGCGTCGTGACCGACCTCGCCGCGTCGGTCGGCGTCGTGCCCGACGGAGCTGCGTCTGTCCGCGTCGCTTACTAGGGCTTGAACCCGGTCTCCGTCGCCCCCGAAGTCGCCGCAACAGTCAGCGCGGCCATGTCCATCATCGGCGACACGGCCGACGGTGCCGAGCCCGCCGTCGCCAACTCGGTCGGCGTGAGCCGCATCTGTGGCTGCTGGGGGCCTTCGGTGGCTGGACGGATCTGCGGGTGGCGTAAATGGCCGTTGTATCGACTGTGCCGGGTGCTATACTGCCTTTGCGGGCCCTTCATTGGCCTTGCCTCGCAGACGGATCGTGGACGTGACACTCCCGTGAGCCTTGCTGGAGCCGGGTTGACCGGCCGAAGCAGTGTATGCCAGAGCGGCACCCGCCTGGGGCCGGCCCCCATGGCCGCCGTCACGGCGGCCGCCACCGGGCTTATTCTATCCCTTGGCCTCGTCAGCCTTCCGCTTGTAGAAGTCACCCTTCATGTGCCCCTTCTTGTCGCAGTAGTAGCACACGACCTACTTCTTGTCAAAAGGCTTCTTTGGCGCCGCCACCGTGAAGGCTTGCGACTCGACACCGCCAGCTGGCTTCAACGAGCCCCCAGCAATGTTTCGCTGCTCGACTTGAAGCAGCTTAGCTGTCACGTCCGACATGAAGAGCTTGACGTCCTTGTTCTCCAAGACCGTCCTGAGCATCCCGTACTCGGACGGGAGCCCCAACAAGACACACAGCGCGAGCGTGTTGTCGTTCACCGGGTCTCCGAGCATGGCCAGCTCGTCCCGGATCATCTTGGCGCGCGACGCGAACTTGATGATGTTCTCGTCGTCGCCCTTCTTCAAGCTGCTCAGCTCGTACATAAGCTGAAGGAGCTGAGCGTTGTCGCGCGCCTCAAACATGACCCTGAGCGCGTCCCACGCCTCCTTGGCCGTGTCAAACGACGTCACCGTGTTAAGATGCACGGGCTAAACCGACATCTGGATGGTCGCAAGAGCCGCCTCATTCATGTCGTCCCACTCTTCGACAACCGGGTCGGCCTTCTTGTCGTCCGACCCAGAAGCAGGACGGTCCGTCACGACCGCCTTCCACTGCTTTTCCTTCTTGAGCTGCGCACGTTGGTACGCCGCCCACATTATGTTGTCGTCGTCCAGCTGTGCAAACCGTTGGCCGCCAAAGCGGCCGTGGTCCGACATGTTGACGACCGTGGCACCGACCGGTACCACCCTGTCGACGCTAGCGGCTGTACCCGCCCAACCAGCGCCGGAACGCACCGCAACCCGCGCAGCGTCGTCCTTTTCGCGAACATAGAAGAGAACGATGATGACTACCAGCGACAACTGGGCCCATAACCTGTTGAGAGGTCAGAAACCAGCTACGCAACATGACCGGTGTGGCTGGCCTGGCGAGCTGACCATCACCAGTTCAACACTCCCCCCAGCTCCTCAGGGCCAGGCTCGTCTGACCCACGACTCGGAATTGCCTCCCCTGCAAATTCCTCCGTCCCCCTCCTGGGGCGCAGCCGTGGCGAATCTCGAACCCGCGACCTCTCAGACCTAAATCCAGCGAGAGCTGGGCCCATAACCTGTGAAGCGGATGGTAAGTGGGCGGATGCGTTTCTTTACTCGAGACCGGTCTGGGGCGCGAGTCCAGCATCCTCTTATCCCCCCCGGGTGCCCCTCTCTCAACGTCGTGGAGGCACACCCCCGCCAAAGCAGTGACAGGGCCCGCGACGCATCGGCCGACGCGGAGCTCCCTCCCTTGGGGCGTACATGCTCTCACAACCCCACAAATCGCGACGCCCCTCAAGGGGCCCACGAGACGCGCCCCGAGCTCAGCCCCAAAATGAGCACCTCTCGAAATACAAGTACAAGTAATTACATCAGCCTCATACAGCAATGCATGTCAAAGGTACAGACAAACAAGCCGAAGACCAAATAAATACTCCTGGAATTGCCCAGGCAGTCCGCAGTAACTCCGACAAACCAGTGCGGGCTCGGGGGGCTGCCTCCACAGCAAAACCGTCCAGTCGGACAGGACCCAAGACGCCGGTTCTGGCCGAGGGCGAGTCATCCTCCCAATCCTGTGGTGGCCTGGAGGGCTGGCGCGCGTTTGTCACGCCCTCTACGCCCTGTGTCACCCGGGGGGGGGAACGCCCGAACCGGGTACTGGCGTTCTGGTTGTGCAACAAGGAGGACCCCATCGCGGCAGCCTGTCCGGAGGTGCCCAAGGAGCTCCAGGACAAGCTAACCCGCCATGGTATCCAGTTCGCCAAGGCCGTCCGCTGGGCAGACCGACATGCCAAGGGCGCCTCCCCTGGACGGCGGGACACGAAGACGGTGCACAATCTCTGGGTCGCGATCCTGCAGAGCATCCAGGAGAACCTGTACAAGGAAAGTGCTGAGGACTGGGACTCCCATCCCGAGGAAGAGACCACGACCACGGGTACCTCGGGATCGGGAAACGAGGTGGGGGGGGTGCGCCCGTAGGCGCCCTCCTGTCTGTTCCAGGCCCCGCTGATCCTTTTCCGGCCTCAGTTGCATTCCTGGGCCGGTGCGGTCGTCGGCTACGAACCGAGGTAGCTGCATGGACACCGTGTGCCTGTCGGAGTACCCTGCTCGTCTTGCGTAAGGAGAATTTCAAGGTCAAGACCATCTTGAGTTTCGGGGGTGAGGACCCGGTTTCCGTGGCCGCGGTGGTGGACACAGGGGCCGGACCAAGCGTCGTCAGCGAGGACCTGCTCACTCCGGGCTGGCGCGCACATGCTTGGCGTGCGCCTACCCGCACCCGGATCGTGAATGCCTCGGGGCAGGCTGTTAAGGCTCTCGCTCGAGTCCCCCTCACCTTGCATGTACATGACAAACCTGAGCATCTCCCGTTTATTGTTGTGAAGCGCCTCTCGGTCCCACTCATTATCGGGTGTGACTTCCATCGCCAGTATACCAAGGCCATCCTGCCCCAGGACGGAAAGATCGAATGGTCGACGGGCGCTGTCTCGGACATCCTGGGCTACCATCTTAGAACCAGGGGGCGACAGTAGAAGGCACCGGCTAAGCCCCGGGTCCGCCCGAACGAGCTGACGCTGGCGGGCGCAATGGTCCTTCCCCCTGGTGCCCAGACCGAGGTCCAAGTGTTGACCTGGTCGACGGGCAGTTGTTTCATCAAGGGCCGCGCGGAGTTCCTGGCCAAATACGGGCTGCACTTGGCCCACGGGCATCACAAGAAAGTGCACCGGCACGAGCCCTTCTCTGTCCTCCTGGTCGACCTGGGTCGCAAGACCAAGATGTTTGCTAAGGGCACCCGAGTGGGGTTCGCTGAGCGGTATACCGGCGAGGCGCAACCCCTCTCCCAAGGAGCCCTCCTGGCCGTCCAACAGGAGCTGGCGGCGCGAAAGGAGCTGGACGCGCAGGCGAGCATGGCCACGGCGGAGGGTCCGCCGGAGCCCCCGGTTGTGCCGCCGCCCAAGAAGCCGGAGACGCCAGAGTTGAACTGGGCGGGCGTGCCCAAGGAAGTACATGGGAAGGTGCACGGACTTCTGGATCTGTTCAAGGGCATGTGGTCGAGGAACCTGGGTGAGCACAAGGCCACCACGCATCACATTCAGCTCAAGCCAGACGCAAAGCCCGTGTACTCGGCTCCATACAGGGCTGAACCACACCGTCGCCTGGAAATCGAGAAGCAGGCCAAGAAAATGCTCGACCTGGGTGTCATAGAGCCCTCGGACGCCGACTGGTCCTTCCCGGTGGACGTCGTGCCCCAGCAAGGTGGCCAAATTCGTTTCTGTGTGGACTACCGCCGGCTGAACGAGCGCACGGTCAAGGATGTCTACCCGATCCTGAGGATGGACGACTTCCTGGCCTCCCTCGGCGACGCCACGGTGTTGTCTACCCTGGACTGTAACGCAGGGTATTGGCAGATCGCGGTGGCCGCCGAGGACAGAGACAAGACCACGGTCACGTCTCTCACGGGCTTGTTCCATTCTCTCCGGCTCCCGTTTGGTCTGGTGAACGCTCCAGCGTCCTTCCAGCGGGCGCTTGACATCATCTTGTCCGGCGTACGGTGGTAAACGTGCCTGGTGTACCTGAACGACGTGATCTTCTTCTTCCGGACCGTGGACGAGCACATCCGGCACCTCCGTGAAGTCCTCCTACTGCTGGAAACGGCCGGTGTCTCCCTCAAGCCCTCCAACTGCCACCTGTTCCAGTAAGAGGTCGAGTACCTGGGGAATTTCGTCCGCCCAGGTCAGCAGCTGGTGAACCAGAAGGACATCAAGGGCTTGGCGCAAGCGCTTCCCCCGCATGTCCAGACGGGGCTCAAGAGCGTTCTTGGCATGTGTACCATGTACCGGCGTTTGATAAAGGATGACGCGCACATCGCCACGCCCCTGACCAAGCTCACAAGCAAGAATATCCCGCACTTGCTCCCTCCCATGGATGCCGCCCAGTTGGCGGCCTTCGAGTACCTCAAGGAGCGCTTTACGTCGACCCCGATCTTGGCGCTCCCCCGACGTGAGTGTCTCTTCATCCTGTATACCGACGCCTGCACCGTCCAAGTCGGCTGTACCCTCCTACAGCAACAACCAGACGAGAGCATCCTCCTGGTCGGCTACTACAGCCGGGGCCTCATCCTGGCAGATAAGTACTACCCCACGACCGACCGAGAATGCCTGGCCGTGGTCTGAGCATGTTTTCTTCTCCGCCCATACCTCGAGGGACAAGAGTTCCCGATCCGGACGGACCTGTTGAGGTCGAAATTCAACAGAACCATTCCAGTTTACGCTGGCTGCTGAACATGGACAGTGCCCAAAGACGGGCCGCTCGCTGGCGCCTCCGTTTGTCGGAGTTTCGGTACAAGACACGCAGCCGACCGGAAAGGGAGCACTACTGTGCCGACGCCATGTCGCGTCTCCCGACACTGGCACCAGATCGGTCCGTCATTCCGGAAGAGATTCCCTGCCTCGCTCTGGCTGACTCTCCCGGTGGCTGGGTGGCGCCGAACTACGGATAACCAGAGGAGGAACAGCCCGTCACGCTCGCGCGCGTGCTGGCCGCGCAGAAGTAGGACCAGCGGTGCCAAGATCTATGGTATAAGATGAACCAGAACGAGCACTCACGCTTTTCGGAGACGAAGGAGGGGCTCCTCGTGCGTGTGGCCCCCCTATTTGGGGCTGTCGAAGAGTAAGTCCCGTCCCTCCTGCGCCAGGACCTCCTCCGGTTGGAACACAACGTGGTGCGCGCCGGTCATCCTGGTGTCAACCGGATGTACGCATCAATTTGGCGTCACTACTACTGGGAGTCTATGGCCGCGGACGTGCACGACTGGGTGGCCAGGTGTGCGTCTTGTGCCCGGAACAGGATTGCACCAAGGCGACGCACGGCGATGCTCAATTTGTTCCCGGCGACGGATCCCTTTGCGAACTTGTCAATGGACTCCTCGGGTCCTTGACAGATACAAAGACTGGGAACGTCTTCCTCCTGATCATCGTAGACCGGTTCTATAAGCTGTGACGAGCCGTCCCCCTGGCTGGCATCACAGCGACGGACGTCTCGTCGGCGTTTTTGCCGGGATTGGATGTCCGTGTATGGGCCCCCGGACACATTATTGACGAACAACGGACCCCAGTTCGCCTCCCTATTCTTCCAGGGTGTGTGCAACCTTCTGGGAATCCGGAACTTGTACACGTCCACGTAAAGCCCACAGACGAATGGCCATGTCGAGCGCTTCAACAAGACGCTCGTGGCAATGTTTACGCACTGCATCGAGGACCGCCGGGACAACTGGGACGAGCTCGTCGCCGTGTAGGCGCTGGCGTACAACTACAGGTTTTTTGTGCCTCGGGAAACATTGGGCCCGAAATATCAAGCGAACTTAGTCAAGAGGTGCCCCAGGAACCTTACCCGCGTGGGTCTCAGATTTCGGGCCCGACCGCGACCTTTCCCAGGCCTGAACTGCGGATCCATTTACGCAAGCCTGGTTGACCAATCACATGCCCGTGTCCATCATTAGCTAGCGATCGAGTGCAAGCGCGCTCTAAGTGCGCCGAGCGCCACTCGGCGCACTGTGATGGCCTGTCGCCGATGTCGGGATGGCAGGAGGGCGCCGGGAGGTCCAGTTTTGGCGCGCCAGCGCTTCTTGTTTTCAGCAAAGCCTCATGTTCTCGACATGCTTATTGTGCTTGGTCTTGCCGAGCTCCTTCGTCATCGGGTCCGCCACCATGTCGTCTGTTGCACAATGCTCCAGTGTCCCCTTGTCCGTCGTGATGGCCTCGCGCACGAAGTGGTAGCGAATGTCGATGTGCTTCGTGCGCTTGTGCTCGACAGGGTTCTTGGAGAAGTCAGTGCACCCGCTGTTGTCGACCTTGATGTGGATCGGCCCGCCCGAGATCGCCGTCCGCAGCCCTTGAGAAGCCGCACCTTGCATGAGCTTTTTGAGCCAAGCAGCTTCCTTGCTGGCCTCACATAAAGCCATGTAATCGGCCTCCATTGTCGACAGCGCCACAGTCTTCTGCAACTTAGAACCCCAGCGGACGGTTGATCTGCCAAAGATGATGGTGAAGCCCGTCGTAGAACGTCGCGTCTCGTGGTCACCCGCACAGTCGGAATCACTAAAGCCTTGTAGAACACAGGAAGAGTTCTTGTCGAAGACCAGCCCCTTGTCCATCGAACCCTTGACATACCTTAGAAAGCGCTTGATCGCCGCCCAATGCTCCTTGCCGTAGCCCGAGACAAACCGACTCAGCTTCCCGATGGCGAAGGCGAGGTCAGGACGCGTCCCGACCATCAGGTACATAAGACTGCCGACGGCTTCGCGGTGGGGCCGTTTGTCGTCGCTCCCGTCGGCCTTGACCAGGTGCAGGCCCACCTCCAGCGGCGTTCCGAGCGGGTTGCACTCCTCCATCCCGAAAATCTCCAGCACTTGCGCCGCGTACTTGCCCTGCGACAACTTGACGGTGCCCAACGCCTTGTCACGTCTAATCTCTAGTTCGAGGATGACCTTCGCCTCGCCCAGGTCCTTCATCTCAAAACGCTTGTGGAGAGCCTTCTTGATCTTTTGGATCGCCGCCAGGCTTGATGCCACCAAGAGAAGATCGTCGACGTACACCAGGACGATGATGATTTCGCCGTCATCCATCAGGAGGTAAAGGCATGCTTCTGCGTCGATGTTATCGAACCCTTGCGACTTGAGAAAGTCGTCAGGCTTGGCGTACCACATCCTGGGGGCTTGCTTCAGCTCGCACAGCGCTTGAAGAAGACGATACACCTTGTCAGGATACGTCGTATCGACATAGCCCTCTGGCTGCTCCATGTAGACCTCCTTGTCAAGGTCGCCGTTGAGGAAGGCCGTCTTGACGTCCATCTCATGTAGTTCCCACCCGTTTGCCGCCGTGATCGCCAGGATGCATCGGATGGTAGTAGACTTGGCCACCGGCGCGAACGTCTCGTTGAAGTGGAGGCCCTTGATCTGCCGGTTCCCCATGAAACACAGGCGCGCCTCGTGCCGCGTGCTGTTGTTCCCGTTCTTGTCCACCTCGTTTATGACCTCGTAAACCCACTTTCCCTTGAGCACGCGTCGACTGGCAGGGCGATCCGTCAAGCGCCAAGTCTAGTTCTTGCCGATGGCCTCCATCTCCACGTCCATTGCAATCTGCCACTTAGCGGATTCTTGCCCTTGAATTGCTTGCACGTACGTCATGTGCGCCTCTTGAGAAACCAGGCTCACCGGGCGCCAGTACTCGACAGGTGGTCGCCGCGCTCTGCCTCTCCGACGCAGCGTGTCTTGAGAGCCGCCACAACCTTGATTGTCGTCCGCCGACCATGTCAGATCCATCGTCTTGCTTGTCATCCCTGTCGTCATCGTCAGCATCTACGGCTTCGCCGTCTCTTGCAGAACGCAAGCCCGTCTCGCCTTCGAAGACCTCGTCTCCGACAAACTCCTCTGCCACTTTTGCGACCTCGCTTACTTTCGTCTCTGCGAAGACACACTTCGTGCCTTGACGACCTTGCCGTCATCGATGATGACCTTATACGTCCTACTGCCTTCGGGATAGCATAAGAAGACGCCCTTCGCCGCCTTGTCTCCAAACTTGCCGTCGATGTGACTCATGTGTAGCACCACCCAGCATGTCGACCCAAACACCCGCGTGTGGCTTACGTCCGGCTTGTTCCCGGTCCACAGCTCATAAGGTGTCTTGCTTACGGGAAGCTCACGGCTGGTATCGCGGTTCTAGATGTAAACCGCCGTCTGGATGGCATCCGCCCAAAGATCCTGATCGACGTCCTTGTGTCGCATCATGGTCCGAGCCATCTCCAAGAGCACTCGGTTGAGTCGCTCAGCAACCCCGTTCTGCTGCGGCGTGTCGGGCACCGTCGTTTGGTGCGTCGTGCCGTTCTTATCCTGAAGAGCCTTGAATGCGCTCGACACATACTCGCCGCCATTGTCGGAGCGCAGGACCATGATCGTGCTTCCGGTGTGCAGCTGGGCCTTATTCAGCCACTTCTTGTACCCCGCGAGAACATCGCTCTTCTTCTGCAAGAAGACCACGTCCGTCCAGCGGGAGAAGTCGTCGGTGAAGGTGCCGAAATAGAGCGCACCGCCCCGCGACGGCTCTGAAATTGGCCCGCCTAGGTCCGAGTGCACGAGCTGCAGGCGCTTGGTTACTCAACCTCCTCCTGCACAAGGCATAGGCGTCATAGCCGCCCTCCCGTACACGCACGGCTCGCAAACGTCCTTGACCGCCATGTCAGAGCACTTGAGTCCGTCAATTTCATTGTTCTTGATCATCCGCTTAACGCCAGCCACGTTGACATGCACAAGGCGCTCATGCCAGAGCTGAAGTGAGGCCACAGCAGCAACATCCGACAGAGGAGCCATGTCCAGGTGGTAGAGCCCGCTCTTCCGCGTGCCGCACGCAGCGACCTTGTCGCTAATCTTGATGATCGCCTTACCGCCCTTCAATGACACTTCCGCACTGCGTTCCTCCATCCTTCCGACCGACATGAGTTTGAAGCCCATAGAAGGAACATGAAGTACCTTCTCCAACTTGATCTTGCGCGTCTTGCCCTGAACGATGACGTTGAGGACGACAGTTCCGACGCCCGCCGTGGCCACGGACTCCTTGTCAACCATCGTGACGCTCCGTCCCGTGGTCATCTGGTAGTTTTCGAAGCACGCGCGCATCCAGCACATGTGTGCAGACGCCGCAGAGTCGACAAGCCACGACCAGGAGATGTCATCGTTATCAGCAGCATTCCCGACAAGACAGATGGCGTCGTCGCTGTCGCTACCTTCGTCACCTGCAATCGCAGCAACGTTGTCCTTGCTCCTGTTCCCAGCCTTGAGCACGGGGCAATCGTGAGAGATGTGCCCGAACTTGTGGCAGTAGTAGCACTCGATCTTGGAAAGGTCACCACGGCGGCCTTGACCTCGATAGTTGGCTGCTACGAGTGCCATGTCACCAATGCGCTTAATCGCCGGCGACTTGTCCACCTGACGCCGCTCCTTCTGAAGAAAGCGGCTCTTGACAAAGTCGAGGCTCATCTCGTCCTCGCCCTTGGCGTCTGGAGCCACCAGCAGGTTGTCATACTTTGACGTCAGCCCGTTGATAACGCTCATGGCAACGTCCATCTCCGTCACCTCGCCGCCCATGGCCTTGAGGTTCTCACCGAGATTGCGCACGCGGTTGATATAGCGCAGCATGCCCTCGCCGACGTTCATCTCGACGGTTTAGAACTCGCGTCGCGCCCTCATCTTGTTCATCAAACTCTTGCGCTGGAAGACACCTTGCAGCGTCAACCACATTTCTGCCGTCCTATTGCACCCCGACATGTGCTAGAGCTGCTCAGACCCAGAGGTGAGCCCGATGATGGAGCTCGCATTCGTGTCTCGACGCTTCCACAACGCCAACTCGCGGTCCTTCGCGTCCGCTGGCTTTCCGTTTTCGTCAAGCATGTCGTCCAGGTCGCGCACCGCTAGGACCATCTTGATGCGCTGACGCCACTCGTGGGAGTTCGTCTCCATCAATTTGTCGATCTTGACGCGGCCCATGCCGGCAGCGCCACCGTCCATGATGCCTGCTTGTCGTAGCGCCCGACCTTGCCGAGCCTTGCGCCTTGACCGTCACGTCATTTAACCACCTTGACCTCGTCTTCTTCACACTTGCCGCGACCGCCACGACACCGTCTGTCACACCTTGCCTTTGTCCCAGCCCAGGCACTGGGCCCATAACCTGTTGAAACGCAGTGGGGATAGGAGATGGGGGACCACGGTGAGGTAGTTGAGTGGCTTGAGCTTGTGTGTGCTTGTGCGAACGTGCTTTGTTGGTTGTACTGAGGATCGCCCACTTCTCCCAACCGAGAGCACATCTCAAATAGTCCCCACCGGGCCAAGTGCTCCCCCCTCTCGCGCCCACATCGACGCCCACGCCCTCGCACCAAATCGAATCACTCACCAAATCAAAAGCCACTAGAGCAAAGCGAAGATCAAATCCAAACATGCCAAAAGTAACGCCCCAAGATGACCCAAGACGAATGTGTGCAACTTCACCACGTCAAGCAAATGTACCATCTGGGGTACCATACGGGCCACCGACCATCATCCATCCGCGAACTGCAAGTGGAATCGGCGACGAGGATAACCTTCGAACACGGAGTACCGCACAAATGCGACTACTCCTCGCCACGGAACCTTTCGCGGCCCCGGCCATTCACTAACCTGGCCCATTTCCACGAACCCCCGAAGGATATGAGCATGTCCTATTCATTTGTTCCACTTCACTAAGGTTACGCGGGCCGATCTCCTGAAGGACATCTCGGTTCTTCATGTACTCAGTGTCGCATTACGCGGCCCTTGCCCACGCCCCTTTGCTGGCCAGGAGGTCGATGGCGCGCCGGGCGACGCGGATGAAGTGTCACGCCCCTGTTCGGACAGGTGGCGCTGCCCTTGCTGGTTGGTACCTTGGTTGATTGTGGGTCGTATGATTTGACATATCAGTTGCTGGAACCATCTGCTTTACAGCAGTGGCGTCCACTGGTATGGATCCCCCGATCTCCCCTTGGGGAGGCTACTTTGTGAGATTCGGGGCCAATTGGGCCCGCATGCTCGGATAGCTTGGGGGGACGGCGGGGCGCCCGTGGCCCGGCTGCGCCACAAAAGGATAGCTGTGCTCTTACCTCCTTTCTCCCTCTTTTCGCCCTCGGGTGGCTGCCTACGTGACCGTGTGACTGGGCGAGAGTAGAGCGAGGGTGTGCAGGCGGATTCCCTCAGCTGGGCAGGAGTCCCGATCTGCTCTTGTGGGCTGGTATGACACGGCGTGTTATGCGACAAATCTGAGGAGCAGCACGGGAGTTTCTGGCTTACATCCGGTGCGGGTACGTGTGTCAAGGGCGATCTCCTCCGTGTGCCGGGTGAGCTCTCATGTGCGTGGCGTTGCCCGGACGGTATTACAGTCTCCCGACTTGTGTCGGGATTCCCACCTCGTACCTTGTTGCCACTACCACTTCCTTGGTCGTATGTGTCTCCCGGCTCGCCTGGTTGTTGAGCGCCCAGGACCACGATGCCGTCCCCGATGTCCTCTCCGGGGGGGACGTCGCCCCGGCGTACGTCGGCGAACGTACCCCCGGCTGCGGTTGGGTCTTCGATACCTGTTTCCTCGGATCTGCTTCCACCGCCGCCGACGCTGGCCGATGTGGCTGAGCATGGTGGTTCCTCCCGGGCGACCACGACCGTCAAGACCGAGATACCGAGACCCGCGGTGGCGGGCACCGGCACGTCCAAGGAAAAGCGGGAGTGGACCCCTCGTCCCCTTTGCTCGGGTTCACGTGATGCGACCAGTGTCCCCCCGGTCGTCTCCTACTTTCCGGCCGTGATGCATTGCCTGGAATCCCACCGAGAGGAGATCCAGGCGGACATGGCGGGGGCGGTCACGACTCTGACCACGGGGCGAACACCAGGGGTTGTCATGGACAGATATTCCCGATGAATATATCCCTGCATTATACTCGTATCCACCTCGGATACGCTCCCTGGACGCATGTCGTAAATGCATTATGAGAAAACGAGGAAAGGTTATAGCTATCCTCTCTGATAGAAATTGTGAGATTAAATCCGATCCGTGTCCCGGGTATGAGAGTCAGGATACAGGGACATATAAGATTACGAGTTTGCTCGCGCCTAAATAAACTTTAGCTCGGTCTCCCTCACATTTCACGTCCCGACAATCCGGGAATTCATGTGTAACGTATGGCAGCGACAAGCGGCGGTCCTGCCCTGCCAGGAACAAGCCGGTCAATAACGCGAATCGACCCGTTTGCGTGGTTGTCAGAGTGTGACACAAGAATCAGAATCGTCCTTCCAACGTCTGTTGACAAAAATGGCGGGAAACCGCCTTGACAGCACCAGTTGGGGCGTCAAGTTCAAACTTGGACATCAAGTCGTACTTGATGTCCATTAAGCACTCGAATTGGGGCTGTATGGCGTTCTTCTTTGGCTCTGGATGTGCTGTCTGTCGGACTTGTGGGAATTCAATCGGATACGATAATCGTATGCGGATACGGACATAATCTGCTTACGTATCCATCCTCGGAGGGAGATATCCTGATCTGTAGCTCAGCTGACGGAGATGTCCGTAAGCGGATCCGAAGCATCGGCGTGTATCCGTATCCCATTACGGACCTAGATGCATATCTGGACAACCCCTGGCGAACATCCGGCATGCTGGCGTCCCCAGGCGCTGGTATGGGGTCGTCAGGGAGCCGAGAGGTGCCACGTGGAGGCGGAGGGGACGACGGGGGACCGGATGGGAGTACCAGTCGGGACTCTTTCCGGGACTGTCCGTCGCGCCGGCGCCGGCGCAGCCATCGGCGTCGTCGCCCCCGGTCTTCCTCCAGTCACTCATCCTCCTGGAGTGACGGGGAGACGGTCCGGCGGACACTGGTGGATTTCCGGATCCCTGTCCGCAAGGTCGGGGACAACCTGCTGAACACGGTGACCGGCTGACACTCGTACCTTCTGGACAACCAGAACCAGACCTTCACTAGACGGATGCGTCAAAGAATTACACAAAACCGGAAGACTCTACGTGTTTCCATGGACCGGGTTCGCTTTGATGGGACCAAGCCGGCCGAACGATTCTCCTTCTTGCGCCGGCTCGTCCGGGCATGCAATGACACTATCGTCTGAGAAGGAAACGGGCTCAACCTGCTGGGCTCCTTCCTTACCGGGGCATCCGCCACTCGGATCAACAAGATCCTCCCTGGCACGGCCGGGGACATCCCGGGCCGGACTGTCGCATCCTTCCCTAAAGCTGTGAAGTGGCTCCTGGGAGATTACGCGGACTCCATCACCCTGAACCGAGCCATTTCAGACGTAAACTGCGCCTTCCTGGGTGCTCATAAAGAACCTGATGCCTTCGCTGCCCGTTTGTGGGACCTGGGGGAGGCCTGCAGGAGCGTGTAAGGCGAGGACCGGCTCAAGATGGCGTTCATTCAGGAGCTCCCCAAGAGCTTGCAGGTGAAGGCCCAGCAGTACAACCCCCAGTTCACAAAGCACACCCTGCAGCAGCTCGGGTCGTTCGCCGAGGGCAAGCATGAGCACGTTAAGGCGCTCCAGGGACTCCAGCCGACACAACCCAAAACATACCTGGAAAAACCGTCCAGTCGGACAGGACTCAAGGCATCGGTTGTTGCCGTGAGCGAGTCATCCTCCCAAGCCGGTGGACGCCTGGAGGGCTTGCGTGGGTCTGTCACGCCTTCGAAGCCCCGTGCACCTGGGGGGGGGAGCGCCCGAATCGAGTACGGGCGTCCTGCTTGTCCAGCAAGGAGGACCACATCGCTGCAGCCTGTCCGAAGGTGCCCAAGAATCTCCAGGACATGCTATCCCGCCAAGGCATCCAGTTCTCCAAGGCAGTCCGCGGGGCAGATCGACAGGTCAAGTCCTCCTCCCCTGGACGGCGGGACCAGAAGACGGTGCACACCCTCCGGGTCTAGATCGAGCAGAGCATCCAGAAGAGCCTGAAAAAGGAGAGTCCTGAGGCCTGGGCCTCTTATCCCGAGGAAGAGACCACGACCACGGGTACCTCGGGATCGGGAAACGAGGTGGGGAGGGTGCGCCCGTAGGCGCCCCCCCGTTTGTTCCAGGCCCCGGTGACCCTGTGTCGGCCTCAGTTGCATTCCTGGGCCGGTGCGGTCGTCGGCTACGAACCGAGGTAGCCGCAGGGACACCATGGTCATGTAGGGGTACCCTTTTTGTCTTGCGTAAAAAACCTTTGAAGGTCGAAACCACCTTGAGGTCCGGAGATGAAGACCTGGTTGCTGAGGCCACGGTGCTGCACACAGGGGCTGGACCACGGGCGTTCAACGAGGACCTGCTCCCGCCTGGTTGTCTCACGCAGGCGTGGCGTGCGCCGACACGTATCAGGCCCTACCATACGTATATTGTGAGTAGGTGCTTTTACGGGTGTAAGTGTCTGAACTCCCGTACCCGTAAACAGCAGGGCGGCTGGCACCCACAATCAAGTCAAAAGAGGAGTAGGTAGCCGTGGGTATCGATCAATTCTGACCGCCAGAGGACATAGAGCCAGAAGGGCCTGCCATTCTCCTGCAATTATGGCGTTTCACGTCCGCCAAGTACCAGTTAATTTTTGGACATGATTTCAAGGCTACAACGATTCTGGTCGGGAGGGAATCTCCGAACCCGGGTGTGCTGGCCAGGGGGCGCCCGTTAGAATTCTCACGTTAGCCGTTAATAACGCGGCCAACAGGTTCACTCACGTGACGGAACCGTCCCGACATGCTTGGGCTAAATAGGTGCTTCGCGCTGCTGAAGGTTGGCAGCTGATCCAAGTCTATCAATTCCGGAATTGATTCGCACCCGTGTTCTCCAGGTATATCTCGTATTGATACACATGAAGAGACAGGTGGCCGGCACGCGTACTCGAATTTAAGGATTTATGCATACCGTACCCGAAGCTGAAAACGATACTTATGGCAGGGCCTGGTGTCCAGCACATGTAGCACAGCGGGGGACCCGTCGTGGCCTCGGGACGAGCTCGCCATGCTCGGAAACCCGGTTGACGACAACACGCTCGCGCTGCACGTCTTGTCGGGGCTCCCGTCCGAGTACGGGATGCGCAGGACGATCTTGGAGAACGAGGACGTCAAGCTGGTTTTGTCCGACGTGAGACCTAAGCTGCTTCAAGTCGAGCAGCGGAACATTGCTGGGGGCTTGTTGAAGCCAGCTGGCGGTGTCGAGTCGCAAGCCTTCACGGTGGCGGCGCCAAAGAAGCCTTTTGACAAGAAGTCGGTCGTGTGCTACTACTGCGACAAGAGGGCGCACATGAAGCGTGTTTTCCACAAGCGGAGGGCTGAAGAGGCCAATGGATAGAACAAGCCCGGTGGCGGCCGCCGTGACGGCGATCATGGGGGCGGGCCCCAGGCGGGTGCCGCTCTAGCATACACTGCTTCGGCCGGTCAACTCGGCTCCAGCAAGGCTCACGGGAGCACAAGCGGGTCGTCGACCTGGGTGCTCTACTCCGGAGCGACCAATCACATGGCCGCTGGGGACATGGGCTTCACCATATAGGCGGCGGGGAGCGGGGCCAAGGGCACCTTGTGTAGCGGTCGGGGGTCCCACGGCTGGAAGGGGCGCGGCCCCTCAGCTGTGGACAGCGCACCCTCGAGGCGGCCCCAAAATATCCCGATCCGGGCCAGCAAGGGAATGACCTGTCCGAATC
>Ga0114953_1001425_pt1 | contig 17008 bp, 29 predicted proteins | sample SidtaG_FD_87298 | JGI IMG/M metagenome (GOLD analysis project Ga0114953, IMG submission 87298) | Marine algal microbial communities from Sidmouth, United Kingdom - Sidmouth_Male2 metaG | ecosystem: Host-associated > Algae > Red algae > Unclassified | place: Sidmouth, United Kingdom | collected...
GGGGTGCCAGGTGCGGGCGCAGGGGGAGGTTGTTGACGGTGGCCGCGGTCTGTTTCTCAACCGTGCAGACGCTGGGGGTGGCGACCACGGGGATGGAGCACGCGGGGCTGCAGACGATGGGAGCGGCGCTGTGTGGTTGCCGGGTGTTGTGGGGGTCGCCGCCGTGTGGCAGAGTGGCGCCAGTCGCACGGCGTAGGGTTGCAGGTCCAAGGAGTCCTTGCCCGCCATCTCTACTCGGTGTTTGACTCTGGAGACGCGGGTCGCTAACGTTGCGCGTTCTGGTGTGTCTTGTGTATTGGCATTGGCACTGGCCGTTTCTGGTTGCTCTGCTTGTAGGAGCCCGATGTCGAGATGGGCAATGGCGGCGGCGCGGCCGCTGCCGGAGCGGGGCCCGACTTTGAGAAGTTCCGTCGGGAGGTACGCTCTTGTTTTTCGCGACCATGGAGGGCCCCGTAGCAAACCCGGGCGGGGGGCGGGTCAGTGTGGAAGGAGGTGGGTGTGGTGCACCCCGTTTTGGTCGCGTGTGGGGCGTGGGCGGCTAGTCGGCGGCGCCTGCGGGTGGGGGCGGTCGGCCTTTGCGCGTCGGGGTGGTGCGGCGTCGCCATGGGCTACTGCGTGTCGCGCGGCGACCGCAGGCGGCGTCGAGGTATCCGTGGCCCGAGCCGGTTGTGGATGTGGCACTCGTGTCGGCAGGGGTTGAGCGAGCCCCACGGGTGGGCGTGCGTAGCGACCCGGTGGGTCCATCGTGCTGGGCCTTTGTTCCACGTGAGACTGACCTGAGCTTTGTTTTGAGCGCATCCCATGTGCCGGCGTGGTCTCCCTTCCCAACAATGGCCATCCCCACCGCGTTTTCCCGCCCCCGACGCAGATTGACGCGATGGACAAGGTGGTCGTCTGGGTCGCCACCCGAACAACGTCGGTCGACAATGGTGAGGTTGCCGCCCCGGCCATCCCCACCCTCCTCAACACGTGCAAAGACAAGCTGTCGGCCGTCCGCCGCCGCCTCGATCGGGTGGCCAAAGAAAACCGCGCGTTTGCGGCGGCCAACCCCAACTCGACGGGCGAATCCAAGCTCCGCGTCAACACCCACACGGGCCTCGTCCAGCGCTTCATCACCACCGCCGGTGCCCTCCAGTCCACGTCCTCGACACAGGCGGCGACGGCGGCAACGTCGGTCACGTCCTCGCTCCGCGCGCTCGCGCCCGGCGCCGCCGAAGCCGACGTGCAGGCGGCGCTCGGCCCCGGCCGCGGCGCCGACGAGGCGGTCGACCGCCTCGTCTCGTCGGCCGACGCGGCGCGGCGGGTGGAGTTGCGCGGCCAAGTGGAGGACCTCCGCGCGCGCAACGCGGATATCGGCAAGCTGGCCGGGAGCCTCGCGGAGCTCCACGCCATGTTTGTCGACATGGGGCTCCTCGTCAACCAACAGACGGAGCTGCTCAACAGCATTGAGGCCAATGTGGAAAAGACCAAGGTCGAAACCGTCAAGGCGAATGAGGAGCTCGTGTCGGCGCGGGCCTACCAAAAGAAGAAGCGGAAGAAGATTGTGTGTGTGGTCATCCTGGTGCTCGCCATCCTCGCCGCCGTGCTCGTCCCGCTGTTGATTACGCAGCTGCCAAAGTGGACGGCGAGCGTGCAGGAGGCGGCGACGGAGGTGACGGAAGCGTTTACGGGGGGGGCGACGCCGTCGCCAACACCGGCGCCGGCGTCGAGTAGCCGCTTTGGCGGCGCCGTCGTGCGGGGGCGCCGCTTGTTGCCGGTCGACCCGCAGCTCCCGCCTGTGTAGGGGGTGGAGGGACAAGCGCGTGAGCGTTTGGGACCTGTCTTGTACTCTGTTGCGCGTTAAAGTGTTTCTCGCTCACTGGACGGCCTGTGCTTGTCCCCTGGCAGCGTGTGCTGCGTTGTTTGGCGACCGTGCATGCGTGCGCGCAAGTGTGCCCGACCCCAGTTTGTTGCTCGTCGTCAGCCCTAGTAGGTCAACAAAGTAAATGGCTGCCCCGCGGCTCCCAAGCGTGCGCGCTCGTGCCCTCACCCCCCCCCCCCCTCCCCCCCCCCCCCCCCCCCCTGCCTCTCCAGTCGACCGGCTTCGCGTCCCCCGCCTCGGTGACATGGCACGAACCGCGAGGTGACAGCCCTCCCCCCCCCGTCCCCTCCCTTCCCCCCCCTCCCCTCACCTCCTGTAGCTCCCTTGCTACGCACCCACCCCCAGCCGAATGCCCGGCTTTGGGATGGTCCCCCACCCCCCCGCCCCAGCCATTGCCGGGACCGGCGCCGATGCCATCGACAGCCCGCCGTCTAGACGGCAGCGCGGACGCCGTCGCCGCCGGTCGGCTTCGCGCAACGCTGCTGCCCCAGCCGCTAATCCCGGTTCCAGCGCCGCCGACGCCGCAGCGGACGAAGCCGGCGCCCCCCCCGCCGCTGCTGCCGCCGCGTCCGACGCCATCCCCGCCGCCGCCACCGCCCAGCCGCCGTCGCCGCCTGCCGCCCGCGCCCCAACAGAGACACGCCGCCGCCCCCACCGCCGGCGCCGCGGGCGGTCGACAGCCCGCGCATGACTGGGGACTTGGCCCCGTCATCGCACGCCTCAGCGCACAAAAGTGAACGGCAGCACTTGGCTAGATGTCGCCTGCACTCACCTCGTGCAACCGGGCGACACGTCATGAGCTCCGCCGGCACGAGCTGTGCACAAGCTGCTGTATTAAAGCGTCCCCGCCACTCATTTTACCATGTAAATGAACAGGCAAGATCCTTGTCTTCAACAGGATTTGAGAAGTCGGTGTGTGCGCCGGCGCATGGATATTGTGGAAAAACATGGATGCCACGCACCGTTCGTGCTTTAATCTGTGCGGAGCTCGCCTCCTTTTTGTGTCGAGAGAAGCTGCCATGATCGAACATTCTGTGATCGGCAAGAATCATCTGGCGCCGCGTGATCAACCCATATGACACTGCATCTGTTCGCAAGAACGCGAAAAATGTTCGAGATTTACATCTTGCCTGCAGAACAAGCCGAAAAAGAGACAACCACGCACGGATATCAGGCCGTGCGAGACGCGTGCGACAGCTGTGCACGCACGCACTTAGCACGAAAACACGAGTCTGTGAGGTACCCGGGTTTGGCCCCACTGCGCCGGGGGGTGCATCACTTGCGAGAGAACATGCGGGCACCAGACAGACCGGTACTGTATTTACGAGGCACACGAGACAAGTATTCTTCCAGTGCGATTCATTGATTATCAATACTGGCGGGCGACTTCGTGGTGGCCACCTTCTTCACAGAAACTCGCTCCGCAATGTACCCTCTCGTTCGGCAGACTGCCGCTTCGGCGCACATCACTATCGCGTGTGCGGCCCTGGTTCTCGGGCGTGGACTTTTAGCTTCTCTACCCTCTGTTAGTAACACCATTTTTACGTTTGAAGACGTACAAACTAGGGCGGTTGCGTTGCCAGCGCCATGCGCAAGCCGGTGGACGCAGTTGTCGAATTGGTTGACATTTTGTGCCCTCGTCTTCGACATCGCAGGCCGTCCTCTTTGTGCCGGACAGCTCTGTTCTTGCTGTACTGAGGAGGTGGTAGCTACGTTGACATTTGTGCAACATTTCTCGTGCACCTCGCCACGCCGTACCGGTCTTTTTGGGAAGTGATTGACGCCATCAATGCGATCCCTTCCCTGGACGTGAAATTTCAGCTGAGCTAATACGAGAGGCCGTGGGTTGTTAGTGAACAGGTGGAAGGGATGTGGTTGTCGGCCGGGATATACATGAGAACAGGTTCGGAGTGACGAGAAGACGAGAGTGGTTCGCCCGACGGGCTGGTGCTGTCGCCGACGGTCATGGAGACAGGATATGGCGCCTGCATGTACACAAAAGTTTCGTCAGCGAAACCATTCAAAGTGTTCAACTCCTGCTCACTCGCGGGAGCGACGTGCAGCGCTGTGTGTACCTTGTTTGTCAACATACGCGGCGCGGCCGCGTATTTTGACAAATCTGGAATGCGCCGGGCTGTAGCGCAGCCCGCAGCGGCCGTCACAAGCCAATAGGAGCGCCGAATCTCGGCCCCCGTCTTCTGCGAGCGCGGTCTGCGAAAGGGCCTCACCCAGGGTACAGTGCGGCCCCGCACAATTTCCCACGCGCAGAAGGTCCGGAGGACCTTCTGACAGTGCGCCACAGTCAAGTAGCCCCACTTTTTGTTTGGAGGGGGGCGTCCCTCGAGCAGCCGGACCCTGGATATGTCGGCGAAAATTTGAGACGCTGGTCTGGAGAGTCATCCGGTGTCCTCGGCAAGTCCGAATGACGCATAAGTGATCATCAGACGCCTGTGGCACGAGCTAATTGGCCAGTAGTGTTCAGCCGGCGGTGTGCGGCAGAAGGCGAAGGCAACGCAGAATCGGTCTCTATTGCCATTGGAGAAGGACTTGACAGTCACCCGTGTGATCGAAAAGCATCAGAAGCCGATGCAAGCTGCCTTAGATGTGGCGCACGACGCAGTACTGACATGGCCTTCCCCGTGCCCGAAAAGTGCCGTCAAGAACGTCGGTCCCATCCCGCCCTCAAACTCAAGCGAAACGTACAGCCGAGAACTTTATGAGACATGACTCCCTGGAGGTATAACAGAGGAAGCCAGCGCACAGCCGGAGGTGCATGGCTCTACTTCGGGAGGTGATCGACAGCGGGACGACGCATGGTAGGTACTGCCGCATATGGCACTGGGCGTTCAGCAACATGACGCGCACGCAGCAGCTGCTTGATTAAATACCTTGCGGGAAGGGCGACGGGGAGGCGCTCGAAGCGGCGCAGGTGGGTGTAAAGCGGTCCATGGCAGATCTTTTTCCGTCGAGGTGGCGACACCGCTCCTCCCGCTCCTCCTGAATGTGTCATCCAGCGCTCGTCGCCGGCGCAAAAAAACGCGTGTATTCAGAAATAGGGAGTTGTGACAATCGGCCGAAACCGCGCTTTCAAAAACCTCGTTTCATACTACTATTTAAGACCTGGACGGGGGATAAATTTGTGGCCTACCCCGAAACGAGTGCGGGGCCAGACTGTATAAGGTTTACGGTATTTGGCTCGCATCCTCCGCACGAGTATTGACTGACGGTGAGATGGGTTTCCAGGTTCCGAGCATGGGTGTCGCCCAAACCTGCAATATCAAGTATCAGAGGCAAACAGAGTGTTCCTATGGCAACAGCCAACTGATTGACGTAGAAAATCAGTAATATGACGTCTGCTGGCTGCAAACGTCGATCGAATGATAAAATTCTGTTGAAAAGGGGTCCTTCATACCGAGAACACACTGTATACCGTTGGAAGTTGTGGTTGTCGGTATCCCATATCGTTCTCAGCTCGGGTAGGTTTATGTCTGTTACGAGAAGGGCACCTGTTCGCGAAGGTCACAAAGGAGGTTCGTTACCTCAATCTTTGTTCAGCGACTAGTATTGTCACGGTGCCAGTGTTTCGTCACCGACACTTGCCAAGAGAGCTCCGTCGGCAGGGCTCTCCGGGCGGCTATCAGAGCAGTGAGCCCTTTCAACCTCAGCCGCGCCGGGCTCGATTGACACTATTGGTGGGAGTTCAAAACTTTGAGCGTGATTCGCTTGGCAGGCAAGAAAAACGGGAGCGGTGCGGGGACGACCACCACCGTGCCGCGTGGTGTGCCGAGACGGAAGGCGCGACGGAGGAAGGGGTCAAGAACTTTCGATGGAGGGGCGCCGAACGGCCCAGGCAGAAGGATGGTGAGCTGCGAATCGCTTCGGGTACTTGCCGGATCTGCGATGTTGGCCATTTTTCCCACATAATTCCGCTTTGCATTTTTCCATGCATAGATTTGTGGCAGGATTTTCCATTCAAGAGGGCGTCAAGAGTATCGGAATCTTCAAAATCCAGAGTACGGGTAATACACATTGATACCCTTCGTGCTGCGCATTGACGATTATCGGAAAACTGTCCGTTTTCCGAGTATGGGTCTGGGGCTTGCACCGAAACATCAGGTGAGTACGAGTAGATGCCCAAAAAAAGATGGAGGGAGTGATAAGACCGACTAGTGGAACTTTTAGGGGGATTATTCTTCCCACATTTGATTCTTTTTATGAATGGATGGAAGCTTCCATGCATCGCAAAGGTACCCAGCAATGTAGAAATCCATGTTGTATCGTGAGAAGAAGCTTGAGTAGGTGTCACGTGTGTGCAGCGGTGGAGTGCTCGGGTGCAACGCAATTGCAAAGGCATGTGTTGTCAACTGGCAACCCGATGGGCGAGGCGACGTTGAAGAGAAGTGGACTCACGTCGCGCAAGTGCTCAACAACTCCTCCAATATACAGAAGCATGCGGCATTTCGTTGAGCGCAACAACAGTCATGGCGCAATAGGTCTGTCGCAAAACCACACGACAAAAAACCAGTCAGAGAAGCTAAGGGAACTAGAGTGGTGTGTGGGCTTTGTCTCGCACCCATGAAGAGTGGGGTACATTTATGTGCAGGAAAGACTACTTAGTCTAGCAAACGTGCATGAATAACATGGAAATAGTTAAATGCGGTCGTGCGACCCTCTCAAGTGCATCTGCAAAAAACAGATAAGTAGTCGGTCACCACCTGCAACCAATCACCAGCGAGTCGCAGCCTTGTCGAAATGCTTGAAAGACTATTCTAACCTGCCTGATTCCCTCAACACACACGCATCGAGCTGCTCAAATCGTCGCTCACCGGGAAGAGGAGCACCAAGCGACCCTGTGAGCCAGACGCGCTGTGCAACTCTGTGTTCAATGAGAGAGGGGAGTGGATAGTTATGTTGACAGAAAGCACAGCCGCATCTGGAGCGCCAAAAAAGTGAAGCCTAGTGGTCCCGCTGAGGCTGGCGACGGTGTTGGAGACAGAGCGTCGGCGGAGAGAGCAACCAGCGTGGTTGAGGGGGGGCCGGCTGCCGCGGGGGCGTCTACTGCCTCCGCTAAGGGCGCACACGGGGCTGCCTCCGGCGACGACGCGGGTGACGCGGTGGGGGTTTAAAGCCCTTGGCAGGGGCCTTGCACTGCAGCCGCAAATTTGCGAAACTGGTGATTCTCCGACAAGGTGGTGCCTTGAGTAACGACCGACACGCCGTCGATGGGAACTATGAAGAGTTCCTCGCCCTGCATCACCCATACCGAGCATTGGCGATTGAAGCGGCCACCTCGGGCGACAGCCACGTCTGACATCATGCAATTGATGGCCGCTCCGCCGCCTTGCACGCCGTCAAGGCTCCACAGGAGCTGAAAACCCACGGCGACGCAGATAACCGATGCACCCCCTGTCTTGCGCCCCTCTGCGACCAGCTACAACTGCCCTCCCCTGACATAACTCTCGAGCGCGAAAGGGAGAATGGAACCCAGTGAGCCTGGTTGCTGACGAGGTGACCATGATGAACGGGCCAGCAGTTCAAGGGCAGGAAGCGGCCAAGTGGCGGGATGAAATGGAGCAGGAACTCGAAGATATCCGGAAGAACAAGAAGTGGAATTTGACGGATCACCCGGTCTGCCGACCGTTGCTAAAAGACAAGTGGGTCTAAAATGTCGAGGATGAGCTGGAAAAGAATTGGAACAACGCGAATAGACGCAAGGCTCTCCTGTGCTCCATGGGCGATTGGCAGATCAATGGGCTTTACCTTAACGAATTGCTTGCACCTGTGTGAAAGTTCGACACCATCCGATGCATCCTGGAAATGACCGCGGCGAATGGGTGTAAGCTGCATCTGATGGACTTCAAGACGAATTTCCTGCACGGCGACCTTGATAAAGAGGTCTACATGGAGCAGCCCGAGGGGTACCTCGATCCCGCGTATACTGAAAAGGTGTGCCGCGTTCTACAAGCACTGTATGGGCTGAATAAAGCTCCAAAGATGTGGTACTCCAAGCTATACGTCTTCCGCGAGTCATAGAAGTTCAACAACATGGACCCGCATGCATGCGTCTACCTCCAGATGGAAGACGGCGAGAACATCATCTTCCTGGAGCACGTCGACTATCTTCTTCTCGTGACATCAAGCCTGCAGGCCATCGACATGGTCATGACGGCGCTTCGTGAGCGCTTCTAGATGAAGGACCTCGGCGAGGCAGAGGTCATCCTGGGGCTGGAGATGAGCTGCGACATGACGCACCCTCAAGCTGTGGCAGAGCCAGTATTCTACTCAAGTGCTGTAGACGTACGGAATATCAGACTGCAAGTAGATCGCGACGCCGCTGGAAGGCGGGCTGCAATTGGTCAAGTCAGAAGAGGGCGACATGCCCCTTCCATATCGCGCGCCGGTCGGAAGCCTGATGTACCTGATGTTCGGGACGCGACCTGATCTTGCTTTCGCGGTCGAAAAGCTGCGCCGCTTCGTGTCTGACTACACCAAAGATCACTGGGCGTCTGTGAAGCGCGTCCTTCAATGATTGAGGGGGTCTGTCGACAAGAGCTTCGTCTACGACAAGTTTGCGTCGGGCATCCTCCAAGGTCTCAGCGATGCGGTCTGGGCGTGTGACTACGAGACGTGGCGATCCACGACCGGCTTCATGTTCATCATTGGAAAGGCGGCCGTACGCTGGTATTCTAAGACGCAGAAGACGGTGGCGATGTCTACATTGGAGGCGGAGTACATGGGTGCAGAGTACATGGGTCTTTGTGAGGCCAGCAAAAAACGCTGGTTGGCTCAACAAGCCCATTCAAGGCGTTACTCCTCTCGTCACGCAGTCGGACAACTTTCTCGGCCCGGTCAGCATCAAGGTAGAGAACAGCGGCTGCATCGACTTCTGCAAGTACGCCGTCGAACACAAGCGCACCGAGAATATAGGCATTCTTCACCATTTCGTGCGGCATGCCATCACGACAGACAAGTTCATCCTCGACCACTACCCTACCGACGAAATGGCAGTCGACCCAATTACGGACGAGCTCGCCATGATCGAGCACGACAAGCGCAAAAAGACGATAGGACACTGCTAACTGCGAGTACGCGCCGTTATTGCACTGAGTGCTAAGTACATTGTGGCTGCAATTCGGAAGGACGGGCGGCATTGTGTCTAAGATATCAAAGATGTGCTGCGGACATACCGACCTCGAAGTACTTCTCGACGGGCCAAGGCGGCCAGATTTCAAGCGGCGTCAAGCAGCGGGGCGTGTTGGAGCGTCATCCGCGTCTCCGCTATAAGCCGCTGCTGCTGCACAAGCGAAACGAAGAAACCAAGTGTTTGCAGCGGTTCGACATGCCAACTCCCGCATGCGAACCGAAGCTCACGCCTTCCAAGAGAAGCAGCCATACTTCTCACCTGGTGAACAATGCGGCTTCCTCGCGGTTCGATGACCGCCTGTTCGTTCGACATTTGTACTCGTCCTGTTTTGAGTGAATGTTTTCGCGATTTCACATTTTCTGTTCTTGCGCTTCTAATGCTTTGATTTGGCTGCGCTTCGATTTATTCCTGGATGCTTTGATCTGGTGAGCGTCCTGATTTAGAGTGTGATCGGGTGTGTGTGCGTGGCGGGCTCGAGTGCTCCGACTTGGACTACTTGAGGAGTGCCTTTGATGGGGAGAGGGGCGCCTGAGACAGACAACCAACAAAGCACCTTCGCACACACGCTCTGGCTCAAGCCACTCACCCACTTCACCGTCGTCCCCGATCCCCTATGCCCTCTGCGTTTCAAAAGACGTCGGCCGACTACAGCTAACTGCGCCGGACGACATGCATCGCGCCATTCGAGCTCGTTACTCCACAATGAACCCAAACCTTGTCGGTACGTAACCTCCCGCCTGGAACTCCGTTGAAAACAAAGGTACCCCTAACGATGGGTCACCCCGACCGAGCAAGCGCACGTTCATGGCCAAGCTGAGACACAAAATTCCCGCCGTCGTAGAGGCCTCGAAAAGAACCGAACCACGCTATGAACGTATCTTGGACTCGAACGTGGATGGACGAAAGAAACGAATCCGCGTCGGTGACTACGTCTATACGCCTAATGATCGACAGAAGAACAAGCTGAAAAGCAAGACCGTTGGAAAGTTCGCCGTGTTCGACGCAGACGACTCCACCTACGTCGTAGATCTAAACGGCGAAAAACTAAGAGTCAATAGTGACCGTGTCATCCCTGCCCCACGGGCGTCGACACCGGAAGAGACTCGACATCCGTTGCCGGACGGACTCGATAAGCAAGAGGGAATACCGCCAGTACCCGAAGAATTTGTCATTGACCGTCTCTTAGGATTCTGAAGGGCCGATGGCACATTCAGTGCCAAGGTCCGATGGTTCGACTACCGTCCAAAGGACGACTCCTTCTAGCTCTCGGAAACTCGTACTCGGAGCCAGGCGATCCGCTATCTTCGTTCGGAGTATCCACACCCCCTCTTCTCGGGGAACCCGCCGATCCTCCAGACTGAATAAAGCCGAACACGCATTGGTAGTAACCCCGAAATGCTTGGCCCCGAATTGTTCCCCGACCTTTCGCGGAGTGCTTTCGAATTCCCAAGACGAAATCGAATCACACTGAACTGGCTTCAGATGAACCAATCTATCTTAGTTTAGGAGACTTGACCAATTCATGGGGTGCGATTGACGCTTCCGGAACAGACGCGTAACATGCCCCCCAAACCTTGGTTGGCACTTTGGCGTGTCGCCGAGCTTGCTGAGTGGCGCGATCCGAATACACATGTACGGCCCTGTCCCCCGTTCTTACAGGACTCTGAAAGTCCACCAGCACCCGAAACCCAAGGGGTTGTATCCGAGCCAAACGGACTACTACTGCCGCCGGTCCATAACCTAGTGACCATCGTCGAGGACCTGATTTAGCAAAGTACGGAAGCGACACGTATTGCCGCTAGGTGGGAAAGTGCGCTTTGGTGCGTCGACGCTGGGGCAGCGCGTGCATCGCACGAATTGAATTCCCGAAGTGTCAAACGACTAGAAGGATGCAAACACTTGGGTACTAGTGATCTTCCACTTTTCGACAGAAGCCAGCAGTGCTACAGTCGTTCCACGGAGCACCTGGCACTCGGCTGAGGCCGAGAGTCCCATTGACATCGTCTAGAAAGTGGGGCGCGTGCATATTTTCGGTTCTGGGGCTGTGACCCACAATTTTCAAATTGCATCCGAATCCCGCCAGTGCATAGTGAAATGGCGTGTGGTACCCGATATTCGACCCCCCTCCACACCACAAAATTTCTATTTTAGTATAGGAGCAATATTCCCATTTGCGACAGCGCGGCACCGCTGCACTCTCGCAGTATTGACACGTCCGCAACAGGTTCCGATCTTCGCCATCCGCCTCCCCAAGCGAACCGTCGCGTGCCGCGGCCGTAATCGAAAGCCGCAGGCAAGCAAATTTGTGACGGATTGTGGGTAAGTGGATGGCTGCGTTCACGGACCACTCAGGGCGTATCCAGCAATGGAGCCAACCGCACAACGCAACGGCCACTTGTGGCAAACGTGCGGCTCTTCTATTGGATCTCCAACTGCCAAGCAAAAACTAGGCGCGTCATATCTCAGGTTGGGCTCGGGCAAGGTAATCCCCGAGATATCAGACATCGGCGTCAGTGTTTTGGCCGGCCGGTTGTCCGCGCCGAAGAATCTGTTGAAGGTGTCTCACTCCATGGTGTCTGCGCGCCACGGGTCACGCATCTTATCGGCGTTGGATCTCCACGTTTGGAACCATGTTTTGGCGGAGCGCTTTGGAGCGCCGCCAAACGGGCCTGTTCGGACCTCGGTGCCGTTCCGTTGAAGCTCCAAAACGAAGCGATCGCGCGCTCCCCACACGTAACCGATGTGAAGACAACAATATGCGGGGAGGGGCTCTTTTTTGACCGTCACACCCTGGTTTTGGAGCTCGACGTAGCCACCAATGCTCTGTTTGCCAAGAGGTGCCACTTGTAGCCACGATTGGAGTTCTGGGCGGTTGGGGCCATTGCTGGACACGCCCTGCTGAGCACGTGGCGCAGCACAGCCTCACGGTTGGGTCCGTACGGCTCAGCGGCACCACGCAGCGGGACGTTTCTTTCACGCTGCCCCCCACCCTTTCAACGAACCCACAGCGCAATGTTTCCGATGCGCACCCGCGGATTGCGTTCTTCTACATATAATCGCAGGTTGGGACCGGGAGAGAGGATCACGGCAAAGCCCAGGAGGGGATCTTCCTCCAAAGCACAGTTGACTCTATCACAGGGCGACGAGGAGGGCCGCCTCCGCGCCCAAAAAACCCTCTTCGAAACCCAGCTGGCGACGGCCAAGTTGGCCGCCCCAAACGGACCAAAAGAAAACGAATACCACCAACTCCGAAGAAATACAAGCGATGTAGGGGGACTATGAAAAACACTTCGGAAAAGCCCAGCCCAATCTGAGTTCCAAACTCCCCGAGCCACAGCGTGTCGGCTGTGTGCCTGCGCGAGGGCCCGGTTGGAGATATATAGGGGGGCGCCTTGTGGCGGATGGGACGCTCTGGTGGCGGGTCGGCCCGGGCGGTGGTGTACGTGGCCGGCGGATCGGCCGTGCTGGTGGCTGGACGGCTTTCGTGGGCCCCACGCTGGCTTCGCCCCGCGAACGGATCGTGGCTGTTATGTCGCCGTCTGATTGAAACACGTGCGCTTGAATATCTTAGCCTCTGCTGGTGGCGGTTGTCTGACTTGATTGTTCTTTGAGTGTGTTTCGCATCTTTTGGAGGCACTTGATTTTCTCATTACGGGTGGCCTGCATTGGCAGGCTCCGATTGGAGGCCGAGCCACGGGCTCCCGCGGGTCGCCCGCTTCCACATATGATCGCGGGTTGGGACCGGGAGAGAGGAGCACGGCAAGGCCCAGGGGAGAATCGTCGTCCAAAAAACAGTTGATTCTATCAAAGGGCGACGAAGAGGGCCGCCTCCCCGCCCAAAAAACCCTCTTCGAAACCCAGCTAGCGACGGCCAAGTTGACCGCCCCAAACGCACCCAAAGATAGCGAATACCACCAGCTCAGAAGAAATACAAGCGATGTAGGGGGGCTAGGAAAAGACGACGATGATCACCAGCGACACTGGGCCCATGACCTGTGAAGTTGGTGTGGTCAAGTGGGTGCGTTGCTGTACTATGGCAGAGGTCTTTGGCCGTATCCAGCCTCCTACTGTACCCCAGGCGGCCCCACGACGGGTCCTCGGGAAGCCCGCTCTCGGAGCACGCCCACGTGCCACAGTTCTCAGTGCGCGCGGGCCGCGACGCACCTCCCAGAACGGGGCATGCACCTCCCCAGACAAGGCCCCCCCCGAGCTGACCCGAGCAGAGAGTGCCCATTACGAGACCAACAAATCAAGTACACACAAGTACAAAACATACAACAAATGCATAGGTAAATACACAAAATCGAGTGGCAATGCTCAACCGGGTAAGTACAGACAATTGGAACTGTTGATCAATGCTCAACAGATAGGCAGCCGCTAGGGGCTCCCCCATGAGTAGGCTCCGCTGGAGTGCACCCATCTGGGGCACCCGCGCGGCCATGCCGCGGGGTACCTCAACTTGCTCCCACCACACTGGTGTGGTAAAGAAGAACCCCTTGTGACGTACTATAGGTACATTGCGCACCTCACGCTGCTCGTACAGCGTTAAAAGGTGGAGGGAGGTACGGATGGTCCACTCTCGCACAGCAATCGGCACATAAAAGCCTCGGTCCACCTCCCCCAACTTCGGGGGAGACCGCGCGTAATACTCCCAGAATAACTGGGGCTTGTCCCCCACCTCGGGGAGGAGATCGCGTACCGCCAAGTGCCTAAGCACATGAAACAACCGCCAGTCCTCCCGACTACGGAGGAAGGGAAATTCAGTCATCGTCCCCTCGGAGATGGCGTAAAGGGGACGCTACGTCTCCCGGATGGTGTTCCATATGGACGAGGATCGACGGTTGTCGACAGCGTCAAAACGCTGTTCGACTGAAGACCCCCTTATGGGGGGTCCAAGGGTACCGCTCATACTTCTCATCGAGAACAGCGGGGGTCGGTCAAGAGGCCGACAAAAGGTTGGATAAGGAATCGTTTTCGATGTCCTGCTCGGGGCCCAGAGGGCCGCTCGCCCCCTGCTCTTCACGGTCGACCGCGATGGAGGCCGCATCGTAGGGAGCGTCGGTAGAAGCCATCCCGCCACGAGAGGCGGGGAACCGGAGAATATACGTAAGCCCCAGCCTTAAGTGGGGTACACGCGCAACTCAGGGCGCGGGGAGACGCCGGTCGCGCCAAACGAAGTGGTCTCCCCCGGGTGACGACAAGGGTTCCGTCGAGAGACCCGGCACCCCCGGACAATGCTAGCGGTGATCACCTTAGGGGACTGGCCCGAGGCTCACTTGGCTCGATAAACCCGTGGGTTCAACGGTTCGTATGGCGTCCCCGACCGGGCCCCCAGGAGAACGCTGACAAGGAGTCACGAGGAGGGAATTCCTCCGGGGCCCGGGTGGGGTGCTGACACACCGCCCCCGGTCCCGCGAGACGCGGGCCCTGAGGTGGGGTATATGTGGTGGAAACCCGCTGTCAGGGGTGACACGGCCCCCGGCATGAGCCGGGCGCGGGTCACGAACACTCACATAACACCCCCCTAGTGGGGTAGCGTGGGTGTCCCCCGCTGGGCGGGTCGCCAGAGAGCTCAAGAGTCACACACGAAACGATCCCTCCAGAGGAGCGCGGGGTGATGAGCACCCGATCAGGCCCCCCGGCAGGGGTCTGACACAGCCGAGGGAGTCACGCGTCTTCCCGAATCCGAGCCCCCTGGTGGGACGGGGAAGCTTGGAGAAGCTTCTGAAATCCGCGCGTAAGCCGGACCAAGTTCTGATTTCGACCAGGGATAAAATCCCTCCGGAATTCTATCCGGCAAAATTGAGAAATGTTGAGATCAGCCCTGAGCTTCTGATCTTGGGGATGTCCTGAGATCTGGGAAGTCTTGGTGCCTTTATGGCTTCCGCCCCGAGGCGGGCGGGGGTCCTCGTTCAGTGGAAGGTTGGTCGAGGACGCTGGGCAGGAGCCACCAGAGATCCGTGCCTGAGACTGTGGGCCGATGGGCAGCGGTCCCCCCATGATGGAGTCCGCGCGTCAGGATTGAGCACGTCCTGCGTATTGTTTCTCAGGGTATATGAGTGGATGCTTTGGGGTCATCGTGCGCCTTCGAATAGATCAGCATTGCGTTCGCGTTACTTCCGTCGTTTTTGTGCGCTTCACGCCCTGTGATCCGGACATTTGTGCTCTCTTTCTTCTGTTTTGCGCCGTATCCCGTGCAGGGATTTCCGAAGGGGCTATACCCCGTCGGATGTGAGGGCAGGATCCACTACACAAGTGCGGCGTGCCCGAGTCGGCGCTGCTGACTCACGCTGGCCGCCGGGGCGCCGCCTAAAAGGCGAAGGAGGCGGAAGCATCTGCAGCTGACAGCATGAAGCACGGCCAGTGGGGCCCCAGCCCGGGCGACGGTTCCGACAATGCCGTCATTCCCAACGCTCCCGTGGTTCTACTGCTGTCGGGCCGCAGCCGCCACTGTGTGCAACCCTTAACGCCGTGACGCATGATGGACCTGCCGTTGTCGCTGAAGAAAACCGTGTGCCCCTGGCTCGAGAGCGCCGAGGAGGCCTACGTGGAGCACCTCAAGGGTGGCGCTCAGATCGGCGACATGGCTTCGGTTCACGTTTTCAGGTTTGTGTTCCTGATGCGGTATGCATTTTTTCAATCCTCGGCGGCTCGTCTTGACGCGACCACCGCGAGCGAGGGTGCATACGCATCTTATCGCCTGCTCATACGAAAGCCGGAGTTCGCAAGCATCCGCACGGCGGCGGGAAGTGCCGCGGCGAGTTGCCAGAAGGCAGGCGGCGAAGCGGCTGCGGAAGTGCTGCCGCAGCTGCGGGTAGAGGTTGAGGCCGCCGTGGAGGCCACCTCGGCATCAGCGGCGGGAAATTCCCTGCACATGGAGCGCGCCCTCAGCCTCAAAGCCGATGCCATCGCTGAAGCGTCCGAGCTGCAAAGGTCTGACCTCAGCGCAAACGTGGACGCCGCGTCGTCGTTCTTGAGATACCTGAAGGCGCACACTCGAAGGTGGCGCTTCCGTCGCCTCCACCTTTGCGGTTCTCTAAGTGCCAACGCCACGCGCCTTCCCCGCAGTCCGGTCCACAACCAACTCTTTCCCAAGGTCGCTTGCAACTGTGATCGCCACTCCGACAGCAGCTCGACCCACGACTGTATCGGAAAGCGTGGTACCGCACGCTGCGCCGCGCACTATGGGGGTGGACGCTGCCCCCGCGACTGGGGCTTCGGGCGCTTCGATACGCTGCTGCGCTACCGGGAGATCCTTCTCAAGATGCGCGAGGCCCAGAAGCTACGAGGGGTGGAGGTGCGCAGTGGCCGGGCGAGAACGTGCAGCTGATCAAGTTGTAACTGAGGACGGGGTGGGCGCGCGTGCTGGACGAGTACGCCACGGGACTCGACGGTCGCACGTACATCTGCGAGTTGGAGGCTCAGTTCGGCAAGTGGTGGCGGCTCCTCGTCGCTGATCTCTTCGAGCGCGGCCGGCTGGTGCTCCACTACTGAACGCGATCGTCGATCTACCCGGCGTTCTCAAGAGAGTTTTGGAATGCGCGGGACAGCCTTTGGCGTCGACACCATTGTGGAAAACATCAAGGGAAGTATCGGGGCATGAGCGGCGGCTCGAGCGCCGTGTACAAGCAAGCCAATATTTTATTCCTCGTCTCATAGTGAGGTAGAGGTTGTGCTTTTTCTATATTTTCTTTTTTTCTGTTGACATGCGTTTTTCCACTTTGTCACACATACCCATGTTTGATGTAAGTCGAGTCGCGGCATGTCATGAACAATATAGTTGGAGTAGATCCTGCCCTCACAGCCGACGGGGTATAACCACGTCGCAGAACCCAGCACAGGATGTCGAACGTTACGCCAGAGTCACAACGCGAACGCCAGGATCACTGGGCGCGAAGCGCACCAAAACGACGGAAGTAACGCAAACGCAACGATGATTTATTCGAACACGCACGATGACCCCAAAGCATACTCTCATATACCCTCAGAAACAAGACGCAGGA
>Ga0114953_1001427_pt1 | contig 16988 bp, 15 predicted proteins | sample SidtaG_FD_87298 | JGI IMG/M metagenome (GOLD analysis project Ga0114953, IMG submission 87298) | Marine algal microbial communities from Sidmouth, United Kingdom - Sidmouth_Male2 metaG | ecosystem: Host-associated > Algae > Red algae > Unclassified | place: Sidmouth, United Kingdom | collected...
GGGCCCGCGGGAGGATTGAGAGTTGGCCGGTCTGGGTAGGGCACAGCTGGCCGCGAGGTACGCCGGCCACGAACGGAAGTGCGAAATGTCAGGAACCACATTCAAGATGACCCAGCTCGTTGGGGAGTCAGAAGAATCAATTGAGGCGGCGATCAAAACCGCGCTTACCACGTCGGCGGGCAAGGTCCGGGGTCATACGTGGCTCCACGTCACCGACATCCGAGCGAATCTCGGCGAAGGCGGCAGTGTCGATCGGTGGCAAGTTGCTGTCGATGTCGCGTTCAAGGTTGAGGACTGAGCGGCCCGCTGCCATCAGGAGCTCGCCAAGAACGTATCGCTCCTGGTTTCTCGGCAGCGTCGTACCTAACCCGCCGACGCGGGGGTGCGGCGCTGCTCCAGCCAGTTCAGGGCCGGAGTTGCAAGGGTTCCGTGCACCGCAAGTGACACAACGAGCGTGGCGCCAACTGTTGCCCAGAGTGTGTCAGCTTCTCGAAAGTCGGCGGCATTGAAGGCGTAGGCAAGGTAGTAGATGGATCCGATGCCCTTGATGCCGAAGAACGCAATGGCGGAACGCTGCCCGGTGGAAATCCCCGTTCCAATGAGGGCAAGCCTGCCTGCGACCGGGCGAACGACGAGGACGGCAAGGGCGGCGACGACGACGGTGAGCGTCGTGGTGGCATCGAGCACCCCGGTCACGAGCGCCCCACCGAGCAGAACAAGGACCAGGACTGTCACCAGTTTTTCCACCTGCTCGGTGAAGTCGTGGAGCACCGTGTGGTCTGCGTGGTCTCTCTCATAGCTTCGAAGGGTTACCGCAGCGACAAAGACGGCGAGAAAGCCATACCCCTGCGCTACTTCTGCTGCGCCGTACGCAATGAGCATGATGGCCACAGCCATGAATCCCTGACTGAGATCGGCGATTCCTGCCACTTTGGGATGCGACCCAAACCCAACCTGAGCGAGGGTCCGCCCGACGATGAGGCCCACGACCAGACCGATGAGAATCCGGTAACCCAGATCCAGAGCCAGCCACTTGGAGATTCCGCCCGCGTCGGTATTGCCTTCGAACACGGTTACGGCGAGGTAAACAAACGGGAACGCAAGGGCATCGTTGAGCCCGGCCTCGCTGGTGAGCGAGACCCGCACCTCGTCGTGACGCTCGTCGGTCCCGCTCTCGGCGTGATTTGTGGCCGGCTTCCCGACCTGAACTGCGTCCGCAAGGACCGGATCTGTTGGCGCCAACACCGCACCCAGGAGCAGCGCGCTCGCCAATGGGAGGTCCAGCACCAGGTACCCCAGTAGAGCGGTCGCAAAGATGGCGATGGGCATCGTGATGCCCAGAAGCCGCCACGTCGTCGCCCATCTCCGCCATCCGACCGGCCGATCGATGGCGAGCCCGGCCCCCATGAGCGAAAGCAGCACGACAAGTTCTGTCAGTCGTTCGGTTGCCTCTGGCCAGTCGCCCGGCGTCGGGTCGGGAAGTCCCGGCACAGCAGCGAACACAAGCGCGCCCAAACCGACCAACACGATCGGCAGCGACATTGGGAGGTTCTTCAGTATCGACGGAGCTACCGCCGCCACCGCCGCCCCGACCCCCATGACCAGGAGCAGCAATTCGTAGGGGTCCATGCGCTCTCTAGCTTTCCTCGGAGCGTGGTAAGCGGTCCGGTTGCAGTGTTTGAGAAACTGTTACTGGTCGGACGAGGATTTCACCTTCAGGCACGGGTCACTGACCAGAGCAAGCTTTCGGTCACGGCCTTGACGTTAGCGCGGGTCTGTTGGCCGTCAGCTCGTTGAGCCCTCTGCTCCAAGACCTTCGACTCCGGGCGTCTGGACCGGACCATTGGCCAGGCGGGTATCTCCGGGTTCGTCGGTCTCGGGCGCATCGTCAGCACCCGGCGAACCTTCCGACTCTTCTGCGCCGGCCGCCCCAAGACCTTCGACTCCCGGCGTCTGCTCCGGGCCGTTCGCCAAGCGTTTTGCTTCATCGCTTGCGTTGTCATCGACGGTGTTCTCTTCGTTTTGCGAAGGCTGATGCATGCTTGCTCCTATGGGGCCTGTCGGGTCTATCGGTGGGTTTACCCAGACTCGTCCTCGGGCAAACGATTATCTCGGGAGATGTGGCACCGGAATCTGTGGCTTTACGGCCTTTACTCCTGGGGTGAGGGTTGTCGCTCGACGATGACAAGGGTGGCGTCGTCGCGCAGCATTGCTCCGGTGAGCGAAAGCAGATCGTCGATCACGCGCCGCGCCGTATGGAGCGATGGCGTCTGTTGACCAGCGGTTTCGCCGAGGTGCTGAAGCAAGCTGTCCGAGAGCCGTTTCGTGCCCACGGGGCGATGATCATCAAGCATTGCGTTCTCTACGACTCCGTCACTGTAAAGAACAAGGGCTTCTCCCGGTTCGAGTCGAAACTCTTTCGGTTCAGGCGAGCTGACTTCGCCGTGAATGACCATTCCCATCGGTAATGCTGGCGACAGCGGCAGGGTTTCTATGGTGCCGTTGGAAACTTTCAACGGCGGGGCATGGCCCGCAGATATCCAGGACCCTCGACCGGTCACCAGATCCAGTTCCACCAGGACTCCAGTGACAAACTCGCGCGGCTCGCCGAGGGCCGCGATTGCGCTCCCAACGTCGTCGACGATTTCAGGGAGCGTCGCGCCGGATCGACGGGCGCGCCGCATCGCCGCAACCGCAAGCGCCGACAGCATGGCTGCTCGGAGCCCATGACCAACCGCGTCGAGAACAGCAACTCGCAGAACGAGATTGTCCAAGGAGTAGTCAAAAACGTCACCGCCGGTCTCGTAGGCGGGCTCGACCGCGGCGCTGAGCGCAACATCGCGCGCCACGAGGCGCTCGGGCGGCAGAAGATCCCATTGAATTTCGGCGGGTAGCGCCATGCGTTTGCGCCGCCGGGCCAGCGTGATGGTGTCGACTGTGCCCTCGTTCGCTCGAAGCGCGGTTGCCAAGAGGGGCGCCAACGTCCTCAGAGCCTGCCAAGCACGACCAGACTCCACCGAGCCGGGGAGATCACCTGCAGGTTCGGCCGTCAGCAGACCGAGTTCATCGCCCTGGTGGACGATGGCTGCTGCTGGGGTATCGCTCCCAAATCGGTCGTCATAGCTGCGCAACATAACGATCTCTTCGGTAAGCAGAGACTGCATCGACGTTCGCTGGTGGTCCCAGAGCCACATGTCCAGGCCGTCGACGACCCCTCGGAGTTCCTTGTCCAGGAATCCGAGGAGGGACGGAAGAGGAATGGCTGCGCAGAGCTGACCAACTGCCGCCCAATCAGGTTCGCGGGGCTCAGACACAGGGTCGCGGTACGCTTGCGTCCAGGACGCTTTCGCGTTCACTACTTACGATGGCCGAGAACCCTCCACCAAGCTCACTGCGCCTTGAAACAGCGACGATGTCAGATCGTGTCGCCATTGCGGTGCGAGGCGATGTGGACGCACACACTGCGCCACAACTGCACGCAGTGATCCAGACGACCCTCGAAGATTGCTCGGTCATCGAACTCGACATGGGCGAGCTCGGCTTCCTCGATTCCAGCGGGCTCTCTGTCATCGCTGGAGCAGCGAACGATCTCGCTCCGCTTGGTGGTCGACTTCTCATTCGTCAGCCGACCCCATCACTGCTTTCCCTCCTTGAGATTGCCGATATGGCGCGCTTCGTCGACATCGTCGATCAGCTCGCCTGATCGTACCCACGGTTGCCGGTTCCGAAACTCAAACCCTTCAAGCCGACGTAGGCGTGGACGCTGCCTACGCTCTGGCACCTGCCGGCAAGCTTTCACATTCTCCGGCGCCGTGTGCGAGGCAGAGGGTGAGCTGAGCACCAGTGCCAAAGGCAGCGAATCCGACGACGTCGGCTGACACACAACCGGTGAGTCTTTCGTTTCGGGCCCAACCGATCTGGGTAAAATACTCCCGCCGCATACCGAAGGACTCCTCTTGACCACGAACCCTGCCAACGACGCGAAGCCCACACTGATGGACAGAAGCCCTGACCCGGCCAACCAACCGGAGTCGCTGCCTGAGGCGACCGACCCCCTGGTCGCGTTTTACGGCCATCCCGGGCCGTACGTGTCGGTCTATCTGGCCATCGTGTCCGACCCCGACGACACCGCTCTGTCTTTGGCCCAGCGTTGGCCGAAAATTCGAGAGACGCTCGAAAGCAACGGTGCGAAAACGCTTTCGCTGGACGCAGTCGAAGTAGCTGTCCTTGCTCCACCGCCCGAGGACGTTGCGGCGGTAGCCGTGTTGGCCGCCGCTGACGGCGCCATGGTGACCGAATACGGTCTCGAACCTCCCAAGCACGACTACTTCGTCGTCGACGTCCTGCCCCACGCCGGCCCGCTCCTTGAGTGGCGCCAACGACGCGTGCCCCACCTGGTTGTGGTGGCTGATGAAAAGGGCATCGATATAGCTGCCTTTGGCACCAAGCAGTTCACCCAGGTCGTTACCCATTCCGGGTCGCTCGACGCACTGACTCAGCCCATCGTGGCAGCCGCAACGCTGCTGAGCGCAAAGTTGATCATTCTTTCCGGGCCGTCCTCCATTACACGGCGCATGGCCTATGACCTCCACCAGCAGGCCCCGATCGACTGTCGCATCGTCGCCGAGCAAGAAGCAGAAGATGTCGGCGAACTGGCCGACGCCGTGGTGCGTCATGTGAGCGACGCGTCTGCTCGGACCACGGTTGGTTTTCTGCGCGAGTTGCGCTTCATGGCGAGCCACGGAGCTGCCGTCGACGGTACCGAGGACACGATCGCAGCGTTGCGTAGCGGCGAAGCAGACGTACTCCTCATCCACGACGATCCCTCCGATCAACGCAAAGTATGGATCGGACCTGCGGGCAACGAACTCTCCTTGGCTCCGCGAGACGACCTCAGCTCCCAAGCCCGCCTCGTCGATGCAGCCATCAGAGCTGCGGTCGCCGGCGGCGGACGTGTCCACATCATCCCCACCACCGGTCACAGGGGCCCAGACGACAACACTGCCGCCCTGACCTCTCGCCCCTAGCCTCACTACTGTTGGGGCGCCCGTGCGATGGTCGCCGGCCCCATGGGATTCAGCCCAGGGCCGTGCGGAGGCGGGCCATTTCGACCCCGACCAGGGCGGCTTCTTCGCCCACGTTGTGGCCGCCGGGACCTTCGCTCCGGGCCAATGCCTGGGCTTCATCCTCCACGGTCAAAAGTCCAAACGCAACGGGGACGCCGGAGCTCAGCTGAATGTCCATCACGCCGCGAGCGGCTTCTTCGGAAACCAGCTCGTAGTGCGTGGTCTCGCCTCGAATCACCACGCCCAAACAGATCACCGCGTCCACCCGACCCGACTCGGCCAGGTACTTGGCCGCCAGCGGCACCTCGAACGATCCCGGCACGCTGACCTCGATCACCCCCGCCACCTTCAGCGCCTCAAGCCCGCGGCTCACGCCCTGAGCCAGCCGCTCAACAATCTCGTCGTTCCATCGGGCGCGGACCACGCCAACGGTGAGGCCTTCGCCGTCCAGGCCCGCCGGAATTTCTGCCCGTTCATCACCAGATGCCATGGGTCGCAACCGTAGCGCTCAAACCCCAGAGCTGTCATTCCAGGACAAGGTCGGTGAACCACCAGAATGATCCCGCTTGAAGACCCGGAAGATCGACGACCACCCCTTGGTCCAACGCAGCCACCGTGGCGATGGGGCCCTGGAAGAGGATCGCATCGTTGGTGAGCCAGTCGGCCCGGGTGAAGGACCGAACCCCGACCAGCGGCAGGACCGAACCTTCAGCGGCATCAAAGACCATCAGGTCGGGTCGGGCCAGAACGTCGTCCGGGCTGGCAGGAAGGCTGGCCTGACCGGGCGTACCCAGCGGCAGATACCAGCGCCGATCTGGGGAGGACAGCATGCGGGTTCCCGGAGCAAAGGCCGCTACGGCGGTCCACTCGCCATTGTGAACCAGGCCGGTCAGGCACTCGGTTGGACTGCTGCACTGCACCACCACCGCATCCTCAACCGGCGGGGATGGAACCTCACCGGCGTCGATCTGGGTCCAGCCGTCAGCCCAGTTCCAGCGCCAAACAGAGGGTTCCGTTGTGGGCAGCCAGATGCCTCCGGACGCCGCCACCCAGTCCGTGTTGACGCTCTCCTCGGACCACAAAATCTCCTTGCGATCGCCGGTGAGAAGCTGCACCGCGTACGCCGTCTGTTCGTCCACCCGTTGCAGGACGATCACCGGACCGCTGTCCCGGTCGTCGAGCACCGCCAGCGTGAAGGTCCGGTCGGTGTCGAAACCAAGAACGCCGGACTCGTCCCACGGTGACCAGACCCAGCTGGATCCGAGCGCGCCGGACGACGTCTCGACCAGCAGTCCGCCCGACAACACCCGTTCAAAGCTCTGCCCAACTTTGATCCGAAGCAGATCCGGATCCCGCAACTCCGCGGTCTCCAGGTTGAGCAGCCAATAGTTGCCCGCCTGGTCAAGGTTGACGAGCCAGCCCGACCCCAGACCCAGCCCGCCCAGCGTGCGAAGAGCGTCCTCGTGGGCGGCCTGCTGCTCGGTCAGAAGCGCGTCCACGATGGTGGGGGTCACCCCGGTGGCCTGCGCAGCCGCGTTCGGCGTTGCGGCCCTTTCCGGTGACTGGGTCTCCCCATCGGTGGGAGAAGCATCCACGGTTGGTGTTGGCGTCGGTGTTGGCGTTGGCGTCGCGGCGGTCTCGCCGGGGAAAGGGTCCCTCGCCACATCACCGGCGGCATCACCAGCAGCATCACCACCAGCTTCCTCAGCGGTCGGTGAATCGTTCAGGTCACTGCCCCCACCCAGCAGCGTGGTCACTGCGATGATCGCCCCAAGAACGCCCACCAGCCCGATCAATATCCGCCGCAGCCGAGCAGACTCCCCGGTAACGGCACGGGCCGGAGTCTCGCGGTCCCGGCCGTCATCACCAGGGACATCCGGACTCAGGTCGATCTGTTCGGGCGCCAGCGCCGCACGATTCGGTTCGCCGCAACCAGCGCAAAAATTGTCATCAGGCCACTGCGGTCGCCCACACGCCGTGCACTTCTGATCACTCACTCAGTATTCCTGTCACTCAGCCAAGGTTCCAAGATCCACCGTGTCGAGCCAGAAGGTGCCGTATCGCAATTCGGTGACGTGCGGGAGTTCGGTGATAACGCCGGTGTCTACGTTGACCACCGCCCGCGTTGGATTTTCGATCAACAACGCGGAGTTCGACAGCCATCGGGGCGCGTTGTAGAGATTGGCACCGAACAGCACCTCGTTCGCCTCTCCGGAGCGGAGGTCGACCACGCGAAGCACATCCACCGGCTGAGGCGGACCCGACTCCGAGAACTCCACCTCCACCACGCGTTCGCGGTTGGGAGAAAAGACCTGAACGGCTCCACCATCATGCTCGGCGATCTCCAACCATTCGCCACTGGCGGCCGGTATGAAGTGGGTGCACGAAACCGGATTGACACACTGAAGGATGCGGCGCGCACCAGAGAGATCGCGGACCACTTCACCCGGTCCGTCATCAGTCCAACCCGTATCCCACCCCCAGCTCCACACTCGCCCGTTGGCGCCCACCATGTACCGACTGGGGGTGTGCCCGTTCTGAAATGCGTCTACGTTGGCCGCGCCAAACGGCGTGAGGTCCCGGGACAGGACAGAGTCCAGTTCAAAAGGCCGCGTCTCACCGGTCTCAAACTTCAAGGCCAGCGAGTCTGTGGACACGAAGCTCCAGCCAAACTCGGCAAAGAGCAGAATCGGGCCGTGCTCGGGATCTTCGAGAATGCCAACCAGATACGAACCTTCGGCAATGCTGTGAACCGTTGGCTCGTCCCCGGACCATGGCTGCCACATCCAGAAGTCGGAGAAATTGCGGAGGAGCCCCGGCCACGGCACGCTCAGCAGACCGCCTTTCATGGGAATGGAGGCCGCACGCTCATTCGGTCGACGGATGTCCTCAAGCAACCGAATGTCGCCGTTCTCCAGATTCACCAGCACCGGCTGTTCGGCGGACGTGAACATCACCAACCATCCATCGCCCAGTTGTACGCGGGTCAAGGTGGAAAACCCCGGTTCTTCCAGCCGGTCCCAAGCCCCGTAGCTGGGGCCACCGGTGGTGGGCAGATTGGGGATGGGTATCGGCGCGCCATCTTCGTCCCGGTTCTGGGCTTCGCTGATTGCGTCCCGACCGAGGATGGCGGTGACCGTGGCCTGCAAGCCCGGGCGCGGCAACGGCGTGGGTGTCATCTCCAACGGGGTCGGAACCGGTAACGAGGTTGCGGCGGGCGTGGCGTCGGTTGCGGTTTCGTCGGCCGTCTGATCTCCGGCATTGTCGGCATCAGCGTTGCCCCCGCCGGACAGGAGAATCGCACCCGTCAGGACCAGGACAAGAGCTGCGGCGGTACCCGCCAGAAGCCGTCGGATCAGTGCTCGACGATCTTTCGGTTCCGGTGTCTCCGCCTCGTCGTCGAGCGATAACAGACCCAGCGATGTGACGCCCGAACCGCCGGCCAGTTCTTCGCCGCACCCCGCGCAGAACTTTTCGTCCGGCCACCGGGGTCGACCGCACGCCCCGCACGAGTTTGGAGCTGACTCCATGAGCCAACGGTAGCCAACGGGGGCGGAATAGGCGGGTCGGTGAAAGCTGCGGCGCCGCTAGCCTTGCCTGCGGAAGGATGGCAGAGCGGACGATTGCGTTGGTCTTGAAAACCAATGGGCCTTCACGGGTCCCGGGGGTTCGAATCCCCCTCCTTCCGCCAAGAAGTGTTGCTCGTTGGCAACGCCAGGATCGTTGAGCACGGGGACAACTCTGAACCCGCACTCAACGACCCGGCCAACTCCGGCAAGTTCTAGATTTCCACCGGCTCCTTGCGGCGAGCACCAATGACGAGCACCCCGGCAAGCACCAGCGCAACACCAATCACCAGCAACGGTGCGGCCGTTTCGGTCAGACCGGTTTGGGCCAGCGTGGGTACCTCCGGAGCGGTGGTCGGCGCGTCCGGATCAAAGATCCCGGGCGACACCCGACCGGTTCCTGCGGCCGGATAGTCGGCGGCACTGATGGTGCCACCGAGGCCGTCGGCCACAAAGGAGGCCAACGCCTGCTGGTACGACTGACCAACTCGCACGAAGTCGATGTCACCCAGTGGGTAGCAGTCGCCGCCGCGGGCCAGGAAGTCGATGGTGGCCAGGTTGATCGGACCACCGGGAACGACCGCACCGTTCTTCACGACGGTCGTGCCGTCGTCAAGAATGAGGTCGATCACGCGGGATCCTTCGTCGCCGATCAGCGCACAGTCACCTTCGTGATCAATCTCACGGCCGGGCTGGTCAGTGTCGACGGTCACCGTGAAACCCGCTGGTTGGGCAAAGCGGCCTTCGGTCTCGGGAAGCCCGGACACGGCGTTCTCCATCAGTTCCTTGAACCGTTCACGCGGCACCGCCATGGTCACCACGAAGTTGCCGAACGGGGCGATGTCGAAGGAGTCGGCTTCGGTGAAGTCGCCGGCCGGGATCACCGCGTCATTGCGGATACCGCCACCGTTCTGAATACCAACCACAGGCACCGGAGCATTGAAGTCCGCGGCCCGAGTTTGACCGGAGTAGAGGATGGCGTCAGCGAGCAGCGACCCTTCATTGCTGGACATCGTCCGGACTGAAGACCGCTGGCCATCGAGGTCCACTTCGGAGGTGCCCACGACGTTGCTGACCAGACCGGCGATCGACGCTTCAATCGGTTCGACCACGTTGCTCTGCACATCAGCATCCGGGGTGGCGTCCAGGCCCACACCGATCGAGGAACCTTCGGCGTTGGTGACGTTGCCATCGGCGTCGAAGGTCACTTCCAACATGCCGATGCAGCGGTAGCCGCCGGGGCCGGTAACGACCGGAATGTCACCGATGAGCGACGGGTACGGACCAGCCGCGTCTTCGTCTTGGATGCAGGTGTCGCCGTCATTCTTCAGTAGCTCGTCGCCACCACCGGCGATGACCACGTCCACGCCTACAAGTTGAGGAACCAGCTCCCGATCCTGTTCCAAGCCCTGCAAGTGACTGACCAGGATGATCTTGTTCACACCATCGGCCTCCAGCTGAGCCGCTTCGGCATTGACCGCAGCCGCCACGTCGTCACTGATGGTGACCCCACGAGGACTTGAGATGTTGGGAAGACGAGGAGTGATCGCACCGATGACGCCAACGTCGCCGGCATCAGTTTCAATCACGGCGGATGCCGCAATGCGGCCGCTGTCAACCAGATCCTGCAACGCGGCTTCACCCGAGAAGTCGGCGTTGGCCGAAAGGAACGGGATGGCGGGATCAAACCCGGCAACAAAGTCAGCGGCAATGTCGGGGCCGAAGTCGAAGTCATGGTTGCCGAGCGCCATGGCGTCGTAGAGACCGCTCAACGCAATGGAGTCGAAGTACGGCGTCCCGTTCTCCAAGCTGGCGCTGAACTCCTTCGATGCGAGGAAGTTGTCGCCGGAGGTCAGGGTGATGACGCCGTCGGTGCCGGCATCGGCCTGGAGCCCTTTCAGCACGCTGACGAACCGGGCGATGCCGGGATCGCCACCTTCCTCATCGGGCAACAGATTGGATTCGCCATCGTTGTTGTGCAGGATCGTCAACGTGCTGTCGTCCTGGGCGACGGCCGGACTGGCCGTTGCCACCAGCGCCAGCAGCCCAAGTAATGCCGCCGCCAGGACCGCTCCCGCGGTCAGGCCAGCGGGCCGGGTTGTTCTTTGATGCATCTTCTTGTTCTCCCAAGGGTTGCGTGCGCCTACTGACCTCGCCAAACCGAGGTACTTCCATGATGGTGCCACACCTTGCCCATCCGGGGTAACAGAAAGTTCTCGGCGCCGTGAACACTCGGAAAACTCCACGCAGATTCGGCGCGCGCTGTGTACGCTTACCCCTTCAAGAAATTGGAGAGGTGGCCGAGTCAGGTTGAAGGCGCTTCCCTGCTAAGGAAGTAACGGGGTATTCCCTCGTTCGTGGGTTCAAATCCCACCCTCTCCGCGTCGGAACCCGGTCAGCCGGTGTTCCAGTTACCATCACACACAATCTGCGCTCGTGGCTCAATTGGATAGAGCATCTGACTACGGATCAGAAGGTTGGGGGTTCGAGTCCCTCCGAGCGCGCTGAACACGGCCCCGCATCTGCGGGGCCGTTGTTCGTTCTGGCGACTCGAAACGGCGTCAGACGCTGGGGGGTCGTGCTCGTTCAGGAAGCGTTCGAGCTTGGCCATGGCCAGGAGGGCGACGCCGAAAGTGAGGTACGTCTGCATCACCCAGGCGGGGCTGTGAATGGCTCGATCGGGAGCTTGGTAGGCGGACGGATCAGTGGGTGTAGTCATGGTTGCACTCCTTGGTTTTGGTGATGACTTCACCGTACGAATCGCGTCATGCCCACCATCGGGCCTTTCCCCCAAAGGTCCCTGGGCAAACCCCGATGGGGCTCCGAGATTGTCAGTGGGGGTGGTCAGACTTGGGGTGTTGTTGAGGTGGGCGCCGAAGGTTGAGGGGATCGAGCGTGAGCATGACGATGACGATGACGATGACGAGACCGGCCGCACCGCAAGCGGGCCAGCCCGCGGGTGAGACGTTGCCGTTGGAGGTGTTGGAGGAGCGGTTGTCGTCGTGGGCGGCGTCGATTGCGGCGGCTGAGGCCCGGTGGTTGGGGTGGTTGGCCGAGTATGTGCGGCGTGAGGGGTTTCTGGAATGGGGTTGTCGCAGCGCAGCGCAGTGGCTGAGTTGGAAGTGTGGGATGTCTCCAACGACGGCTCGGGAGAAGGTTCGGGTTGCCGCCGCGTTGGAAGGTTTGCCGCTGGTGGCGGACGCCTTTGGCGCTGGTCGATTGTCGTATTCGAAGGTTCGGGCGCTGAGTCGGGTGGCAAACGAGAGCAACGAGGCGGACCTTGTGGCGATGGCGTTGTCAGCGTCGGGCGCGCAGTTGGAGGCGATCTGTTCCGGGTATCGGCGCAGCCACCAGCAGGAGTCACCCGCGGACGCCTATGAGCAGCGCTCGCTGGCCACGCGTACGAACCCGGACGGCACCGCGACGATCACCTGGGTTCTGCCCGCTGATCACGCTGCTGATGTCATGGCCCGCCTGACCGATGCGGTCGACACACAGATCGAAGCCGCGTTGGCAAGTCCGGCCTCTGACTCTGCGGCTGTGTCGAACGATGGCGATCAGCCGGCGTTGTCCCGTCGGGAGATCATTGACGACCGGGGCGGTATCGCTGCCATGCGCTCCGATGCCGCGTGGACCGCGATCGTCGAACCCAGCCCAACCACCAGGCAGGAAGTCGACGGTGGTGGCCGCGGTCATGGTGCAGGGCCGTCCACCTCACCTGTGACTGTCACCGTCATCATCGCGACCCAAAACGCTCCCGCGGAAGCGCCCTCAACCGCCCAGCTCGAAGCGGAAACACCCAACGGCACCGTTGATCAACGGACCGCGCCCGCCGCGGTTGTCGCCCGACGATCCTGTGATCCGCTCATCACTGCACTCATCGAAGGTGCGGACAGCCAACCGCTGGCTGTTGGTCGGGCCACCCGACTGATCAACCGACGACTACGCCTTGCGCTCGAACGGCGAGACAACCACACGTGCCGGTTCCCGGGCTGCGACGCTACCCGCCACCTCCACGCCCACCACATCATCCACTGGGCCAACGGAGGACCCACCGTCCTCGCCAACCTCGTACTCCTGTGCCGCCATCACCACCATCTGGTCCACGACGGCGGCTGGAGCATCACGAGAACAGCCGGCAGCCACACACCCGGCGCCGCTGAACCGATCACGTTCATCAAACCAGACGGCACCGTGATGAACCCCTGTCCCGACTCCACGTGGCGTTTCACGCCATTCGTACCGGCCGTCCCCACCCATCTCGGACGCGCAGTGGCCCGTGCTCTCGAACCCGAACACTTCGGACCGCTTGACCTGGCGTGGACCACCACGGTCCTGCACCACAACGCCCACCTTCGCCAGCTCCAGCCATCGGGGGTCAGCATTAGGCTGGCACGGTGACTCAATCTGCCGCCGCCCCCTCCACCGTTGCCCACCTGCTGGTGGATGCGCTCCGCAAGCTGGAGATCGACACGTTGTTCTGCATCCCCGGGGTGCAGAACGATGACTTCTTCAACGTGTTGCTTGACGCCCGCGATATTCAGCCAATCGTGTGCCGCCACGAACAAGGCACCGCGTACATGGCGATGGGCGCATCGCAGGCCAGCGGAAAGCCATCGGCGGCATGTGTGGTTCCCGGACCCGGCCTGCTCAACGCGGCCGGCGCAATTTACAGCGCCTTCTGGGGTGGGTCACGAGTGCTGCAACTGGTCGGCGGCATCCCCACCGGGCTGGCCGGCAAACACACCGGCGTGTTGCACGATCTGGACGACCCCACCGCAATCCTTCGCCAGCTGACCTCCCATGCGGCCGCCATCACCTCCGGTGACCGGGCCGTCGAAACCGTGCAGGCCGCCATCAACGCCCTTCTCACCAACGACCCCCGACCGGTCAGCATCGAAACGCCCGTCGACCTCTGGACCGCCCCGGTCGACGGGCAGCTGACGGCACCGACCATGAGCTGGCCGACCCCCACCGCCGGCGCCATTGAGCAGGCCGCGGCCGCACTGGCAAACGCCAAGCAGCCCCTGATCCTGGTGGGCAGCGGCGCTTATGAGGCGTCGGCCGAAGTCACGGCGCTGGCCGAACGACTGCGGTGTCCGGTGTTCACCCGTCGTCAGGGTCACGGGGTGGTCGACGCTCGCCACCCACTCTGGTGCCCGCTGACGGTCGGCTTCGAATTCTGGAAAACCGCGGACGTGGTGATCGGCATCGGATCTCGGATGGAGTGGCCCCTGATGGACTGGGGCACCGATGATGACATGACCATCATTCAGGTCAACACCGACGAAGCCGAACTGGACCGGCACGGCTTGGGAATCCTCGGCGTCCACGCCAACGCCGCACCGGCGGTGCAAGCCATCCTCGACGCCCTGCCATCGACCACATCGGGTGCCGACCAAACCGACCTGATTGCCCAGCGCCGAGCGGACTTTGACCAGGCCACCGCCCATCTGGAACCGCAGCGCAGCTATCTGGGGGCGGTGCGCGACGTACTCCCCGATGACGGAGTGATCGTCGAAGACGTCACCCAGATGGGCTTTGCCGCCCACCTCATCTTTGAGTTCCGTCAGCCGCGTACTTTCCTCACATCCGGCGCAGCCGGAACACTGGGCGCCGGAGTCGCGCAAGCCATCGGCGCGCAGGTGGGAGCCGGAAGCCGACCGGTGGTCGGCCTGATTGGCGACGGCGGATTCCTGTTCACCGCCACCGAGTTGGCCACCGCGGTGCAACACAACATTCCGGTCACGCTCGCGCTGTTCAACAACAACGCCTACGGCAACGTAAAACGCATCCAACAGGAGCGGTTCGGCGCCGACCGCAACATCGCCTCCGATCTGGTCAACCCCGACTTCATGACCTTCGGTGAAAGCTTTGGCGTTCACACCCAGCGCGTGGACTCCCCCACCGATTTCCGGACCGCACTCGAGGCCGCAGTTGGCCACGATGGACCGTCGCTGGTGGTGGTGGAGTTGGACAAGGTCTCCCCCAACCCGTGGCCGTTCCTCCGGGGTATCGGACAGGCTCGCGGAAAAACGGTGCCGCGATGACCGGACGCCTGGCCAACAAGGTGGCGGTCATCACCGGCGCCGGCGGCGGTGTTGGCCGCGCCTCGAGTCTGCGGTTTGCGGCCGAAGGAGCGTCGATCATCGCCGCCGACGTGATGGACGACCTGAACGAACAGACCGCGGCCATGGTGAACGAAGCGGGCGGCCAAGCCATCGCACTACACGCGGACGTCACCTCCGATGACGACACCCGGGCCATGATTGCGGCCGCCGAAGAGCACTTCGGCGGCTTGGACATCCTCTTCAACAACGCCGGCGTCATGCTCGCAGGGGACGACGATGCGGTCTCCACGCCAGATGACATCATCGACCGGACCTTGAACATCAACGTCAAAGGCGTCCTACTCGGTTGCCGACACGGCATTCCCGCGCTGCAGCGTCGCGGAGGCGGCGCCATCATCAATACCGCATCCTTTGTGGCATCGGTGGGAGCGGCCACACCGCAGATCGCCTACACCGCTTCCAAAGGCGCGGTGCTCGCCCTGACCCGCGAACTTGCGGTGGTGCACGCTCGCCAGAACATCCGCGTCAACGCGGTGTCGCCCGGTCCACTCAAAACCGAACTCCTCATGAGCTTCCTCAACACCGACCAGAAGAAGCAGCGGCGATTGGTTCATGTGCCCATGGGGCGCTTCGGCGAGTCAGTCGAGATCGCCAACGCGGCGTTGTTCCTGGCGTCCGACGAAGCGTCCTATGTGACCGGCGCCAATCTGGCTGTCGACGGCGGCCTCACTGCGGCCTACGTCACGCCCGAATAGCGGGGGCACTACCGGCTACGCGACAGTCCGCTCAGCGGCGGCGACGGTGTTGGCCATGAGAAGGGCGCGAGTCATTGGACCAACGCCGCCGATGCGGGGCGACACCCATCCGGCAACTTCGTTGACCGCTTCATCCACATCGGAGACCAGCTTGTTTCCTTCGAAGCTGACACCAGCGGCCACAACCGCGGCGCCCGGCTTCACCATGTCGGCCTTGATCATTCGTGGCGCGCCCGCCGCCGCAATGATGATGTCGGCGGTCCTGGTGTACACCGAGATATCCGGCACGCCCGTGTGAACCACGGTGACCGCCGCATTGGCCATGTCGCGCTTCAGCGCCATCAGGTTGGCGAGCGGGCGGCCGATGGTGAGTCCACGACCCACAATGACCACGTGCTTGCCTTTGATGGGCACATCGTAGTGATCCAGGAGCAGCTGGATTCCGGCCGGGGTGCAGGCAACGGGCGCGTCGACGCCCTGAACGAGCTTGCCCAGGTTGACCGGGTGCAGGCCATCAGCGTCCTTCTCCGGCAAAACCCGAATGAGGGCCGCCTCGTAGTCGAGACCTTTGGGAAACGGGTACTGAATGATGTAGGCGTGAATACTGGGGTCGTCATTGAAGTCATCGACCACTGCGTCAATGTCGGCCTGGGTGGCATCGACGGGTAGGACCGACTCGCGAGAGGACATACCCAACGCTTCGGAATCACGATGTTTCATGGAGACGTAGTTGGCCGACGGGCCATCGTCGCCAACCAACAGGGTGCCCAACCCGGGGGTTACACCTTTGGCGACCAACGCTTCAATCCGGGCACGGAGATCCTTCTTCAGCTCCCCAGCAACACGTTCCCCATCAAGTTTGATCGCAGTCATGGGAGGACCCTAGGCGGTCCGACGCAATTCAGCGCGGAAAGTCCGGCGAGATACGCCATGCACCAACCACGCCGGCCGCACCAACCGCCGCGACCAGGAGCCACATGGGTTGGTAGCCCTGCGTATCCACGATCCAACCGGTGATCAGGGGCGCCACGAACACGCCGATGTACACGCCCATCTGCGTGACCCCGGTTGCCGCGCCCGCACTCTGCGGATTGGCGTTCACGATGGCGAAGTTGGTGAGTACCGGCCAGACCCAACCGCCAGCAAACGCCAGAACCGACGCCACCACATGAAGCGCAGGGAGCCGCAGCGACAACAAGGCGAATCCAACAACGCCAACCGTGGTGACCCGCGCCGCAAACCGCAGAGGAGCCTCTTTGCTGCGGTCCACTCGTTGACCAACCAACAGCCGAACGCAGATCCCCAGCACCGCAGACAAACTCAGCATCAAGCCCGCAGTGCCTTCGGCCAGTCCGGCGTCCACGCCCGATGACACGGTCCATGCAACGATCGACCCGGCGGTGAACGAGAGCCCGAGACTGACCAGGGCCGCACCCAACAACGCTTTTCGGGTCGACTCCGTAACCCCTGCGGTGGCCCCGTTGACCAATTCGGCGGGCGATGCTGTGACAACGGCAAACTGCACCAGCA
>Ga0114953_1001435_pt1 | contig 16937 bp, 22 predicted proteins | sample SidtaG_FD_87298 | JGI IMG/M metagenome (GOLD analysis project Ga0114953, IMG submission 87298) | Marine algal microbial communities from Sidmouth, United Kingdom - Sidmouth_Male2 metaG | ecosystem: Host-associated > Algae > Red algae > Unclassified | place: Sidmouth, United Kingdom | collected...
CCAAGAGGGGGGCCCCACGCGCGCCCGCGCGGCGCCCCGCCGGCCCCCCCCCCCCCCCCCACCCGCCCCGCCAGCATCCTCGCCCCACCACCCGTCCCACCGTCTGCCCCCTTTCCGTGCGCCCCATCACCAAAGAAAAGTAAGGAAATCCAAGTAATCGCAAGACAATCCCAGCAAACAGAAGAAAGAGGCATCCAGAAAAACCAATAAGACGGAGAGGGAGAGGGAACAACGCAGAGGGACCCATCCAAATGGTACGGCATGCTGCCGGTCACAGAATCAGGGGGGGCGAAGGGTCGAGTCCGAAGCCACACTGCCATCCACTCCCAGCTCCCCCGACGACCGACGCCGGTCCCACAGGTTCTTCTTCGGTCGACGCACCTCCTCGTCGAAGTCAGAGCGGTTGGACGGGTGCCGCTGCCATTATCGCACGTGCCCCGTCCCCGCCCCGACTCTCCGCGGAATTGACGACAACGGCGGCAGCTCCACACTGCCCAACGGCAACGGCGGCGGCATGTCCACGCCGCTCGCCACAAATACCCCCACACCCCAACCCCCGTGGGCCTCAACGCCGTTATCACTGCCAGCAGCATCGTGTAGGCGGCCAAGAAGGCCAGCCCGCGGGACGCTCCGCCCCCGAGCCCCTCCATCAAGGGCTCCGTCGTTGCTTTCAGCGCCCGGAGGCGACGCCGCCAGCTGCGGCGGCGCGTATTTTTAGCTTGCTACCCCCCCCGTAACACGGTGTTACAGCAGTACAAGCGCAGTACAACCACGGTACAAGCTCAATACGACAACGGTAAAACCACAGTACAATCTCAGTACAACCACAGTACAACCGCAACACAACCGCAGTGCAACCAAAGTACAACCACAGTACAACTGCAGTACAATCGCAGTACAATCGCAGTACAAGCGCAAGCACAGCCAGAATGTAAGCACAGTACAACCATAGTACAAGCGCAGTACAATCACAGGAACGGAAAACTCGACCATGACGAGACGGAAGTACAATAATCAGAACGCAACAAGCACAGTGACAAGTGAAGGTTTGGAACCACTCAAGGAATATGAAGCGCACGACAAAGCACGCACAATAGCACCCACGCCTCACGACTAACGAAAACACACAGACAGCGTACCTGTACCCTTTGCTGTTCCCGCCATTGGACGATCCCATCTTGGCGACGGCGTCTGGCGCCGATGTCGTCGCCGTGGTTGGCCGACGGCGTCTTGGCGGCGCTGCCATCGTCATTGTCAGACGGCGTCTTGGCCCATGGCGTCTTGGCCGATGGTCTTTTGGCCGATGGCGTCTTGGCCGATGGAGTCTTGGCCGACGGCATCTTGGCAGCGGCGCCACAGCCGTTGGTCAACGGCATCTTTTCCGAAGGCGCCTGTGCCGACGGTGACTTTTCGTAGCTGCCCTGACCCGCGACCAGCAGACGGGCCAAGGACGAACGGGGCAGCATTTTATCCCAGGCCGTAAGCAAAATAGGTGGAGAAGGGGGTTGGGTGGGGGGGTGGGGGGGGGGAACAGTCTTTAGGGCACCCGTCAGTCCCAGGGGGTACCGAAGACGCCGAGCGCCTGTCGTGTGGGGGTGTGTGGGGATGCGCGCTCCTCTGCCGTGACTCCTGTACCTGGAGCGTGTCTCAAGCAGTAGAAAAGGCCACCATCCCACCCCAGCCTGAGGGGTTGCTGGGGAGGGCCGGGGGGGTCTTCGACGCTTCTCTGTGAAGGGCCCTCCTGCTGACAAGGCCGAGCTTGGCCCGCCGGTTTGGCCAGGCTGGGACCTTCCATACCTCCTTCCCGATGCGCAACACCTTCGCAGCTTTTCCACGGCTCGTCTCCAGTCGGCTGCTGCGATCCGGCCCACCCTGCGCGTGAGCGGCAAGAGCGGCTGTTTCTGGCAAGTGACGGTGCACGGCTGAGCTGCATCCATATTGACTCAGCTGTGAACACGAGGAGGACCACTCACCGGGGGACCTGATGGACAGAGACAAGATGTATGCTCGTCAAGGATGACGAGAAACCGGCTGCTGCCGCACGGCAGCGATTCGTACATTCTCATGACGGGCGTGGTGAAGCACGCATGGGCCGGGCCGCTACCGCACACAGCAGCAAGCAGTCCCGTGGTGCAAGCGACAGGTGCGCGGGAGCGGCGCGCGGACCAGGGGTGGAGCATGGGCCAACTAAACAGAAACGGCGCGCACCAGCACAGCCACGTTGTTTTCGCCACCGATTTCAGCCCGGCGGGCCTACATGTTCCGTAAAATACTGAAAACAACAGTGCCAGCCAATCGGTCGCCAGAATTTTGATCCTCCACCAATGGACGGCGACGTTTGCTCTCAGGCCGCTACACAGTGTTTGCCGTGCGGGGTACACGGCGTGCGAGGCCCTCAATTGTAGCCTGCGTTTTCGACGGGCGGGTGATACATAGGCCAGTGGGCGGCGTCACGCCAGCAGCAGTTTCGGGATCTGGGTCCATCTTTTAGGCCGCAGTAGGTCCGCAGTAGTCCGCAGTACACCCCAGTACCACCCTAGTAACGTGGTAAGCTGTCCCGATGATGCTATGCATACTGTATGTGGAGTCGCCGCGCTTGGTGCAGGAAATGTATTTGTTAAGCAGAAAAGTGTGTCCCCAAGTAACTCGAAACAGGCCACAACAGTCGTGGTTTAGACTAGAGGTTTCCAAGCCTAGCACTTTTGGATTGACGTGTCATTTTTCTCGTAGACTCTTGGGCAGCGAATGTGCACAACAAGCTCTGGACTTCGAGCGAAGCGAATGGACAGGTTTTCTGGAAGTAAGCGTACACGTCAGGCGTATGTACGGTGCTGTTCCGAAAAATGGCCAGCCTGATCTACCTGTGGTTTGCCGATACAACGGTGGACCGATAAGTCTCGAATGCGGACCAGATTAGGCTCGAGAACGCTGCTAGCCAACTACGTGCCTGGTCCGCGGCATGAGGACATTCGCAGTCGCTCCGCGGTTGTGCGCTTCCCACTCAGAAATGTTGCCGTCAAGCCTGCGGTCGCCACGGCGACTGTTCAGTCGGAGAAGGAAGGCCCCAAGGAGCACGTAGACTCGAGACTGTGGCGCTCGTGTGAGGCACAACAAGGATAGGTGTTGTGTCCACAAAGCACATTCCCCTGTTTCCGCGGCAGTAGGGTCGACGCAGCGTCCATCGTCGTCATCACGACGTCCGGGAGGGACACGACGACGACGACGGGCGACCGCTGTGGTCGGTGCGGGCTGTGGCGACGGTGTGTCAGGTTTCCTGCACGAGGAGGGCTGGTTGATCGTTGCGGCTCGAGACGGTGGTGGTGAGGCGGGGCGGTGCATTGCGTGCGGGCGCTGGTGGTGACTCGGGGCGCGGGGCCGTGTGGCGGTGTGTCCCGCGCGACCGGGCAGCTCGCTGTCCGCGGTCACACAGTGACGCTCAGCGCTGCGCTGCGCAGATCTGACGCTTCAAGCAGGACGGGAGCGTCCCAGGGCGGTCGTACGGCGCCCGAGTGGCTATGAAATGCAGCATTTGTCACTATGTTAGCCCACCTGACGGACCCGCACACAATGCCCGTACGTGCCCCTTGAAGCAGACGCAATGCCGCTGGAGCCTACGGGAGGATCACCCTTTCTTTGAGGGTGGGCAGTGTGTGAGAGCGGCCTGTGTGCACAAGCAGAACTGCGACATGTGCGGCGTACGTGGCCACATGTATGGTACGCAGGCGCTCACCGTCGAGAGATGGAATTTCAACAACAAGGGCCGGCTGGTGCGGAAGCAGACGACGCGGCCGCTGTGCAAGGACGACCTTGTCTGTGCGCTCATGACTGAGCTTTCTATCTGCAGTATGGTCGACAACTCTCTGAGTGTGTCCACAGCAGCTGCCAACGATGCACACCAGCGACAGGTGTCAACGTCACGTCTCCACGCCAACGCCAATGCGGAGCGCCTCGACATTGAAGAGACGGTGCGCGTCATGGAGCGACTCGGCAGCGACGCGAAGGTCCTCCAAAAGGAGAACAAGGTGGGGTTCAAAACGCTCTGCAAAAACGCCCACTTGGGAGCAGTTGCTGCGGGCCACCTCGCCGCCTCGGCAGCGGAGAGCAGCAGGGACGATTCGACGCCCCCCTTCTCCGACGCAGATGTCTAAGAAGACAATGTCACCACCTCTAGTGATGAAGGGGAGATGGGGCGCAGTCTGCGCGGCAAGGCGAAGAGGCGCGCAGACGGCCGCGTCATGACCACCTCGCCCAAGGTCTTCGGCGCCTTGCGCACGCACCATGCCCGTAAACAGAGCCGCACGGACCGCAACGCCCCAGCGGTGGCTAAAGGGCAGCGGCGGTCAAAAGGCGGTGCAGCAGCGAAGAAGAACAGAAGCAAGGGAATGGCGCGCAAGGTGGCGCCTGTGGCCATTGTTGGCATGGATGAGGACGTCACCAACAACAGCGTCGAGGCGAGCACCCGGGGCTGGACGCTGGCGACGCGCCACTGCTTCAAAGGAAACCTTCCTACGTTCTTCTCTCCGCGTTTTGGGGGCACACCGCCCGTGCTGCTTGCACACGCTGCCACTGTGGAGCTCTTCCAGTGCTCCATTCGGGATGTGGATACGGATATGGCAAGCCTTATCGTGCGCGGGGCCACCGAAGAGCACTTACGCGGGTACATGCTCACGTCCGGGACCATTTGCGCCGCGCAGGTTGTGGAGTGGTTGTGCTCGGCGATGCCTGACGCGATGCAGTATGCGACGCCACCACGCATGGCGTATGCAGTGGAGCAGATGGTTGCGAAGCAGGACTGCGGCTGCCGCTGATGGAGTCGGTGGGACAGCAGCGGCTGTGGCGTAGACGTACGGTGCGAGTGCGACTGCGATGGCGCCCCCTGTCGCCGCACTCTGCGAAGGATGCCCAAGTACAGGGACTTTGGCGACCCCCGCTGCGACTGCACAAGCCTTGGTCGTCTCGCCTTCGGCCGCACGAGATGAAGCCGCAAGAGATGCACAGCCTTCGGAGATACCCGCCGTCGCCGCCTCTGCATCACCGGCTGGTCGTGAGCCAGAAGCAGGTGTCGCTGACACTGAAGCTTTACCGCGTGGGAGCCTCTAAGAGCGGAACGTTGGTCTGGGGTTGGGGGGGTCGACAAGTCTCGGTGGGTGCGCTCGGACTCAGTCGAAGCGTTTGAACCTGCTGCAACTCAGTTGGGGATGGCAGATAGCGCTTCTCGGGGGGCGGGTGGCGCAACTTGCATGGCAGGGGTTTTGAACACGTCCACCCGCGCACGCGTGGGTCTCCATGGTAAAGTAAAGCCCGTTTTTATCTCATCTGCGCGGCAGCCAAAGAGTTATCGGCGCGCGTCGCGGGGGCGTGTGCAGCAACTGCCGCGAAGTCGATTCGGGATTTGGAGCGGGGAGACGAAGCAGTGCGGTCGAGGGCAGACACAAGCATCACCACGTACCATTGAATGGAGCAACGACTTCAGTCGGCACGAGAACCTAGTCGGCTCAAGGGGCAGTGGGCTTATGTCGTTTGGTACTAAGCAGAGCCGGAAATCGTTTGCCTCGGCCGCTTCGACAGATTCCAGCTAGAGCCAGAATTATGACCCATTGGTCTCGATCCCGTGGTGTCTCTCATTGTTTATTTCCCCTGCTTGATGCCACGCCCCCCCACTGCTCCCCGCCTTTCCCGCTGCACCCCCCCCCCGGATGGACCGTGGGGCCCGCAGGCCTCCAGCTTCGGACATGGTCCGCTGCCTGGCCTGGCCCCGCCAATGCGCCCGTCGCTGCCCTGTGCTCAAGCGACGCAAGCGACGCTCTGCGGTCGCGTTGTGAGAACAGTGGAAGGGGACTGTGCCGAGGCTTTCTTGATTGCCCGTGTCGCGGATCTCTATGAAGGGGCCTCATGCCCATGAGGGGTCCTCCGAAGCCCTATCCGAGCCTCCCAGCCCCGTCGGGCTTACTAACGGCCACATACAGATACTAGAGCCGTCTGGCTCCGAGGGCCGCCATCCTGAGGCTGAAAAGAGTCACGTTATGTGCTACCCTCTCGGAAAAGTAACAGTCAACCCGCTTGGGGCGCAGCTCGACTGGCTGACGGGCTCGCCGGCAGCGACCACGCTCCCCCAAGCAACTCCCACGACCCCAACCCCCACCCCACCCCGCCCCCCACGCAGCGGCGTGCGCCGCTTTACGCGCCGTAGCACACGACCTTGCGGCCGCTGAGCGGCTGCACCGGCCGCTCCGTCAGCACAGCCGAGTCCAAGTCGAGCAGCGCCCGCGCGAGGCGGGCCAGCTGCTAGATGCTCGACGTATGACTGGAGACCCAAGCACCCTGCCCCTTCGTCCAGGGCCACCTTCTGAATTGCATTCCATCCGCCACAGAGGAGGCCCAGGAGGAGGTTTACATTGCAGTGTCTCCACGTCCATCTGATGGCCTCTGATGTGGTGCTGGCTCTACCCACAGCTGGTGGCACGTCCCGCCTGCCCCGCATGCTGGTCTGGATATCAGGGACGATGACCTCCCAAGATCTGTGTGTCCCTTCGAGCCTCTCAATAGCATCCAGTGATAATGAAAGGCGATCCGGAGCCCCACAAGGCGGGCACCTGCCGGCTTTGAACGCGGCTGCGCCGTCTCAGGATTCTCTATGCTCCAGGGGTCGGGCGTCGGAGGGAAATAGGCTCTGATACGGACTGGAAAGTGGGGAAAAGTCACTGGGAGAACGAACTGCTTCGTGGGTGCCTCTTTGGCGTGACAGTCTTGCGCCACCAGCGCGCCCAGTGTCATTGGCGGCTGTGCCGAAACAGCTCTGATGCTCTGACGCTTTCTCCCGAAGACCGTTCCTTTGGACTTGGCACAGTCTTTCTGTACGAGCCTTGCTGCAGCGGCAGCGACCGAATCGTCGTTCTCGGATATACCCCACCAATGCGCTCCTCCACACCGCCGTCGCCCCCACCGTCGGCCCCGCCACCGCGTCCCTTCTCCACTTGCAATGGTCCCATCCCGATCATTTCGCTCATCACACCACCAAGCGCACATGCAAGGGACCCCGGCACCGCCAACCCGGGATCTGCGTCATCGCGGGCACAGAGTCCTTCGCAGCCGTGTACACCGGGGACCTCGGACGGAGCTTCAGCAGCAGAAGCTGTTGAGAAACCAAGAGAGCCTCTCTTAGAGTACCAGTCTACCCGCGCGATGCGGCGGCGGGCTCAGCGCGACGCGGGCCGGCGGGCTCGTCTGGCGCGATTGGCGGCAGATGCGCGCCGCGCTCAAAAAGCGGCATCAGCTGCAAACAAGCCGTCGTATGAGGGTGAGGGCAAAGGTCGAGCCAAGGATGGCGGCAGCTCTTCGGTTGACCGCGCAGCGAGTGCCAGCGGTGGTGTGGTGGCGGTCGCTCTGGAGGCGGGTGGTGGCTCCGGCGGTCGAAGAATCAAGATGACGGGGATGAGAACCGCAACATTGGGCGGCTCGGCGCGCGGTGGAGTAGGAAAGAAAACCTCAAGCCCGGGAGGCACGAGTGCGCGCGTTGGCGCCCGCGTGCACAGCGTTCCCTCTGCGGACGAGCCTGACGACCCCAAGTTCGACTTTTGCCGGGGTGTAAACCGCAACGGCGGGACCTTTTCGTCCCCGATGCTGGGCCCATTCACAAGAGGCAACATGCGCAAGAGCGTCTACGTGCGTCACGTCCGCGCGATGCGGGCACCCGAGGTCTTCCTTGACCCCGACACCAACGAGCTCATCAGCGTCTCCTCTGCATACAACCGGAGCCGGGGGTTGGAATGCACGGTTTGTGGTACGAGCGGCGCCACCGTTGGGTTTTATGTCGCATTGTGCCGGAGCGTCTACCACTTTTGCTGCTTGTACGGCAGCCCGCCTCCGTCTCTGTCACACCCAGAGATCAGCGGGCCGTGCACGAGGCACGACGACTACTACGCGGCTTTCTGCCCAGCACACGCGGACAACGCCAAAGACGAGGTCTACGTGCAGCAGATGAAGGCTGACGCGGATCTGTCGACCTTTTTGCAGGACCGCGCCAGCGCGGTTGACGCTGCCCCTGATGGGAACCCCGGTCTGGGCACCGATTGCCCAAGCTTTGCTGTCACCGGCATCCGCCTCAATGAAGCGGAAACGATATTTTGCCGCGCGTGGCGCGTGGCGTCGGTGCTGCCCACTGACTCGTGGGAAACCGTGGCCGGGCGAATCCATCGGCGGCCCCTCCGCCGCGGCGAGCGCATGGTAGCGCGTGACGTCCCACGCCGAGTCCCGCGGTCCGCCCTCGACCTCATCGGTATCCGGGCTGCAGCTGTTGTGAACGGCACGCAGACCGGCGCCCAGAAGACTGTAAATGGGCAGGGGCGCGTGCCCGATGGCCAGAGTATGGCCAGTAAGGCTGCGGGCCCCGCTCACGTCCATGCGCTGGAGGGCGCGCGCCGCCGGAGGCGTGAGAGCGGAAACGGAGAGGAGGCGGCGTGCGCCAATGTGGAGGATGGTGCGGCCGCCCCGGTTACTCAGGCGCCTTCTCGACGGAGCTCTGTGTTTTTGATGGGGGACCTGCGCGAAAGCAGGGCGCTCGGTCCGCGAATAATGCGGCTGTCACTTCCGGCAGTGCCGACGTCGTACCTCACCACGACGGTTGTTAAGCCGGCGCCGACTCGGCCCCAGTCTCTGCCAGCGGGCATTAGCCGCGGGGGTGACCGCCCCGCGACGGGCAGCGGTGATGGTAGGACAGTGGGAGGCGTTGGTACCGTCCTGGTCGGCGATGATCCACTGGATATGGGCGGCGAAGGTGGTTCCGCTACCAGAGGCGTTGGCCGCCGCACAACGCGCTGCAGTGGTGGCTCGGCGGCGGGAGGATGGCCGCAACCGGTCCCTGCCCCTGTTGAGCCTCGATGATACGCTCCAGACGCGGGAGAAATGGCCAAGCGATCAAGCGGAGGTAAAAGAGCCCAAGGCTCAGCGGGCACGGCGGGCGCGAGCATAGCAGAGGGGGTCGCGGCCAGAAAAGAGTAGAGTGTGGGGACCCAGAGGAGCGCTTTCTCTGTTTTAGCACAAAGCAGTTGCAGTTTCCTCGTCGTCCAGCCACTCGAAGCCATTGACCACGAACCCCCCCCATCCGGACCCAATCAGCGATTTTCGCATGCTCGTACACGCCGCGATAACTGCAGCACGGCCGGCGGAGTCGAACCACACACCGGCAGCGACACGCAGTTCCGAATGCGACGGCAACGGGATCCGCTGCGTCCCGCTCCCACCGGCCATGTCTCCCCAAGTTCCAAAACCAGAGCAGCGGACTGCGGTTGTTAGTGGCAGAGGCAGGGAACAGTCGCTGAAAGCACGAGCAGTGGCGGGGACGGCCTGGATGGTGGGTGCGACAGCCGTGGTGGGTGCATCAGTGGGGCGGGGATTCCATAGAGGGCGTTGGCGAGATGATGCGCAAGGCAGGGGAGGCGATCACCAGCAATCGTCCCCGGCGGAGGCTCGAGAGAGATTGAATTGAGCCTACAGTCAGGAGCTAGCCTGTGACAGGCAGCGAAGGAAACCTTCGAGCAGCACTTTGCGCAACGACCGGTTTCATGAAATCGAAAGAAGCCCCTGTGCATTCGTGCCCTCCGTCACGGAATTGATATCGTACTGCAGACGCGTCAGCCCAGTCCGTTCCTGCCAGCCGACGGTTGAAGAGTCGTCCGAGGAGCTGGGCTGGAGCGGAAGTCGATTTCTTGCCAGCCTCGGCTCTCCCGGAGCAAAAAGCTGCTTGACTATTTTCGCTGTTTGGCACAAGTTTTTGACACTGAATGAGCTGGGACGGTACCCAAGCAGTTTAGGAAGGGACAAGCGGCTGACACCTGCCTGTGCTCGACGACGTGTGGGCATTCTGCAGGCAAGCTGATGCATTCCTTGTGGATTTCCGAATGGGCACACGACTGGGCACATGACTGGGCACACGCCCTCCAGCATTTAGTCTCGCGGTCTCCGTATACGGACGCTGTCCGAAAGGGCATCCGAACGCCACATGACGCTTCAACCCGGACGCCATTGTATCGATCAGGGCGACACCGCCGCTTCCGACACCCACGTTGTGCCACCGAGACCGCCCTCTCCCTTACACAGTTAAAAAGCACCCACTCCGCGTCCCGCACCCACATCAGCAACTGTGCGTCTCCTTCCTGTAAGGGCCCTGCACCCAGGTCCACTGTGTGCACAATCAGCACTGCGGACGGTGCCACCAGATTGGCCACACTGCGTACACGCTGAGACTTACGTCGACGCGTTGGAGGGTGACCTCGGACGGGCGCGCTGTCCCTGCATCGGGTCATGCGCGGCCGCCCATCGACGCCCGCGACTTCATTTGCCCTTTGTCATCCGACTGGTATGTGCGCAGTGTCTTGGAGAATATGCAGGACCTCGCGCTTTAGCATGCTCACTGGTTTGTGCTTCCAGTCGTTCCCTCGTCTTGTGTATTGTGGGGTTGTCTATCATCAGCTTTCTTCACATACTTTTGCTGTAGGGCCATTGAAGCACAGTAGACCTCAAAAACCGCCAAGGGCGACGCCAGAGCCGAAAAGGCACCCAGACGACGTCACCAGGGCAGCGTTGCCCAATGCGGCTACGCCGATCAGGACAAAAGCAGTGGGGCTGTGTGCCGCTGCGATGGAAAATGGTGGAGAACTTTTTGGCTCCCGAAAGCAAGACGCAAAGTGACGGCTCCACAAATTTCGATAGATCGACGTAGGTGCAATTTAGCCGGTGACCACCTTCGTGCTCAGCGGCGAGCGGGGCTACTCGCGGTGTGGCGTTTACGGACGGCCAGCGACACTGATAGCGGCCGCGTTGATGAAGGCAGTCCCTGAATTCGATAGCGATAGCCATCCACGCGGGGCCGGCCTTATCAGCGTCCGCCGTGTGGAAGTTGGCAGAGGGGCTACGAGATGTGTTGAATACAGGGTGTGTGCGATTGCCGGAAACTCTGCCAAGCATCAGCAAGTATTGGGCCTGCGCATGGCTCCCATTGTCCCTTCATATGATAGAGTCGGCCGTCACGAAAGGTAGCACCCACAAGAGCGGGGCGACGACAGAGGGATAGAACGGACCCGTGGCGTGGATGAAGCCTGGGCACACGTGAGTGCCTTGGCAACGACCGGTCTTTACGACAGCACAAACGTTTGTCCGTGTCACTCTTGCACACATTGTCTCCACCTCCTACCGGACGCCAAGCTGCTGGTACGGGCCGCTACTGGTAACTGGAAACACGCCACGCCGCTGATTTCAACTCCACTGCCGCCCCGGCCCTGCTGGACCTCTCCTGTGTCCATTGCGCTCTTGTCCTGCCTCCGCGCCGCCACCAACAGTGTGACGGCCGACGTCAACACCTTCCGGCCGGCGAGCGCGTTTGCATTCGTCACCGTCTTGGTCATCGCCGCCTTGCTCGTGTGCGCCACGTTCTTATGCTACGTGTACGCCACCGCCAGTGTGGCGGCCGACGTCAACACCGTCTCGCCCGTGGTCGTGTCTGCAGCCTTCATCGTGTTGGTCAGCGCCGCCTTGCTCGTGTGCTCCACGGTCTTGTGATACGCGTAAGCCACCGCCAGTGTGGCCGCCGACGTCAACACCGTCTCGACCGCGCACGTGTTCGTCGTGGTGAACCTCTTGGCCGTTGCCGCCTTGCTCGTGTGCACCACGTTCTTGTGAGGTTTGCGTGCTACCGCCAGCGTGGCCGCCGACGCGGTCGCGGTCAGCTCCACATGCAGTGGCTCGTCGACGCGCAGGTGCTTTTCTTTCTTTTTTTTCCCGCTCCATTACCTTGATGCGTCGCTGCCCCCCCCGCAGTGGCTCCTACTCGGGACAGTGCTGGTCCTCTGGCTGCAGGATGTGGTCAGAGGAAGTGACACACAGGATGCTCATCACAATGGGACGTATACACAGAAACAACAACAAGTGAGCGTGAAAGCGTAAGCCGCGGCTCGTAATCTTTCGAAACGATGGCGGATCATCGGCTTGCGGACAGGCCCACCCGAAATATCGACATGATGCTACCCCATCCCAACCGGCAACGGAACGAGGGGCTTAAAAGAGATTACAGACCCTCTTCTATGAGCGAGACAAAGCGAGGTGCAGGCATACCTGATCCAGTCAGAGACCGTCGAAAACATGTTGGTATGCGACGACGCCGGGCGAGCATCCAGTCGGAAAACCCCGTGAGGACGGCGGGGCGACGACCGAGCATGCGCACTGGCAGAGACGACGACGAGGACTGGACAGGAGAGCGCACATGTCATCTGCCCCGACGGAGGCAAAGACCCGCAGAGGTGTGACCGCAACACACTTCGCTGAGGACGCCGATGCTGGGTGCTTTTGCAAGTGATCTTGGCGGACAGGAATGCTTGACCTCCAAGAGAAGCGATAGGAACTGGCCATCCCACTCGAAGTACCCTGAGAATCTACAATGAAGCATGAATATATTGTGGTCCCCGTCAGTTTCATGATGATTGCGAACTAGAAGGATGTCTGAACAGCCACCTTGGTGCAATGTAGTCAAGCAAATTTCGCGCAACGTCCTCTCCGCGCAACCCTGCCGAGTACTTGACGAAAAGCTCGCTTCCACGTGGTCTCAAGCTGCGCTGTGTCCGAAGCACAGGCTACCTGCATGCTTACAGTGCCGACGCACTCACGGACAACTGGAAAATGCAACGGACACGGAGGTCGCGCGCACGTCCGCAACGGGAGCGCGCCTCATCGGTGGACGACATCGTGTTGTGAGGACGCCCGTGCCGGCCAGCATGTCGTGCCGCTGTCTCTGCCATGGCGCCGACGACAGAGGTTTACCGTTGACAAAGCTGTGCGTTTGTGCGCCTCGGTTATTGCCCCTACTCCAGCCCTGCTACGTTCTTAGTTGCGCGGAGCTCGGCGGGGTGCGTTGCGGGTCCGCACGGCACAAAGGCGGCCGGGGCGGTCTCAGCCAGCTGTACCTGCTGTGTGGGGCGACGGCGGTGCTTTCGGTGATTCAAGGTGTCCTTCTTCCCACGGAGTTCATTCGCGGGGGAGGCAGGTCGGGCGCCAAGGATATGAGCAATTGAGGTGCGCTGTGCTCTGAGGATGACGCTTGTATGATGCGGCGCCAAGTCCACCGGGTCGCGATGCGGCCGACGGAGGAAACTGCGAGGGGTGCTGTGTGCTTGATGATGGCTACGTGTGGACCGTCTGTCTGATTGGCTGGCTGTGCCCTTTCTCTTGGCCGCTGCACGCCACCAGCCTCCGGTTCCCACCTTTTGCCGTGTTCTTTTGTGTCTCCAAAGTCCTCGCCCGCATCTCTCCGCTGCTCAGTACCAAGCCGCGTGCTGTGCGCGGGAGAGGCATCATCTGCATAGCTCGGCGGCAGCAAGCAGTAGGTGCGTGCGCGGCCGCTCATTCGGGGGGCAGAGGGACATCCGCAGTGAGGCGCAAAAGGAGAGTCGGTGCGCGGCCCCCAGCGAGTCTGGTGGTGGGACCATCACGGCGACGGACCCGCGCAGACAAAGTCAGGGCTTCGACTGGGTCTTCTTTCTCGTCGCGTCATGCTGTGCTCGATGGCGCCACCGCCCCGACAACTGCCCGTCGCAATCCCGCTGGTGCAAAAAGTGTGTCCCAAGTGCGACTTGAGAACCATGAGCAAAGATCGTGCATGAGTGGGGCGGGGAGAATTTGAAAGAACAGAAGGCACCGAGGTCCCGGGTGTGTAGAGCAAGTCGATGGCACTGGTTATCACCAGGATGAGAGAGCAAGGCAGCGGCAGAGGCATCACATATGCACTACAGGGGCAAGGAGCTTGGCAATTTCGTGGGATACGCGGGAGAACTGTCCAGCCACTTGGCCCGCGGTCAGCATGCTGACAGCCGCGGCCATGAGGTGGAACGGCTGGTCGAGGTAGTGGTCATCGTCATACACTAGTGACAGCACGTGCTTCTTCAAGTATGAGAAGATGCCCTCGATGGGCTGCAGGTTGGCAGAATAGGGCGGCAGCCGCAAAAAGTGGATACCGTTGACCTGCATGTATTTGTCGCCCCGCTGGTCGTGGATGCCGGCATTGTCATACAGCACCACACACGCGTCCGGCTGCATTTCCCAGGGTAGAACAGGGATTTAGGTGTTCATCTGCGCGTGGAGGTATTGCAGGAAGAGGCGCCAGTCGTCGGCCGTTTGAGCGCTGCCCACAATGACGGTCTGGGACCAAAGGACCCCGTGAGTGAGGGAGACGGCCATCATGGTGCGTGTGCGCGCTATGGGCCGCGTGTCGCGGTCGAGCAGCACACACGCCACGTTGCGTTGCGACCGGCCGTACCGCTGGTACATGTCGGTCCCCGCAGTGTGCGTCTCGTCTACCGACACGACGCAGCGCAGGGGAATCTCGTCGTACAAAACGGCAAAGGCGCGCTGGGCCGCGAGGGATCTCTCCGCGTAGAGGCGCTCTATCTTTTTGCGGGTGTGATGGTGGAAGCGGAGTATACGGTAGACCGCCGCGGTGCTCACGTAGCGGTGGTCACTCTCATGGTAGTCGAGACTGAGCGCCACCAGGAGGTCGACATGGTCACGCAAGAACACCGCCGGCTCCTTCTCCACCAGGGTGAGAATCGCGCGCGTAAGTTGCGGGAGAAGCACAGACAAGAGGCAGGCACGATATGCACGTATCAGAGGCAGGTAAGAGGGGGGGGCTGTTGCGGCATGAGAGGTACGTAAGAGGGGTGGCTGTGGCGGCGTGACAACGATGAACGCGCAGGATGCCGGCACAACGAAGCGGTTCCCTCCTCGACAACCCCTCTTTGCCTCACGGGCAGAAGTTGTGACATGGAGGCTGGGAAACCGGGCTAGCGACACATGCAATGGGTCATCAGCGCAGGAAACCACATGACGATCACTGGCAGAGATGAGTACCGCGTGGTACTTGCTCTGTCGTCGGAGAGCGGCAGACAACGCGGTGGCACTGTCTGCTGGCCACACGGTTTCGTTCGCTGAGCGGATCGTTGAGGGAGCCAACACACTTGGCCGAGCCAGCTGCATCTGTGATGGGAATCGGCTCGGCCCAGTGAATTTCGACTGCGCCCCGAAGCCAAAAGACCCAGCCCAACGAAAATCGACTCTGCCCCTGTTGCTGTCGAGACGAGGCACATTCCGCACCGCTGAGCAATTCTGGTTGGCCCTGCTGAGCCAATCCGAATGGCCAGCGCCCGAGTGCATGATCTTGCCATGAACGTGCCAATGGCATGCTTCCAGGTGCTCCAGTGTGCTGACAGCTATCTGACAGCAGACGAGAGGCACGGATGGTTTTTTCCCCCCATTTCAGCTCCACGGGCGTCCGGAACTGCCCATTGAGAACTATTCCCTCTCAGAACGTCCGTGCGAGGGGGTGCTATTGAAAACCATGGCCTTAGCAATTCTCGAAGGCATGGGTTTGCCCACCCAATTCCGAGCCACCCTCAGAGGTGCCAAGTGGTTTGCGGCAGGACCATCAGACAGCCCGTTTTGTGGGACTGGGCTACCCTCTTGTTGTCAAATTACCGCTGCGAGCGCGAGAGGCACGGATTGTGCTCACGGGTCAGACGCGTTCGCGTCAGGCTCGCACTCGACACCATCGATTCTGACTCGCAGGGAAGGGGGGGCGGGATGACACTCCATGGTATGAGGAAACCATCACCCCCGCCGGCTGGCCATTTTCCAGCACAGCACCATACGCTTGAGATATATACGACAGGGTAATTGTTGGACGAGAGTATCTGAACCGTCGGCCTGTGGGTCAAACGTCACTCCTCTACTTTATTTTTTGACGGATAACCAGAGCTGGGTAGGCAAATTCCTGCCGTAGTGTGTCGCGTCGCTCATAAAAAGACAAGCGGGATCCCTCGAAGCACATTCTCGCCAGAACGCCACCGACACAGCAATCCGAAGTGGTGTGGCTCAAACTATTGCTGTCTTCCCAATTTTGGCCGATCCCGTCGACGTCAAGAAGGGTGATCAACGGTGTGAAACTGTGTCTCAGCCATCCATTCAGCCGGACAAAGTGGATCCGCCAATAGGCAGTTGACCGAGACCCGGTCTTGACTTCGACCACATCGGCCAAAATTGGGAAGACATCAATACTCGCTGCGATGGGTGGACCGCCTAACTTGGCAACATGGTCGCCACGTCAGCACCGCCGTCAACGCCCCATACGACCCCGTGGGGCGCTGTGTCCTGAATTCCTGCACTCCAGGGGAGTGACGTGTGCCTGTCAGAAAGCCACATTCGCTCCAATCACGGGCCGCCATGGGAGGGTCGACCAACTGCATGTGAGACCGGTGTCAGGCCATGCTGTGGAGGACGAGATTGCATCTTGTGCGCCGCTCGCGTGGGTGTGCGTTGGTGATGGCCGTGCCATTTCCAACGGGCGGCTCGTCTGCGACCGGCCAACACGCCGAACACGGCGTCGCTGCAGGCGACAGCCCGAAGAGAAAGCCATTCTGTTCGGGCGTCTGTTGCCCAACAGACGCTCAACAGATGCGATTGTGTTGCGGACCTGTTCGGTGCTAGGTCCTGAATATCAGGATTTTCGGGAGGACCGTGCAGCACGTGCGATCGAAAACGGGATCACGCGCTCTAGATTAGGGCCATTGCGAGATAAGGCTTCCGAATACAAGTTGCAGACCAACTCTTGCAGACTATAGACTGTTTTTCCATTACAGGTGATCTGCTGAATTCCTGGTCTAACCAATTGGGCCAGGCTATTGCGTCCTGCCCACGAGACACAGGGCTACTCCCTTTTCTCGCTTCTACGTACACGAGCCTCAACACACCAACCCAGCCTGGTGCAAACAGAGACAGAGAATCCCCAAGAGAAGCAGAATGACCCACCCAGTAGAAACAGTGAAGCACACGCCAAAGAAAAAGAAGGTTAGTACGCCCGTTCCCACAACGGCCTCGTGAGGGAAAGCGCCAACATATCATGA
>Ga0114953_1001438_pt1 | contig 16931 bp, 13 predicted proteins | sample SidtaG_FD_87298 | JGI IMG/M metagenome (GOLD analysis project Ga0114953, IMG submission 87298) | Marine algal microbial communities from Sidmouth, United Kingdom - Sidmouth_Male2 metaG | ecosystem: Host-associated > Algae > Red algae > Unclassified | place: Sidmouth, United Kingdom | collected...
CACTGGCTTTGTAAGAGCCGTCTTCTTCAGTTGAGGAGCGCGGCAACGTTGCGGCCGAACTCGGCGGCCGGGTTCACGTGCACCATCGGACCTCGAGTCCGACTCTTGTCCTGCTCCCATACTCCGAACCGAGACCTCGCCTCATCCAGGTCGCCCCGATGGATGGCATCGGCAATACGTGTCCGCTCGTACAACGCGGACAGCACCGACGAATCCGCCGTATCCAGGAATCGGGTCACCAACTGGTCGTCAGCCCAGTCGCGAGCCCGTTCCAACGAAACCGCGACATCGGCCAGAACCTCATCAGCATCACCAAGCCCCGAATACGCCCACGGCGCATCCGGATTGAAGAAACGCTGCTCATGAGCCACCGTCCAGGTCCACGGCACCACCTCACGCCCTTCAAGCCGGGCCAACAACTCGTTCACCGCCCGATGCGCAATACCCACCCGAACCGTCACCGGGAACCGGTCATAGTTGCCGTTCATCAGCGGACCAATACGAACACAAACCCCGAAGTCACGGTCAATCATCATGAAGTGCGACCGCTCGCCTTCAACCGAATCCAAACCAAGCTCAGACCCCAGGCGCAACCGGACAACGGACTGCATCCAGTCGCCCGCGGCCCACTCCACCGGCGGTGGCCCCGCAACCTCCTGATCCACAATCCGCATCCCACCAATCACGATCGCGCGGCCACCCAACAACCGCTGCACATGCTGGTCCCAAACCTCAGGCGATTCGACAATGATCGCATGGCCATGCCGGGTGAAATGATCCACAATCTGTGGCATCTCCTCAGAGGTACCCATCCAACTTCCACCCGGCCACACCGCTACCGGAACCACAAGCTCAGTCACCACCGCTGCATCGAACACCTCAGTCACGCGGAGCAACAACTCGCGGCCAATCATCATCTCGGCGCGAAAGTTCAGAAGAAAGTCTTCGTACGCGTGAATGAACACCGCACCCGCCGCCAACTCACCGGCGATGACCCGGTCCTCAGCCCAGACTTCAGGAATCAAGCCGGTATCCGTCCGACCTCGGCCTGGTCAATGGGGAACGCACTCACGTCCACCGTCAAGTTGTCGCCATCGTCGAGGTTCTTCGCCTCCACCAACAGGTACAACAAGCGTCCTCCTGCCGCGGCCTGCACAAGCGCCGAAGCCACATCGGTTTCGCCTCGCCCCAACATCGCTTCCACAATCGAAACGAAGTAGCCCGTTGTGCCCTGCTCATAGCGCAGGTCGCCAACATCCCGGATGCGCAGCGGAACTGATTCTGTACCTCCGGTTCCGAGCGCATCCACCACAACAACCTGGACCGAAGCGTCCCCATGGGTCAGATGAAGCACGCCGCCAAAGCGCTCGTCAGCGGTAACCGGCTGGAGTTCATAGGAGGCGACCATCGCCTCCGGAAAGTGGGTATGCACCGCCGGCAGAATCAACTGCTCGGCAATCTGCTGATTCAATTCCGCCAGGCGCTGGTCAGTCATTGCTCGACTCCCTCAGGCGTCGGAGCAGCGGAAAACATGTACGGGCTCTGAGGCGGAGCAGAGAACCCGCGCCGCAAAGCCAACGCCACCAACCCGGACAACTCCCAATTGACCAGAACCTCAATGTTCCCGTAACGCGGTTCGCCTTCTTCGGACACTGCCGAGTACCACTGCACGTGGGCCTCGTGGACTGCAACCACGGCGTTGTCGAACTCGGTCTGGTTCCCACCGAGGATGGCCTCGATCAGCCGATACTCCGGCAGCAACCGAACCATCGCGTACTCCGCCAAACCGGAGTACATGCCGGTTGGGTCCGTGCTCAACAATGCGGACTGCAACACCTCATCGACGTCCTCAGCATCGCTAAACAACGCCCGATACACGGCCGCCCGCGGCTCCTCCAACGTCGAATAGGTCTCATCGAGGGTGGTCAGCTTCTGGAACCCAAGCGCGGCGTCCAAGGTGTCCGCGTCGTTGAACGTTGACGCCAACACGACGGCATGGACCCAGGTCGAGCACTTCGATTCGTGCAGTACTGCATCGAACGTGAGGGATGTGTCGGCATCCGGTGCCAAGAACGTGAGATTCTCGCCCTCACTGAGTGACCCGAGAAGAAAGCCGACTCTCCGGAACCACGACTCCCGGCGAAAGTACCCTTCTGCTTCCGATCTGTTACCCAGACAAACGGAGTAGAAACCAATGTTGCGGCTGTACCGCACGAATCGGTCCGGTCTCATTCGCTTGCCGTCCGCAGCCCGAGCGAGGCTCTCGTCATAGCGAGCCACAGAGTTGTTCAGACTGGACTCTGCTTGATGACCGAACTTGTACTCAACAGGTCGCCCAAGCTCCACCGCAGGGACGTTACTGGTCATCATGTGAACTGCGCAATCCGGTCGAGATCGAGAGCGAAGTCTGATACCTGGACGCTGATATCCCCCGGTGTGTTCAGGTTTCTTGCGGCGCTGAGGGTGTAGCTCAGCACTCCGTCTTCGGCCGCGTCGATCAACACATCGAGTGCGTCCAGTTCACCCCGGTCCTTCATCAACCGCATGATGTCGAGGAAGTACTCGGTGGTCCCCTGCTCTACCACTCGCCCGTCGGGAAGCCTCCGTGTACCCAGGTCTCCCAGGCTGGTCGTGGCCCGGCCTTTCGCCTCAATCACCACAATCTCGGTGGCACCGCCCGGGTGAACCACCTGGAAGATCTGATCGAACTGGTCGTTTCCATTTGCTGGACCGCCCAGGCGGTACGGGATGTGGTCGACGGTCGTCCCCTCGGGGTAGCGAGTCAACAATGCCGGACGACTGAAGGCTTCGCCGACGGCCTCGCTCGCCTGCGCAAGATTGCCGGGGCCACCTGCGCGGATCGCCTGGCGCGCCGCGACCAGATCATCGATCTGCTGGCTCATCTCCGCCGTCATCCGGAGCTGGCCGCGGGAGTAGGTACCGACGAGATTCCGAGTGGACGTGATGACGTCACCCACGGCCGTGACAGCACGAGGCGGATCCCACACGTTGGTTTCGGGGTACCAGCGGGCGCCTCGCTCTACGAGCTCATCAAATGTCAGGCCGTACGGACTCGGATTGAAGTTCTCTGACTTGACAGTCGAGGTGTAGAGCGTCCGGAGTTCGTCACCGGTCAGATTGCCCCTCCAGCCTTTGCGCAGCGCGCCGACAAGGTCGTCGTACTGGTTGGGGTTGGCGTTGAGATAGTCGAGGAAGTTGTCCCACTTCCGGTGCGTGAGGAGCGTCTCGGCGATGTCCGGTGACGTTCTCACCAACCGAGACGTCACATCGGCGTGGCGAGCCATCCGGGCTGCCATCGCCGTTTGAGTTGCCGGTATGTCGTGGCGTCGCAGAATGCCCGCAGCCAGGTCTCCGGCGTCACCGGGTTCATCAAGCAGACGAACCAGTCCTTCAAATCCGCGCTGGTTGGTGGTGGCGGTGGTGACCATGTTCTCAATGACTCGAGTGGGGAAGTCGAGGATCCGCTGAACCGCCCGCACGAAACTACCCAGGAAGCTGGCAGCACCCTCAGTGAACTTACTCATGGCAATGAGCGCCCGAAGTCGGCTCGCCAGCAACCCGAAGTTGTCCCTGGCGGCGTAGACCATGGCGTACATCTCATCCATTGCAGACTTCGGGAAGACGTCTTCGAGCTTGCGCACCGCCGCCTTTGCCGCGTGCTGTCCTGGCCACGGAGAGGTTTGATGATCAGCTCGTCCACCAGCGATATCGCATCGCCAATGACGAAGAAGTCGAGCAGGAACCGGCCGATGCCCAGAAGGTCGCCCCACTGGAAGCCCGGGTTGAACTGGATTTCATAGCCATACAGATGAGCAAGCAGCTGGGAGGCGAAGGCCGTGTTTTCGCCTACGAGCGCACCGTTCATCACACCAACCCATCGTTCAACCTGGGTCTGGCCTTCGGAGCCATCAACGGTCACCCAGTGGGTATGGGCGCTCAGCAGGATGTCGCCAAGCCTGCTGTCGTCGCCAAAGATCGAGTCAAGGTGATAGACGACTGCCTGAGCATCCCAGCCACGGCCAGGATGGTCCGTCTCAACGTTGAGCAGCTGCGTGATGAAAGCGGCAGCGACCGCCGGCTGCTCGAGATACGGGACCACATCCATGAACCCGTATCCGATGAAAGGTCCGGAGTTGGGAGTACCCCCGCTGACGATCGTTGCGATTGCGGCCGCAGCAATTTCGTTGGGTGCAGTGATCTCGCCGCCGACCACGCCCGCCACACCAGGCCCAACGCCACGGCCCTGGTTTGCCCATTCGTACACGTCGCTGCCGAGTTCCGGATCGGTCATCGCGATTTGTACGAACCGGGACAGCTCGCCGGGATAGGGGAATCCGCTGAAGTCGTCCTGCCATTCGTCGGATGCGATCTCCTGGATCCGATCGGCAAAATCCAGCAACACTTCGGCCAGGTGATGCGGGTTTGATTCCACCCCCGACAGCACAGTCATGATTTCTGAAGCGCTCAGTCGACCAGCGGCCTCTTCCATGCTCAGACGTTCCCAACCTCGACCCTCACGCACTGGGGCCAAGGCCAGCCACAGCCGAATGTTGGTCTCGGCCTCCTGAATGTCTTGCAGGTGGAGGTCGTCGTCGCCGTTGGTGTTGAAGCTGAACGTATTCGAGTTGATGAAGTGGTCGTGATGCCGCCCCTAATCCAGGATGTTCCAGGCGACCTGGTCCCCCTCGTAGCTCTGAATGAGCAATCGGGCCGCGTCTCCCGCGGCGCCGAAATAGTTCTGCGCGGCGTAGATGTCAGATACTTCGATGCCGTCGTCATCACCATCACCGGCCGCGTCCTTCAGTCGGTCGAACACGCCGGGCTGGAGCAGGTAGTAGATGACATTCAGGGTCTCACCCAATCCACCGCCCACTTCGGTTGGCACGAAACTGTCCGGTGCCACGGCTGCGTCATAGGCAACTTGAGCGGCCTGACGAAGACTGAGGCCGTTGCGCTCGGCCTGAATGAACGCCGACATCACTCCGCTTCGGTCAAGTCGCTGGACGATTTCATTTCCGTCCAGCGATGCATCGTTCTGATTCCAGATGACGGCGATGGCGACGGCTTCGTCGGCCTCCCAGCCATTGGCCAGCAGCACCCGGGCAATGTCGATCTGTCTGCTGTTGTCGGTGACCTGGCTGAGGAGGTCGGTGAGCGTGGCACGCATCTGGGCGAGGTAGGCGCCGGTTACCTGCCCGCCGGGGACGTTGCCGGTTTCGAATTGCGCAATGAGGCTGGCGGTGTATCCGATCTGCTCGTATGTGGTGTTGCCTTCGGGTTCAAAGACGGGAACCTCGGGGATTTGTGCGGCGTCGAGGGCGTCGGCGTACTGCATACCGTCGTAGGCGACCAGGTGCACCACTTCGGCTGCAGTCCGGTAGCTGCCGGTGGCCTCAACAGCAAGATTGAAGACGTAGAACCCGTCCAGGACTTGACCCCATTGCGCTTCGACGGCGTAGTTGTAGGGCCCAACTGCGTCCTGGGCTCGTTCGATGGCTTGTTCGAAGGTGAGATTGCCGCCGGTGATGTAGTCATTGATCTGGTTGGCGGCCGCGGTCGGATCCAGAAAGTCAGCAAAGAACTCTTCGAGGACCATGATGCGGATCGCCCGATTGAGACCCCGCAACGTTTGACTGGTGATGGATTCGTTTGGCAGGTCGACGCTCGGACCGGCCGGGATCACGTCCGGGTTGTTGATGGTCAACAGGGTCCCGGGGTGAATGGTGGTGCTGACGCCGATACCGGTGTCGCTGGCGATGGTGGCGGCGGTGCTGCCGAACAACGCGGCAATGCCGGAGAGGCTGTCGCCGGCCTGAACCACATAGAGGTACTGGTCGATGGTCCGATGGGTGCTGACGAAGGCGCCCGGGGGCAGCGTGACCCGACCTTCGATCACCAGGTTGTACGCCGCTTGGAGTGCGGGATCCCGGAAGGCACCAAACACGAACTGCTGCGCTTCGGTGACCTCAGCCAGCTCCCGCGTGTACGCCGACAGATTCTGGTCTTTGACCCAGGCAATGAGCTCCTCGGCTGACATCTGGACCGTGATGCCCGAAACGCCAGTGCTGCCCGGGGTGACGCCGCCGGGTCCAGCCGAACCCTCGAGGCCCCGGATGGCGGTGACCAGGTCGCTGCGACCCAGCCCCAGCAGGGCCGAGGCAATCTGTTGCCATGCGCTCGGCGTGGTGGTCCGGGTACCGGTGACCGCATAGAGGGCGGCCGAGGTCAGATTTCCGAAGTAGCCATCATCGACCAGCGGTTGCCCAAGCGCGGTCAAAGCCTGCTGCAGGATTCTCACGCCCTCATCAGGACCCGGCGTACCGACACTCAGCGTCGGCATGTCAGTCAGGTAGACGGGTGGCGCGCCGCCGGGGCCGTCGATGATCGTGGTGCCCGGATTGGTGGGAGTGGTCGTGGCGGCACCGTTGTTGGCCAGCGCGAGTATGTCGGCGGTGATCGAGTGGTTGGCCCCCAGGCGCGCCTGGAGGTATTGCCAGGTCGCCACGTTGGTGGCGCCGGTGGGCGACAACCCATTGTCACTCTGGAATCGTTCCAGCGCCCGTTCGGTTTCGCCTCCGAAATCGCCGTCCGCTCCGTAAACGGGCAGGTCGTAGCCAAGCGCCAACAATGCACGTTGCAGGATCCGTACCTCCTCGCTAATGCCCGCGGTGTTCACCGACAGAATCGGCAATCCGTCAGAACCAACAGGCAGTGGCGACGGGTTGGTGGGGGTCGTGCCGGTGGTCGTGCCGGGGTTGGCGACGGTGACCGTGGAGGCGCCCATGGCTGCGAGCATTTTTTGGACATAGCCGGCAACGCTGGTGCCAAGCACATCAGAGATCGTCCAGACGTCGGCGCCCTGCTCGGCTCGGTTGGCGGTTCCCTCTCCGGCGAAGTGAGCTACCGCCACCAGCTCCCAGCTGCCGTAGCGCTGGTAGAGGCCGTTGAACCACGCTTGAGCAACAGCGTTCTGAACGTCGCTGGGTACCTCGGAAGGATGAGTCCCGATCCACCGGCTCTGCGAAGGCGCATAGGTCGTGATCGCCCGATCCCATGTGTCCTGAATGAACTGATACGCGCCGCCAGCTCGACCCCAACTGGTGTCGGGTCCCACCGCGGAGTAGTTACCACTGGACTCGATCTGTCGAATCGCAGCCATGAACTGGCCCACGGTTGCGCTCACGGCACCAACGTTGCCGCCAACCGATACTCCGGGATTGCTCACGGTGGTTGTCGGCCCGGCGTTGGAGGTCAACTGGTTGAGGATGCTGGTGTGACCACCAGCGGCGAGCCCCGACAGAATATGACTCCAGGTGATGGGGCCGACCGTGCCGTCCACAACCAGGCCGTTGAGCCCTTGGTAATCCCGCACTGCCCCATCGGTGGCAGGACCGAAGTCGCCGTCTTCCACCAGGCCGACGCCGATCAACACATTCAGTGCCTGCTGCAACAGCGTGACCTGGTACAGCTTCGAACCCCAGGACAACTGCGGCAACGACTGGGCCACCTGAGTGTCACTCGGCGCAGGCTGGTTCGTGACTCCCAACGTGCCAACGACGCCCGAGTTCGTTGTCGTTTGGCCCGGGGTCGTGGTGGCAACGTTGGCGCCCTGCTGGGGGGGAATGACCACGGCGTCGCCGGGGTGGATCACATTCGGGTTCGCCTGAAATTGGGGATTGGCCACCAACAGCTGAATGAGCGTGATGCCGTGTCTGCTGGCGATCACTGACAACGTGTCGCCCGGGCGAACGAGGACGGTCTTATTGGTGACCGGCGCGGCCGACCCCGCATTGTTGGTGGTGCCTCCTGTTGAGCCCAGGTCATAGCCGGTGACCTGATCAACCCGGTCCTGGAGCACATTTCCGGCGTACCTGAGGTTCTCGCCAATGCCGATGATTCCCGGGGTCAAACCGGTGTGCACCCCAATCGAACTTTCAACCACCAGCAACGCGTCAGCAATGTCATCGGTGATGCCCCGGACCCCAACCATCGCGCCGCTCAACACGTACGTGCCACTCGGATCCATTCCGACAAACCCGCCAGCGGCGACCGCCGCGGCCGCAGCCGCAGCTTCGGCCTGGGTGTCGAAGGTGACCGCCACGTAGGTGATCCCGGTGGTTGAGGTTCCCTGACTGACCGCAACCCCGCCCACCGAACCCGGCGGGGTGTAGGTGTCCGAAGGAATCTGCAGGACCGAACCGGCGGTCACCACATTGGGATTGGTGATGCTTGGATTGGCCGCCATGATCGCGTTGACCGTGGTCCCAAATCGCACCGCAATGGCCGAAAGCGTGTCGCCATAGACCACGCGATAGCTCGAAGAAGGCGGTGTGGCAGGTACTACCGGCGCGGCCGGCTGCACGGGAATGACCACCGTGACCGGATCCGACGGAGGAATCGCTGGCGGCGCGGCGTGGGCGATGATTTGATGGGTGTTGCCGTCGCGCAGGTTGCCGTCGACGTCGTAGTAGTCGGCATAGTCAACGGGCGCCGGCGGAGCCACCGGGGGGATGACCGCTGGCGGCGGAGGGGCGGTCTGCACCGGATTGCCGTACCGGTCAGTCACCGGATCGATCAGCGTAATGAGCTGACCCACGTGGACAAGGTCGGGGTTCGCAATCCCGTTATCAGCCGCAATCTGGTTGTACCGTCCCGCACCTGAGTCGCCGTAGTACCAGAGTCCAAGGTGGCTGAGCGTTTCGCCCGAAGCAATCGTGTGGGTCAGGGTGGTCATCAGTCAGCTACGCCTTCGACCACCATCAGGCGGTTCATGGCTCGGTCAACGGCCCGGCGTTGGGTCCAGACCTGGCTGTGCATCTTCATCGTCGACTCCGAGGCCTGGTCCAGATTGGCAATCACCGTGCCCTCATAGGCCCGGAGTTCGGTGTTCATCTGCAACACCTGCATTTCGATGTTTTCGAAGTAGGCCTCACACGAGGATGTCGTGGCCTGCATCGCCCTTTGGAATGCGGCGTATGCGTCGTGAAACTGCTGCTGGTTCCCACCTCGCCAGTCCGCCCGGTCGGCTTCGTACCGTGCGCGCTCAACAGCGGCCATGATGTTCTCGGCGGCGAGCCGGATGGCGTCATGGGCCCGCTTGGCCTCGTTCCGAAATTCCCCGATCACCGAGTTCACCTGCTGGTGGACGTTGTTACGTTGGACTTCGATCTCGGCGTTTGATGAGCGAAGCCGCATGGCAAGATCGCTGAGATCTTCAAGATTGGCGCCCAGAGTTGGCATGGGAATCTCCGTATTGATCGGCAGGGTTGGCAGAAAGGACTGAAGGGTCCGGCCGGACCAGCTGCTCATCGCCCGAGCAGTGGTCCAACCGAACCCTCCGAGTTATGCCGAGGCCGCAGCGTGGTGGTTGCGACCCCGGCATATTCGCCCGAAGGCAGTCCGGGTGGTGACCCCGGACAAGTACTGGCTGATCAGCCGAAGGTCATGCCGGTGTTCATGGCGGCATCGAGGTTGTCATGCTGGCCTTGTACAGCAACGCCCATCGACGTTGATGCAGCCGATGCGGTGTCCAGGTCAGCCGAGAGCTGGCCTTGGAAGACCTCGAGGTCGCTCATCATCGTGGTTACAACGCCGGCGAGCTGGTCGAAGTAGGTGTTCGTGGCGGTCGCCGCGCTACTCATCGACGTTTGGAACGTCGCGTAGTTGTCGGTGAACAGGTCCTTGTTGCGACCGGTCCAGTCCGTGCCCGAGGTTTGGGTGTAGACCGCGTTGACATCGGTGGTGAGCGAAGCCATGAAGGATTCGATCTGCTGCTTGGCCGTAGCGGCCTGGCTGTTCAATGTCGAAACCATCGTGGTAGTGGTCGTGCGGGCCGAGGAATTGTTGACCTCGATTTCGCTGGACGACTGATCCAGGCGGCCTTTAAGACTGACAAGTTCTTCAAGTGTTGCACCAAGAGTTGGCATTTTGAGAGCTCCTTCGCTCGTTACGAACCGGAGCCCTAAACAACTCCGATAACGACAACGTACGGAAGTCCTCCCAGGGAGGGAATGGGGACCACTCCCCATGGGGCTACCCCATGGGCCATCTCGGGGCGTTTCTACCAGGCGATGTCCACGCTGATGCCGCTGAAGCCGCTGCTGTTGTAGTCGGCCACCAGGATGTGCCAGGTGCCAGCCTGGGGGTTGGTGAAGGTGCATGTCTCGGTGTTTCCATCACGCCACCAGGTGCAGCTGGTGGCATCGATGCTCTCCACCGGATTGCCGCTGGTGATGACCGACGGGGCGCTACCACGCTGGACATAAAGGTCAGCCTCGTTGCTGGAGCTCGACGTTGGGCCGTCCATCGTGATGGTCAAGCTGGAGACCCCGGCGGGCAGAAGGAAGCTGCAACGCTCGGTTGACCCTCCGGCGGCGGTCGGCAGGGTCCAGGTCACGATGTTGGCGTCGTCGCAGGAGCCAGCCACGGGCGGGACCGGTGTTGGAGTTGGCAGTCCCGGCGAACCGCTGGCGGTCCAGTCGCCAACAACATTCACGTTGTCAAAGCTGCTGTTGTTGTAGTCCGCAACGGTCACATACCAGGTTCCCGCGGCCGGGTTGGTGAACGAGCAGTCTTCGGTATTGCCATTGGCCCACAAGGTGCAGTAGGTCGTCGAGTTGTTGACCGTTGGGTCGCTGCCGTCGACCTGTTGGGTGGCGGGCGCCGAACCAAACTGCACATACAGATCGGCCTCGCCGGAGCCTCCATCGATGCCTACATCAAGCGCCGTCGCGTTGGCCGGAACTTCAATGGTACAGGTGACCGAGCCGCCGGTGCTGGCCGACACCTGCTGCGAAACACCATCGGCGAGAACGCAGCCGCCTGACGACGGAACCGAGGTTGGGGTAGGCACCACCGGTGACCCGCCCGCTGCCCAATCGCCAACAACATCCACGTTCTGGAAGCCGGTGCTGTTGTAGTCCGCAACGGTGACGTACCAGGTGCCCGCCGCCGGGTTGGTGAACGCACAATCGCTGTTGTTTCCATCAACCCAGGCCGCGCAGTACGTCGATGAGTTGTTGTTCGTTGGGTCCGGACCGTTCACCTGCTGGGTGGCGGGCGCCGAACCAAACTGCACATACAAATCGGCATCGCCGGTACCGCCGCTGATGCCAACGTCGAGTGACGTTGCATTCGCAGGAACCTCAATGGTGCATGTCAGCGAACCACCGGGATCCGCAGACTTGACCTGTGAGACCTCATCGGCCAGAACGCACGGACCGGCCGGCGGAACCGGCGTCGGGTTCGACGTGGGATTCGGGGTCGGGGTTGGGGTGGGCAGAACATCACCGCGGATGCACGCCACCGCGGCCAGACCGTCAGCGAACCCGGCGCCAGAGATGAAGTCGAAGCCGGGCGTGGACATGTCGGCCGAGGTGGAACGAATGCACTCAAACATTGCGTCCGGGGTGGCGCTGAGCACCGCCTGTTTCATCAGCACAACCAGTCCACCGGCGTTGGGCGCCGCAGCTGAGGTCCCGAAGAAGTTGGGGTAGTCGTCATCATCCTGGGCCACATCGGTCCCGAAGAACGTCGTGTTGATGCCGTGCACAAACATGGCATCGGGCTCCTGGCGAACCTCCGAGATGGAGTTGCCGTTGCGATCAAATCGCAGCTCCACACCACCCACACCGCTGTAGCTCATCGGTGCATTCTCCGTGTGGCCGAAGGCCAACGTCAGGTTGAAACGAACGGCACCCGTGGACAAGGAGTACGGACTGTTGGAGTGGCCCGAGATCGTGGGGGCTCCGTCGTACTCGAACTGCGGATTGCCGATGTTTTGCGGGAGGATCGTCAGCGCTCCGGGCACTGGACCACTGCTTCGCCGGACCCGAAGGTCGAAGGTCGTCGATGAGGAGTTGTTGGTGTGGAGGATGACCTCGTAGGGGTCGCCGGTCCGGTTGTCACGGGTCGATGAGCTCACCAGTGAACCGTTTTGGTACAGGTACAGGTCCAGGTTGGTGTCAGAAACTCGGTTGGTGACGCTGTAGTACGGGTCGTCCCACAAAAGTGTGTAGCGGCCCTCTCGGCCTTCGGGAATTTCGAGACTCATCCACTCGTCGCCCGGGGCAAACTCCAGCCAGTTGTCCCCGTCGGTGTCGGTCCAGGTCTCGGTGGCAAATCCGTACGGTCCGTTGTTACCGGCGTGGGTCACGACGGCGACACCACTGGCAGCGACCTCTTCGACCGCCAGCGCGACAACGTCGTCCTGATAGATCGCCTGGTTGAAGTAGCTGAAATCATCAATGATCACGTCGGCGCCCAGGTCGCGCAACGTACGGAATGCGTTGGCGAACGAGGCTTTGCCGCCGAGGGCGGTGTGCACCAGGTAGTTGGCATTGGGGGCCGTATCGAAGACGATCTGTGCCATGCCGCGCGTCTCGTCGGTTCGGCCGTTGCAGCTGAAACCAAGGTCAGGAGCGTCGCGCACCACCGTGACCCGAGATGGCGGAGGGAGCTCACCCTGGGCCACGTCCAGCGCGTAGTCGTTGCCGAAGCCCAGGCGGCTGAAGCAATCCCAACTGTCAGACATCAAACCAACAGTCACGCCGCTGCCGTCAAGATCCGGGTACTGCTGGAGGGCGGCGGCGATGTTCTGGAGTTCGATGTGTTGACCCACGACTGCTGACGCGCCACCCCGAGGAACAACCATGTCCTGCACCCCCTCAAGGGCAGAAACCGTCTGGATGTCATCGATCTTGATGGACGCATTGACCACATTGCTGGCGGAGTCGACAGCGAAGGCGCCGATGGATTCGAGGGTGGCAACCACCGCAGCGGGATCATCAACAATCAGCTCAACGCGCACCATGTTGGCGGGGGTGCCGACATCCAAGCTGTCGCTGAAGGAGTCCCCGATGATGCGTTCGCCGCAGCTCAACAGCTGCAATAGCTCCTCGGCGTTCGCCAGGCCTGCTTCGCAGCCCGTGGTGCTCGATGCAAACTCAAACGACGCCAACTCGTCCGCGGTCAGGACTGATCCTGGTGGCGGAAGCAGTTCTGTTTGGGCCGGAGCCGCGGTGGCGGTACCAGCCGGTCCAAGCAGCCCCAGAAGAAGCGTGGCCAATACGATTGCGGACAGTACGAGGGTACGCGGCGCAAGCGCGCGGACAGCCAGTGGACCCCGAGGATCAGACTTCATTGATTTTTCGCCCTTTGATGCATCTTCCAACACGCCATCGACCCGTTCGACCGTTCAAACGTCGTGACGTTCCGCAAGAGTATCTCGGCCGAAATGTCCCGGACTTGGGCGAAATTCTGAATAGTTCCTGGCCGCTGGTCCAAATGGATCACGGTCCCAGAGCGTCCTAGAGTCGTCGGGATGCATGCTCTTTCCCTTGACGACATCGAATCAGTGAGCCGGGTCGCGCTCAGCCACCATGGCGCTTCGCCGACGGTTGCCAAACAGGTGGCCCATGCCATTCGCGTTGCCGAAGCGAACAGCAACCGGATCTGTGGCCTCTACTACCTCGAGAGTTATTGCCGGCAGTTGGAAACCGGGCGCATTGACGGTGTGGCTCAACCCGAGGTGGCCGTGCTGCGGTCCGGAGCCGTGCGAGTTGACGCAAAGCACGGGTTTGCGCAAGCGGCCTTTGCCGCCGGATTTGACGCGGCGGTTGCGGCCGCCACCGGCAACGGAATCTGTGGCTACTCCATCGAACATGCGCACACCTGCACATCCCTTGGCTACTTCACCGAACAATTTGCCCATGCCGGGTTGTTGGCAATTGGTGCCACCAATGCGACTCCTCGCGTGGCGCCGCCCGGCGGCGCCGCACCCCTACTTGGCACCAACCCCATCGCCATGGCCGTGCCCGACGGAAACGGGGGTGTCGCATTCCAGTTTGACTTCAGCACCAGCGCGGTCGCACTTGGCAAGATCACGATGGCCGCGGCGGCGGGTGAGGACATCCCCCTGGGGTGGGCGGTCGATGCCGAAGGTCAGCCGACCACCGACCCGCAAGCCGCGCTTGGCGGGTCCCTGGTGTCGGCGGGCGGCTACAAGGGTTACGGGATCGGCTTGATGGTGGAAATCCTGGCGTCAGCGTTGACCGGTTCCAATCGCAGCGTGAATGTTCCGCCGCTCAAAGCCCCGGAAGGTCCGCCGCACAACCTGGGGCAGTTCTACATCGTCATCGACCCGGCCGCGTACAGCGACGCCGGCTTCTATGAACATCTGGCCAGCCTGGCCGAATCCATTGCCAAGGATGCAGGCGCCCGGCTCCCCGGCGCAGGGCGCCAGACCCCGGACCACGTTGAGGTTCCTGATGACCTCTGGGAACTGGTTACCGGACTGACGGGTCAGTCGTCGCCAGAAAGTTGAGCGCGGCGTGGGCGAACACCTCGGCGTAGACGACGATCTCGTCGACGTCGACGTATTCATCCACCTGATGGGCAATCCACTTGCCGCCGGGGCCGTAGACCACACTGTCCAATCCGCCATCGCGCCACAGGATGGTTCCGTCGGTGGTGCCGGGAACGCCGCCATAGACCGCAGCCTGGCCGGTCACTGATTCGTGCGCGGCGGCCAGCGCCGCCACCACTGGTGAACTGACCGGCGTGTCGGTTGACGGTCGATCGTCCACAACAATCAGCTCGAGCGCCACCGATGTTCGCTCGGTGACCGCAGCCAGCAGCTGGCCAATCTGGGCCAACAGCTCCGGGTGATCGACCGCGGGCGTGGTTCGGATATCCACCGCCATCACCGCATCCGCGGGAATCACATTGAGCTGTTCCAAGGTGCCACCAAGAAGCACCGTTGGCGTCACCCAGATGTCGCCCAGGTGTTCATAGGATCCAAGCTGGCCTTGGAGTCGTTCTTCGAGTTCAGCCAGCGCTGCGCCAACCCGAGCCAGCGCCGACACCGGATTGGCCCCCTGGTGCGGCATGGCCCCGTGGGCCATCCTGCCGGTCGCGTCAATACGCAACCGGACCGCACCTTTGGAGACCGCACAAATTTCGCCACCTTCCGGCTCGGCGCTGATGACCGCGTCAATCTTGTCGCACCAGCCGGCGGCAACGAAGTGCTTGACGCCGAGCATCATTTCTTCTTCGTCGCAGAGCGCGCCAATCAGAATGCGGCCGGGAAACGGCCCGGACTGCTGCAGCGCTCGGGTTCCGTAGATCATGGCGGCCAACCCACTCTTCATGTCCGCGGTGCCCCGGCCGTACATCCGCCCATCGATGATGTGAGCGCCGAAAGGGTCGTGGGTCCACTGAGACCTGTCGCCCGCGGTCACTACATCGGTATGGCCTTCAAACATCAACGTCGGCCCGGGCAGGCCCCCGTCCACCAGACAGATCACATTGGGGCGGCCGGGCGCAACTTGGTGCAGCTCGGGCTCCCAGCCAAACGAGCGCATCCTGTCCGCTACCGCCTCGGCGGCTGCGGTTTCGTTCAGGTTGGCGTCCGGGTTGTTGACGCTTTCGATCCGGACCAGTTCCTGGGTGAAGGCAATGGCGGCGTCGCCGTCAATCGCGATCTCCCGATCAACGCGTACCGCGCTCACCGACTGCCCCTCGGCCGGTGGATATTCACTGGCCGTTGACCGAAGATCCATAGAGTCCAAGCGCCTCTTTGAGACCATCATTGGCCGCATACATCTCACCCTCGGCGGGGAACGTTCCACCACGTACTGCTTCGGCATACGCAGCCACGGCGGCCACCTGGTCGTCATAGGCGTTGCCAAATCGACGAACGAACTTTGGCTTGAACCGATTCTCCAGGCCGACCACGTCGTGATACACGAGCACCTGTCCGTCGGTGTTGGGTCCGGCGCCAATGCCAATTGTCGGCACGTGCAGCGACTCTGTGATCATCGTCCCCACCACATCCGGTACTCCCTCGATCAGGACCGAGAAAACCCCCGCTCGTTCAACCGCCTGCGCTTCGACCAGGAGTTCGTCAACCGCGGTTCGTTCACGGCCCTGCACCTTGAATCCGCCCATCATGTTGAAGCTCTGCGGCGTCAATCCCAGATGACTGATAACCGGGATCTCCGCGTCGATGCAGGCTTTGATCATGGGCAGCCGTTTCTTGCCGCCTTCCATCTTGATGCATTGCGCGCCCGCACGGATGAGGCGAGCCGCGTTGCGCACCGTGTCTTCGGGGGAGACATGAAAACTCATCCATGGCATGTCCGCCAGGATGATGGCGTTCGGCTTACCGTTGGCCACTGCCTTCACGTGGTGAATCATGTCCTCCATCGTGACTTGCATGGTGTCGTCGTGACCGAGGACAACCATGCCCACCGAGTCGCCAACCAGGACGATGTCGGCGCCCGCTTCGCTGGCGATGCGGGCTCCGGGCGCGTCGTACGCGGTGACCATGACAATTGGGTCGGCACCGTCGCGACGCTTCATGGCGCGAATGGACGGGATCGTGGGGCGCTTGGCTTTAACTTTGGCCATACCCAATTGTACGGCCCGAGGGCAGGGCGTTCAGCGTGGGCGGTACGCAACGACCTCGATCTCAACGCGGACGTCGACCAGCAGATCGCTCACGACCGCAGAGCGAGCGGGCGGCTCCTGCGGAAAGTACTCGCCATACACCTGGTTGAAGCCGGGAAAGTCGGCGCGGTCCCGAAGCCAGATCATCGCCTTCACGACGTTGGGCAGTTCACAGTCGGCTTCGTCAAGGGTCGCCTTGATGTCTTCCAGCGCCGCTCGGGTTTGATCCTCGATCGACCCGGTGGTCATGGGAGCGCCATCCATCATCGGTATCTGCCCGGTCAGGTAGACGAAGTCGCCGGCTCGTATCGCGCGGGACAAGCTGAGTGTCCGTCCGCCAATCACCAGCGGTCCGCCAATCACCTGTTTTGCCGATACCCCATGCTCATCTGAACCCATGGGTGGCCACCGTAGACCCTCGATCAGTCGGCGGCGGTGGCTTCCAATTCGATCATGAGTTC
>Ga0114953_1001439_pt1 | contig 16929 bp, 5 predicted proteins | sample SidtaG_FD_87298 | JGI IMG/M metagenome (GOLD analysis project Ga0114953, IMG submission 87298) | Marine algal microbial communities from Sidmouth, United Kingdom - Sidmouth_Male2 metaG | ecosystem: Host-associated > Algae > Red algae > Unclassified | place: Sidmouth, United Kingdom | collected...
GTTACAGTGACTGATGACAACGGATGTTCTAGGATTTTATCGACCGATGTAGATGGTGGCGGCTCTCTAATACTAACCGGACCAGACCCAGCAATGCCTGGGGCTTTTCTTGTATCCTGTCCTGGAGCAGCAGATGGTAGTGTCACCGTTGACGTAAGCGGTGCCACGGGTACGGTTACTTACAGTTGGGTTGGAACTACCTCTAATACCGGAACGGCTTCTGGCCTTGCACCGGGTATGTACACGTTGAATGTGGAAGATGGTGCGGGTTGTACGGGTAGTTATGCAGTTACTATTTCTGCTCCCGATCCAATCATGGTGATGGAGATCAACAATACACCAACTTCCTGTGCTGGAGTAGCGGACGGTTCTGCCGAGGTTTCCGTTTCTGGAGGAACGGGTTCTGTTTATACATACGAATGGGACAATGGGGAAACAACGAATCCTGCAGTAGGTCTTGGACCTGGCGATCACACCGTGACCGTAAGAGATGAAAATCTCTGCCCTCAAACTCAAATGGTAACCATCGCTGCACCTACGGCGATTACAGCGACGCTTGTTCCAGTTGATCCAGGATGTGAAGGGGAAAATACGGGTTCTATTACCGTAAACGCATTAGGAGGAAGTGGTGCTTATATGTTTGATATTGGTAATGGCCCACAAACGAGCAATGAATTTTCTTTATTAGAACCGAATACGTATTCTATTACCGTAACAAATATGGATGGCAGTTGTGCGGAGATTTTTACAGAAACGCTGATGGGACAAGCTGCCATTACTGCAGTAGTCACACCCACAAATGTAAGTTGTGCGGGTGCCGGAGATGGAGAGATAACCGTCGTACCTGCGGGAGGAGTAGGACCTTATACTTATTTATGGACAGACGGTGAAACGACTCCAACGATTACTGACAAAAATGGTGGCGGGTACTTTGTAACCGTTACGGATGCCAATATGTGCCCTCAGGTTTTTCCTGCTGCGATTGGAGAGCCTACTCCGGTTACCATTTCTTTAGTTGACCAAACTTCGGCTAATTGTGATGGCTCCGGTGGTGCCACCGCTTCTATAAGTGTTAGTGGAGGTGATGGTAATTATACCTATATGTGGAGTGCGGGTATAGCAAGCCCCAGTGGCAGTGAAGTAACTGACCTGGATGCAGGGGATGTAACTGTTACTGTTGAAGATGGTGAGGGGTGCCCAAGTGCGCCATTGATTATTACGATTGATGTACCTGATCCAGTTACACTGATGGAAGATCAACTTAGTGGAGAAACGTGTTTTGGGCTCGAAAACGGTGAAGTGACCGTAATAACCAATGGTGGAAATGGAACGTTTATGTTTGATTTAGATGGTGGAACACCACAGTCAAGTAATGAGTTTACGAATCTTGCACCGGATGATTACATTGTCAATGTAACTGACGCAAATGGATGTACAGACTTCATTAATATTACTATTCCTCCTGCCAACGAAATAACGGGTAGTGTAGATGCGATAAGTGATCTGACCGTTTGTGATAACTTTACGGATGGTTCTGTTACCATAACTGCTTCCGGTGGAGATGGAGATTTGAGGTATCTTATAGATGGTGGAACGCCACAAGCAAGCCCGGTATTTGATAATCTAGGTGGTGGTAGTTACACTATAAATGTAATTGATGAAAACAATTGTTTTTCGGATGATATTCAGTTTAATGTTATTGAGTTAGCAGAAATTATGGTGGATGTAAATCTAATGGATAGTGAATTGACTATTTGTGACGGTGGAGATAATGGTGAGGTGAGTATTGACGCAGATGGTGGGAACAATACTTTCGAATATACTTTGGATGGTGTTACTCAAATGAGTAATGAATTTAATGGACTTTCCGGTGGCGATTACACAATAGTAGTGACCGATGGAAATGGTTGTACGAACGATGATGACTTCAGCGTAATGGAATTGGCACCTATCATAATAAACCTTGATGCTGCAGCCAGCGATCAGTTGGTTTGTGCAGGCGCCAACGATGGTTCGGTAACGCTTACTGCCAATGGTGGAGATAACAATTTAATGTTTGATATCGGACCTGGTACTGCACAGAATAATGGGGTGTTTACCGGCTTGGTTCCTAATACTTATACTGCTACTGTCATAGATGGTAATATGTGTTCAGAAACATTTATGTTTACGGTAGCTCCTGCTCCGGCAATTACCGCTCAAGTAGATATGGACGCCTCTGAACTTGCTATCTGTGATGGTGAAATAGACGGTTCTGTCACGATAGATGCCAACGGTGGAGACGGTGACTTTATGTACACTTTAGGTGGCGTAACCCAAGCGAGCCCTACTTTTGAAAACCTTGCTGCTAACGATTACACAGGAACTGTTTCAGACGGCAACGGGTGTAGCCAAACAGTAGACTTTACCGTAGCTGCTACTACTGCAATTACCGCAAATATTACCGCCAGTGACCTAACAGTCTGTAACGGATTCGCCGACGGATCAGTCACCATTACTGCTGCCGGCGGAGATAATGATTTTACTTTCAATTTAGATGGTACGGATCAGGTAAGCAATGTTTTTGATGGCCTGGCTCCTGGACCACACACCGTGATGATTACCGACGGAAATGGCTGTACAACTACTCCTGTTGACTTTACAGTAATAGAAAGCGACGAAATTACAACGATGGTCGATGGTAATAGCGATCTATTGGTTTGTGACGGTTTGTCTGACGGTTCAATTATCATAAACGCTGCTGGCGGAACGGGCAGTTTTATGTATAGTTTAAATAATGGAACACCACAAGCTAATAACGAATTTGCGGGACTTGGTGAAGGTGATTATGAGATAGTTATTATAGACTCAGATGGTTGTAACTCAATGTTAGTTGATTTTGCAATTGTTGCTGCCGCACCAGTCACGGGAATGATTGATCCTGCTAGCGAGTTGTCTATCTGTAATGGAGAAACAATCGGTTCGGTGACGATCAATGGAAGTGGAGGCAACGGAGATTTAATGTATATCCTAAATAACGGAATGCCTCAGGCCAGTAACGTTTTTAATGGTTTAACTGCTGGAAATTACGCTGTTGACATTATCGATGGAAATAACTGTACCACCGCAGCAATACCTTTTGATATAGTAGAAGCTGATTTAGTAATCGCAACGGAAGACCCCAACAGTGATCTAGTCAACTGTTTTGGTGATTCTGACGGCTCTGTAATTATCAATGCTGCTGGCGGAAGTGGCGGATTTATGTACGATATTGGAAATGGTCCACAGCCTGCCAATACCTTTGATAACCTGGCACCTGGAGATTATTCGATTACCGTAGCAGATATGAATAATTGTACAAGTGCACCAGTAGAAATTACGGTAGTAGAAGCGGAAGTATTAGGGGCTACTTTAACAATAGCTTCCAGCGATCTGACCGTCTGTTCAGGTGAAGCAGATGCTACGGCTGCGATCGAAGTAACTGGCGGTGATGGAAATTATACTTATACTTTAGATAATAATCCTGCTCAGGATAGTAATATATTTAATGGATTGGGAGAAGGGGATTACGTTGTTACCGTTATTGATGGCAATGGTTGTGAACAAACTGTTCCGGTCATGGTAGAAGAGGCGCCAGCTATTTCTTATACGATTGAACAGACAGACGTAAATTGTTTCGGACAAGCAACGGGGGAGGCCACGGTCAATATTTTACTCGGAGACAGTCCGTTTGAATTTGCCTGGAGTAGTAATATGCAAGTGACGCAAACGGCGCAGCAGTTGGCAGAAGGTATTTATACCGTTACGATTACCGATGGTAATTTGTGTGAAACAATTGAAACCGTTACGATTACACAACCTGTCTCCGAACTGGCTATTGATAATCTTGCTGCTGTAATTCAGCCTGCTACTTGTGGTGATACCAATGGTAGTGTTTCCATCAGCGTAAATGGTGGTACCGCTCCGTATACTTATCAATGGAGTGATAATATGACAACCAGTGCGGACTTAAATTTAGTTGGCCCCGGTAGTTATACGGTGACGGTAACGGATGCCAATATGTGTTCAACGGTTTCTACCAACTATAGTGTTAGCGAGCCGGGAGCACTGGAGGTGAATCCAACAGCAAATCCAGTTTTATGTAATGGAGATAATACGGGATCTATCAGTTTGTCAGTAAATGGAGGAACCGCTCCTTACACCTTCGTATGGTCAGATATTGCGACGGATACACCAGACCGAAATTCACTGCCAGTAGGAATGTACACCGTGGAAGTAAGTGATGCCAGTGGATGTGTCCTGCCTGCCTTAAATATTAATATTACTCAACCAGCGGCATTAACCACTTTACTGACGCCCTCGCAGGCAAGTTGTGGAACCTCGGATGGATCGGTTAGCCTTTTAGTAGAAGGTGGAACGGGTGTAGGAACTTATACTTACGAATGGCTGGGCGGCTCAACGGATGCCAACTTAACCGACGTTCCGGCAGGAATATATGATGTAACTGTTACGGATCAAAATATGTGTTCTGTAGTTTCCTTGGCTACAGAAGTTACCAATCCTGGTACCCCTGATCTGGCCATCGCCGGAACAGATGTAACTTGTTTTGGTGCAAGCACGGGAACTATTACGCTGGATATTACGGGAGGTTCCGGAGGAAATACGATTACCTGGAGTGACGTTAACTTAAATGGATTAACCAATCCTACCAACTTGCCAGCAGGCGATTATTTTGTTACGGTAACCGATGTGAATATGTGTGCGTCTACTGAGATGATTACTATTACTGAACCAGTAGCGCCATTGGCAATTACTGAAATACAGGTGAATCAGGCTACTTGTGGAAATGCCAACGGTAGCGTTACTGTTGATGTCACGGGAGGTACCGGAAATTATGTTTACAACTGGTCTGATGGTACTGGAACGACTACGGTCTCTGGACTAACACCTGGTATTGTCACACTGGAAATTATTGATGACAATATGTGTTCCACCACCGCCACGTACAATGTTTCCGAACCAGATGCCTTACAGGTAGATATTGCGCAAACAACCGTAGTGGATGTTTCTTGTAATGCAATCAGTGATGGATCAATTGATGTGACGGTGACTGGAGGAACAGGGCCGGGTACTTATATATACGAATGGGCAGACGGTTTTGGTGCCAGTGAAGATTTAGCCGCCTTACCAGCGGGCACTTATAGTTTGCTAATTACAGATGCTGCAGGTTGTGAGTTTACTTACGAAACAACGATTGGAGAACCGGCAGAGTTGACGGTAACCAGTACGGCTGTCATGGCCAATTGTGGTCAAAGTAATGGTGCAGTGAATGTGACGGTAAATGGAGGAACAGAACCCTATAATTTTGTTTGGAGTGATGGTATCACTACCTCCGAAGATTTGAATAATGCACCGGCTGACAGTTACTTTGTTACGATTACCGATAATAATGGTTGTGAAATAGTACACGACAATACTATTGGAAATCCAAACCCACCAATGGTTGGTATTCTTTCTACAGATGTTACCTGTAATAGTACTGCTACGGGTACCGCATTATTAGAGGTGACGGGTGGATCGGGCATATATACTTATGAGTGGAGTGATCCGACATTTAATGGTCAGGATAATCCGACCACTCTCCCTGCAAATACCTACACGGTGACCGTATCTGATAACCTTAACTGTTCAACGGTAGAAACTTTTGAGATTACCGAACCGACTGCATTGGTTTTAAATATTGAATCGGTAATCGAAGCTACTTGTGGAGAGGCCAACGGTAGCGTTGCCATAGAAATTACCGGAGGGACGGTTCCTTATGAATATAACTGGGATAATGGTGCAGATACCGAAGATTTGGAAATGTTGACACCAGGTAACTATACGCTCAATTTTATGGATGGAAATGGATGTACATTAAATGAAATTTTTGAGGTCTCCGAACCAGATGCTTTACAAGTTGATCTTGCACAGACCACCGTAATCGATGCCACCTGCAATGGAACAAGTACTGGTTCGATTGACGTGACTGTGACTGGAGGAACGGGACCGGGTACTTATATTTACGAGTGGGCCGATGGTTTTGGTACCAACGAAGACTTAACAAATTTACCTGCTGGTACTTACACAGTTACTGTGACGGATGACAATTGTAGTTTCGTATATTCTGAAACAATTTCTGAACCAGCTCCAATTATGATTTCCGGAACAACGGAAGATGCCGTTTGCGGACAGTCTAATGGTAGTATCAACTTAACGGTAACGGGAGGAACTGGTAACAGTGATAACTTTACTTATACCTGGGATAATGGCGCAGCTCCTGTGCAAGATCCAGGTACTTTACCTGCCGGACAATACAACGTTACCGTAACCGATGAAAATGGCTGTGAAGCACAACCATTTGATATTTCGGTAACCAGTCCAAATGCACCTCAAATAGAAGTGGCAAGTGCACCTGTTTCTTGTAACGGCGCAAACGATGGTTCTATTGATTTGACGGTTAGTGGTGGTACCGGTGAAGTGACAATTATCTGGGATAATCCAGTTTATAATGGACAAACTTCAGTTAATGACTTAGCGCCTGGCGTTTATCAGATTACCGCAGAAGACGAAGATGGTTGTACTTTTCCAGTAAATGTAACCATTGAAGAACCATTGTTACTGGAAGCTTTCGTAATCGATCCACAAGCCAGTACGCGCTGTAATTCAAGTGCGGATGGATCAATTGAATTAACGGTGCAAGGTGGAACGGGTGATGTGTATAGTTACCAGTGGACCAATGGCGCTGGTAATGTTCAAAATCCTGAAAATTTAACGGCTGGATTATATGAAGTGATCGTAACGGATGACAATGGTTGTACCGCTACGGAGTCGGTTACTATCATAGAACCAGATGCTATTTTATTAACTGCTGATCCTACTCCGGCTAGTTGTAGCAACACAGCGGATGGTGCAATTGAAATTAGTGCAAACGGAGGAACGGGAGACTTTACTTACGAATGGAATGATGGATTATTTGCTACTGAAGATATTACTGACCTTCAACCTGGCAATTATAACCTCGTTGTATCAGATCAGAATGGTTGTAATGAAACGATTGAAGTGACCGTTTCAGCTCCAGAACCAGTAGTCGTCAATCTGGCGGATATTTCTAATTTTAGCGGATTTAATACTACCTGTAATGAATCTGAAGATGGCTTTATCACAGTAAGCGCAGAAGGTGGTAATACTGAATATTCTTACGCTTGGGCGGACGGTACCAACGGGCCGACAATTTCTGAAATTGGTCAGGGTAGCTACAGCGTAATTGTGACGGATCAGGAAGGATGTACCGGAGAAAATAATTTCTCTTTAGATGCACCGGCTCCAATTATCGTAGACCTGGAAACAGATGAGCCAGCATGTTTTGGTGACAACAATGGAGTCATTATCATTAATGGAATTGATGGTGGAAGACAGCCTTATCGCTATTCATTAAATAATGGAGATTATACAACGGAACAATTTTTCGGGAACCTGGTATCTGGAACCTATAGTCTTGCAGTGGAAGACGCCAATGGTTGCACCAATGAGCTCGATGTAATAGTGGATGAGGTGAATCAGGTGACGGTTAGTTTATTTGATGATCCGGTGGTCAACATCACTTTGGGAGATTCTATTACACTCGCTCCGCAGTCGAACATTCCTCTAACGGATAGTACTTACACCTGGTCAGTAGGTTTTGATGGAGATACATTACAGGGACTTAGACCAGTTGTTCGACCGCTAAATAATACTTCATATGCTATATCTGTAACGGACGAATTTGGATGTACTACTTCTGATGAAGTTTTAATTGAAGTAACCAAACCACGATCGATTTATATTCCGAATGCTTTTCATCCAAACGCTGTCAATGGTAATAATTTATTTATGATCTATGGAGGACAGGATGTCAGTATTGTACAGAGTTTGGAAATTTACAACCGATGGGGTGAAATTGTTTATTCAGATCGGGAATTCCCGACAGATACGCCATCCCGTGGATCATGGGATGGAACTTTCCGTAGTAAAATTTCACAGACTGGTGTATATGTTTATATCATTAAGGTAGAATTCATTGATGGAGAAACCAAGATTTATACCGGTGATATTACACTGCTGCGATAGGACGAATACATAATTCGAATATATTGTTAATATTCTAAATGTTCAAAGGCTGTCCCGATTTATCGAGACAGCCTTTCTAACATTTTATAACAATATTTGTACATTAAGAGGATTCTATTTGGCCTCCATTAATCTCAACGCTTTAAGATCTAGTCGCAACCGAATGTAAGCCAATATTTTTTCTGCTTCTGCCTGTTTTTGGCGGGCCGTTAATCCAGACTTGTCAAGCCAGTCAATCATGAGAACTGGCGTGTTATCTATGGTAGTACTTTGAAGATTTATATTTGCAATATTTTTTGAAATACTGTAGCTGGCCAAAGCAGGAAATAAAACCGCAACTTCATTTTTAATTTCCAGGAGGGTAGCAGTTTCGTCCGTCAGACTGTCGATCTGAGCCTGCATCTGTTGAATTTGTTGTCGCTGATTAAGTTGTGTATTCTTATTATCAATCTCTGCTTTGACGTATTTTGTACGACCCGATTTTAACAACTCAATCTCTGCTTTTGACTTATCATCCTGGAGAAAATGCAAATTAAAATGATGAGCACCCCGGCTTTGTAATCCTATTCGGAAACTATCAATCTCTTCCGTATCAAAATATTGACCAGCAATAATTTTTATATCCGTAGAATCCGTACCGACCACCGGATCAATTTGGTACAAGGCATCTTTAAAGTTATTTTCCAGATATCCACTAATTATTTTTTGTTGGTTGGCTTTATTTAATACTGTAAATAAAATTCGACCACTGGGAATGATCATGATCAATGCAAAAAATCCTAAAATTAAACGGGTTCTTTTTTCTTCTTTTGGATTAACATAAGTCTTGAGGGGAAACTTTAAAAATCGTACAATCAGGTAAGTTGCCAGAGCGACGAACGTGGCGTTTAAGAAAAACAAATAAAACGAGTTCAGCATAAATGTCCAGTTACCATTTGCGAGTCCGTAACCCGTTACACACAGCGGAGGCATGAGCGCGGTCGCGATGGCTACACCAGGAATAGCATTGGATTTATCTTTGCGACTCCCCGAAATAATTCCCGCTACGCCTCCAAAAAAAGCGACCATCACATCAAGAAGAGTAGGAGCAGTTCTTGCTCTGATTTCTGCTGTCTCTAACCCAAATGGTGTTAACCAAAAATACAGCGTACTGGTAACCAGTGCTATGACAATGGCAATACCAAAATGCTTTAAGGCCAGTAGTAATGCATCATTGTCATTGATCCCCACTGCGAGTCCAACGCCCAAAATTGGCGACATAAGCGGGGAGATAAGCATCGCTCCAATGATGACGGCCGGAGAGTTTAAGTCCAGTCCTAACGAGGCAATCATGATCGAACACATCAATAACCAGACATTGGCGCCGGCCATTTTTTTGTTATTCTTAATGGTGACAATGGTTCCTTCCCGGTCGAGTCCCGCCCGTAAATCTATCAGATTATAGAAAAAGTCGCCAAAACTTCGCATCACATCCCCGAATTGGGTAGGTTTTGTGGCTCCTTTGTTTTTTAGTAATGGATTTGGATCTTTGTCCATTTGATGAAGTTTTTAAGTGGCGTATATTATTTATTTCCCATCCCATCCCATTCCTTAACTTGACTATAGCCAAACTTTGCTATTGGCTTTACTTTAACGCGATAGAAAAGAGCCAGAAGCAAGAAGCAAAAAATTTGGTAAGAAAAAGGTATGTTGTATCTAAAAACCAAATTTAGCCTTTAATTCGCATTGGCATGTAGTATTTGGTTTCCCTAAAACGCTCACTGTCCTTCCAAAAGTCCGTCCGTCATTACCAGTTTTCGATCGCTCATATCTGCGAGTTCTTCGTTGTGAGTAACGATTACGAAGGTTTGATTAAAATCTTTTCTTAGTTGAAAAATAAGCTGATGTAATTCATTAGAAGTACCCGAGTCCAGGTTACCCGTAGGTTCGTCCGCAAAGACAATCGCTGGTTCATTCATGAGCGCCCGGGCGACAGCCACCCGTTGCTGTTCTCCACCGGATAACTGCGTGGGTTTGTGATCCAGTCGTTTCGAGAGTCCAAGGTAAGACAGTAATTCTTTTGCCCGGGCCTGGCTTTCTGCTTCTGATTTTTGATTAATAAAAGCGGGGATACAAACATTTTCTAATGCCGTAAATTCGGGCAGCAGGTGATGGAACTGAAAAATAAAACCAACATTTAAATTTCGGAAAGAGGCGATCTTTTTTTCATTTAATTTGAATACGTCGGTATCTCTGATGTGCAATTCGCCGCTATCAGGACGATCCAGTGTACCCAAAATATGTAGTAAAGTTGTTTTTCCGGCACCCGATTTCCCCACAAAAGAAACGATTTCTCCTTTGCCAATGGAGACATCCACGCCTTTGAGAACGGTCAAATCTCCGTAGGATTTTTTAATATTTTTAGCTATTAGCATATTTTATCAACATTCCTTAAAACCAAAAATAGAAAATCTGGCTTATTTATTTCAATTATTTTAATCAGGTGATGATTGATTACACACTTTTTATGATTTCAATTTCACCAAACTCTTCGCTCACTTTTAGTACTAATACGGTATGGCCATTATTTTCTTTTAGCGTAAATTCAGTCAAACTGCCGTCTACACTAATATGGTCGGTGGTAAACGGACAACCGTAAATTTCCAAAGTATATTCTTTATAATCAACACTGAAAATTCCCTGAATATTCTGACTAATCAAAAAACTATCTGTACTGTTTTCTACCACAAACGTTTTATCAGAATAAATTTCATTCTTATAAGCATATCCTTCTCCCTGATCCTCGTAAAGACTGGATTGATATTTTTCACTGGTGTAGAAAATTTTAAGCGTCACCTGATCTGTAATCTTTTCACCCGTATGTTGACGAACTGGATAGAATGGAATGACAGAGCCGGGCTTTGCGTAAACTGGAATTGATCCATGGTCCACGTCAATTTGCAGCAGCTGATTGCCTTTGTGTTTTTTACCACTAAACAAATCATACCAGTCGCCCGCCGGCAATTGCACCAAATGTGTCCGGATACCCGCTTCTAAAATCGGACTCACCAGCAAGTCGTCTCCCCAGATAAACTCGGGGCGATCCGCATTTTTGGTAGCTGGATAATCAAAAGCGAGTGGACGCAATAATGGCGTACCGTCTTCACAATGTCTTCGAAAAGCGGTATATAAATATCCCAGCAACTGGTAGCGGACTTCAATCGCTCTACGCGTATGAACGGTAAATTCTTCCCCATACGTCCAGGGTTCCTGCCAAAGTTGTTCTTCGTCTTTGATAACATAACCGCTGATGATCGCGGCACCATCCACGTTGCTACCCATCGAATGAATGCGATACAAAGGATGAAAAATACCTAACTGTAACCAACGCGTCATCAGCTCGCCATCCGGATCTCCGTGAAAACCACCGATATCGGTACCTACGTAAGAAAATCCGCTGATACTCAACCGTTGACATTGTACATTGGCCAGACGGAGATGATTCCAGCTGGATCGGTTATCTCCCGTCCAAACAGAAGAAAAGCGTTGTCCACCACTATAAGTCGCCCGGGTAATAACGAGTGGTCTTTTTTTAGGCTTCAGATCTTTAAGTCCCTGATAGGTAGCACGGGCCATTTGCATTCCGTAAATATTATGTGCCTTGTTATGGTCGGTGAGTTGACCTTCGTAATCGTGTAATACATTGCCTGGAAAGGTCTTGGCATTTACTTTAAAAACGGCTGGTTCGTTCATATCATTCCAAAAACCAGCAACGCCAGCGTTGACATATAGGTCGTGATAGAGTGGTCCCCACCATGCCCGAACTTTTGGATTGGTATAATCTGGAAACGCACAGACGGGAGGCCAAACCGGGCCTGTCATCAGACGACCATCCGGCATGCGGCAATACATTTCTTTTTCCAAACCATCCTGATAGATGTCATTATTTGGGTCTGCACGAATACCCGGATCAATCATGACAACCGTTTGGAAGCCATCTTCCTGAAGATCACTTAGCAGTTTTTCCGGATTTGGAAAATAGTCGTAATTCCACGTAAAGACCCGGTATTGATCCATATAGTCGATGTCGAGATAAATCGCATCACAAGGTATTTTTTTATTACGAAAAGTAGCTGCTAAATCTCTTACGCGCTTTTCCGGATAATAAGACCAACGACATTGGTGAAAACCCAGGCCCCACATCGGAGCCAGTTCGGGAGTCCCGGTAAGTCGCGCATATGTCTTTGCAATTTCAGTAGGAGTCTTGTCGAAGATAAAGTAGTAATTCGCTTCACCCCCTTCTGCGGTAAATGAAACCGTATCATCACTTTTTGAATCAAAGTCAAAATGCGTTTTATAAGTATTATCGAAAAATATACCGTACGCACCTGCTCCATGAATTCCGTAATAAAATGGAATGGAACGATAGAGTGGATCTGTATTCTGATCATAAGAAAAAGCATCAGAATTCCAGTTTTCAAAATGATGCCCTCTAAGGTTATTCGGTTTTGTTTTATCACCAAATCCTAAAAATCGTTCTTCGGAGATGGCTTTTTTAGAAATCTTTACTTTGTCTACACCTTTGAGAATTGTTGTCTTAGTATAGAATCCATCGGCATCTTCATTGATCACCTTTCCGTCAAGGTCCGTAAATTTTACAGATATATTTTCTTTCTGAACGATGCAAATCATCTTCTGCGTACGGATCATGTAATGATCAGCTTGTTCGAAGAAAGAGATATTAATGGCTTTTGGCTTAAATTCCGGATCGATGGCGTAAGAAAATTCCGGATGGAAAAAGCCATCGTAGCTGTAAGTAAGTTGAAACAAGCCAGGTTCCAGAATGGTAACTTTCAGGGTAACCGCGTTTTCACAAACAAAGGTAAAGCGATTCCCCTCTCTGGTGGATTTGGCTATTTTGTCGGGCGTATGTTCTTCGTAAACATCAGGAAATCGATCGGTTCCGTCAGCGACACTAAGGGGGACTTCTACTTCCAAATTCTGGGTTACAGGTTCCGGTGTAGCAATTTTTTTTTCTAATTGTTCGTGATCCTCAATTGGTTTTTCCATCAGAGAAGTTAGATTTGAGTGTGTTTAAAAATCAGGTTAAAATGTTGAACCGTCCAATTTTCATCAGAATGGTCAGGCTATTGGTATACGCCTCCAAGACAGAGTTGTTTTACCTGGTTCGATACTCATTCAACAATAAAATTACTCCGGGTTGCTTTCGGGTCGGATGATGCCTAATTCTTTGGCTCTTTTTTCCCAATTTTTACGAGCGAGCATTTGCATATCATCAGCGTTGTCCATCTCATCAATGATCTCCAGGCCGAGCAAAGTCTCAATTAAATCTTCCATAGAAACAATACCATTCACACCACCAAATTCTCCAACGACCAACGCGATATGTTCCCGTTTTTCAATCATCTGATTAAATAAATCGGGAACAGGCATGGATTCGTTAACGATCATTAGCGGTCGCATCATGTCCTTGAGCAAAAGACTTTTTTCTTCGTTGACCAATTTTGCGAGTAGTTCACTACGTAAAACAAAGCCAGTAACGTTGTCTCTTGAATTTTTATAAATTGGAACCCGTGAAAATCGGAGAGGTTTGAATTCTTCGTAAAATTCACTGATGGTTAATGATTCTTCGGCGGCGACCATTACGGTCCGTGGCGTCATGATATTTTTTACAACAATAGAATTAAAGCGGAGAAGATTACGGATAATTTTGGATTCGCTTTTATCAAAAACACCTTCCCGGTGGCCGAGATCCGTCATAGCCTGAAAGTCAGCGCGACTGAGTACGCTTTTGTTTTTATCTTTTTTCAATAATTTAGTAATCCACTGTCCCAACCAAACGAGCGGGAATAGCAATTTAATGATAATATCCAGCGAACGGACGGTAAATGGAGTCAGCGATTTCCAGGAGTTGGCGCCTAGCGTTTTAGGAATCAACTCGGACAAAATCAGGATAGCCATGGTCATCAAAACAGGAACAATAGCTCCGGTCACCAATTCATTATCAGGCCAGATTTTGGTAGCCGAAGCACCTACACCAATTGCGCCAGCGGTATGAGCAATGGTGTTTAATGTCAGAATAGCAGCTAGCGGGCGGTCAATATTATCTTTAAATTCCTTTAATTTAATACCGACAACGCCACCTTGCTGGCGTTTTTGTTCTACAAAAGAAGGAGGAATACTCAAAAGAGCTGCTTCCCAGATAGAGCAGAGGAAAGAGAAAATGATGGATACAGCAAAAAATATTGCTAACATTATTATCGGGTCCATATACTATAGTTGGTGATGGTGATTATTGGAAAACTGCAAAAATAACAAAAAAGGTGAAGCGGATGGCCGCTTCACCTCTTTTGGTGGAATTAAAAATATTCTTCATAAAATCGGTCGCCTGAATCAGCTATGATTTACGAATTCTAGTCTAAATAGATACGTTGAAAAGGTACAATTACCTCTTCTTTCTCTAAATCATTTAATTTCCGTAGATGTTTTACGGTAATTCCATATTTTTTAGAAATATAAAAAATCGTATCATCTTCCTTTACTACGTGAAAACGACGCTTCGCACCATTGGTATAAGCTACATTTTGCTCATTTCCTTTTGCGACCAGACGATCCTGAACAATCGTTGTGGTATTGTATTCCTGTGGAACGTTATCGTAGGCGACCACACGGTTATCACCAGCGGGAACATAAGCAGCAATGGGTTCTGTAGCCGGTACCATTGCGGTAGATGATGCTTCCGGAGCAGGACAATCACAAGCCATAATTCGTAACTGCTGACCGATATAAATACGGTCACCATCTCCAAGGCCGTTTAACGAACGTAGGCGATCAACGGTATAGCCATAACGGCTGGCAATTCCGTAAAGCGTTTCATTTTTACTCACCGTGTGAATGCCAGTAGAAGTATTGTAATTATAATTTGGGATCGTCGCGGTTCTTTCCGTTAAAACCACACTATTATTAGTTGCGGCTTTAGGATTTACCGTACGTAGTTTAGAACAAGGATAAATCCGGTTGCTGGATAATCCATTCCACAATCTTAACTGATTCACGTTTAATCCATATTGCTTGGAAATTCCGTAAAGCGTTTCGTGACGCTGTACTACGTGAAATCCATAAGTAGAAGTCTCGCTACAAGCTTCATTACTACGCTTAACAGCTGGTGTAGCTGCTGGTGGCGTGTAAGTTGGAGTCGGAGGCGTATACGCAGGACGAGATGGCGTAGTGGTGACAACCGTTGATGGAGGTGTGTAAGTTGGGCGGCTGGTCGTTGTGGTAGAAACGGGTCCACCGATTAACTGACCATTGCGGTAAGTATTGCCACCACAAGTTAGATTGGCAACCGCTCCGCTACCGAACATGACGTAAAGACCACGATCTACATCCTTATAAACCTGACAGTCAGAAGTCGTATAAGTATTCTGTGAAGTGGTGTAAGTACCCGTGTTTGGAGTAGTGTACGTTCCAGTGCTTGGAGTGGTCGTAACAACCGTTGTATTATTGTTACCTTCATATCTGGCATAATCATTATCAGAAGTTGTAGTGACATCGGCATTATTCAGGTGATAGAATTTACCACTGTAAAAATCCATGTCTACATTGCGACAAAAAGCGGCCAGGTAGCTGCTGATAGACATTCCGTTGACAGAAGTCAATTTCAGTACCTTATTTTCAGCATCTGTAGCATTGAATCCTCTTTTTTCTTCTAAAACACCAATTTCAGGAATAATAGTAGAAGCAACAAAGTTTTCCCCACCTCCCTTTAATTTTTTATTAAACTGGTATTTCTTAGGGCAATCGTGCGATACGAGTCCTTCAAAGAATACGCTGGAGTTAGAACTAGCGGTAGCTAAATTTGTACCATTTGCAGGTTGAGCGTAGTTGTAAGAATACCGACCATCCATTGCGGAAAAGCTGATAGAAGCGGGTGAAATCTGAGAATAAGCAGATAAACCAACCTCAGAAACATTATAACCAGAACCATTTTTTTTAACGATAAAGAGTTGAACTTCCCCATTGTTAATTTTACGAACCATTCTTTCGTTGATAGAAAAATCGGCACAAGATTTAACATTATTGGGACGTGCCTGATTGATCCGGCTCTCGATACCAACCTCAAGGATGACTTTTTCGCGGTCATTCATAATGATGTGGTAAGCTATGTGTGCATTACCGGTTGGATTGCTGGTGTAATGATACTCGTAACGATCCATGCAATTGGCGTCGTAACCCAGATAATACTTGGTCTGGCCGTTGACGGAATTTGTTCCCAGAATTATGAGCAGGAACAAGAGGAGTTTGAAGGCTTTCATCTTCTATGTTTGTGTTTCAGTTAAAAAATAATATTATAATGATATAAAAACAAGACGACTCAAAGGTTGACTCGATTCCATAAAAAGTTAAGGAATTAACAAGATCCCGTCGTTAATTCGTTGGAAAGGTATCTTAATTCCAGCCGAAAACCAAAGAATTTGTCAACAAATAAGTAGAAATACTTTAAAGTAATAGGTGTGCTGAGTGTAGGTAAGCAATTAAGTGTCAATTATTTAAGGAAAATTGGATGAATTAGGTTTTCCCGATTGAGTTCAAAGTTAAAAAATCTTTTGGGGAATGTCAATTGGTTTTTCTGCTGGCTACTGGTTAGGGTGTTCAATCTACACTGTGTAAGCTAAAAACTTCTTATGCAGTTTTTATTACGTTTTTTCGGACTGATCCCAGAGGGATCACATTATGTTAGCCGAGATTCGAGGCCCGCAGTCGTTCGATCCCAGAGGGATCGCATTATTTTCTGAAGAGCAA
>Ga0114953_1001442_pt1 | contig 16912 bp, 20 predicted proteins | sample SidtaG_FD_87298 | JGI IMG/M metagenome (GOLD analysis project Ga0114953, IMG submission 87298) | Marine algal microbial communities from Sidmouth, United Kingdom - Sidmouth_Male2 metaG | ecosystem: Host-associated > Algae > Red algae > Unclassified | place: Sidmouth, United Kingdom | collected...
CACACCCCCGCCGCGCCGCCGCTGGCACATCCCGCGCGACAGCCCACGCGAGGAGCCCAGCCGTAGCCACACCCCCCCGCCCGTGGCGCGCATAGTAGCTCCACATGAGGCGCGCGGCGGCGACCGCCTGCGAGGCCGTCCAGTCGGAGACCGCAACCGCCGCGCCGGTGGCGAAGTGCGCCTCCAGCTCTGCCCGCCGGGTGCAGAGAAGCTCTGCACCGGCCGCGTCGTTACTTTAAGGGGGGAGGGGGGCGGGGGGGGACCGGGGGGGGACGCCCTGCCGCCACCGGCGAGCCCCCCATCCCGGGAACACGTCAAGATGCCGCCAGGCAGAGGCCGCCGGCGGATTCGGCGGTGATTGCTCCGCAGCCGCCAACTGTCGTGCCGCCACCGTCTGAATAGGAGGTGGGGGGCACAGCCCGCTGAGGGAAACGGAAAGGAACAATGCGATAGCGGGGATGCAAGTGTGCCTGCCGATATCAGAGGGGCCGTCGAGAGATGGAAAAAGGCGCCGAGCCTAGCGCCGAAGACAGAGCTCCTCTTCTGAAGCGCAGCTGCTCAGGGGATATGGGAATGTCAGTGAAGAACGCCAAGACGGCTACTTCCCGTGACTTGTGAAAGAAGGGATACGATGGTTGAAACTTGAAATTGTCACACTCCTCTCGTTGAAACCTGCAGGCCGACCACCGCAAGCCCGAACGCCAATCTTTAAACCTGACATCGTCGCACATCGCATGGAAAGTCGCTCAGCAAAGGAAGGTGCCAGTAAAAAAGGAACGGCAACTGTTGAGCATTGCTCAGCAATTCCGTGCCACTCAATGCTTTGGCGGGATGTCCCACTGCAATTTGTTCTGTATTTTCACAGTGTTTTTGATGTTATCGCATGTACTTGATTTTGGGGGCACCCTCTAGGGGATGAGCTCCGGGAGATTAGCGAGGTGCATGGTCGGGATTTTGAGGGGCTGTGAGCATGTGTGCTCGTGGCCCGTGCGCTCTCCGCCCGCGGAGGTGCGTGGTGTGTGTATGCATGCTGGGAGTGGGGGTGTCTGCGGGCGCTGAGTGCGTGGGGTCGCCTGGGTCATATCAGGCCGCCCCCTTACGGCTCGCGCCACCTCCATGATAGAACCTCTCGACGCACCCACCCACTTTACTGCCCGCTTCACAGGTTATGGGCCCAGTTGTCGCTGGTGGTCATCGTCTTCCCCTTCTACGATCTCTAGGGGGACGACGTTGTTCGGGTCGCGGTGTGTTCCGGCGTTGGACGGGCGGGCACAGCCTCTAACGTCGACAGAGTGGTACCGGTCGGTGCCACGGTCGTCAATATGTCGGACCACGGCCGCTTTGGCGGCCCTCGGTTTGCACAGCTGGACGACGACTACAAAGTGTGGGCGGCGTATCAGCGTGCGCAGCTCAAGAAGGAGAAGTTGTGGAAGGCGGTCGTTACGGACCGTCCTGCTTCTGGGTCGGAGGACAAGAAAGCCGACCCGGTGGTCGAGGAGTGGGACGCCATGAATGAGGCGGCTCTCGCGACCATCCAGGTGTCGGTCCAGCCCGGGCACCTGCACACGGTGACGTCGGTCGACACGGCTAAGGAGGCGTGGAACGCGCTCAAGGGCATGTTTGAGGCGCGGGACAACGCTCAGCTGCTTCGGCTCATGGAAGAGCTCAGCACCCTAAAGAAGGGCGAGGACGAGAGCATCATCGAGTTCACGTCGCGCGCCAAGATGATCTGGGACGAGCTGGCCATGCTCGGCCACCCGGTGGACGACAACACGCTCGCGCTGCGTGTCTTGTCGGGGCTTCCTTCCGAGTATGGGATGCTCAGGACGGTCCTGGAGAACAATGACGTCAAGCTGGTCATGTCGGCCGTGACGGCTAAGCTGCTTCAATTCGAGCAGCGGAACTTGTCTGCGGGCTCGTCGAAGCCCGCTGGTAGTGTCAAGTCGCAAGCCTTCGCGGCTGCGGCGCCAAAGAAGCCGTTTGACAAGAAGTCGGTCGTGTGCTACTACTACGACAAGAAGGGGCACATGAAGCGCGACCGCTACAAGCGGAAGGCTGACGAGGCCAAGGGCAAACACAAGCCCGGTCGCGGCGGCCGCGATGACGGTTATGGAGGCGGGCCCCAGGCGGGTGCCGCTCTGGCCTACACTGCTTCGGCAGGTCAACCCGGCTCCAGTAAAGAACACGGGAGCAACAGCGGGTCAACGACCTGGGTGCTCGATTCGGGGGCGACCAACCACATGGCCGCAGGCGACAAAGGCTTCACCGTCCAGGCGGCGGGGAGCGGGGCCAAGGTCACCTTGGCGAATGGTGACAAAGTCCGCATCAAGGGGCACGGCCACGTCTCTATGGACGCTGGCAAGGGCAGCACTAAGGCGCGCATGGTCCTAGCAGAGGCCATGCTTGTGCCCGACCTGACCAGCAACCAGCTGTCGGTTCGGGCGATTGACCGCAGCAGCGGTGCGGTGCTGTTTGTCGGGGACGCCTGCTACATCCTCAGCGACAAGGATGCTGTTCGTGCGAGCGGAGTGCTCAACGAGGCGTCGGTAGTCGGAAAGGTCAACGACCGGGAGCAGTATGTGCTCAAGTTGACGCCCATTTAGGCTTCGGCGAACGCGGCGTCCACGCGCATCGACGAAGAGGCGGAGCTTTGGCATCGCCCGTTCAACCACTTAAGGTTTGAGAACCTCAAGCGTGCCGCCAAGATGGTCGACGGGATGCCGTCGTCGGTGGCTAATGCCGAGCGTGTGGTCGGCACCGTGTGTGTGCCGTGCGTGGATGGAAAGATGGTGCAGGCACCGCATCCGCTGTGTTCCACCAAGACCACCAAGTGCGAGCTGGTCCACACCGACATGGGTGGGCCACTGACAGAGTCACTGGGTGGCTCCATCTACTTCACCACGGCGCTAGAGGACAGCACTGGCTTCATCACGGCGACGCCCGTCAGTACAAAGGGGATGGCTTCGGAAGTGCTCAAGACGCGCATCAAGCAGCTTGAGACGATGACGGGTGTCAAAGTCAAGCGCGTTCATCACGACGGTGCCAAGGAGTACCTCACCCATGACCGCAAGGCATGGTACGGGGACAAAGGCATCACCTCGGAGATGACGAGGCCGTAAAAGGCGCAGCAGAACGGAAAGGCAGAGCGGGTCAACCGCACGCTCGTGGAGCGCGTGCGTGCTGCACTACTCGATTCCGGGGCGGAGGAGGAGCTGTGGGCTGAGGCCCTGGCCTCCGTCGTCCATGTGCTCAACCGTTCGCCAAAGGCGGGGCTTGGACTGACGCCGCTGGAAGCGCTGACGGGACGACGCCCTCACGTGGCGGGATTCCGCGTCTGGGCGAGTCGCGCCTGGGCGCTCAAGCCCAAGAAGCAGCAGCGCAAGCTGGAGCCGAGGACCGACGTGGGCCGCTTTGTCGGCTACACGGTTGGTGGAAAGGCCTACCGCATCCTCGAGGACGGGAATAACAAAGTGTTCGAGCGTCGCGACGTCCTGATGGAAGAGAAGCCGACGAATGCCGGGACCTCACCCGTCGGTTCAAGCGCTGGTTTCCAGCTGACGATGACCGAGAACAGCACCACAAACTGCGGCATGGACGGGGCAATGGACATGCTCGATGCCGAAGGAGATGGCGGGGAGAAGCATCATCCTGAAGAGCGACAGCGACGGCGATCCTGATGACCTCTCTGACGACAACGACGATGAGGAAAGTCAGGGTGATACTGCTTCCATACAGCCGGTCGGTCACTCTGCCGCGGAAAAGGACAATTCCGCTCCGGGACCTCGTCGCTCTACACGTAGGCCAGCCCCCAAGGTAACCTGGTGGGAGAAGGACGCCAAGGCGTACCTAGCCAGCAGTGCCGAGTCGGCGGCCAAGGATGGCTGGGACTTGACCAAGCCGCCGGCAAACGAGAAGAAGGCGCGTGCCCGTCCTGACTGGCCGTTGTGGCAGAAGGCCATCAAGGACGAGGTAGTGGCGCACAAGCATCTTGGAACCTAGTCCAAGACCAAGGTGAGCAACAAGAAGCAAAAGAAGGTCAAGAACCGCTTCGTACTCGACATCAAGCACGATGCAGAGGGAAAGCTGACGCGCTACAAGGCGCAGCTTTTGGCCCAGGGCTTCAACCAGCTTCCGGGGCGGGACTTCGAGGAGACGTGGGCACCGGTTCCATATGCGGCAACCACACGTGCAATCTTCGCCGTGGCGGCCGCCAATGACTGGGAGATTCACCATGTAGACGTTAAGACAGCCTTCCTGAACGCAAAGATGGACAAGGAGATGTACATCAAGCTGCCAGATGGTGTCGAGGACGGGGAATCGGGGGAGAGTTTCCGGCTGAACCTGGCCCTGTACGGGACAAAGCAGGCGGGACGTCTTTGGGGCATGAAGCTGGACAAAGAGCTCAAGGAGATGGGTGCCTCTCGGTCACCCGTGGACCCGTGCGTCTGCGAGTGGAACCACCCTGTGCACGGACGCGTCTTCATCCTGGTCTACGTTGAAGATCTTATCGTTGCGGGAAAGAGCCTGGCGGGTGTTAAGGCCGTCAAGTCGGCAGTGTCGGGAACTTTCGACGTGCGCGACATGGCGGAGGTGAAGGACTTCATCGGCATAAAGGTCATGCGCGACCGCAAGGCCAGAACGGTTACTCTGAGCAACCCGGGTCACACTGCGGCGCTGCTCGAGGCGTTCGGCATGGAGATGGCCACACCCAACAAGACCCCCATGGCGTCGGGGGTGAAGCTCGAAGAGACGGGGAAGGACCTGCTGCCGGAGGGCAACCGCTACGCGGCGCTAGTAGGTTCCCTGCTCCACTTGTCGACGATGACGCGGCCAGAGATCTCGTTTGCAGTCCGCGTGCTGTCCCGCTTCATGTCTTGCCCCGAGCAAGCACGCATGCGCGCTGCCAAGGGTTTGCTGCGCTAACTTCGCGGCACAACACGTCTGGGGGCGGCGTACGGTAGCAGCGAGCCGCTGCAGGGGTACTTCGACGCTTACTGGGCGGGCGATGTTGACGGCCGTCGGTCTACCACGGGCTTCATCTTCACCGTCAACGGTGGTCCCGTTGCGTGGGCGAGCAAGCGGCAGTCGACTGTGGCAACTTCCACCGCCAAGGCCGAGTACGTGGCGGCCGCCATGGCTACGAAGGAGGTCCTGTGGCTCCGCAAGTGGCTGGGGGTGGTTGGCGTCGATGGCCAGGCCGTGCCGATGGGGGAGGACAACCAGTCGTGCCTTGCACTTATCAACAACCCCGAGGCGACGGGCCGCACCAAGCACGTGGACGTCGCCTACCACATGATGCGTGACTACCAGACGCGCGGGGACGTAGCTTTCTACTTTCTCCCCAGCGCGGAAATGCCCGCCGACGGACTCACCAAGCCTCTACCGTCGCCCGCCTTCACGGGGTTCCGCGACACGATCGGCGTCGGCCCCGACTCGGGTGGCGCCGATATGGCGCAGTGGTAGCGGCCGGAGCGCGGCAAGCCCGAGTTGCCGTAGTCGAGTTTGCGTCGCCGCGGATGCGACCTTCCGACTCGGTACTACTATGCGCTCGGTCGGGTCGGGGCGATTTTGCCCAAGTCGGATGAAGAAATCCGACCTTCCATCGCGGTACTACTATGGCCGCGGCCGGGTCGGATCGGGTCGGCGGCGTCACTAGTCGGATTGGTCACCACAACATCTGATGTGACGCATGCTATTGGGGGGAGTGTTGAGCATTGCTCAGCAATTCCATGTCACTCAATGCTATGGCGGGATGTCACACTGCAATTTGTTCTGTATTTTTACAGTGTATTTGATGTTATCGCATGTACTTGATTTTGGGGGCACCCTCTAGGGGATGAGCTCCGGGAGATTAGCGAGGTGCATGGTCGGGATTTTCAGGGGCTGTGAGCGTGTGTGCTCGTGGCCCGTGCGCCCTCCGCCAGCGGAGGTGCGTGGTGTGTGTATGCATGCTGGGAGTGGGGGTGTCTGCGGGTGCTGAGAGCGTAGGGGCGCCTGGGTTTTATCAGGCTGCCCCCTTACGGCTCGCGCCACCTGCATGATAGAACCTCTCAACGCACCCACCCACTGTACTGCCCGCTTCACAGCCACCTGCGCGACATGATGAAAAAGGATTGGATTCAGCGGCTCCGACCACGAAATCCGATGCCTGAGACGCACGTCCAGATCATTGGGGCCCACGCTGCCGTACCCACTTCAATCACTGCACCGGGGTGGCAGCAGCCTCTGGTTATTGCAGCGCCCAGGAATGTCGCCGGCTCGCGGACCGAAATGACAGAACGAGCGAGGCGGTGGCAACATCCGTAAGGATAGATGCGACAGATCGGCGACAGACATTTGTGACCATTCAGCATTACTAGGTCACGCGGTCCAGACCGCTACGTGCCAAGACTTTGTCCTTTCGTTCGACATCTCAGTCGTATCTTTTCGTGGGGGCAGGCTGATCAGCCGCAGATTTGTCGATTGCAGCCGCTCATGGCCCTGTTCCCTAACAAAGTCACCGCTGTAGGCGTCCTTAACGCTGGTAGCGGCGAGGAACTGTGCGAACGAAGGCAGTAGCGAACGTGGGCCAGAGGGGGTCCCTAATCTTCATCTGCTCTGAGCAATGCCCTTGTTGCTCTGGCACCAGAATGCCGAGAGATACCATACCCTGAAAGACAACGTGCTGTACAAACCGACTCGCACGGCCGCACCTGCACCAGCCAGAGCGTCACGGCGAGCCACCAGTAGGGCATGTGCTGCTGTTTTCTGACTTATTGGTGACATGAACAACAGCAAGGGCGGCGGAAACAGCTCGGTCAGGCAATGAGCGCGACAAGTAGGCCGGTCATCACAGGCCATTGGCTTTGTGGGAACTGCACAGCATTCCCATCCTGGAGGTCCTAGGTTCGAGAACACGCAATCACATGCTGTGGAAGGGTTTATCCCATCTTCTCTCCACGGTTCTGGCGCTCACGGTGTTGAATTAAGAGGACTCAATGTAATATACTTCGGTAGTCCTGTGCTATGCAACGTAGCCTCGGAAGTTCCGTTAATGCAGGAATATCATAAATGAGATATTCATGGGTAGTACCGCTGCCGTCCGTTTACAATGTCTTATCCTCGTGTGGTAACCCTGAGCCTCAGACAGTGGTCCATCGTTCGATTTAAATTTCGGTGTTAGAGTTATCTCGCATTGTAGAAAGAGTTGGCCGATGTGAGCGCAGCACCACGATCTTCTTTTTTTGTAATTGGCTCTCGCGCTACTTCTGGTCGCACTACCGAACGGCGCGACCCAACTTTGACCACGCCGGACAGCACCCGCAACCTCACCTGCCCATGAGCGGGCGCAAGCGGGTCGCTGTTCGCGGGGCGAGATGCCACCCTTCTCGCGCTGCGCCTTCGCCGTCACCGCCCCCACAGCCGCCATGACAACCGCGGCGGTGGAGCGGACGCAGGCGGCGTGGTGGCGACGGGGCAGGCCGGCGGCCGGCCGGGTGCGTAGCGGCGCGGCGGGAAACCCTTTGGTACCGCGGGAGGGGTGGGCCTTTCTTCAGGGTCCGGACGGCGCCGTTGGCTGTAAGACCATTGCTGCCACACCTCGCATTCGCACTACACCGAGCCGGCGGCGCGTGCCCCCGCGCTAGCTGCGACCGCCGAGAGGCCGGTGTCGGTGCTCGCGGTGGCTGGGGGGGCTGAAAACGTTCGCGGACAGGACGGGCCGAGGGACCGCCGCCGCATCCACTGCACACTGTCCCAGGCCGCACGCTGCGCGGCTTCGGCTGGCACGGCCGTCCAACGACGACGTTCGTGGCGCCTCGGCCGTAGGCGGCGAGGGAAGGCCTTTATTGCTACAGGCTGCCCTGGTGCCTCCACGAGACGGTGGCGCGCGCCATGGCTCCGGATGCGACCGCCGAGTGGCCAGCGTTGGTTCTGGCCGACCGCCGCCACCCCGACCCCACTCTGACCCAGGCCTCACACTGCGCTTTCCCGGTTGGCATGGACGGCCAACGACGTCGGCATTGGCTTCGCGGCCGTTGGTGGTGAGGCAAAGCCCGTGTTATCATAGGCCGCCCTGGCGCCGCCCCCCGGAGCTGGCGCGCGTCAGGGCGTCGGCTGCCACAGCCGAGTGTCCCGCGTTGGTTCTGGAGGTGACCGCAGGGAGATCATGAGCGTCGCGGCGGGAGAGAGCGGGGGGACCGCCGCTGTAGCTTCTATGGATTGCTTCGTTTCCCACGCTGCGGGCATCCAGCTGGCACTGCTGCCTAACGATGACGGCTGTGATGCGTCGACTGGCGCCGGCCGATCAGTGTTGTGGCGGGGCAGCGGCCAGCACAATGCTTTGCGGTGGCGTGGATGGGGTCGGTCTCCGGGTGGGGTAGGGGGTTTTGTCTCTGAGTGCAGAGGGTGCCCACCCAGGCGGTGGAGCACGCCACTTTTCTGTCTGTGGCCGCCTCTTGGCCGTCGGCGCTGGCGGAGACGGCGGCGGCGGGACGTCGACGCTGCTTGGAAACTGAGCGGCCGGTCACGGTGACGCCAGAGCGGTTCTAGTATTGACTTCAAGGGGATGGTGGGGCGACGGTGCAGGAGGCGGGGGATGGCTGCAGGTCCGAGAGTGCGGGAGGTGTGCGTCAGGGGACTACTTGCTACTGGAGCTGAATGATCACAGTTGGGGACAGGAGAATACCACGCGTGGCCGGCCTTCCCTTTTCCGCCGTTCGCCGACCACACATATACTGTAGTCGTGTCCCGCGTGGGTCGCGTGCGTCTGGTACTGCACCCCTTTCACAACAGTGTCGTGTCGCACGCGGCGACGACGGAGAAGAGGCGACGGCGGAACAGAAGACGTGGCAGGTGATGCGGAGTAGGTGACGCAGACGGTTTGGTCAGGTGTTGTGTGGCAGCGTAGGTGCGGTAATGCGGTCTCCGCAGGGTTTGTTGCCTGTTCGCGGGGCGAAAACAGACACCGCGGAGCTACGTTATTTTATTCTTTGACGAACTATTTTCAAGCCACGGCGCCTTCCGCAGGGACACAGTTGTGTGTCGACATGTGTTTTGGGGGTGGCGAGGTGGAAAATGGACGGTACAGCGGGTGGTGCCTGCGTGGACGAGAAACTTCATGATGGAGACGCTGACTGTAGTTGAGGTTGATTTAGTGCCTTCCAATGCCCGCCACTGCCGTTTATCCTGACATAACGACCGCGCACCGCCAGCTGCGCAACCCCCTTCCCAGAAAATGATGTCGTGATGGGCACCCTCCCGGCCACGGCGGCCCACGACGCGGCACTCAAACTGTCTGCCGTCAGTCCCATTTCGTCGGGTCCTCCTGTCCAGGCTGTCCAGGGGGAGCAGGGCAACAGAAAACATGACGAGGTGGCAATAAAAAACATACGCAGATAAACGAGGGAAGGTGGCTCCCGCGCACAGTGGTGCAGGCCGCCGAAGTCGTAGACCGAGCCCCGCGACGTCAGCTCTCATGCACCCACTTTGGATACTGACGCAGATGCGTGCCGTGCCTTCCTCCTCGCAGCATATGGGCGACATCACACCAATTACAAGAACCCACAAACTCACACACCACTCGTTCACCCAGGTATTGCTATCCTCCAAAAAATGGCGGTTGCGGAGAGAAGAGAGGCAGAGCCGACAACAGGGCGTAGAAATGAAGTCGGATTGGCTGTTCGACAAGCCACGATCGAACTATTGGCGGAGAGGTGCCGCCGGTAATCTTGCAAGCCAATCACCGTTTCTTCCAGGAGTCACGGAAAGCCATTGCAACCCACAATGAGATTTTCTGAGATTTTTTTGCGGCTTGGCTGGGCCTGAAGAGGGCATGGAGAGGGTTCTGGGCCAGACCTGTTCTTCTCATGCGATCATCAAATTTCTTCACATTCCTTGAGATCCTGATGTGCGTTTCCAGTGCGCAGAGCTGCATGGGGAGACTCTGTAAGGACGTCAGATGATTCCCAGCCTTTCCATTGGTCCACTTACGCTGTTGAATGATTTCAACCACTCTGCAACCGCCATGTTTTGGAGGTCAGCAATAACCACGACAAATAGAACGTACCTTGCTAACACTTGCGCGCCCTGCGCGGTCCCGCCCAGCGAGGCAGCGGGTTGGTTTCATCCAAGTTGACATCTGCCTCATGCACAGCGACGAATACATACACGCGGATGCGGTAGTGAGGTAGACGAGTGGAGTTGTGCACATCACACTGCACAGAATCGCCACGAAAAGCAATACAATCATAAGGGTTCACGTCAACGAGAACCGCCGGTGCTCCCCCAGCCGTGGAACCCCCACGCACCGCTCGGAGCGAGTCCAGCCACAGCCGTAGGCGTGTGCTCGGCCCTACGGCCATGAGAGCGCCAAAAATGCAAGGAGGATCCGCTGTCGCAATCGGTAGTCGAATTTTGGTGTGTGTGAGCTGCCGCCATGCCCGCGGAGAAGACACCAATGCAACAGGCTTGTGGTAGCCATATGTAGGACCAAAAAAAGTGGAAACATTAAGCTAGAGCCCTGACAGCGCCGCAACCATTGCCACGAGGCCGGGCGCGCCACCAATCGCGGCTGCATCTTCGTCGCACAGGTGCACTCTGCAGCGGCCTCGGTCCGCTGACCGTCCTTGTGCGACAATAGGCCGCACGCTTGTCGAGTTGAGGATGGTCGTGAGGAGACCCGACCAAGCGAGAGCGCGCATCTCAGCTTGGACGTGGGCTTTCAGAGACGGCGGGAAACCCATCGAGAACATCCAGTGACTCTGTCCACCAATACTCAACGCACGACGCGCCAGCTCCAAAGGGCCGCCCACCGCCCGGGTAGACGCTCGCATCGCGGCTGCGCCACGATCGGCGCAAGACGGAGCGTCCGCGCTTCGGACCAAGCTGCTATGAAGCTCCTCGCGGTCCTCACCGAACACATGCACATACGAATCAACCAAAAGAAGTGAAGGGGGATCAGAAGGGCGGCGAGCGGCGGGTAGGAGACAATCATCGCGCTCGGCAACTGCGTCATCAGCTTGACCAGCGGTAGCGTCGTTGGACGTGGCTATTGCACCCCCAGCCGCGGGCCCGCTGTCAGCGTTGACTGGTGTGATGGGGCGGCACCCGGTCAACACGCGGGGGGCATTCAGGGGGGAGGTGCACCCCCGCCCGGCAGCCCGACTCCGCTACTTGTACACCCGACCAGCGGCGAGAGCGACCGCTCGCTTCTCGGTGGTGTTGGATATGCGCGGGGCTCCACGCGGCGCGGGCTGAAGCCCAGGCGCTTCCTCTCCTTGTACTTCCGATTGCTCGCGGCGCCCGAAACAGCCATATCCAAAGAATGACAGTGACGGGGGGATGTAAGAGAAGACGTGCGGGGATGGGGTTGGTTCGAAGTGCTGCACGCAGCGGCGAACTGGATCAGTTCCGATGCACGCTTTCGAGGAGAGGGTGCGGAATCTTATCTGACCTGGAGTCGCTTCTAGTGATTCAAAGCTTGCCTAAACATTTTCGTGCGGCACACTTCCTTATAGCTCGCAGAGGCACATGCTCACATTGTCTGGTTTGGCCTTCTTCCCAATATCGAAGACATCGGCCTCCGAGTGGCCAGGACAAGGGGTTGACATTGTCATGTTTCAAGATGATTCGTTTTCGCGGAAATGTATCGCGTGGTGGCGCTGTCTTTGTGTACCAAAGGTGTCTGTGGCGTCGTCCATCACGTCATGCGAGTGGAAAAACAGAAAAGAACTGTATGGAGCAGGCGGCGGCGAGAGGCTGGCGGTGCGGCCACCGCACGTCTTCTGGCGAGTGGGCGGCGTCTCCAGCGCCGCCAGCATCCGCTGACGCGGCGCCGCAGTGGCTACGGCCGCCCGCGGGCGGCGGCGTGTATTGGGTGGTGCCTTCACCATCCACGGGCGGCAGCACGTAGGCCCTGGAACCCTCCGCCGCCTTCAAGCAGCGGCTTCGCGCCCACCGCCCGCTGGCGGCGGTGCCGCGTCGTCAAGGCGGCGGCCACCTGCGAGCGACGGCAGGCAACCGTAATTGTTATCGCAAGAAACAAGCGGGAACACGCCGGCGGCGGCGTGGCGACACGGCGGCGGCTGCAGTGGTGGCAGCCACCGGATGCAGCAAAGAGCTTCTGTCGCCGCCCCTTGCGGCTCTCGGCGGCGCGGCGGTGGCCGCATCGGCGGTGGTTGCGTGCAGTGTCGCGGCGTCTTCGCAGCCGAGGCGACCTAAGTGCAGCGGCGCGGCAGCAGCCGTTTCAGCTGCGGTAGGCGGTCGCAGCGCAGTCGTCGCGGCTCCACCGGCACGCCGGATCTGCGGCTCGGTTTTCCGCGCGTCGGCGGTGGCCGCTACTAGCGGCTGGTTGAAAGTATCTCCGCGTTGAACGAGATATGCAGCGCGGCGGCTGTCTTGTAGGCAGCGGTGAATATCTTTGGCGCGGTGGTGGTGCCGCCGCTGCCACCAGAGAACGTCCGCGCGGCGGCGACCAGCTTGGCGGCGGCCGGTGGCGGCACCATGGTATACGTGGCGCCGCCGGCGCCTTTCAAAGGCGGTGACGTGCCGGCTCTGGCAGCGGCGCGAGGAGGCTGCAGCGATGAGCTGCTGCTGGTAGAGCCTCTCGAGCGCGGCAGCGACGTCGCGGAGTTAGTGGTAACAATTGATTGCATCTGAGACGAGTCACACAGCAGCCAGCCGGGATGTCCGTCGCTGCTACTCCCGCAGTAGCAGCGACCGCCCGCGGAGGCGAACCGTCTATACGGCCGCAGCGCCCGCGTGCAACGGTACTTGACTGTGTTGGCGCCGTCATGGGGTCGGCAGCTGCGAGCCGGTGCTGCCACCGCTCGCCACAATTCACGTAACAGCGGTGGCCTTCGCAGCGACGGCCGGAGGCGACGGCGATTGGTTTTGGCGGCGACGCGCCGCTGCCGCCGCCCATGCCTGTGTGCTGCGATGCCTTCTAGACCTACGCCGCGTCTCACGGAGGCGCCGGCGACTTTCCACGGCGGAAGACGTTACCTGCGCATAACTTCGAGGCGGAAAGCCTGCTGGCCGTGCGTCCGACAGGCGACAATGTGTTGTTGCCTCCTCCTGCGTCTCTCGCACGCCCTTTTCAGGAAGCTACGAAGTCGGCCACGCGCGCGGGCGGCAGCAGCGTGCTGCTACTGCCTGCCCTTCCGCGGGCGGCGGCGAAGCAGAGCTTCTGTCAGCCGCAGTGGTAGCAGGCGGCGCCTCGCTGCTGTCGTGGCCATTGCGGGCGTGCCGCGTCGAGGCGGGTACCCTGTCGTCGACGGTAGCTGGCGGCGGCTTCATACTGCTGCCGCCGCCAGCGCCGGCGCGCAACGGCGTGTTGGCGTGCTTTGGGGTGGTGCGGGTGAGCGGCGGAGATTGTGTAATATTGCCTTCGCTGACGCCGCCCGCGCGCGCTTGGAAGGCGACTGCTTTTTTGGCCATAAGCGCGGGCGGCAGCGACGTTCTGCTGCCGCCGGCCCCTCGCACGCGTGGCGGTGAGGCAGAGCTGATATCAGCTGCAGTGGTGACCGGCGGCAACATGCTGCCGCCGCGGCCGCCGCGGGTACGCCGCGGCGAGGTGGGTACCGTTTCGGCGACGGTTGCTGGCGGCGGCGTCTTACTGATGCCGCTTCCAACGCCCGCGGGCAACGGCGTGTTGGCGTACTTGAAGGTGAAGTGGGTGAGTGGCGACGACACGCTGCTGCCGCTGGCGTCGCTCGCTCACGGCCGCAAGGCAGCGACCGTGCCGGCATAGGTGGAGGGCGGCGGCGACGAGGTGCTGCTACCGCCAGCACCAGCGCGCAGCGACGACGGGGAGACCTTCTCGGTGTTCGTGGCGCGCCGTGGCGGCGCACGGCTGCCGCTGCCATCGCCCTCGCGCCGCGGCGTGTTCTCGTGCTTGGCATGTCTGCGCGCGAAAGCTGGCCGTGGCATTAAAAAAGCCGCGTACAAGAGCCCTGTAGCAACACCGTCAATACAAAAGAGAAGTACCCGAAGGGTCAACCTTCCGGGGGGACCTGGACGGCGCAAAGGCGCGCAAAGGCTAGGACTCGAGAGGGACGCCAAGATTTAGATGGCGAGCAAGACGGGGCGGCGCGGGCCGCGGCCGGCGCCGTAATAACAAGACGAAAACATACGAAAAAGAGAGACGAGAAAGATACCCCGGGTCCGAATACGTAGGGCTACTTAGGGAGGGACAGCCGTCCCATAGCCCGCAATCTGAAGTACGGAGAGACGGATGCAACTCCCGGCAGGGGCATAAGTACGGGACTTAGTCCCGGTCAATTGCAACACCCCCCCCGGGCCAAGACCTGGCGGTCACCCGCCAGCAAGGACGGATGTGGGGCCGCGTGTGCCGAGCATCCGTGGGGGGTCGCCAGCGCGGGGGCGCAGGGCGGGGTCACGCAACCGACGAGGGCCACGTGGGGGCGCGGGCGCGGGCAGCGCGCGGCATCGGTGTGGACACCCCGCCTTGCGGCGGCCGGCGGCGTCGTGGACGGTGGAGAGCGGAGGCGGCACGCGCGGACGCCAACGGCGTGGGCGTGCTGCCGGCTCGGGCGGATGGCGGGAGCTGGGGAAGCAGCGGCCATTGCCTACATCGCGCCTCCCTTACGGGACGCGCTGAAGGTGGGGTTGCGGCGGTACGCTGTAGGCGACTTGGCGGACCACGATGAAGTGCCGGCGCAGGCTCAGGTGCCGGGGTCCGACGCGCGGAACCAGCCGGCGGTCGACCGCATACCGGCCGTCGTACGCATGGCGTACTGGAACGGCGGCATCTACGACGTGCACTCCCAGCGGTGCGACGGCAAGTTGGCCGTCCGCCTCAGCGGCGAGGTGGCGCGCTTCGGGACTGCTTTGCCGTCGTGGTTCGTCCGGACGGCGTACACTTTCCTGAGGGAGGACGACAACGTGGGGGCCCTCCGCGAGTGGGTGCCATGGGTGGCGCACTGCTGGGGCCGTCTCATGTGCCTCATGCCGAACGCGGAGACGCCGGCGGTGGAGTACCTGACGGAGGCGCTGCTTCCGTATCTACGGACGGCGGCGGACCTCGATTATGTGCAGGCCGCCGATGCGCAGCACCGGGACGCGATGGATGCGGCGGCGTACTACTACGGCGAGGCGTCGGATAAGAACGCCCGACGTCAGGGCGCGGGGGCGGCGCCGCGGGCGGTCCCGCCGTATGAGCGGCCGGACATCAGCTCCTGGCCGAAATCCGATCGGGTTGGGCGGGATCTGACGCTCCTCCTGGCGCAGGGTGACCGCGTGGCCGTGAACCACCCGCGGAAGAAGGTCGACATCCGGGCGCGCAAGAGCGAGGACGTCCCGTACCTGATGGCGCCCGGCCACCACGCCAAGGGGTTGAACGGGGCTGGCTGGCGGCTCGTGAAGGAGGCGCTGGACGACTTGGAGCTGTCGCGGGGGCTGCACGTGGCGTACCCCACCGTGCTGCCGTATTATTACGACCGCATGATGTGGGATGACCGGAGTTGTCTCTGGGACATGTACCTGGTGGAGCGCGTGCAGCTCACCGCCATCACGCTGCTGGCGGACCTCGCAGGCGGGCGGGTTCACCGCATCTCTCTAGCCCTTCTCCATCGGCCGGAGCACCTCCGATCGGATGAAATGGCGGCGGGGAGGGCGGAAGAGCATGCCCGGCTGCAGCGGTTGCTCCAAGGCCTGGCGGTACTGCTTTCCAAATGGGGAGACGTGCTGGAGGCCGCGAGCTTGCCGCTCGGGCAGACGCCATTGCCGGCGGAGGTGGACGACGCGGCGAACTCGTAAGGGTTTCGACTAGCGTTGGACGCCGGGGGCGTCGATTTCCCAAGTCGGGCCGAGCGCGCGGCGTAGAGGAGCGCCACTGCACCCCGGACTCCGCTGGAGGCAGCTGGATACGAGGGAGCGGGGCACACCCGGGGCGGAGGCGGCGACGAGGTCCCCGAGGGCGGGGCGGCGGCACGCTCGGAATCTCCTTCGTGGCGGGCCGCGTCGCCGACGCGGTCGTCGCCGGGGGGGCGTGGCCGAGCCGATGCCCGGCGTTCGCCGTCCTGGACGCCGCCGGCGAGGGCGTCGACAGCGCGAACGCGGACGCCCGGTCGTGGGTCGCCACGTCGGACAGCGTCGCCGCGTCGGCCAGCGTCGCCGCGTCAATCGCGGTCACCACCGCGACGGCGGTCACCAACGCCCCCGCCACAACGTGCACGGACGCCGCCGCCGAGGCGCGGGACGCCACGCCCTCTTCGTGGCCGCACGCCGCGTCGGGCAACGCCGCCACCGGCTCCGTCGCAACCAGGGGCTCATGAATCCGGCATTTTTTGTTGCATTAGGATAAATTCCACATGCCCCTTCATGCACATTGAATTGAGTATTTCACAAAGTCATGTCTCCGTATTCGGAACTTGCTGGGCCGGACAGAGTAAGGATCAATAGTTTATTCGGATACTCATTCAGTGCGATTTCGGATACAGATCGGATAGACAGATTGAGTATATTCTCTTGGATGATGGATCTGGACTCATGGCAAATTTATCGAATGGAGACAACTCACCAAGTACAGCTTAACTTGTGCTGGAAATACGGTCGTTCCACAGAAAACCCAGCACTCCAAAATCTGCATCAGTGACACAACAAATGACGCTTTCTGGTGACACGTGCTTCAAAACTCGCACTATGTTATCCTCAAACCCACTTTCTTTGGACATTTTTGCGGGCGCCATGTTTCCGAGGGCATGCACGCCTCGTGTGACCTCCGAATTGAAGGGCCCTGCGCCGTGTTAATGGAGCCACGAAGGGCTATCAGCAAATTTGGATGGGCAGTGGCTCGTTTCGTGCCAGAGACCAGCAGAGGTTGATTTCGTCGGCTCGGAGACAGATTCGAGGTTGAGGGGCTGCGCTGGAAATTCCACCCCAGTGTGATTGGAGATCGCAGCAATATGTGTGC
>Ga0114953_1001443_pt1 | contig 16911 bp, 6 predicted proteins | sample SidtaG_FD_87298 | JGI IMG/M metagenome (GOLD analysis project Ga0114953, IMG submission 87298) | Marine algal microbial communities from Sidmouth, United Kingdom - Sidmouth_Male2 metaG | ecosystem: Host-associated > Algae > Red algae > Unclassified | place: Sidmouth, United Kingdom | collected...
GGGGGGGGGGGGGGGGGGGGGGGGGGGGGGCGGGGGGGGGGGGCGCCCGGGGGGGGGGGGGGGGGGGGGGGGGGGCGTCGACGACGCGCTGGGCAGGGGGGGCGCCCCCGCTGCCGCCGGCAGGGGGGTGGTTGCCGCCGCTGCCGCTGCCGCCACGGGCGCTGCGGGCGCTGCCGCCGTCGCCGTGGTGGGTGGGCAGGGGTGCCTCTGCCCAGGGGGGCTCGGTTAGCTCGTCGGCTTCGTAAAACTCCACAACGGCCGTCACGGCCGCCACGACGGCGGTGATGGCGGCGGCCATATCCCGCTCCTCCCCCGTCATGGAGCGCTCCGACAGGCGCGGGCCACGGGGGCGCTCCCGCCTAGACGGAACGCCACCGTCGGCCTCGCGGCCGCCTTGCAGACGGGGTGGTGGCAGCTGCTCCCAAAAGTCGCTGCCTCTGACGCCGCCGCCCAGGTCGGCGCCACTCTGCGAGAAACCGCCGCCGTCGTCGTCATCGTCGTCGTCATCATCGTCGTCAACGTCAGAGGCCGAGTCGTCCTCGGCAGCAGCCACCGCCAGGGCGGCCAACACACCCTCCACGGCGTTGCAGGCGCGGGCAATGGCCGCGACGCCGTCGGCGGCGGCCGCGTCGTCGGCCGGGCGGCGGAGGAGCTCCCGCAGGTGCACCCGCAGTTCCGTGGTGGACAGGCGGACGACGAGGGCGGCCTCTTTCCAGTCGCCCCGGGGCGGGGTGGCGGACGGATCGGACGAAGGCATCTCGGACGGAGTGGTAGTGCAGGTCGGTGCGGGACAAGGGGCGCACAGCGAGCGCGGCGGGGATTGCAACTCGGAGGTGGACGCGGCGACCACGAAGACGACACACCGGCGTCATGTGTATTGATCCCTGTCAACTACACCATTTATTTTCCAGCAATGAACACAAAGTATGACTGGAAGGCAATACGTGCCCTCGCGAACCCTAAGAAATCTGACTACAGAATCTTTCGTTCGAATGGGAACCGCAAACTGTTCGCCGTCACCCACATCCCAAACGGCTCACCTGCTCCCTGCCCCGCATCCACCCGCAAGCACACACCCACCACCGCGACCGAGGCGCTGCCCGCCGTTCGCCCCCAGCGGTGTCAGGCGCTTGACCGTCTCGACTGGGAACGCGCCGCGCACGCGCCGTGCGTTGGCCGACCGGCAGCCCCGGCGCCCGTTGAGTGGCGCCGCCCCCGACCCGCCCGCCTGTCCGCCCCGCAGTGCGCCGCGGCGACTCGCGCGCGACGGCCGCGGGCGGGAGTGGGCGGCGTGGACGCCGTCCCCGCCGGCTGCCGTTGGTCGTCCCATTGGTGTGAGGTTGGAGGCGTGGCGCGCGTTTCATACGGGCGCTGCCGTTGGGCCGCGTCAGCCGGCGTCGCCGACTGCCCGCGACCCCCCCCCCCCGCGGGCACGCCTTTTGTCGCGGCGCCTTGCCGCTGGGAGGCATTGGTGCCACCGCGGTCGCGGCGTTCGGCGGAGCGACGGTCGCGGCGTGCGCGCCTCCGTCGGGGGGGTGTCCCATACGGTCGCTGCCATGCTCTCGTTCAACCCCTTTGCCAACCTAGGATGGGAGGTGGGCGGGTCGTGGCCAGGTATCCTATTGCTGCTGGTCGGCTGTGTGTCGGCCAACCTCGGGTACGTATCGCGGGCGGGGTTGCATCAATGAAACGGTGGGAAGCGGGGTGAGGCCGGCCCTGCATGAGGCTTCTTTTTGACTTGGCGTCTTCGTGTGCTGGCCAAGGCGGTTGCCACGGGCATATTGGGAGGACAGAGGAACTGACGCTGGTTTTTTTTGCATCGCCCTTTTTGTTTGTTGCATTCGTCTCTGCGCGCAGGACGAACATCATGAAGCTCGCCATCAACAAGCGGCTGGCCGAGCCGACCGACCAGCGTAAGCGGCTGTCGCGAACGCCGCAGTGGCTCGGCGGCTTTTCCATGTTCGTCGTTGGCACGTGCCTCAACTTTGCGGCGTTCAAGTATGCCGCGCAGAGCCTACTCTCTGGCCTGTCGTCCGTGCAATTCTTGTCGCAAGTTTTGTTCAGTCGCTTCGTATTGAATGAGAAGGTACATTCGTCATCGCTGGCGGGCGTTGGCGCCATCATTGCAGGCTGCATCCTGCTCGTCACGTTTGGCACCAAAACGTCCCGCAACTATGGGCCGGAGGAGCTCGCTGCGCTCTACGGCCGCTCCTCGTACGTGTGCTACCTGATTATGGCGGCGGTCTTGTCGGTGGCGTCGTGGCTCGGCTACGGTTGGCTCAAGGGTCGTATCGTTCGTGCGTCAAACGCCGAGTCGTTCAATATCTCTTTGACAACGTTGCGGGAGCGGCAGTTGCTGGCCGCCCTGTACTCGGTGCGCTCTGCGCTGTGGGGCTCCCAGGCCGTGTTGCTTGCCAAGTCGCTCTCCATGCTCCTCACTCAGGCGCTGCACCCCAGTGAGGCGTATGGTAATCCCGTCTTCCAATACCAGACGTGGTTCATCTTGGCGGGCTTTGCCGCCGCCGCCACCTTTTGGGTGGTGCGCCTCAACCACGGGTTGCGGCTGTTTGAGGCCGTCTTCTTTGTACCAATGATGCAGGTTTGTTGGATCCTCCTTGCCACCGTGTCGGGCGGTATCTACTTCCAAGAGTTCAACGACTGGGGTAGCAAGCAGGTCGCGGCGTACGTGCTGGGCTTTGCCGTCATCCTCGGGGGCGTCGGCTTGCTTTGCCCCAGCGACGAGGCACAGCCGCTCAACACTGCCGAGGTGCTCTACGACATTGTCGCAGACGACAATGCGGACGGCACGCCGCGGTCGCCCCGGTGGCTCGCCCACCCGGCAGCGGCCTCGACATCGTCACCGCGCGCAGGCATGATGTCCTCCCCTATAGGCGGCGCTGGCGGGGACATCGAACTCGGCGGCGTACCCGCCAGCGGGCGCACAAATGGCGACGGCGGCGGCGCCGCGAGCGTGTCGCCCCTCCCCGTGGGCACTGCCGCAGCAGTGGCGCCTCGGCGTCGGGGGATGGGTAATGGTGCTGCGTCGGCCGTAGCGTCGCCGCCCATGTCACCGCCGCCCCGGGAGCGCGCAGCGGGCCTCCCGACATCGCCTCGCCCGTGGCCGTCGGCAGCGTCCCGGCGGCTACCGGTGAGCGTGGCGGGTGCAGGCGGGGGAGGGCTCGATGCCGACGAGGAGGAGGAGGAGGAATCGTTCTTGTACACCAGCGAGTCGAGAAGAGGAAGTGGGGACGAGGATGCGGTGCACAGGTAGGGCGCCGGGTGGGCCGGGGGGGGGGAGTTGAGGGGCGGGGTTGGGCGTGGCGACAGCGCCGTCGTCCCTGCTGTCAAGACCGTGGGGCATTGGTCTTGTGGGGACGCACGCACCGTGTGTTTTGCTTTTCATGACTTGCTGGATGTGTTTGTTTGACAGTCTGGCCGCGCAGACAACCACGGGTTCGTCCTCCCGATGAATACAAATGGCGTACTGCGCGCGATGCGGCAGTCGCCATCGATCCACTCACCAGTCTCAGCCGCGGCAGAGAATCGCAATCGACGCGGTCGCAGCCGCCGCCGCGACGCACGGCTTGCCATGGAGCCGCACCGACCACCACATCCCCCATCAAGTGCACAGAGTGCTCGCCTTTGAATTTCGCCATGTACAGTCGACGCACCCCGCCCACGGCGGCGCGCCGCAGTCCGACGGGAAGCGCCTCCCAAAAATTAGTTACACGGCCACGCGCGCGCGTGGCCACGACCGACGCTCCCGCCGCCCCCCCCCGTTCTGGCAACCCCTACAGCGGCGCGGACGTCTCTGCGTCGGCGTCCCCCCCGAGCGCGCGGCCGGCCGCCTCAAACACCGCCAACACGATGGCGCTCGATGGGGCGACCCAGGCGACGCGGGCGCCGACGCCCCTGCCGAGGGCGGCCCATCCCTCTTCTCGCACGACCCGCCGCATGCAATCGAGGACGCCCGCGTACATGCGCTCCGCGCCGCCCGGCTGCGTTTGGAGGCGCGTCTTGACCACGTCCAGCGGGTTGGTGATGGCCGCCGCGATGCCGCCCGCCGCCGCGCCGAGGGCGCCGGCGACGCCAAAGCCGACGCCCTCCCCGCCCCCGTCGTCGCCCGTCGGGTCGGGGACGCCGCCGTCGCCGAGGACGAGCGACTTGCCAGCTTCGTACAACGCAAGCTGCACGGCGGTGTAGGGGATGTCCCGCAGCGCTGTGGCGGCGGCGCCCGCGTACAGGCCGCGGGGGCCCTCGACGCGCGCGATGGACGAGAAGGCGTGCAGGGCGTTGCGGTAGTGCCGGCCGGGACCGACCGCCGCCACTTGCATGCGTTTGGCAATGACCTCAGTCGGCACGTAGGTGGCAAGGGAAATGGCCTCGCCAAACGAGGCCGTCGTAAGGGTCAGGAGCATAGAGAGGGCGTAGGGGGAGAGCCCAAAGGGAGGAGCGGAATCGGATGTGAGCTCCCGCGCGGCCTCGCGGTAGGTACCAAACATGAGCGCATGGGTGAAGGGTGTGCCGATGAGGACGGCGCCAAAACCGGCATACAAGCCTCTGGAAAAGCCTGTGGGCAGGAGAAGGTAGTCACGGCGCAACCAGGGAGCATATGGCGGGCAGCGTCAGTTGGGCCATTTGGCAGATGTGCAAGCAATGAAGTCGGCAGACATTCGAAGTGGCTGCGCAACACGGCTCCCCCACCACACAAATTACAAGCAGCTCGCGCCCATGGCACTCTCGCGGCCTCCTCCCCGCCGGACGTACCTAGGTCTCGTACCGACCGGGTCGCACAATGAACGATCCCCCGGTAACGCCACGGGGGTCCCCGCTGTGCTTGTAGCCGCGCCTTGATGGTGTCCATCGGGTGCATCACCGCGTCGCAGGCGAGGCCCGCCACGGCGCCCGCCACCATGTCCACCGCCAGTGGGGACCACTGATGGCCGGCCGCCGCCGTTGCCACCGTCGGCCGCGACGCCGCCCCTGGGGCGGCGACGGCACTTCGGCCGTCGGCCGAGAGGGGGCGCTTTGGCGTCGTCGACGTGGGCGACGGAACAGACGAGTAGGCCACGACGCCGCCGTCTGGCGGAGGGGGAGTGCCGGGCGGGCAGGGGTGCGCGGACGCCGGGACCAAGGGAGGCACCCCGCCTGCGCCGCCGACAAGCAGCAGGGTCGCCGGTTGGGGGGCGTCCCCGCCGCCAAAAGGCAAACGCCCCCCCCGTGGTTGTGGCCCGTCGCGCGGCCACCAGCCGCGCGCGGCCGCTGAGGAACATGGGCCGCTGGGGGGTGGTTGCCGCTCGGTTGCCGCCAGCAGACCGGCAACACCGGTCAGGCGGGCCCAGGCGGCCAGGTCGGCCAGACCGGCACCGCTCCCAGGCCGTCGGCCCACCCAGCCACCCGCGCGTCGACTGTCGCGGCTGGCGCCACAGCCGTCGTCGCTCCATCCGCGCTCACCGGTGCCAACCCTGGTGCGCTTACCGTCGCCGTCGCCGCTGCAGCCGCCGCCGTCGCCGCTGCTGTGGCTGCCGTCACAGCAGCTGCCGCCACTAGCGGGCCAAGACGGCGGCTGCATCGCCGCCGTCCGATCCATTTGGCGGCGCCGCGGACGTGGGGCCGGCCCGCCGAGTACCCGGCCAGTCACCGAGGCTGGCGCCCCACCTGCAGGCGTCAGAGAAACCAGTGTTGTGGCGAGCTAGCCGATACGCTGCCATACGCAACCCCACGGGTTGGGCAAGGAAGCGGCCCACCACCGTCGGCCACAAGCCGACCGCCGCAGCGACGGCCGCGGCGGCGGGCAGCAGGGCGGCGTACGGGTCGGAGCAAGGCGGCAGCAGTGGCGGCCGATTTGGGGGGGTCCTCTGCGACAGCGGGTTTGGCGATCCACTGCATAAGAACTTGTCAGCATTGTTGTAGCCCCCCGAGCGACGGCCGATACATGTAGCGAAAAAAGTAGTGTGTGGAGCAAAAGAGTTGAGGCCGGACGGCTGGGCGCGCGCCACCGCCGTACGGCTCCGCACGACGTGCGCGCCACCGCGCGTGTGCGCCAAAGTGAGAAACAAGGAGGACGAGACACCGGAAACGGGATGGCGGGATGGCGGGGGAGACGGAATTGCGAGGAGTGTGGTGGCGGGTGTTGCCGTCGCCGCCCAGGACGAACAAGAGAAATGCGAAGAAGGTAATACGCTCGTGCAGTCAGCCGCGGCAGCACATAAACCAAAAGGGACAGAAGCAAGATAGGCACCAGGGTGAAGGGAGAGACCGCGCCCCGGGAAGGGCACAAAAAAAAAGAAGAAGAATGCAAGTTGGATGAAGAAAGGACCCGTCGGGCATGGGGGGATCCGTGATCTATTGGGCGGGTGCGACCGCCGCCGTCTGTGTCAATGGCGGCGCACCCCCTCCCCCCTCAGACGCCTCTGGTGGGGGCGGCGCCCCCCGCGGGGGCGGCGGCACAAAGTTGTGCCACGGGGAGTCTGCGCCCCCCCCCCCCGGTGGCGGGCCGCCCGCCGACAGCGGGGACGGAGCGCGGATGGAGCCACCGCGCGGCAGGACGGGCGGGCGACCACCGCCACCGCCACCACCGACGCCGCCGTCGCCGCCGCCGAACGTGTCGACGTACCGGCTGCGGGCGCCCGACCGCCGGCCGGCGCTGTACATGTTGGGGCCCGCCCCGCGGGGCGGCAGCGACGCCGACGGCGCCAGGCCGGCAGGCGCCGGCGCGCCGGTCGGTGGGCGGCCCCCCGTCGCGGGCGGCAGGGCAGCACCGCCGCCGAGCACCGCCGACGGCGCCGGCGCCGGCGGCAGTGCGCCGCCTGCCACGCCCGGACCGGGTCCGCCACCGCCGCCGCCGCCGGCGTCGCCCACCCGCGCACCCGCCACAAACGCCGGCGCCGGCGGCAGCGGCGGCGGCGCATCATCGGCGCCATCGTCCTCCTCCCCCTCCATCACCCAGCGCCCCTTGGCCTCGTCGTACACAAACTGGTTTTCCGCCCCCATGTGCGCCTGCTTGACGCCCGACCGCTTCGCGAGCGCCGTCCGCAGCCGGTCCGTAAAGGACCCCCAGCTGCTGCTCCGCCGCCGCGCGGCACGCTCGGCGGCGCGGCCCACCGGGGCGGGGGCAGCGTCCCGCCCGCGCGGCTGCCCTGCGGACGTCCCATCCGTCGTCGGCGTCGGCGCCGGGGAGTTGCCGCGCGACGCGGACCCGTCGCCGCGGGAGGATGGGTCAGACGGGGGAGGGGGGAAAGCGTCGCCAGTCGGCGCCGCCGCCGACAGCGTTGCGGGCGCCTCGGCCGGTGGGGTGGGGAGCGGGGCGGCGGAGGCGTCGGCGGCGCCCGCGGGGCCGCTGCCAAAAGCTGACCCAACCGCCGGCGACGACCAGGCGGGCTGCAACGCCCGCCCGCCGTCCCCGGCGGGCACGACAGGCGGCTGCATCGGTGGCGGGAACGGTCCAGGCGCAGGCGCGGCCCAGGCGGCCGGCTCAGCGGCCGACTCGGTGGCTGACGTTGGGGGCGGCGCCGTAGCCCAATCCGCGGGGGGTGCCCCGCTATTCACGGGCGCAACTGCCGGGGCAACGGCTTCTGCGGCGGCCGCCGCCTCGGGCGCAGCCGCACCGGGAATGACGTCGGGGTTGGCACCCCACGCGGGCGCCGAACCCCACCCGCCACCGTCCGCCGCGAGCGCGACGGGCGCAGCGTCTGGCTGCGGGGTCGGCCACCCGCCCGGGGCGTCATCCGCACCAGCGTCGGCTTCCGGCGTTGGCGCCGGCCAGCCGCCATTCTGCGGTGGCGCCCCTTGCCACCCTTGGCCGGCGCCCGTGGGGGCGGCAGTGGCCGGCTGCTGTGGCATCCACCCGCCCGCTGCACCGACGATAGCAGATGTCGACCACCCATCCGGTGCAGCAGCCTCGGTTGCTGCCCCTGGCGCCGCCGCCGCCCACTCGCCTGGCGCAGCCGCGTCGACCGCCGCCGCGGGTGGCGCCACCGACCAGTCGGGCGCGGCGTCCACGGCAGGCGCGGCGGTTGGCGGTGCCGACCCCCACCCGGTCGAGGCCATTGCGGACGAGGCACCATTGGCTGCCAACGGAGCCCACGCTGGAGCATCGCTCCCACCAGTCTCGGCCGCCGGCCACCCCGCGGAACCGCCCTCATCAGCGGCAGGTGGCGCCCATGCACCCCCGCTGCCACCGCCTGCAGTATCGGCCGCCGCCGAGGGCGGCGGTGCAGACCAGTCCGGAGCGGCGTCCGCATGGGGCGCGGCCCATCCTTGAGCGGCGTCTCCACCGCCAGCATTGGGTGCAGCAGCCCACTCGGTCGGGCCACCCTCAGCAGGGGCGGGCGGCGCCCACCCGCCCCCCTCGCCGCCAACGGCGCCCGCATCGACTGCAGTCGGCGGCGGCGCCCATCCCGACGCACCCCCACCACCCCCGCCGGCGCCGCCCGCGGCGACAGCAAACCCCGGAGGCGACCAGCCACCGACGCCACCCGCCGGCGGCGCCGCACCCCAGCCGCCACCACCCGCGCCCCCGTCGCCGCTGTCTCCAGCCGCAACCGAAAACTCTTGTTGCGGACCCGACCAGCCCCCGTCGGTCCCTGGCAGCGGCGCCGCGCCCCACCCGCTGCCCGGTGCACCCCCTTCGGAGTCCGCCACCTCACCACTACCAAAGCCCGAAGAGTCGACCGGCGCGCCACTCCCGGGCGCGCCGTAGCCTGCCGTTGCTGGCGCGGGCTCGCCCCACGGCGACGGCGCTGCGGGCAGTGCCGGACCGGCGGGGGCGGGGCCGAGCGGCGGGGGGCCGACGGACAGGAAGCCCTCCCCGTCCCCTGGGGAAGGTGCCGCCGACCAACCCGCGGGCGGCACGCCGCCCACAGCCGGTGGGGCCCTGCCAACCGCAGGGGGCATCCCCCCCAGGGGCTCAAAGCCAGGCGGAAAGGCGCCGGTCGCCTTGCCGCCACCGCCACTCCCCCCGGGCTCGTCCCCGCCGCCAATGAGCGCCTTGACGGTCGAGTCAAGGAGACCGTCCAGGCGGCGCGCGCGGCCGCCCGTACGCACGTCGACAGGCGCGTCGGCCGTTGGCGGCGGCGGCGGCGCCCCCTCGTCGGCTGCCGCCGCCTTTGCCGAAGCGGCAAAGAGCTTTGGCTTCCACCGCCCCCCTGCGCCGGCCTTGCTCCCAGCCACGGCCGCCGGGGCGGGCGGCGCGCGGCCAGCAACCGCGGCGGCGAGGCGCAACTCGAGGTCTCGGAGGGCGCCGAGGAATGCTGGACCGACCGGCGGCGGGCCGCCGCCGCCCGCCCCCGCATGGGCGGCCATCGCCGCCCGCACGGCGGCGATCAACGCCTGGACGTGCGCAGTCGCGTCGTCCAGCCGGCCCACCGATGCGACCGCCGCCGCCAGCCGCAGGCGGTGGGGGAGGAGAGCGCGGAAGAGTACGCCGCCGGGGGGCAGGGCGCCGCGCGGGGGCGGGGGCCTTCCGGCGGCCGCGGCGGCGGCGGACGCCGCCGCCTCGGCCGCCCCGACCTCGGCCGCCTCCCACACGAGCGTCGCGAGCGTCGATGCCGCACCGCTGCCGGTGGTCGCCCCTCCAAACCCGTCGAGGACGATGGGCTGGCCCGCTTGGGCGGCTTGAACCGCCGGATCGGCAGCCCCGCCCGGCGTGGCCAAGAGGCGGCACACGTGCGCACGCGCAGCGGCGCCGTCGCCGGCCAGCTCCGAGAGTGCAGCCCGTCGGCGCATGCCGACGAGGGCGGCGGCGGATTTGGCCCAGCTGCCGCCACCGGCGGCCGTGATCGGCCCGCCGGCGGCGACCTCGCAGAGCGTGCGGAGGGAGCTGCTGTCGGCAAACGAGGCGGCCGCAAACGACCGAGTGGCGTCGGGAACGCCGACACACCCCGGGCCGCCGGTGGACGCGAGGATCAGCGCCAGTGGCCACAGCTCCCCGTCAGACGCTGCTGCCTGCGCATCGGCCAGCCGCCCGCAGGCGACGAGCGCTTGCACGCGCGTCGCGCGGCGGCGGAGAAGTGGCTCGTCCTCCCGCTTGAAGGGCAACATGGGTCCCGCGGCGGCGCCGGCCGCTGCCACCCCGTTTGGCCGATGTGCGCCGAGGCGCCCCGACGAGGCCGGTCCGACGAGCGCCGCCGCCACGTCTGCCGCGGCCGTGTCGGCCCGCCAGTCGGCCGGCCGGCGGGCGGCGAGCGCCAAAAGCCGCCACAAGACAGCCGCGTCGGTCGACGTCGCACGGGCGGCCATCCGCTCGCACATTGGCACGTAGGCGGCGAGCGGGGGCGGCTCGCCATTTGCAGGCGCGGGCGCCTCGAGCGCCGCCTCTACGTCAACCGACGCGGAGACGGGCACCACGTCACGAAGTGTGTAGATGCGCACCGTAGGGGGCGACGCGACCATGTCGCGGGGCGCCCACGAGTCGTCGGACGGCCGCGGCGCGGCGGTTACGGCCACCACCCCACCAAAGCCAAACGAAATCCGACACCGGTGGTCGAGGGGGGTGGCCGGGGACTCTTGGCCGGGTGCCAGCGTCGTTGCTGCTTCGGGGAAGGACGGCGGCAGCGCCGGCGACAAGGCAGTGAAGAGATCTGTTGGGGGAGGGGGGGCACGGGCAGACGCGTCCAGCTCTGGGGACCTCGACGCCACGCCTGGTGCGGGCGCAAAGGAGCCAAAGCCGCCCGTCGGCAACGGAAGCGTGCCAAGCGACGCTGGTGACATATGGTGCAGTGTCGGCACCGCCACCACCTCCGAGTCGGGTACAAAGGTGGACGGCGCAAACGGGTGCAGCGCAAATGGCGGGTGCGACGCCGAAAATTGCGATGTGGCACTCGGATGCAGGCCGCCAGAGTCTGCCCCGTCAAACGCACTGTCGTCCGGGCCAAAGCCGTACGAGTCGTCGTTGATCATGCTCTCCCCGGCACCGTCGCCGGGCGTGTCAATGATGCGCACCGTACCCGTTTCCCCGTCTGTGCCGTATGCGTCGTCTCGCCGACCGCTCGACGCGACCGGGGACGTGACGGGAGTGAGATCCGCTGCCGCTGCTGCCGCCGCCGCGGCCTCGGCTTCGGCCACTGCTGCCGCTTCGGCAGCGGCCTTCGCCTCTTCTTCTGCCGCCAGGTCGGCCAAAATCCACGAGTCGTCCAACACCTCCGCGTCGCCACCTTCGCCGTCCACTTTGTCGCCGACTTGTTGTTGCTCGAGGAAAAATTCGGCCGCCGATGGGCCTTCGTCCCCGCCCTCTCCATCGGACGGCACGGCCACGTCGGGCGCCGCGGGCGCCTGTTCCTCAGTGGCCGTCGGAACGGGGCCAGCCGCCACGTAAGCGCGCGACTGAGCCCACGTTGCGGCGACGGCAGCAGCCAGCGGCGCCGCTGCCAACACGACCCCATTCAACCCATCGACTAGGTCTTCCGCAACTGCAGAGTTGCCAGCGTCGGGAATGTCGTCAACGGTATCATCTTCGAGTGCTAGCGCCCCCCAGCCGTCGTCGTCGGGGCCCCACGCGTCGTCGACGTCGGCAGGTAGGTGCGGCTCGGGAACAGCAGACGCCTCCGCGGCCACAGGAGGGCGACCAGAACCCAATTTGCCCTCCAACGTGGCATCTACCGAGTCCACTTGGACCGCCTTGGAGGACGGCGGCGGCGAGCGAGGTGGATCTTTCTTGAGCGCCGCTGCCGCAACGGACGGTTTCTGTGCGAGCGGACTCGCAGATGCACCGTCGGGCAGCGGCACTCCCCAGCCATCGTCGTCGGCGCCCCACGTGTCATCGAGGCCCCACCCGTCCTCAACGTCGGCAGGTGAATGCAGCTCGGACGCGGCGGGCACCTTGACAGCGGGGGGGCTGGCGGCCGTCGCGGTCGCCTCTGGAGCCGACACAGGCGGCGGCGTTGCCTCTGTGGGGAGAACGACCGCCCCGGCAGGAGGTGACGACAGGGCAACGACCTGACTATCTCCCACGAACCCACCGTTGGGTGTATCAGCCGCCGACCGTACATCTACGTCGGCCGTCGCCGGCGCCTTGTCCCCGACGGTTGGATGAGGCGACCGAGGGCCCTCCTTTTCAGCCGCCATGGCCGCAACGGGGGATACGTCGACTGGTAGGCTCACCGCCACACCATCGGTCGGTGGCACGCCCCAATCATCGTCGTCGGGGCCCCACGAGTCGTCGGGACCCCACGCGTCTTCAACGTCGGCGGGCGGGGAACGCGGCTCGTGCGCAGACGGCGCCTCCACGGGCGCAAGGAGGTGGTCGGCCGCAACGGGCAACACTGGCGATGACATGGGCGGCGCCACCGTCTCGGCGGGCGGCGGCGGCGACGCGGCGGAGACCTCGCCAGCGTGCGATACGGGAGCGGGCTCTTCCACAAGCAAGCGCCCTGCCGCACCTTCATTGAGAGACACGCTCCAGTCGCCATCCCTTGCCTCGGCAGCCGGCGCGTCCGCAGCAGGAGCGTCGGCGGGCTTCTCCGTCTCAGTGGGTGGTTGCACGTCGGGCTCGGGCACCCCCTCGGACGCCGTCTCGGGTTCGCGGATGACCGTCGAAGCGCCGGCGGGATGTGGTACGGTATCGTCGGAAGGTGGGCACGGCGCCGCGTCGGCGGCTGGCAGTACGTCCCAGTCGCCGTTCCAGGCCTCATCGCCAGGGGCGCCAGGTGTGTCTGGGGGGGGAACGTCGGCGGGCGCGTCCGCCTCTGCAGGTGGCTGTACTTCGGGCTCGGGCGCAGTCTCGGGCGCTATCTCAAGCCCGACGGCGGCCGCAACGGCCGCTACGGCCTCGGCGGGTAGTGGAGAAGGGACGGCGGTGTTTTCCTCACCGGGCGCGGCCTCGATGGGCGACCTGGCGGGCAACGGGCTCGCCGCCGCGTCGGTGGCGGACGGCCCGTCCCAGTCCCCGTCCCAGTCATCAGCGGAGGGAGCGTCGCCGGCCGCAGCAGCCGCCAGGGAAATATCTCCCCGTGACTCCTTTGTCCGACCATCGGCCGCATGAGGCTCTCCGTCGCTGGCGGCGGCAGCTGGGCTACCCGGGGGCTCCAGCCCTCTACTGACCCCATCAGCCGCTGCCCTAGCGAGCTCTTCTTGGGCAACCGCTTCGACCGCGTCAACCTTAGGAGCTGGCGTCTCCGCGACCGCCCCAACAACCACGGCCGCGTCCTCATCTTGCTCATCCTCCTGGATGACGGCCGCACAGGGTGAGCCCTCCCGCACTGCCGGCAAGCCGGTCGCCGTCGCAGGCGCATCAGCGGCAGTGGGTGTGACACCCCAGTCGCCATCCCAGGCGGCGTCCACGGGTTCCTTCCCCACGGGCGCGACCGCAGCGGGGGGCGGCGGCAACGTGGGCGTGACCAAGTCATTGTCCCGCTGGGCGCTGGCCGGTTCCTCCACCGGTGCAGCCGCAGCGAGTGGTCGCGCCCTCGTGGGTCCGTCTTTCTCCACCAGCGAGGCCTCGGGAGGCAGCGGCGGAGAGGCGGCGGCGTCCTCTTCAGCAGTTGCGGCCTCGACAGGGGGGTTGACGGCAGACGGGGTCGCAACGGCACCGTCGGACGATGGCACCTCCCAGTCGCCATTCCACGCATCCGCGGCCGGGGTGGCGTCAGGCGAGTTCGCCTCGGCAAGTGGCTGCGCCTCCGCCACCACGGTTCGCTCGTCTGCAACAAGAGCAGTCTCCGTAGCCTCAGCAGGTGGGCCGCTCGACGTAGCAGGCAACGTATCCCGATCCTCTTCGCCCCAGCTCCCCTCGGGAGCCAACGCGTCGGCGGGCACCACCGTGGCAAACGCCTCTGGCGGTGTCCTTGGTGGCAACACGGACGATGCAGCCGTCTCGGAGAGAGGAAGGAACGACCCTTCGGGAATCACCGCTGCCGCCGCGTCAGCAGAAGAGCTGTCACCCGCCAACTCGCCATTGGGCACAGCGTCAGACGTCGCGACTACGTCGGCCACTGCAGACGTCTCGGCCTGAGCCGTGAGCGACGGCGACCGGGGGGCCTCCTGCTCGGCCGGCGCGGCCTCAGAGGCAGGCTCCTTCACGGGCAGGCTCGCGATCGCACTGTCAGCTGGTGGCACAACCCAGTCGCCATCCGCCGACTCGGCTGCAGAGATGTCCGCACAAACGTCCGCCTCAGCGGGCGGCTGCGGCTCGGGCTCAGGCGCCGCGTCGACGGGTGGTTGTGGCTCGGGTGCGGATGCCACCTCTGGCGCCGTCAAGAGCTCCGCCTCGGGCCCGGCGGCTGCCGCCACCGCGTCGTCGAGGAGTGGCGCGGCACCGACGGACAGAGGGCTCGACGTTGCGTTGGCAGTGGGCGGCATGCCCCAGTCGCTGTCCCAGGCCTCGGCAAAGGGGGTGTCGTTGGCCACGGCCGTCGGCAAGATCACCTCTGACGGTGACTCACCCGCGGCCGCGTCCCGCTCCCCGTCACCATTGGCGGCAGCTAGGCTAGCCGTCGGCTCAAGCCAGTCACTGCCCGCTTTGTCGGCCTGAACAGCAACCGGAACGGTCTCCGTCGCTTCGGCGGGTGGACCGCTCGCAGGCTCCGGCAGCACGTCCCAACCCTCCTTGCCCCAGCTCCCCTCGGGGACCGCGGTATGAGTGGCCGTCTCTAACGGCATCCCTGGCGGTGCCTCCGGCGGCGACTCGGGCGGCGCCTCTGGCGGCGACTCGGGCGGCGCTTCTGGCGGCGACTCGGGCGGCGCCTCGGGCGGCGACTCGGGCGGCGCCTCAGGCGGCGACTCGGGCGGCGCCTCGGGCGGCGACTCGGGCGGCGCCTCGGGCGGGGACACGGGCGACGCCTCGGGCGGCGACTCGGGCGACGCCTCGGGCGGCAACTCGGGCGGCGCCTCGGGCGGCGACTCGGGCGGCGCCTCGGGCGGGGACACGGGCGACGCCTCGGGCGGCGACTCGGGCGACGCCTCGGGCGGCAACTCGGGCGGCGCCTCGGGGGGCGACTCGGGCGGCGCCTCGGGCGGCGACTCGGGCGGCGCCCCGGGCGGCGACTCGGGCAGCGCCTCGGGTGGCGACTCGAGCGGCGCCGCGAGCAGCACCGCCGTCTCAGACGAGGACGTAGAGACCAAGGTAGGGGCCACCACCGCCGCACCAGCCGCGCGGCTGTCGTCCACCAACCCGCCATTGGGCAGGCCGCCCGCTGAAGCACCGGCCACCGCCGCCGTCGCCCGCGCCGCCGACCCTGGAGCGGCGACCGCCGCCCGCGCCCGCCGCGCCGAGCCGCCGAGGCGGCCCTTGATCGGCCGTCCGCGACTCGGGGGGGTCTGCTTGGCGGTAGACGCCGGCGGGGCGGTCCCGCCACCGGCGCCGGGGGGAGTCACCTCCCCCCACCCATCGTCCCCGACCGCCCAGCCGGCGTCGCCTGCCGCCTCGGCCGCGGCAACCGTCAACGTGGCGGCAGCAGCGGCGGCGGCAGCGGAGGCGTGGCCGCGCGGCGAGGCAGCGGGCCGAGGCGACCGCGACGCTGCGGGGGATACTACATCCCACTCCCCGTCTTCGGCGCCCCAGCCGTCGTTGGCGGCGGCCCGCGACGGGCTCGCCGCCGACGGCGACCGCGCCGGCGACGCCGTGGCGGCGGCGAGCGCGCCGCGCCGGCCGCCGCGGCGGGCAAGCGTTGCCGCCGCAACGGCAGGCGAGACGAGGTCCCACGTGTCGTCGCGGGCGCCCCACCCATCGGCGGCCGCGGACGCCGGGCTCGCCGCCGCAGACCGCCGCGGGGACGGGGTGGCCGTCGTGGACCCGCCGCCACGGCCGCCAGAGCGGCTGCCACGGCGAGCCGGCGACGCCGCGGCGCCAGCCGGGGACACGGGGTCCCACGCCTCGTCGCGGGCGCCCCACCCGCCGTCGTCGCCGGCCGCCGCTGCCGGCGCGGGACTCGCCGGCGTCGACGCACCCAGCCGGCCGCGTGCCGCCAGCGCCGGCGAGTGGGGCGTCACCGGCGCGGGCACCACATCCCACCCGCCGTCGGCCGCCGCCCAGCCGTCGGCCGCCGCCGCCGCCGACGAGGTGCCGACCGAGCTCGCCGACGACGCGCGCCCGTGCCGCCGCGCGCCCAACCGGCCGACCGCCGTCGGCCACCGCCGGGGCGTCGACGGCGCGGCCGACGCTGTCGAGCGGGCGGGCGACGGTGGCGCGACGGGCAGGGGCAGCGGCCAACCCGCCGACACTGGTCGGGGGGACGACGCGGCGGTCAGGAGCGGGGAGACGCTCCCCTGGGAGGGCGTTCTCCGCGACGGGCGGCGCCGGGGCGAGCCGCCGCCGCCGCCGCCGCCGCCGCCGCCGCTCGAGAGCGCCGATGGCAGGGGCATGGAAAGCGGCGTGGAGTTGGAGGACGTGAGCGGAAAGAAGGCGCTTACGGGGCTGTCCCCCGCCGCGTTCAACAGGGGCGGCGGCGGCCGCCCGTCGGTGGAGGCGCTGGCGCTGCCAGCGGCCGCGCCAGGGAGGGAGACGTCCGAAGTACCCCGGGCGCCCCCGGTCCCACTGGACGGTGGCGTGGCGAGCGCCGGCGCCGACAAAGAGGCGGCGAGCGGCAGCGAAAAGGTGGCGGGGCGGATTACGCCCGCGGCGGAAGTGTTGGAGAGGCTGGCTGCGAGGCCGCTCTTTGGGGGTGGACCCACCTGCGGCGTGCAGAAACACAGTGAAGCAACACCAGGCGTCGGCAACACAAAAAAAAAATACGCCGCACGACAAAAGCAGGTCTGTCAGTATCGTCACCCAGCAGGTACAACGCTTCATGTATGCGAGCGCCGCGACCCAGAGCCCTACTGCCGCGCAGGGCCACAGGGTTTCTCATGCAACCGCCGGCAGACCGCCGCCCGCCGTCTGACGCCTACAAAGTGCAGTGACTCCACCCCCCCCCCCCCCCCCCCCCCCCCCCCCCCCCCCCCCCCCCCCCCCCCCCCCCCCCCCCCCCCCCCCCCCCC
>Ga0114953_1001450_pt1 | contig 16876 bp, 17 predicted proteins | sample SidtaG_FD_87298 | JGI IMG/M metagenome (GOLD analysis project Ga0114953, IMG submission 87298) | Marine algal microbial communities from Sidmouth, United Kingdom - Sidmouth_Male2 metaG | ecosystem: Host-associated > Algae > Red algae > Unclassified | place: Sidmouth, United Kingdom | collected...
ACTACTCGTGCCATGGTGGCCGTCCAGGCGGCTGCCACCGCCACCGCCACCGCCACCGCCACCGCCCCCGCCCCCGCCACCGCCACCGCCACCGCCACCGCCACCGCCACCGCCACCGCTACAGCCACCCGCCACCGCTACCTCCATAATGGGCCACTCGAAAACACACCTCATCCTCAGCAGATCATGCGGACACGGGCACGATTGCGGCAGATAGGGCGTTTCTGCGCTTGACGTTGTGAGACTGCCGCTGACCGCCAGACGCCGTCGTGGCGGCATTGCGGCGGTCTTTGCTGCGGCTGCCGCGGTGCGAACGCCTCGTCGTCACGCGCCACGTCGGTACCCCTGAAGTGGTCAAGACTTCTCGGGACCGTACTGTATACGGGGTCGGGCGCGGGCGACGGGGGGGAGGAGGGGAGATGGCGCTGCCTTCTGGGGTACGCGGTGACGCGGGACGTGCTGGTGGGTGGCTCGGTGGAGGTGAGCTCGTTAGAAGTAGACACCAGCCATTGCTGCCCGGTCGGGTAAATGTGACGCATGTGGAGGCGCGGTTGGTGGTGCGACAGCAGGCACGCTCATACTTGTTTAGTTCGGCTGACGCTGAGGTGCTTCCCCGAGTGATGCCCCCACCGTCGGAAGCGTCTCTCCCTGTTGCCCACCACCCTGCATCCGAGGACGGCGGTGACCTCCGTTTTTCAAAGGCTCCTCTCTGCCCTTCCGCCCAGGTTGGCGGTGATTGCCGTCACCGCCACCCCCGCGGTTGTGCGCGTCCGTTTGCAGGGGACAGTGCGGCACCACAAAAGCGCGGGTAGAGGTGTGAGACCTTGGCATGGCCCGCCTGAATCAGCGCGCAGCTGGCCGCTGCGTCGGAGTGCGTGGCGGAGGACAGCGGTAGTGGGGGACAGCGGTAGAGTCGAGAAACGAATACCTATCCAAGATGGTCGATTATTACGGCGGGTACATGCTGGAGGAGGTCTGAGGAACCGTCGAGCATCGTGTGGTGGCGAGTGACGCAAGATGTAAACAGCAACGCGTAGAGATAAAGAGCAGCATGTACGGCATCAGACAACGTTACGAACGGGGTCGACCACCGGCACTACACACCATAGGCGCCCAGCACTCCTGAAACAATCGACAACCGTCAGGCTCAAAGGCTTCCCGAAAGAAAACGACCACGAGGCGGAAACCTCCTTCGTAGGAGGCGTGGGGGCCGAAAGAACCGACATAGACGGCCAGGTCGGCAGGTGCAGCCCATGAGGCGCCAATGAGTTCCTCGCGTACCCTCCGCTCGGGCCGCCGCCGACGCTTCGCAGGCGCTCCACGTCCCCCTCCGACACGTCCGTGCCGTCGACGACGCCAAAGCCCTCGACCACATCCATGGCTGGCACGAGCCCAGCTCCGCAACACGCGTTCTCCTCGTCAGGGTCGGCGGCAGCGTCCTCCATGATTTTGTCACCGCCCGCATTGGCGCCACGAACCTCCACACCACCGACGGTGCCCAAGCCCGCTCCTTCTGTGAGCTCCCCCGCGGTCCCCGCCCATGCCGCCGTGGTTTCCTCGTCCCTGGTGGCGTCCATTCGCAGCGGCGCCAGTGGTCCGTTGGTAGTCGCCATTTGGCGCGGCGAATGTCTTGCTTGAATCCCCCGCGTCGGGTCGCCCATCACGCGCGCAGCGATGCGGTCGAGAGCTTTGACCATCTCCACCGAGCGAGACGTCCAGTGCGCCTGGGGCAGCGCCACCACGCGGCCACCCAACGCCAGCGAGTCGACCGTCGGGCTCGTCTCAATCTGCGTGATTACAAGGTTGTACACGAACTTGACCGCTTCGCCGACTCTCTCGGCCGCCTTCTCGGCGACCACCTTGACACGAGGCTCCAACACGACGTTCAGATCCACCTTGCCGTCGGCGGCGACATCCAACCAGGAAGGCAGCGGAAACTGACTCGCCCACGCCCCCATTGGCCACGCCACGCACGCGTCTACGCTGCACGTCACACAGCCCGCCGCCGTGGAGAGTGCGGGCGCGCACAAGGGCAGAGGCGTCGCCGGAGATGCGGCCCGCGTGCGAGAAGACGGCCGACCGGAGCCTTTCGTCGAACGCTTGCGCTTAGCCGCTAACGAGATACCCGCCTCGCCAGCGTCACCTGACGCCGGGGGCGGTACGGCAACATGGTAGGCAGACACCTTCGTCAGGTCGATGTGCGGCGCCCTGGCCAGCGAGGAGCGCAACGACCGGACGAGCGCAACTGGCGCGCTGTTAGCCACCCACGGGATGCTCCAGTCAAATTTCAACCACGCATCCGCGGCAGGCACCCCATCGGCGTCCAAGCCGGGCAGCACCGTGATCTTGGCCGCCATGAGCAACGCTCGTCCCGAAGAAGTGAGCAGCCGCTCGCGCAGCCCAACCAACTCACAAGATGTAAGCGCTCCATCGCGCTGGTCTTCGACGACCCACAAGTTCAACAAAGACCTTAAAACGATGCGACGTGACAACCATTCGTCCTTGCCGGCAGGATTGAGAAGCTGCTCCAGCGACCGCGGCACCGAGTCCGGATGGCCGGCGAAGTGTGAGCCCTTGCGTCGCCCACTGAGGTACAAGGCGCGCTCGCCCACGAGGAACATACGACAAAGCCGCTGCCAGCCCTTCCTCTGCGAAGCGTCGCGTACCTTCGTCTGCAGGAACATCTTAGTCAGAAGATCATGTACCCCTGACTGCCGCCCGCCGCGGAAGTCCCCTCCCAGGAACGCCATGTGAGAGGCGTAGTAGGCCAGCGCAAGAGCCGGCGTTGAAACGCTGGAGGAGAGCACAGCCGGCTGGACTTGAAAGATGATGCGGAGCACGAGGGACAGAAACATCTCCTCCTCCGTGAGAATCAGAGCGGTGTCAAAGCCCAAACCAGGCCCGTCGCACGATGCTCGAGCGCCGTGCGGTATTGACGCGACCACAGTCGACGCGGTCGCCGGTACCGGTGCTGGTGGTGTCGTAGTGTCGACGTCCGTCATTGTCGGTGACAGAGCCGCCGCAGGAGGGTGCGGAGCTCCGAGAGCCGCGACAGTCGGTATGAGCGACGCAGCGCCCTGTAAGGCTGACGATGGCGCCGCATCTGCCGCCACACTTGCTGCAGTCGGCATGAAGTGCGGTGCCTGGGAGAGGAAAGCCCTCCCCACGGCCGCGTCCGGCGGCGCCAACGGCAGGCGCCACGACAGTGCCGGCAAGGCCGGACAGCCAGGAACCACCGCTGTCGGGGCGGCCTGTACGAGCGCCGGCAAGGGAGGTGGCATTTGTGCCGACGGAGAAGCCACTGCAGCCGCAGATGGACGAGATGCCCACAGACCGAGAGGCGGCGGCGCCGGCAAAGAGGCCGCAGCCTTTGGGGTCAAGGACGCGTCGGGCGCTGCCAGCTAGGACGCAGCTCTTTTCGCCGCCGCCTGCGGCGTCAAAAACACGCGGGAGAGTGGTGCGGCCGACAGTGGAGTCACACGAGCCCGTTGTGGACCCACCGAAGCCCGGGCCCCTGTTGGTCCAGACGGCACAGTGCCAGGTGCCGAAGGGAATGAAACCGCCGCCGCATTCATCATCTGCGGCGTCGTCGACGCGCTGTGGGGGGGTGCAGACGACTGCGGATCTACAGCAGTCGCCGACCTCACGGTCGTCGACGCTGCGGGCGCCGCGAGCAATGGCGCAGATGTCGTCGTCACCATATGTGGCGTCGTCGACTCGCAGTAGGATGGTGCACGCGGGTGCGGTTCTGCAGCGGCCGTCGCTCTAGTGGTCGTTTACGCGCCGTCTGCTGCAGAAGGAGAGGATACAGCGTCCGTCACCGCCGGTCTTGGCGTCTTCCTCACATGACGGGGGGGTGTCTCCCAAGCCGTGTTTGGAGCGGCCACTGGCCTGGTCGATGCAGCGGCCGGCACGGCCGATGAAGGTGCGCTCGATGCCACGGGTGCGAGAGTCGCCTGATGCCGTCCAGCTCGTGTTACCGCCATCTGATGACGCCGAGAAAAAATAAAGAATCGTGATGTACGTTGCACTGCGTGCGCTGTTCAAGGATCCAGGATCTGAACTTCACCCACATGATGGAGATGCCACTACCGACGCCAGTTGCGCTGGTGGCCCAGTATCTCACACACCGCCCACGGGCACCGCTCACGACGGCCGAAATACTCATCAGTTCGCCGCTCGCGCAGGAAGCTGTTGCCCAGGCGCGCGTTGTGCATCACGACGATGTTGCGCACGTTCTCCCTCTGGGTAAACGTCGCACCGTGCGTCGTTGTCGCCATCACCGCCGTCGTATCCGTAGATGCCACCGCCCCTTCGGTAGCCACCGCGGTCGTCTCTGCCGCCATTGCTGTCGCAGCGGCGGCCATCGCCACTGTTGCTGCTGCCAACGCCATTGTCATCGCGGCTGTCGTCATCGCTATGACGGCCGCCGCCATCGCTGTCACAGCCGCCGCCATAACTGTCATGGCCGCTAACATCATCGCGGCCGCCGCCATCGCTGTCACAGCCGCCGCCATGGCTGTCATGGCCGCTGATATCGTCGCGGCCGCAGCCATCGCCGCCACAGCCACTGCCATAGGAACGAAAGAAGGCATAGAGGTAGAGAGATGTCGATGACGCCACTGCTGTGGGCTGAAAGGTCACTGCAGTAGAGTAGGCGGGGAGAGGACGGGCCGTCGTGCTTGGGGGGAGGTGAGTACCGTCGCAGAGGAACGTCGTGTGAACGTAGGGTGGCGAGGGATGGAAATCTAGGCAAGACGCTTTTCTAAAGAGAGTCAACGAGGCGCCATCAGGATACTAGGGGGCGCAGACTGGGCCACTGCAGGGTGGCTGTAGTGGAGCGAGCCTGTCTTCAACAAGCACAATTCAAGATGCGATAGCTATACGATTCTCAACTCGAAGGCCTTCTATCGCCGTGGCCAGCCATGACTTTCGTGCGGCAGGGTGGGTGCGAGTAGGGTGTTCGCATTTTCTACCAAGTCAGGAACGAGAGTAGATCACATCCTCGCTCACACAGCCGCCAATCAGACTAGTCCAGCATCCTCTTCAGTGCGCGGGGCTCGTCGTCGTGCACTTCGGGCGAGTCTAATTGGCTCGTCGTCACGCACTTCGGACGAGTCTGATTGGTGAACTGGTGGGCAAGGGCTTGATTGTCTCCTCTTATTTGGGTGGGAATCGAGACGCCACTCGCTACGTTGGAATCGGAAAGCAGGAAAACCGACACCCCGCATGGGAGTACTGTACACGCCACACCCAACCATCTGCGAAGAGGTAGGCGGAGATTGCGCGCGCTGGCACATGTAGGGGATGGTAGGCGTCGTTGGAGCTAATCACTATATCGAGATGCTGTAGTCACCCCCCTCACCCCCCCCCTCCCCCCCCTCTCCCCCGCACAGGTGTCACGCGCAGGTGCTCACGCAAATGGTGCATGAATGCAGCAGGCTTGAATCGAGCAGCGGCTGCAACCGCCAGTCGACTTCACGGCTGTTTGCTTGACGCGACGTACGTGGATGCATGTGCCTGCGGGTACAATGCGGGCTCTCCCGAGATCGTCGCCTGCGGCCTCCGCCGAAGTGGCCGTGGTGCGCGTCGCTCCCGCCGCCGCCATCGCACGCACCTCCACAACTTCTTCGTCGCCGACGAGGTCCACGTCGAACAGTACGTCGACAGAGGGTGGTGCGGGGGGGTCGTCGACAATGTACCCGCTGCGGAGGCGGATGCCAGTGATCATCGAGCCGTTCACCCACTTGACGACCCTGTTGAAGTTTGAGGCCGCGCCCGAGCGGCGGGTCTTCTTGATGTGACGGGCAGCGATGGGGGACATGGTGACTACAACGAGGCGTGAGGGGGTACTCAGGGGGAAGATGTGCAGGGAGAGGGCGTGTATGCGTCGTGGTGGCAGGTGGCAAGTCGAAGGAGTGGTGGCGGTGGGGGGACTGCTAGCGGATGACAGAGAAAAGAAAAAGTGGAAGGCTCCACGAGAGCTGCTTTTATACACGTGTTGGGGTGCGAAAGAACGGGGCAGACAAGCGAGCGGCCCCCTCACGGCAGGACTCCCTGCCAGGGCCGGATTCGTCGCATGAAGAAGACTGACCCAACAGCATCGACCGTCTCAGCGTCCCCTGGTCCACGAAATTCGTGACCCGCGGTGCCGGCCGCTACGTTGTCTGGAGTTAGCCAGACACCGTAAGGGAACACACCCTTTCGTCCGCGGTCATCCTGGAAGTCCTTCGCTACCTCCCGACAACGCCGTCAGCGCCACGCGCCACGGCCGGACGTGGCGCCACCGCGGAGGTAGCCCAGTGGCCGTCGGCGGCCACCTCTCGCCGCCACTCCTCTACGATGTCATCGGTGCCAACTGCCTCACGCCAAACAAGCGACAAGGAACAGCTGACCACGAAGAAAAAACGAGGCGGTGGTCGGGCTGAGCTGGTCATTTATGCTGCTAAAAGACAGGTGCCACACGCGGCGTCTCGCTACGTAGCACCGCGCACCAGCATGGCCGACAACAGAGGTCTGCGCGTCGGCCGTCGCTTCTCCTTCCACATCTGAGGTCGTCCTGGCGCACGGTGCAGTCCGTCACCCTCACCGCAAGTGCCACATACGATGGCCAAACGTGGATAGGAAGCCTGCAGGCCACAACGGGCGCGTGGCCACCGCGGGGGCAGCCCACTCGCCGTCGGCGACCATGCCCCGCCGTCACCCCTCTGCATCGTCATCGGTGCCACCTGCCTCGCCCCAAACAGGCAACAGGGAACAGCTGACCACGAAGAAAAAACGAGGCGGTGATCGGGCTGAAGTGGTCAGTTATGCTGCCAAGAGACAGGTGCCGCACAGAGCATCTCGCTACGTTGCACCTCACAACACCGTGACCGACAGCAGCAGTCTGTCTACGCACTGCCCTTTCCTCTCACCACCAGTGCCACGTAGGATGGCCGGAAGTGCACAGGCAGGCCATAACGGGCGCGTGGCAACCGCGGGGGTAGCCCACTCGCTGTCGGCGGCCACGCCCCGGCGTCACCCCTCTACACCGTCATCGGTGCCACCTGCCTCGCCCCAAGCAGGCAACAGGGAACAGCTGACCACGAAGAAAAAAACGAGGCGGTGGTCGGGCTGAAGTGTCAGTCATGCTGCCATGAAGCAAGTGCCACGCAGCTGCAGGACGGCTGGCTACATCACACTGTGGTCAGTCGCAGCCCCACACATGCCCGCGTCACCGCCTCCCCCCCCAGCACCCGCGCCATCCCGGCTGCCGCACCGCAATCGCGCACTGTCGCCTCTGACTGTGAGCGTCCCTCAAGCAGTATATAGAGCTCGGCTGTTCCACGTTCCTCCGACTCATCTCGCAGCACATCGGAGCAGCGCCCGAAATCGCCGCCCTTCTCCACATCTGCCCGCAAGTCGCCGCCCCCGGTCACAACCCACGCGCCGCCACTCGCCAGCACGTTGACGACAGCAAGACCTGCACGACAAGGCCGACACCCTCCGAGCCGGAGGCATGTTGCGCGCCTCCCGCGGACGGGCCGTTGCCGACACCAGCAACACCTCCGACGAAGGCCGGAGGTCAATTGTAGACGACAGCCGTGTCGCCGAGAACGACCGCCGTGCCGCCGCAGCCGAACGCCGTGCCGCTGAAGACGACCGTCGTGCCGCTGAAGACGACCGCCGCGCTGCCCAGCACGACCGCCGTGCTGCGACGGACGACCGCCATGCCGCTGAGGAGGACGGCCGTGCTGCCGCGAACGACCGCCTCGCCGCCGCGGACGACAGCCGTGCTGCCGCGGTCGACCGCCGTGCCGCCATAGCCGACCGTTGCGCCGCTGCAAACGACCGGCGCGCCGCCGCGGACGACCGGCTTGCGGCTGCAAAAAATCGTCAGGCAGCTGTCGACGACCGGCAGTCGGCTGAATATCAGCTGGCGTACGCTCGCCGACGTGCGACCGCTACCCTGGCGGCCGTCAGCACCGGACCTGCTTCTGGCGCTGGTGACGGCGTAGCCGGCAGGAACAGCGGCAAAGGCGCAGCCGCCGCGGTCGGCCTCTCGGATGGCGCCGACGGATCCTCCAACGAGGGTGGTGCTGTCAACGCCTTCAAATGCACTGGCGCCAGCACAGGCGTTGCCGCCGGGGACGCCGCCGTCGGCACGGTCCCTGGCGGCACCAGCGACGTCGGTGGCGCCGGCGGCGCCCTTCACGAGAGCCCGAAGACCACGCGAGGCAAGCAGGCGGCTGCTTTGCCGTCTGGCACGCCCGCAGCGCTCGTAACACGAGTGCACAAGGGGCGCAGCAAGCATGACCGTGCGAAGTCCCACCACCATCGCAAGCCTACATTCGTCCCGAAGGCTCCACGGATGACAGTAGCCCGCATGTATGCGGATCCGCCGACGCCGCCTCCGAGGTCGCGGAGCCGGCGGTCGCGCACACTGGCGGACGGAGCACCTGCGTCACCACTCCCCTGTGCGGGGGATGAAGTGCACGGCGGGTGGGTGAACGGCGCGTCGTTGGCCAACCCTGAGGCGCAGGTGGAGGCGGGGGCGGAAGCCGTCATGGCCGACAATGCTGCGGCGATGGAGGTGGTCGGGGCGGAGGCCGAGGTGGGCGACCCTGTGGCGCAGGTGAAGGTCGAGGTGGAGGCCGAGGTGGGCGACCCTGTGGCGCAGGTGAAGGTCGAAGTTGAGGCCGAGGTGGGCGACCCTGTGGCGCAGGTGAAGGTCGAGGCGGAGGCCGAGGTGGGCGGCCCTGTGGCGCAGATGAAGGTCGAGGCGGAGGCCGAGGTGGGCGACCCTGTGGTGGTCACCGTGCCGCGAGGGCCAGGGCAGAAGAAGCGCAAGGCGCCGACCGCGTCTGATGACGATGCGGGTATGGGGCAGTAGAGTGATGGAGACATTGCGAATGCTGAGGATGATTCATGTATGCATGGGAAGGAGACAGAGTGAGGCGGGAGTTCACGAGGAGTTAGTGAATGAAAGGAGATGACGTGTTCATGACAAAGCCAATCCTGCCACCTCCCTCTCCACCTCGTGAGCACCTTGAAGAAGCTGCTCTCCGCTTTCTGTCCGCACTCTTAGGCAGCCCAGGAATCTCACCCCCCCACTCAACTCGCGTGTTCCCAAACATGTGCGGCTGCAAAGACGAACTCAACTCTGGCAGTCACAATACCCCGAGGGCGGCGACGGCGCCACCGCCGCCGCCCATCCGCATCTTGCTCGAGCTGGTGCTGACGGCCTCGAGACGCTGGAAGAGAAGCCACGAGAAGCGTATCGGGTCTCGACACGACAGTGACCGGGTGCGCTACGGACGCGAGGCGATAGCAATGACGAAGCGCACTTCAAGCCGACGGTCCAGGAAAAACAACGGCACAACTAAGCCCCATGAAGCAGCGGAAGAGCGTGCCCGTTGGCAAAGCCGTTGTTAGCCGAAGGACAACGAGACGCAACCGTTGTTGACCGAAGGACAATGTGACGCAACCTGCAACGAGACGCAACCGTTGTTGACAGAAGGACAATGTGACGCAACCTTGGGTACGGGCGTCGTGTCGCCATTGACTTGGTGGCGGAGAAGACAGCTGCCGTTCGCAGGTCTGTAACGGGCGGGGCGAGTTCAGGGGACGAAACAGCTGATGTTAAGACGTCCACGTTTCGTGGCACCAAAGTTTTATGCTACAAAGCAGATTTGAACGGTAGCACCCCGCTATGCGACCTCATTTCGCAGCGTTGTTGACCACAAATCAATAAAGTCATGCAGTTTTCGGGGAAAGAGTTGGAAAGCTACCGGGGGAGTTAGGATCTTTCACATGAAGAACTACCCCAAAAATGGATTAACTAGCACGCTGCGAACGCTTGTCGATTGGGTCATGACCAGTATGTGGGCGTGGGCGATTGAAGACTGTCGACCCTCCGCGCGCCAATAGTCAGCTTCTGCACGACAACGCGGGCTCTGCGCCAGTTTGACATGACATTTTGCATGACATGTGGCGTGACCTGGTGGCGCCCGCGTGAGAGTGATGACGTGCCGTGTCTACGGCGTGCCGACAGCAGTCCACCAGCTCCCTCTCTACCCCTGCCATTCTTTCGGTGCCCGTTTCGCGGCCGGCACAGGCTGCACTCGGCGACTGTGCTTTGCGGGGAGGGCATCGACGCGAGGGGGGGTGCAGCATGCAGGGGCAGCGGAGCCGTTTTCGTGGCGTTCCGCCCGTTGTCCCCTGGCCCCGTTCTTACCCCTGCCAGTGTCGCGGCGTGCACCGGCTGCAATCCGCGACCTTCGTCATGGGAGGGCAACGACGCGATGAGGGGCGGAGTGGACTGGGGGCGGATCATGCGGGGGGAGATAGGGAGGCCGGTTGCGTGTCTTGACGCTGTGAGGGTTGGGCGACCGGCAGACTACGCGACGGGCGGCTGCGGGACGGGCGGCTACTACATGACGGACGGCTACGCGACGGGCAGCAACGAGACGGGCAGCGACGCGACGGGCAGCAACGAGACGGGCAGCGACGGGACGGGCAGCGACGGGACGGGCAGCAACGGGACGGGCAGCAACGAGACGGGCAGCAACGAGACGGGCAGCAACGAGACGGGCAGCAACGAGACGGGCAGCCACGATACGGGCAGCAACGATACGGGCAGCGACGGGACGGGCAGCAGCGGGACGGGCAGCGACGGGACGGGCACCAACGGGACGGGCAGCGACGGGACGGGCACCGACGGGACGGGCAGCGACGGGACGGGCAGCGACGGTACGTGCGGCGACGCGGCGTTCGGCGACGCGGCGCTCGGCGACGGTACGCGCGGCGACGCGGCGCTCGGCGACGGTACGCGCGGCGACGCGGCGCTCGGCGACGCGGCGCGCGGCGGCGCGGCGCGCGGTGACGCGGCGCGGGTCGTCTCGGCGCACGCGGTGACGGGGCGCGACGTGACGCGGCGCGTGGGGACGGGGCGCGCGGTGACGGGGCGCGCGTGAGCACGGTGCGCGGCGCACGGCTATGCGTTGCGCGGCGCATGGCCACGCAGCGCGCGGTGCGGCGCTACGCGACGCGACTGCCGGCGCGTCCCGGCGTTTCATCGAATGCCAGACGGTTCTGCTGGCGGCCGCGGGCCTGACACGGGTCCGCAGGTGCCGGTCGTCTCTGTCGCGGACCAGTACATCGTCAACCAACGGCACAAGCGGGAGCAGAGAGTTTGTGCACTCGTCGCCGACAAAGACAGGCGGCGGACCTGGCTGATTGTGGGGACTGTGCAGCCGATCATCTCAAAAGGTCGAGTGCGGTGCGCTGCGGACGTCGACGCCCCCGCCTTCACCTGGACGGCCAAGGCGACGTCCGCCGACCCGCAGCTGACGGGGCGTGAGGTGTTCGCTCGAGCGGCTGTCAAGCTACTGCGGTCGAAAAGGCACCACACTTTCAAGACCCTCGCCTCTATTTTTCCCTCCCTGTGCCTCCTCGCCGCTGAGCCGCGGCTGCCCGATGACACGGGCGTCCATGAACCGTCATGGCGCGGCATGCCGGTCAACCTTTCTGACCAGGACTGCCGCAGGCTGCTCCGTGCTGCCACTAGGGCCCTCGACAGGTCGGGCTCACGGATGGTGGACGGGGACGTCAACATCGCGTCGTCCAAGGAGAACGCACTGGATCACCCGTGGTTTATCTACCGTTTGCTCGTCCTCCGTGACCGGCGCACCGTCGCCCGCACCGTCGCAAACGTGCGGGGGTCTGTGGCCTTTACCACTCGCACTCTGGACGACCGAGTGGATTTCGCCGACACGGTCAACGCTGCGGACATGGGGCGTGTGCGCGACAAGACGGAGCTGATGCCGGCGCCTGTCTACAGCGAGCCCCCGGTTGATGGGGCGCGGAAGACGCGGAAGCGTCGACGGACAATGATCTACGGCGCAACCATTCCCAAGATTCTGCCTACCTCGGACCAAGTGCGCAAAATTGTGCGGGAGGCGGTCGACCTGCCTGGCCTCACGCCGCACGCCATGCTCACGCTGGACCCACACGGCGCTGCGCGGGTATGGCATTACGTCGTCGGTTCTGCTACTACCGGCACGAGGTGGTATGAGCTGGCTGATGGGACCCGCAAGCGTTTGGCGGCCCCCTACCATCGTCGACCGTGCCCCCCTGCCGAACATGGTACCACTGGCGGGGTGGCACCTTCGGCGTCGCACGACCCAAATGCCGCCGTCGACCCCGAGCTGCTGGCAACCTTCCAAATCACGAAGGCGACGTACCTGGAAGATGCGCCTGCTGAAGGCGGTACTACCGCGGCGCCGGGTGTAGCCTCCAGGGAGCGCGTGGTTGCTGTCGAGTTTGATCCCGTGGTGTCCCTTACCCGTGCGTTCCGCGCTGGATGTCAGCCGTCCTCGGAGGCGGCCATCCGCCGAGCGTCGGTGGAGGTGACGCTGGCCGGCGACGGGGGGCCGGTGAGGCGCAGCGCGATGACGGTGTTCACCCTCACGGCCTCTTCCGAGCTGTTGCGGTCGGGTCGCACCCCCCATATTCCCGTGCTCTTTCTACTTGGCGGGGAGCAGGCCATCCACACGGCCATTGGTGAGCGGCTGCGGACGCAGCTCAAGCGGGCGCTGCTTCAGACTTATGTCGTACCCGTTGACGACAGGTACACCGCCGGCACCACACCCCGGTCAACTGCTGAGCTCCACCTCCCCTTCTTCATCCACGTGTGTGGGGACTTTGCGATGATCGGACACTTGTTAACCCTCACAGGCTGCGGGGACATCAACCGCTGTCCGTACCGGTGGCCTTGCTTGCCGCCCCACTTCTTGTCTACGCTGCTGTTGGACGGCAGCCAAGGGGCGCGCGAGCGAGACGCATCCCAGATGTCGGCCCTCTAGGAGGTTGTGGTGTGGGGTTTTGCACGGTGGTCCACGCTCCGCGAGAGAAACTGGGTGGCGGCAGACGGGCACGTGCGGTGGCCTTGTGCTGGGTGCGGCCGACACCTCCTCGCTCTGTCCGATTCGCCTTCCTTTTTGGCCTGCACAGTGGCGCGCTGCTGCCGCTATGCCGAGCCGCAAGCGCCGCTGCTTCCCCGTGTTGCCTACACACCGCTCTCCGAGTTCTACCGGCTGCTGCGGCGGCGGGTGGGTGGGCCGCGCGGGTACCCTCTGTTTGGGGATATCCCCTTCCGTATTATTGCGCCCGTTCTGCACTGCACGGGCAAGATAAGCAAGGGGCTGATGTTCTTCCTCCTCGCAATCATGCCGATGACAATGAAGACGACAGCCGGCAACCAGATTTCCTTCCTCATGGGCCGTAACAACATGGGTGGCATGTACCTGCGCGAGTTCGGTCGCCTTGCCGCGATGGTCGTCGCACTGCCAGGGGTGCTGAGCGACGATGAAGTGGACGTTGAACTGGACGGTGGCGCAGTCGTAATGCTGCAGCTGAGCCAGCTGTTGACGGCGGCGTGGCGTCGGGCAGTCAGCACCAAGCCGGCCATCGAGCGGGAGAGTGCTGCTGTTGCGCTGCAGCTGACAGCCGCTTTCCTGGCACCGCTCTACTCCCAGCTCAAGCCTCTTGACCCCGTAACTAAATCGGCGGGTGTTTGCAACCTATACTTGCATACGGCGCTCGCCCACGTCCGTGACACGGTCGGCAAGGCCTTCCCAACCCTCAAGCGCGTCTGCGACGACAACATCGAGGGGCAGATTGCGGGCCTCAACCGCTACTTCAACGGGAGGACTAACAATGTCTCCCGCGGGCAGTCGTTGGTCAACAAGATGGCCAGGATGGCAATGTTGTTTACCGAGCCGAACGGGAGCGTGACGGTGGAGCTGCTCATGCTCACGAAAGAGCTCGTGCTTTGCCCCTGCGTCGTGCGCTTGGGACCGTCCGTCAGTGCCGATCTCAAGGCCGTAGTGCGGTTTGCGTGCCGGGAGCCCGAGGTGGCAGTGTCGGTGGATGCTGCGACCACTGACCAACTGGACGGGGCGGCGCTCGACTTAGTTGCCGCCGCTCGGTCGAGTTTGGCAGCCTCGGCTCAGGCGTCCTCCGTTGCCGATGTGGCAGACGAGGAAGCAAAAGCGACGGCTATGGCCGCCGCCGCCGAGACCGAGGCGGATGTGGCGTCGTCATTCGAGTTGGAGCAGCAGGTGGCAGCGGCCAAGGCGGCGGCGGCGGCGGAGTTGGCGACTTCTGCAGCCTCCATCGCGTTGGAGCGGCTCGTCGGGTCCGCACCCATCCTGTTCACCCTACGCGCCGAGCCCGACAAGATCCGTGCCAAATGCCAGCCCGAGCTCGAGGACAGCATCGAGCTCAAGCTGCAGCGGCGCCTGCAGGCGGTGCAGGAGCGAATCGCCGTCTGCATGTGCGGCAAGCTGTCGGGTAGGAAGACAAGCGATGTAGCGGACAAGGCGGAGAAGGCCGCCGCTGTGGCAGCCGCTCTGGCGGCGGCAATTGAGGAGGAAGCGACAGTCGCGACGGCGAACGACGTGGACTTCGAGTTGAATGACTCGGAGAGTGAAGCCAGCGAAAAGCATTCAAAGAGCGAGTTGGTTGGTCAGGGCGGAGTGGGCCCGGGTTATGTTGGCGAGGATGGGCTGGGCTCTGGCGCAGACGAGGCCGACGGCGGCGTCAGAGATGGCTGTACCGGGCACGTAGAGGTGGGCGCTGATGGCGCCGACGTCTTGGCGGCTGACGGCTTGGGAGCCGATGACGACGTCCACGACGCCGATGGCGTGGGTTCTGATGGCTGTACCGGGCGTGGAGGCGAGGGCGCTGATGGAGCCGACGTTGTGGCGGCTGACGGCTTAGGAGCCGACAAAGACGTCAACGCGCGTGGAGGTTGGTTCCGACACCGGGGCGAGTACGTGGAGGACGTGGCAGTCAATAGCGGCACCTCCGGTGTGGGAGACGACGTGCCGCTGGACTGTCATCGGCTCTACGGGATTGCGGACGCGGACTTAGTCGCGCCGGACAGCGAGGACGAGGCGGGCGCTGGAGGGGACAGTACTGATGGGGCTGCGTGCTGTCACCCCATTAAGGATCCGCCCTCGCGCCGTCGCCTTGGAGGTCTCGGGGAGTTTTTGGTTCAGGCGGCGGTCAATGACGACGCCATCGTGACAATGCTGCCGTCATCCGAGCTGATTGACGTTGTGCTCGGCACCGTCGAGCACGCTCCCAAGTCGCCCGCAGCAGCAGTACTGCGGGACAAGATCAACGAGGACATCATCTTGCTTCAGTTGTTCATGTTACGGATGCGCACCCCGGCATTTCTTTCATGGGCCGGTCGTGACGGTGTTCTGCTACGCGACGTCGCTCAAGCGGCCGACCGCCTGCTCCACTGTCTGACCTGCGCTTTGCGAAAGCTGTCTAGGGCTGAGGGAACGCGCATCTGATTGCTTGGTTGTTATTATGGGGTCCGGGGCGTGGCTGATCGTAGCATGGCGATTCGGGAAGGGGGGGGGCATGGCGGACGCAGTGGGGCGCGGGAGAGTGGAGTGGCTTGGTGGCTCTAGTAGCACAGTAGCTCAGTGACCATTTTTCGGTATGCGGTTCTGCATGGAATGCGGGGGCATGGATGTCGGGGCGAGGCAGAGTGGGGGATGGCTGTGTTGCAGAAAAGCAGCTAAGGTTCTGGTCCTGTGGTCCTGGATGTGGCGTTGCGGGATGGAGCGACGTAGCGCACCAGGGAATGGACGGGCACGGCGAGGCGTTGTGGGCAGTGTGTGAGCATCTTGTGTCTTCTCGGAGTCAAAGGTCACCGCCATATTCTTGTCGGCTTACTGTGAGGACACTAGGGGAGATTGCCCCACCCAGCGCGCTTGCACGGCCCCCGGCGATCAACTGTGGACAGTTGCCGCATATCTCTGCGCTGGCAGGCGCTACAGGCTGTTGCGCTTGCCTTGTGAAGCGCACAGCGGAGTGATTCCACGCCCGCCATGTCCGGGGCTAAACGCGTCGCATTCAGACGCTTGGGGAGGTGTAAGGACAGTTCTGACGGGTTCCCGGAAATATATAACGCAGCCATTTGAGGTGAAATAGGTCGAAAACCGTCGAGTATGGTGTCGTGCTGGGGGGGGGCTGTTCCGCAACATCTTGCGGTCAAAAATCGACGATTCCGCCGGTTGCGTGAGACCCCCCTTTAAGCACCACAGCGCAGGCGTCCCTCGTTGCATGGGCGGCTGCACCCCGGCACCCCGTACCGCACGACTGCCCCGCAGCACCCGCCACTCGCCGCACACACCGCGCGCCTCCACATGCAACCGACCTGTACCTGACACTCGCGGGCGGCCCGGTTGCATGTCCCACACTGCGGGCGTCGCCATGCGGGAGTGCAAACGTTCCGGCATGACGTCCTCCTCGCACTCCCCGCGGGTCTGAAGGTTTTCGCGTCCCGGTGCCGTGTCAGGACGGTCCGTCGATACTGCATCCGTCACCCCCGGGGCGGATATCATAATCTGCCCCCCCCCCACAGGGGTGCTCCGCTCCAACAGGGATCCCACGTCAGTGGGGTGTGGCAAGCGGCCGCCATTGGCCTCCGTCGGATGGAGGCGGAGCCCCCATTGGACGAGGGGCAGTTTGCAGCCCGCGCGTCAAAGCGGTGGGGGGGCAACGGTGGTGGCGAGGCATGCGCACCTACCGTACTGTGTTCATGTCTTTCCGCCACGTAGTTTTGTCTGACCGGTTGGGGGCGATGTGCGGGAGCCACGCACAGCTTTGGGGGCGACACGCGGAGCACTCCACCATAATCCCATGGTTTCTCCCTGCTACGGGTGTGCGCCGCTGGTGCCCCTCCTCTGTCATCTGTGTCGCCCGTTCCCCCCCCCCCCCCCCCCCCCCCCCCCCCCCCCCCCCCCCCCCCCCCCCCCCCCCCCCCCCCCCCCCCCCCCCCCCCCCCCCCCCCCCCCCCCCCCCCCCCCCCGCC
>Ga0114953_1001472_pt1 | contig 16729 bp, 13 predicted proteins | sample SidtaG_FD_87298 | JGI IMG/M metagenome (GOLD analysis project Ga0114953, IMG submission 87298) | Marine algal microbial communities from Sidmouth, United Kingdom - Sidmouth_Male2 metaG | ecosystem: Host-associated > Algae > Red algae > Unclassified | place: Sidmouth, United Kingdom | collected...
GGGACGCCGCCAGTGGCCCGGGGGCCGCCGCCGGTGCCGCCGGGGCCGTGCGTGGCCCGCTCGCGGCCCCCCCCCCCGCCCTCAAGCGGGCCCCCACGGGGGCCCCCCCCCCCCCGCCCGGCGCCGCGCCGCCCCTGCCGCCGTCCCTCTGCGGGCTCCCCGTGCACGCAGACTCGTGGCGGCAGGGCTCGGGCGGGCCCGCCGCCGCCCCCCCGTGGACGGCCATCCCCCCGGAACCGGAAGTGGAGGAGATGGCCTTGCCGGCGTCGTGGGTGGAGCTCTACGCGGGGAACGCGCGAAAGCGGAGCTTGCGCGCGTCGGGTGCACACTTGGGGGCTGGGGGAGCAGGAGGAGGGGACTAGGCGGGGTGGAGGTTTGGTTGGGGGGCGGCACAGGGAGATGAGTGTGGGTGAGGTGGCCGAGCGGCGGCGCTGCTGCAAAGGTTGTGCGGCGGCGGCAGCAGAGATGAAAAGCGGTCGGCGAGTTGTTCTGGTCGGCTACTCAACTGATGGACCACGGGAGCTGCTGCCTCCTGTGCCGGCGGGGCTGGTCAACGCGTCGGCCAGGGCTCGTTCCGACCAGTCTGGTCGGGCCAGGATGTGTGCGGGACCAGAGCAGAGCTTGTATGGGTCGGACAAAGGCGAGCGTGGCAGGGCCATGCCGGGTGCATTGCTCGTACCCGCCTGCGTAGTTCGCGGCCGGCGCGACGATCTGCAAAGTAGTGCCGCGCGTCTTTCCCCTGCAAAGCATGCTGCAGAGTCTCCTGGGTCAGGGGGAAACGAGACCCGGCGCCTTCCATATCCCTGCTGTCTGCGCATTGTTGCAAACTGCCACCGGTCCCCGTCAGGTGGCGGAGCTCGCCAGGCAGTACGTCGATTCCGCTGCAGGATCGAGTGCCTGGTGCTCGCACAAGACAGAGCCCAAGGGGTCGTCCGATGCACTATGCGATACTGTACACTTTTGTCGTCAGTCAGAGCAGAAGCCCGCCTCACCATCATCGCACATGCTGTGCGCTGCCGCTGTGGCAAGGGGACAGCAAAAGGGCTCATAGGGCCTCTCTGTGATGAAAAATGGCCCACTCATCCTCAGGACATCAGCTTGACTGCCGCCCCGCTGTGGGGGTACGTTTATGGGCACTCCTGTTCAACACAGGTGGCCATCTTCAGCTTGGGTAAGCCCCCGGGCGTCAATCATCGGAGTGTCCCCCACCTATCGCGGAAAGCGACGCAGCAACGCTCTCAACCTCCGCGACAATGGTCAACGTGTACGCGCCGAGCGGACTGGTCAACGCCGCTGCCGAAGTTGTCATCGCGGCCGTGTCCGCGCTAGCCATTGAGGCGGTAGCCGCTGCCACGCGCGCTGCCAACCAAGGCCGTTTGTATCGTACTGGACGCCTGCCGCTGGGTCTGGCGGTCAGAGACGTCGGCCTTCGGTCCGCGACAGCGACGCTTGTCCGTGTTGTTATGACCCGCACCGACGATGCTGTTGCCGGGAGTTCCTTTCGATCGCGCTTGTGGCGGGCGGCGGTGGTACTTGCAGTGTTGGCAGCTGCTATGACCGCCCCACCGATAGCGTTGACTACCTTGACAAGCGGCGATGCCATTCAGGCCACCGCCACGACGACTGTGACCACGGATGCGGCGGCATTTTTGAGCGGTACTGTCGTGTCGCAACCTGTGAGCTTTGTGGCGACAGCTGTCGATGAGGTACTGGCTGGCGCCGCCCTGGGTGCCACGTACGGTGACGTCTGCCTGGTTGCGGCCGTGGGTGTGCGTCAGAGCCATGACGCATGCGCGGCGGGCGTCCCCAGGGTCATCCTCCGGTCGGCATTGTGTACTGCAACCGCCCCCACGCGAGTGCGCATTGACGAGGTCCCATCAGGTGACGTCTTTGCGGAGCTGGTTCTCCCACCCTTTGATGCTAAGGGTGGGGAAGACTTCGTCAATGGCTCGGGCAGCAGTGGTTGGGGAACAGTACCGCGCTCCGATGGGGTTGCCGCCCTCCGCGGCGATGGGGCTGTCGGTTGGCTGCATCGCAACAAATCCCTAATCATTTTGACCATGGTGCGGCTGACGGCGCCGCACGTGCGACCCAGCCGCGGGATCTCGCGGACCATCTTCCTACCCGCCGAGGAGTCGACGTGCGTCTACCACTTTGACCGTCCTAAGGAGCTACCGGTCCCGCTGGTAGTGGCGCGCGCCTGCCTCACCTACCGCGCTCCCGAGGTGTGGGAGCTGGACTCTGGTGCGCGGTTTTCCTTGCCGGTGCTGGCGATGGCGCTCGCCTACACACGATTGCCGGCAGTGATCACGGTGTATAGGTCCCCAGTGGTCGTGCCGCTATGGGTGATCGCCACGACTGGGTGCACTGCGGCCGCCGCTGTTTTTGTTCTCTCTGCCGTCGCAGCGCATGGGAGGTGGGTTGACGCGGGGCCCGACCCAGACCTGTCCCCACCCGGGCTGGTACGCCTGCTCGGCCATGTGGTCGAACGCCATCTCCAAGTCCTGGATGTGGGCGGTGGCGGCTACGCCACTACGTCTGCCCCTCACTTGGTTGTGGTTGTGGGGGGTGCTCCATGGGAGGGTTTGGATCTGACAGTCGATACCGCCTGGCACCGCGCGGAAGCCGTTGCGCAAGCAGTCAAGGCATCTGTGGCTCCCATGCAACCTTGAGAATTCTGCTTGAGCTGGCAAATGCTGTTGGCCCAACAGCGTTGGGAGCACGCGTCACGAGTGAGACAAGTGAAGATGTGGCTCAACTTGTGTGGAGTGAACGAATGCCTTCTAACAATTCAGTTATCGGGAAGTGGGACACTCTATCGTGCACACTGTATTATAAAAAGTAGTACAGCTGCTACTCGACAGGCCACGGTCTGATTGGTCGAGGGAAGGATACAGCCAGGAAATAAAACTCAGCTTCCAATAAACAAATAAACACGTTCGTGGAACTGATCTGTCTGACGTGTACGAAACACACGCCTTGTTCTCTCCTCTGCGATGCTGCTTTTTCTTGTACCCTCATCTCTTTCTTACCACCGTCCTGGGCGGTTACTGTCGCTCTCGAGAGCATTGCTCGGTCAACAAAAAGGTTGTTGACAGCGAGGGCGACGGCGACTCCCACGTCCCACCCACCCCCCTCACAGCCAGTCGACCAATCCGCGTCGCTCGCACCGCCCACGGACGCCGCAGTGCTGTGGCCCGGCTCGCAGGACGTTTTGTGTGCGTCCGCTGGCAGGGGGTGTGCGCGGCTGTCGGGCCAGCAGGCAGCGCTCTGCAGCCGCCGCCGCCGTCGCTGGCGCGCCCGCGCCAAGCCCCTGCCGTACTGCGCTGGAGGCTGCCTCGTGGCCGGCGTCCAGCCGCTCCGGCGCTCGGCCCCGCGCGTGTTGCCGGCCGCGTCGGGGGCTCTGACGTGTCGGTTAGCCGCGCTTGTCGGCTGCTCTGCCTGCAACCAGGCGTGTACATCTAGTGCTTGTGTCAACGGGTTACTGCGGTCTGGTGGACGCTAGCGTCTATTCCTACCCCCGCTCTCCGGTTGCTGTTCTTCTGCTCTTTTTCGACACTCGTGCCCCTCGTCCTCCCTCCCCTCCTTTCTCAAATCTCCTGTCCGATATTGCTACCGCCACCATGTCGTCCCGCTTGAACAAGCAGGAGGCGCGGCGCGCCGGCTTCAAGAAGGCCATTGACGGTGATGAGGCGCGGCGGAAACGGGAGGACCACCAGGTGGAGATCCGCAAGGCCAAGCGCGAAGAGAATCTGCTGAAGAAGCGGCGGGAGACGACGGGGTCATCGTCGGCCGCACCGGGAGTGGGCGGGGATGTCGCGGCAGTCGACTCGCTCATTGACTCGAACGTGCGGGGCACAGATGCGGCGGTATTGGAGCGCCTGCCGCAGATGGTGCGGGGGGTGATGAGCGCCAATGGTGCGGAGCAGATGCAGTATACGCTTGAGTTCCGCAAGCTGCTGTCTATTGGTACGTATCGGAGGAGTCGTGTGCGTGCGGGTCGGAGTCTGTTTCCGTGGTGTCTGTCTTTCTTTTTTCTGTCGGGCTGTCGTACGTGGGTGTACGGGGATTGTGGAAGGTTGAAGGCTGCTCGCTCAGTAGAGCATGCGTGTGACTGGCGTGGTGGTTGGTAGGCTGTCCGATCTGTTGTCCTGCGCTCTGCGACGCCCTGGAGCAGTCGTGAGGGTGTGCCCGCTCTTTCTAGTACGGTTGCCTTGTAGTGGGGTCTTTGTGTGGGACTTCTGTGCTGTTACTGACCGTCCTATATCTTTTTGTCCCCTTGCTTGTCCATCTTGCTGGACGTCGCTGTTGATGTGACGACTCCGCCGTACACCCACCTCCTCCCTTCCACAGAGCGCAATCCGCCTATCGATCAGGTCATCCAGCAGGGAGTGGTGCCCCGCTTTGTTGAGTTTTTGCAATGCGAGGCGCTGCCGCAGTTGCAGTTCGAGGCGGCGTGGGCCCTGACCAACATCGCGTCCGGCACTTCGGTCCACACGGCGGTTGTGATGGATGCCGGCGCCGTGCCCATCTTTGTGCGACTGTTGTCGTCGCCCAACGACGATGTGCGAGAGCAGGCGGTGTGGGCGCTTGGCAACATGGCCGGCGACTCGCCGCGCTGCCGTGATGCGGTGCTGGCGGCGGCCGCACTGCCGCCGCTCCTTGCGCAGCTGACGGGCAACAGCAAGATTACCATGCTCCGCAACGCTACTTGGACGCTTTCCAACCTTTGCCGTGGCAAGCCGCAACCGGACTTTGACGCGGTCCGACCGGCGCTCGCGACGCTCGCCCACCTGGTCTACTTTGAGGACGATGAGGTGTTGACGGACGCTGCTTGGGCGCTGAGCTACCTCTCCGATGGGAACGACGTCAAGATCCGCGCGGTGGTCGAGTCTGGTGTCGTCAAGCGTCTCGTGGAGCTCCTCCTCCACCCGTCGGTGGCGGTGCAGACGCCGGCCCTGCGGACTGTCGGCAACGTTGTCACGGGCGACGACGTGCAGACGCAGGTGGTCATCAACTCGTCGGCGTTGCCGTCGCTGCTGGCGCTGCTCAACTCGCCTAAGAAGAGCATCCGCAAGGAGGCGTGCTGGACCGTATCCAACATCACGGCTGGTAACACGGAACAGATTGGGGCCGTGATTGATTCTGGTCTTCTGCCGCCTCTGGTAGAACTGCTGTTGACCGCTGAGTTTGACATCAAGAAGGAGGCGGCGTGGGCAATTAGCAACGCCACCTCGGGTGGCAGCCCCGAACAGATTGCGGCGCTGGTCGGGGCGGGCGCCATTGAACCGTTGTGCAACCTGCTTGACGCGCAGGACGCACGGATCATCTCGGTGGCCCTGGAGGGCCTCGACAACATCCTTAAGGTCGGCGAGCGGCTGCGGGTGTCAACCGACGACAGCAGTGTCAACGAGTATGCCGAGGCCGTCGAAGCGGCCGGCGGCCTGGACAAGATTGAGGCGCTGCAGCAGCATGCCAACGCTGATGTGTACGAGAAGTCCGTGCGGCTGCTGGAGGCGTACTTTGCCGCCGACGAGGAGACGGAGGTGGCGGGGCTCCAGCCGGCGACCACCCAAAACGGGCAGTTTGCTTTTGGGGTGCCAGGGGGGGACGCTACCGCTGCCCCACCGGCCGGGGGGTTCAACTTTGGGGGTGCTCCTGCCTCTGCGTCATTTGGAGGAACCGGCGGCGCCCCTGCTGGCGGGGCACCGTTCAACTTTGGGGGTCCCGCCTCCGGCGGGGGGAGCATGCAGCAGTAAGCAGCGTTTTCAGTTTGGTGCCTTGTGAGCGGGGAGAGTGAGGGAGTCAGCCGGTTCTTTTTTCCTTTTGGTGTGGAGAGTTGTCATTGCTCATGTGTGACCGCATCGCGACTGGGATAGCACTATTGAGTTGCTTGTCAGTGCGCGAACAAGTCTGCTCGTCAGTTCAATCGTTGTACTCAGTGGTCTCGCTGCATTGTCATGCGAGCAACCTACGAGGCGGGACTAAGTTCTTGGGACACGTCAAGGCCTCGAAGGACCGAAGACGCGTGTCTGAGTGCTTCCTTGACCGAGACTTATCGAGCCACAGTGATGGTGCCCTGCCTCTGGTTAGATGTGCGCATGAAGATTCGTCCCATGAGCTGGTTTACCGCCACGACTGGTCTCCAAGACAAATACGGACGTCGTCTAGAACAGGTAAAGACCACGAGGTTGACAGTGAGTCTACCCCCAGACCCCCCATATGCCACCACCATCCCCTAGCGCGACGACTGGTCATTCACACGCCAGATGGTCTCCCCAATGACCGGCGCCACCGACAGGATCCGGAGCTGCTCAAAGCGCTTCTCCGGAGGCAAGTGGATTGAGTCGGTAACGATGACCTCCTGAAAGGCACCGCTCGACAGCCGCTCCACTGCCGGCCCTGAGAAGATGGCGTGCGTGCAGACAGCGAACACTTGGCGCGCGCCCTTTTGGGCAAGCATCTTGGCACCCTCGTGGATGGTCCCCCCCGTATCGATCATGTCGTCGACAATCACAGCCGTCTTGCCCTTCACGTCGCCGACCAAGTTCAAGACCTTGGACACGTTGTGCGCCTCCCGACGCTTGTCAATAATTGCCAGCGGCGCGTCGTCTAGCTCTTTGGCAAAGGCGCGCGCGCGAGCGACGCCACCCACGTCCGGAGCGACGACAACCAAGTCATCGAGCTTCTTGTCGCGCAGGTAGTCGACGAGCACGGCGGAGCCGTAAATGTGGTCGACGGGAATGTCAAAGAAGCCACAGGACTGGGGCGAGTGGATGTCCAGGAGAATGATGCGGTCCGCGCCAGCGGCGGTCAGCATGTTCGACACGAGCTTGGAGGTCAGCGCCTCTCGGCGGCGCTTGTCAGGGTCGATGAGGCGGTCGGCGCGGCTGTAGCCGTAGTAGGGCAACACGCAGGTGACTTGAGCGGCGTGCGCGCGGCGGCACGCGTCAATCATAAGCAGAAGCTCGAAGTAGTGGTCTGCATTCAACGGAGCGGAGGAAAGGAGCGACGACAAGACCAAGCATGGAGAGCAAAAGCGAAACAATGGTAGTCTTAGCAACCGGCATCAACGGAGAAGGTGCTCCCGCAGTGCACTGCAGGCGCGGCTGGCTCCGAGCGTGTACCCGCCCGAGACACACACACGCGCACAGAAGTGTGGAAAGCGCACAATCACCCTGCAAGCTACGTACCGTTGGCAGGATTGGAGGTGGACTGGATGAGGAAGACGTTGCTCCCACGCACCGACTCCTCGATGCGCACGTACGTCTCGCCGTCAGCGAATTTCTTGTGCAAGATAGGATTGACGGACGGTTTCCCTAGGTAGCGGGCAACCGCATTGGCCAACTCGGGGTTGCTCGTTCCCGAGAAGACCCGCATGCGATGGCTGCCAAACGCGAGGCTCGCGCCCAAAGCCTCATCGGCCAGCCCCGGGAACTTCGGGGGGACACTCGCGTCGCGACTGAGCGCCAGCGATGCGAGGCCGCTATCAGCGGCGGGCGAAACAACATTGCCATGGCCGCCGCCGTCGGCGCCGACACCGCCAGGGGCTGACCTCCTGACTGCGTCGGAGCCCGCCGACGCGGTGGAGTCAGAGCCGCTAGGCGGCCGCTGGGAGGCGACGGCGGTCCACCGAGGCGGCCGCGCCGGCCGAGGGGACGGGACGCCCCGCGGCGGCGCGGACCCAGACGTCCAGGCCGACCGGAGGGCGTTGAGGGTGGTGCCAAGCGGCAGGCTGGCCGCGAACGCCATGGCGTCACAGCCGCTCCCTGAGCGGGCGGGCCGGGAGAGAGGCGGGGCCGCCATCAAGAAACCCCGGAGGTCAGCGCAGCGTGCGAGCGAGACGACACGCGCAAACGACGACAAATATCCAATATACAGCAGAGTGCAGCGACTAACCGCAGCGGGAGGTCTGTGACAGGTTGAAGAGACAGCGGGCAGCGCGCACAAGGGGAGACAGCGGGCAGCGCACACACGGGGAGACAGCGGGCAGCGCGCACAACAGGGGAGACAGGCGGGGTTGTCAGGCCGGCACAGGGCACGCCGCGTATTCAACACGGACGCCGAGCTCGCAGTTGTGGAAGAAGACCGTCGCGCTGCCTCGTTGGCCCCAATTTCCGAGTCGACGGCGGCCTGAATGAGAAGGGATAAGAAGTGGCCTGCGCTTCTGCACACGCATGTTGTTGAGTCAGCCAATGAGGTTCACTCACATGCATGATACAGTGGGGAGCCAACGAGTTTCTCGCAGTATCGCATTTCCAAGAGTTAAGAATTGTGACGCCATGGGCACCTTGGTTGACAGGGTTTCTGATGCGGCCTTTCATCAATCTACTGTGAAGTATCAAGTACTGTTTTCGATTTTATTTCATTGACAAACAGTCCAACCGAGGAGCTTTACAGTGCTGGTTCCGATGGTCAAGACGAGAGTGTACAGTATGAAACGATTTAAGGATGCCTCGAGGCCTTCAATGTGAATCATGACAGGGATCTGCTTATCAAACCGCTATGGTCGTTCCGCCAAAAACCAGATAGTCCGGCTTTTGATGCAGAGAGGCCGAATCGCGATCTGAGCCCATCAAACGCAGAGAGCGCCTCTCGGCCTGACCTTGACCTGTCCAGCTTTCGGTGGAACGACAATAAGCGTCGCTCTTGGTCGCGCTTATGTACGTCCAGGGGTGGTGACCCGTGTGACATCGGGGTGACGGTCGAGAGTAGCGTGCGCGTACAGTGTTCTTCAGGCTGGGAGTCCGTGCCCTCCCAAAGTGGTATGAAAAGATGACGGTCGCGAAGGGAAAGAAAAGCAAGGCAATGTCCTGGCAATCGCACCTTGTGCAAATGGATTTCGCTCTGCTTTCTTCGTTGTGGCAGGGTTTCCTGGGCGACGTTGGCTCTTTACGCTGTTGACGCTGTGCGCTCAAGCTCGAGGCATTGGTCAAAGAGGTGCTCACTGTCACTTGGACAGCCACCATCACCCCTCCTCAGAGTTGTCCGCCGGTGGGCGCAGCCACCGCGGACGTGCACGTGCTGTGAAACGAAGAGTGCCACCTGGGGCTCCTGAATTGCTCTGTGGAAACAAGAGCAACAGCTTTAGTTTCAAAACCTCTACCGTGAGCTGCTCTGAACTGCTGTGACTTGCCGTGGGCTTTTCTCAGACTGATTTCTAGGTCTGTATCAGCCAACCAATTATAGGAAAAATGTTTCACTCGGAGCCATCCACAGCTGTCTCATGTAACAAGTCTATTGTAATTATCCAAATTGACAGTACGATCGATCGGATTCAGTCGGTCTAAAACTTGTCCGTCGAACCCCGGTCGTCATCATCGTGCGAACGTCCTCGTCGAGACAGACTGCGGCCGGTGATGCGATAGTAGGCCCTGCTGCCCCAAGCGCACACCCTACGTCTGGATCCCGTCGCCCTCCTCTCCATTTCTACACAATCGTACGTTCCCTGCTGCCGGTTGCTCCGTGCCATTGGTTGCTGGATTCCACCTCTTCGGCTGCTTGTGGGTCGTCGTTCTCGTGCGGTGGTCAGCCGAGGGGTCTCTTCCCAGCGCACTGCTAGTGGACGTGTGGTTTTGGGGCGGCTGGTCTGCACTCGGTGTCAGTGCTGCATCTCTTTGTGCGGCCATGAGGCGTAGTTGCGTTTTGGTTCATTCGGTTGGAAGCGACCCTTTCGTGAACTCTCGTCTCTTGGTTGTTGCGTCGCGCTCAACTGCTGACATTTTGTTTTCTGTGTGTGTACACCTTGGGACATCCTTCTTGATCTGCTTGATCTGTCTGCTGGCCTATTCCTTATTGCCTTGCTGACCTCGTCCTCTTGTCCGCCTTCGGCAGTGCGAGTGGAGACTTGCTCCATCTGGGTCTGTCACGATGGCCAAGAGCAAGAACCACACGGCCCACAACCAGAGCTACAAGGCTCACCGCAACGGCATCAAGCGGCCTACTCGCAATTTCCACCCATCTCGCAAGGGAGTACGTTACATGTGGCTCTTGTGCGTGTATGCCCGTTGTCCAGTTATTCTTTCGTGTCGGGCCGTCTTTTTGGGGTTTCCTGAGGTCGTGATCCACTGCTTGCGTGTTCGTGCTTGTCGTTTTGTGCTGGTTGTCCTTGCTTCTTTGGGGTTGGCTGCTAACCGTCGCTCTCCTCGTCCGAATGCTCATCTCGTGCGCTCGCAACTGTCATGTACACACTTGTGCAGATGGATGTGAAGTTCCTCAAGAACCAGAAGTATGCTCTGAAGGGCAACAAGAAGCAGACTGCCAAGGCATGATCATGCCTCCTGCGTGCTGTGATTTTTTTTTTTTCCGCCTGCGGTAGATTGTTTGCGATGGCGCCAGGATTCATTGCGGGAGCAAAGAAGCTGCCAGTTTCCTGTTCCTATCCCTTGATTCTGCCTCTGTGGCGTTGTACACGCTTTCTTTTCATTCGCACTCATTGCGTTGGCCTGTACTCGGGCTTGGGCTGCTCGTAGATGACATGAGCGGCCGGGACAGTGGCATTCCCCGGTTTTGCCGGTTGAGTCTTGCGTGAATGCGTTGCTCGCATTTTGGGGATGCATTTTCGCACACAGAGACTCGTACCGGCAGCGTGCCGTGGTAGATACCCAGAGTTGTTGACTGTGGGACCTCGTTACGCAGTTCTGTCGGCTGCGATCGCAGCTTCTCTATAGTGCTTCTCACAAGAACTGGATCCACTTCATGCGCTTCATCGGCGTAGACCGGCTCCTGAGCCAATCAAACCGCGATTATCCGTCGAATGCTGATGCATCGAGGTCCAGTTTTTGTGAGAAGCACGGTAACTGAAGACCCACTCCATACCACAATTGATGTGGTCTTTCTGTGCGCGCACAGGCAGGCGGCCATGGTTCTCTGTCAGACCAGCTGCACACCTCCTGACTACTCAGACAGCTTGTCTGCAGTGACACGCGGTGCACTTGGCATGCAGCAGACAGGGCTGCAAACAAGTGACAGACCAGCGAACTCGCAGCGACAAGATATGCCATGAATACACACATCCCTATGATTGACATGAATGGTTGGGTCCAATGGGAAGAGCTCGACTCTGCCAGCCGTGGCCACAAAACCAACACGCAACCGCAATGCGTGCTGAACAAAAAAAGAGACATGACAAAAAGTGTTCCTCTAAGAGGCAGCTCTTCACCGCCGGGCACCACGCTTCGCCTGGATGATCTTGTGCATCCGCACGCTGAGTGGGGTAACTTCCACAATCTCATCCTGGCCGAGGTACTCAATCGAATCGTCCAGGGAGAAGTCAAGGACACCGTTGATGCCCTTGTCAATGCCCTTGTTGGCGCTCCGATGGTTGGTAAGCTGCTTCAACTTGACGACGTTGATGGAGAGGTCGCCCGCGCGCTGGTGGATGCCGACAATCTGGTTCTTGGCCACCTCCTGGCCGGGGTTCACCAACAGCCGTCCGCGGTCCTGGGCGCCCTCCATGCCGTACGCCGTGACTTTGCCGCTCTCGAAGGCGAGCAGGGAGCCATTCTCCTTGGCCTCGAGCTCCCCAGCAAACGGCCGATAGCCGGCAAAGAGGGCGTTCATCACCATCGTACCGCGCGTCGCCGTCAGCAGCGCGTTCTTGACGCCAAGCAGGCCGCGCGTCGGTACGTTGTAGCTGACCTTGGAGAGGCCCTGTGAGTTGGCAGCGGCCATGTCGACCATCTCGCCCTTACGGCGGGCAAGCATGTCGATGACTGAGCCCATGTACTCCTCCGGAACCTCAATCTCCACGAACTCAAACGGCTCCTCCTTGCCGCCGTCGGCCCCCTCCTTGAAGATGACAGTTGGGGGACCGACCATGAACTCGTAGCCCTCCCGACGCATAGTCTCAATGAGAATGGTCAGGTGCAGCGCGCCGCGGCCGCACACAGTGAACGAGTCTGGGGTCTCCACCTGGTCCTCGACACGCAGCGCGACGTTGCGCTCCAGCTCCTTCTGCAGCCGGTCGCGGATATTCCTCGACGTCACAAACTTGCCCTCCTGGCCAGCAAACTGCGTCGTGTTCACGGAGAAAGTCATCCGCACGGTCGGCTCCTCCACCGCGATGGGCGGCAGCGGCAGGGGCGCGTCGGGGGAGCACAAGGTATCGCCAATGTCGAACGCGTCGATGCCCGAGAACATGACAATGTCGCCGGCGGTGGCGCTCTCGACAGAGGCACGACCGAGGTTGTCGAAGCGAAAGAGCTCATTGATTCTGGCGCGGCGTGGCTCCTTACCCGGACGGGTGACAACGACACCTTCGGCCTTGGAGAGAGTGCCCGACGTGATGCGGCCAAGTCCGAGGCGGCCCTTGAAGTCGTCATAGTCGACGTTACTAATCATCAGCTGCAACGGGCCTGATGGCCGCACCTTGGGCCGCGGGAGACCGAGGAGGACGTCAAAGACGGCCTCCAGTCCCGGGCTAAGGTCATCAGCTTGGTGGCCCGAGATGCGCTTGAGTGCCGACGCGTAGACAATCTCGAAGTCGGCCTGCTCATCGGAAGCGCCGAGCTCCACAAACAGGTCAAAGGTGGAGTCGACAACGAACTCGGGGCGGCTCATAGGACGGTCAATCTTGTTGACAACTACCGCCACACGCAGGCCCATCTCAATCGCCTTCTTCAGGACGAAGCGAGTCTGCGGCTTGGGGCCCTCAACGGCGTCGACGACCAGCAGCACGCCATCGACCATGTTCAGGACGCGCTCGACCTCAGCGGAGAAGTCACCGTGACCGGGAGTATCCACCAGCTGCACGTTCGTCCCTTTGTAGTTGACGGCCAGATTTTTGGCAAGGATGGTGATACCACGCTCGCGCTCCAGGTCGTTCGAATCCATCACCCGCTCCTGCACCGTCTCGTTGGCGCGGAAGACGTTGGCTTCGCCAAGCATGGCGTCTACCAGCGTCGTCTTGCCGTGATCGACGTGAGCAACAATGGCGACCGCAATGCAGTCTTGGCGCGTCTCAAGCGTGCCCCGGTCAATCTCATCCGCGCCATCAGCTGCAGCGTCAACCGGGATGTCCACTCCCGCAACAACCGCCTTGACAGTGTCCACGGGTACGGTCGCGGGCAGTTGGGCCGGTCGTACCGGCGCCGCGCGCGCCACCCGGCCGCCAGCAAAGGCAGAGATGATGGAGCCGGTGCGCAGCGCGGAACGACCCTGCACGGGCGCGGCTGCTACCCCGGCGACAAAACCAAGAGCGTCCATAGCGGAGAGTGGTGGGGGAGGGGGAGGGGGTGTGGGATGGAGACGACAACACCCGACTGCGCTATTTGCAGACGCGGGCGGCCGAGCGGGGGGACGGGAGCGACAACGGCCACGGGGAAAAAACAAGACGATGCGGGACTCAGCTAGCTGCTACTGGGCCCAGGCGGCTCAATGCCGTCTGACAACGGCGGCGGCAGCTGATAACGGCGGTGTCCGGGGGAGAGTGCGGCCAAAGGCCACGGAGAGGGACCGAACCGGCGGCCCCGCTGAGCTCCGTCGAACCAGCAGGGCGCTCAGCCCTCGTCTGGGACCGCGTCGACGGGCAGACCCGGCCTGGGCACCCAAATGGAGGCTTTTCGGGGCGGCGGCTCACGACGGCCACCGGCGGCGGCGGAGATAGCGCGGAAACAAGGTCAGGAGCCAATGGGAGTTCAGTACAGATACAGAGAGCGCACGTTGTCCCCACGCTGCACTTGCCGTTAAAAAACAGAAGGCGTGGGCGGCTGTGTCGCCGAACCGGCGCGAAGCGTGTGGCTGCAGGGCGTCGCGACCTCCACGTGTGGACACCGCCCGCAGATTCCACCGAACAACTTTCTGAGCCAAACCTGGCGCGGATTAAAGCAACAGAGAGAAACATTTAGAGCTTTCAAGGCCATGATGTCGAAAATCTACTCGCTCAAATGTCTCTCTCGCAGCCGGGCTTGTTTTTCTCTCTTCCTCTGCGTCTGGAAGTCAAGACAGGGAGGAGATCGTGGCGTAGGGGTCACCTGCGACAGCAACATCGGTACACAACAAAACAGTCACCGGCTCAACAACAACAATGACTCCCGCTGCCACAAAGGCGGTGCAAAGAAACAAAGAGAAGAAGGGAGGCGTGCCGCTCTGCTCCGCGTCCCCGGCCTGCTGCATTCTACTCGTCCGCTGCCCCCCCCTCGGCTACAGCCGTCGCCTCTTCCTCCCCGTCCGTCTCATCCTCCGCGTCCGGCTCGTCTTGCTCAATCCAGCCGAGTGACCGCTGCACGGCCTTCTCCCACTTGCCGATGCGGTGGGCGCGCTGGGCCACCGAGAGCTCTGGTTGGAAGCGGCGGTCCAGGGTCCACTTTTCCCGCAGCGACTCGGGGCTGTCAAAGACGCCGACGGCCAAGCCCGCCGCAAAAGCAGCGCCGAGCGCGGTCGTCTCGACGACCGCCGGGCGCAGAACTGGGGCGCCAACCAGGTTAGCCTGCATTTGCATCAGCAGGTTGTTGACGCTCGCGCCGCCGTCGACACGCACTTCACGGATGAACGAGGTCGTGTCGCTAACGGCATCGTCGGTCGCTTCGGCGCCGGCGCCTCCGTCTTGGCCGCCCGCCGACGCACCCAAAACGCCGCTCTCCAGGAGGTCCCCCCCGACAGCGCGGAGGACTTCCATGACCTGGAATGCAATCGCCTCGAGCGTTGCCCGCACGATATGTGCGGCGGTCGTGTACTGGGTCAACCCAACAATGGTACCCCGAGCATCCTGCCGCCAGCGGGGCGCAAATAGCCCCGAAAAGGCCGGCACAAAGTACACGTCGCCTGCGTCTGGGACCGACGCGGCAAGCGCCTCCACCTCCGCGGCGGTGTGGATCAGGTGGAGGTTGTCCTTGAGCCACGAGATGGCCGCTCCAGCAATGGCGATGGACCCTTCCAGCGCGTACACCGGCGGCGCATCCGGGCCGAGCTGGTAGGCCGGCGTCGTCAGCAAACCCTGCGACGAAAAGACGGGCGTGTCGCCAGTGTTGACAATAAGAAAGCAGCCCGTCCCGTACGTCGCCTTGGCCTCCCCAACGCGGAAGCACGACTGGCCGACGAGCGCAGCCTGCTGGTCGCCCACCACCCCCGAGATGGGCACCCCGGAAAGCACCGTGCCCGCCATTTTGCCGTACACCTCGGCGCAGGAGCGGATGGTCGGCAGGCAGGAGCGCGGCACGCCGACCGCCTCAACCAGCTCGTCGTTCCAATCCATCTTGCGGATGTCCATGAGCATCGTCCGCCCGGCGTTTGTCACGTCGGTTGAGTGCGTGGCTCGGCCGCTCAGGTTCCACACCAGCCACGTGTCGATGGTGCCAAAGAGCGCCGTGCCCGCGTCAAGGGCCTCCTTGACCGCGGGCCGGTTGTCCATGAGCCACCGCAGCTTGACGCCAGAAAAGTAGGTGGAGACGGGAAGACCGCACAGCTCCCGCACCCGGTCGACGTCAATGCGCTGCTTGATAAACTCGCATGTGGAGCGGGTGCGCGTGTCGAGCCACACAATGGCGTGGCAGAGGGGTTTACCCGTTTCCCTGGCAAGGCCGTACACCAGAGGAGAGATGGGGAAAGTGGGGAAAGCGGGAGCAAGCACACAAAGACGCCAAGACCACGAGTGATGCAACATGGACGGCAATCAGAAGAACAAGAGGCGGTGAGTCAGCCGGCAGTCTACCCCTCGGCACAAAAGCAAGTCGACTCTTGCCAGCGTACGACCGCCTCCTTGCTACAGACGCAGACACACTTGCCCACTCACAACACGCGGACCTCATCCCACTCGACCAGCGTACTTGTCCCATACCACCGTCGTCTCCCGCTGGTTGGTAATCCCCACCGCCTTGACCGACGCCGGGTCGACACCCCCAGATGTGACCGCCTCGTCAATGCACTGCTCCGCACAGTCCAGGATTTCCATCGGGTCGTGCTCGACCCACCCCGGGTGCGGGTAGTGTTGCTTGTGGGTCATTTGGTGGGAGGCGACGGGCAAGCCCGTCGCTACATCAAAGAGGATGAAGCGGGTGGAGGTGGTACCTTGGTCCAGCGCCCCGACCAGCTGGCGGGGGGCGGCGCCATCGGCGGCGGCAGCCGTCGACGCCATGGGAATACAGAGGATCCTCGTCACAAGGGTGGACCGACGCAGGACGACACAAGGACGACAGAATTGGGGGTAGCTGGCATGAAGGGAGCAAAAAAACAGGGACGGCAGCGTTGGGAGCAGATGCCGAGAAGGGAGACTACAACAGATGGTGTATTGGCCCGCGAGTGGTGCCAGCGGGTATGCGTGGGGAAAAAGACGAGAGCGCGCTTGTCCAGGCCCAAGACCGCCCGACGGATCTCTCTGTCTGGTGTGCGTCCGCTCGGTGGCACAGTACTGTATGACCGCCCGGTCCGATGTGGGTGGGCGGACCAGACAGAGACGAGATTTCCTCTTTGCAGGCTGTCAGAGCTCATAAACAAAGCCCAGATATCGATCTGTTCGACCTCTGATTGGCTGCGCGAGACGATTGCAGCTGGCGATGCATGGGGATGATCGCGCTGCCGGTCAGCTCTCTGCTCAAGACTCTGCTGGAGCGCGCAACTGGCTTTGCAAGCCGAAACCGCCTGGCACGCGGTGCGCGGCCTGGAGCTCGACTGCTCACGGCGCTGCCGCGAGGCCGCCGCGCGCAAGCCGCCCCACCGAGGCGGCGCGTCTCCTCCCGACCCCCCCCCCCCCCCCCCCTCCTGGGTACTTTTGCCCCCGCGGCCGCTCCCCCCC
>Ga0114953_1001475_pt1 | contig 16707 bp, 26 predicted proteins | sample SidtaG_FD_87298 | JGI IMG/M metagenome (GOLD analysis project Ga0114953, IMG submission 87298) | Marine algal microbial communities from Sidmouth, United Kingdom - Sidmouth_Male2 metaG | ecosystem: Host-associated > Algae > Red algae > Unclassified | place: Sidmouth, United Kingdom | collected...
CAGTCGCGCACGCGGCACCCCCCACCCCAAAAAGGGGGCGGGCGCCGACCAGCGCCAACCCGGCGCGGCCAGGGCCGTGGCGTCGCCCCCCCCCCCCCTGCCACAACCTCCCGACGCGGACCGACATGGACACAGGCAGGCGGCCCTGTGAGACATGAGTCCCACAGCGGCAGCCGCAATGAGCTGCCGGTGCCATCGGCTGCCGCCGCCTGGCGCTGTCGTCCCCCCTGGTGCCCAATCGGTGGGAAGACGGTGTGTCGGCGCGCGGAGGCGGCAGTGGCCGCCGCAGTGGTGCGGCGAGACGACAAACGCCGCGGCGAGACGACAAGCGCTTCTGGCAGCGTCCCCAGACGGCGACCGTGGAGATGCAGTGACATTCAATCTCTTATCCACGTCAGGTCCTCCGCCTCCTCTGCCACACCTTTGCGACGGGTACAGAAGCATCCGCCGCAATGTCGGAGCCGCGTGCCGACGGTGACGGAGGCGTCCGCAACAGCAGGACAGGGTTGAGTACAAAGGAATACCGAGCTTGCTTCAACGTACCAGCGTCGCTCAAAAGGGTAGAATAGCAAAGGATACGTCCGCTGCTTCAGGAAAAGGCACCTGCTTCAGCAGGTGTCTTCTCTTGCGGCGAACGCAGCGCCAGTCTCAATTCAACATGGACTCACCTCGGCACCGCTCTGGGCGTTTGACGGGCAGGTGTCAGCTGTTTAAACAGCGGCGTGTGGGTATCTAATTAGAGAGGAGAGCAGCGTGCTACCTCTAATCATCATTATATACACGTAAACAGTGTGTTCCGCATTGCGAGCGGGTTTTGAACGATGCATCAACCTCTTTGGCTCTGTTTGGGCTCTCAGCACGCAAACAGGTGGGAATTAAGGCCGATTAGATAGTTTTCCTACTCGTTGCGCGAACTTTCGCCACTGCGTAGCCGCGCAGAGCGTTTTGTCCCACTGTTCTCAACCAGTAGCAGTGCTTTCGAGGATATCCTATTCAAGACTGTATCTTTCGAACGGTCATGCTGTCATGACTGACAACGCGTTGCAGGCAGAGACTTGAGCTGTGGATCCACGATACCGTAATCGTGGTCGAGACGGCCTTCGCGACCGCATCCGAGGACCTCACCCTTTGCTGGCCGTTGCCTGCAGCTGCAGGCCACCGCAGCCGCGACCGAAGTCACTTGATCGAAAGCTGGCGCGATAGCGCAGGAGCTTGACAAGCGAACGGGGCTCATCACTGACGTCCTGGATGTGGTACGTTGATGCGCATTCACGACGCTCATGATAGCGAATGACCTGCCTACTGTCAGGCTGTCGCGACCAATGTGGTCTCGAGCCCATGTTATGGGCGATCGACTTGTCCTCGTTCGTTCTCTGCGGCCTCGAGGGGTCTTTCCTGAGGTCTCTCTTGAAACATATTGGTTTTTCCTCTGGGGATCACGCCGGTCAAGCACCGCGACTCCCTAACCCTGTGCGGCGTCGTGGCCGCAGAGGTCTCCTTCAGGAGTAATATCGGGACTGGGTGCTAACGATGTGAAACTTTGTTTTGCTGGACATACCACTGCTGTGCCACTCTTGTGATTTCTTGATGCCTCTTTTAGTCTTCTTCATCGCGGCGTCTAGGTACACGTCTTGTTTTCGGGGAGGCCCTGCGCTGTGGCAGAAAGATTGTCTGCACCCCGTGGCATCCACGACCACTGGACTAGGACCGAGCCGACTGCGTTCTGTGCGGTTTCCGTCAGCAGCAACCATCCGCCGTCGTCTCGGACGCAGCGACGTCGACAGAGTCGTATGAGTCGTCCATCAGCCCGGTCGGGCTTCCGGGCTCTGTATGTACCAGTGTGCGTGCGTCCCGCGACCGCCACAGCATATGTCACACGTAGACCTCTGGCCGCCCACGTTTCAGACGCCATCCCTGAGGCCGCCAAGTGGCCGTAGCGGATGCCGCAACGGTGTCGGCGGTTGTCAGCGGCGGTGTCGACAACGGCGTCGTCAACGACAGAGGCACCGAACACCTCAGCCTCTGGGACAGGCTGTATGTCTGTTGCTCCGCTCCCCAGTGACAGAGGCCGGGCGTCGGCGGGCCTCGGCAGCCATTTTCTGCCCGCTGTTAAGAGTATTCTCAGCGCGCACACCGTTACTTCAAGCCTGACGTTGTTCACAGGCAGGGCATTGTACGCCCACCCGCGCGGGACACGAGCGAAACTGCCGCGGCGGTGGCGGCCACCACCGCACCTTCACCGGTTAGATATACTACAACGTTCTCTTGCCTCTAAGACGCGACTCCAGCGCCACGTGCATGCTGACTTTGCCTGCACGCGGAGGAGGTGCGCCAGTCCAGTGCCGTTCTGTCTTACATGTTGCCGGTGGCGGAGGATATGGCGAGTTGAGGACATTGGCCACAGTGGAGCTAGCTGCGGCGCCCAATGACGGCCACAGCCGCGGTGGCGGTCTCGACACGCAACTGCGTTTGTATCTCAAAGTAGACGACGACCGTTGATAGCACGCAGGCCCAAGACTCTCGGCTGCGGCTGCCTAAGCTACAATGGGAAAACCTGCTGTCCACTCGGCTCTCCCAGAACCCCCCTCACGTGGACAATCAATGCCCGCTCTCCGCGCGAAGCAGGGGTCCTCTTCCTGTCGCTGTCCCACAATCGACGCCGCCTCTTTCTGGCACCCAAGCACTGGCCGCACACCCAGGTGCATGTCCTGGTGTCTCCGCACTTGCCTCACTCGGCACCTTCATCTCCGTGCAGCCCTCGGATTTTCAATGCCGTGTTGTTTTCGAAGGCCGAGGGTGAGAGAGACTCGATTACAGGACGGCGTGGGGCAGCGCGTCGACTACACGCAAGCCGTACAGTCCCTGGTCAGATCAGGGACGGCGACGAGAAACAAGCGGCGAGGAGTTCGCCGTCAGCGACGTCAGCGGCGGAAACGGTCGCGTTGACGCAAGGAGGCTCGTAGAGGAGGCAGCGGATAAGCCATGCTCGCTGTGCTCCTCACCTGTCGGACCAACTGCTCACCATAGCCGCAGACCCCCACTCGCCCCTCTTAACACAAGCGCTACACAGCAGCGCCAGGCCGGTGGCACCCACATGTTAGCATTGTTGCTGATACCATTCCGGCCGCCGCTTGATGGACCTAGCTTCTCTTTTTCCACTTCAAAGAAGACGAAAAAGGCACCGAAAACAGTCCGCAGCATTACAACAAGGCAGTCACCGCTCTACAAACACAGTCCACCCAAAGCGCGGCTCCCCAGGAGGGCCCCAGAGCTCCAATAGCCGAGTCCACGGAGAAGAAGCCGCCATGAGACGAACGGCATCATACGCAAAATCTGGCTTGACGCGCACTTTCTGTGACATGGGGTCGACGCGAGACCGCCTCCACATCAGGTTCTCGAGCTTCACATCACCCGCTTGCGGAGAAAGCGAGACCATGCCCTCCACGTCGCTGTCGCAATCTCGAAAGATCAGGAGGGTGACGTGGCTCTCGCGAATTTAGCTCCCGGGCGAGGCCCGCTGGGGGACCTCTGAGTAGTTCGCGTCGTGAAGTATCCAGAAGAAACTGTCAAACAGGCGGAAGCCCATGTCTTGCATGCACCGCACAGCGCCAGAAAAACGCGAGCCGTGAACCCATACACAGCTCACGCCATTGGGCACCAATTTCTTGAAAGGGATACGACGGAGGTCCTCAACGACGAAGCCGCCGCCCTCGTCCGCCCAGGGAGGGTCAACGAAAAGGACGTCATAGGTGCGGGGAGCGCTCTGGTAGGGAGCACAAACGCCAAAAACGTCCGTCTGAAGCATAGACGTCACCTCGTGTTACTCTCCACCGCTGGAGCTACCCAAACTGCGAACTTCAACATCACGCGCCAGAATGCGGCGGGCGATGGTGTTGTTAACAGGCGCAACTAGCGGCTGGGGCTTCCAAGCAGCGACGGGGCGAGCCACTCGCTGCCGATCGGCCCATTCCCGCCACTTCAGCGCCTTGTCCGGCGCGCCGTCCGCCATGCTCGCAGCCTGCTACAAGAATGGCCCTGTAGAGACAAACGTACTCACGAGAACGAGTCTGAGGGTGTCACAGACGGTCAGCACATCAGTACGCAAGCAAGCTGACAACGTCAGACATTTACTCGGACGCCGACGAAATCCAATGCTGTTCCCGGAGCCAAAAATGCTAGTGACAAAATACCTCGACCGGGAATTTCCACAGCAGCGTCACATCCAGGGCCCGTGCGCCTCGGAAATCGGCAAGCACTCCGACTAGCGACACGGTGGGAAACGTACCAGCAGAAATATAGTGAAGTACACAGACGAGAAGCTCAGGGCATTGAGCAGCCGTGGCGGCCACCCTAATGCGGCAGCGGTAGGCACAACTGCGGTCGTCGTCACGATAAAAGGTGCGGCCGCAGCCCTCACGACTGATCCGGATCGGGGCGAGCGACGACGGAGGACTGCGCAATGGTGGTTGTCAGAACGATGCCAGCGACGGCGACGGTCACCACGACGGTGGTCGTCGGGACGTAGTGGCGACGGCGACCGTGCCAACGACGTTTGGCGTCGGCACGGCGCCGGCGACGGCAGCTGTCACCACAACAGTGATCTCAGACACGTTTGGGGTGACGTCAGCGGTCCCCACAACCGTGCTTGTCGGCCCAATGGGTGCAGTGGCGGCTGTCCGGACGACGGTGGTCGTAGGAACGACGGGGACGACAGCGGCAGTCGCCACGACGATGGTCGTCGCCACGGCGGTGGTCGCCACGCCCGTCATTGTCGGTGCAATTTCCCACGACGGTCGCGCGCCTGTGAGCGTGTGCACGCCGCTCTTGACTTACAGAGTCGCCTATGAATCGAAGCAACCATCCATGGATTGCTGAAAATGTGAACCGTGAAACCCTTTGGGAACGTGCTGAAAAATGTCCGGAGGGCTTTCCCAATGGCCCCACTGTTGTCTTATGATGCTCCAACAATGACGAAACGTTGTACATTTTCCCTCAAGGCCGACAGCACATCGCTTAGAGGGCTCTTTGAGCTCGTGCCCCTGCGGTAGTCCAGTGATGCGCTTCGTAGCTCGCATCAAACCTACTATTCTCTCATTTGCGACGACGGGCGGTCGCTTAGAACACGGACCGGGCAGACAGACGCTCAACTTCTCCCTCAGTATCTTTTGACACGACTGCTAACTGCAGAACCCGTCTCGCACCTCAGTGCGTGACGCAGAGCTTGTCATTCTTCCCACCAGCGCTCGAGGCGCCCCTGACAGCTGTCAGCGGCAGCTGTCATCTCCCACTTTGTATTGCTTGTCATCAGTGAAGCTGCTGCACGCCGCTCCACATTTGTATCCTCTACATCTTCCTTTCTGATGCGCTACGTACGTTGCCGACTCAGGCCCCCTGCACACTACGTCTCATTCAGCGCTTTGGACTGATTTTGAGCCCTTGCACGTCGCCAGCACGTCTTTCTTGGCGTCGGCGCCCACCCTATCCACTTACGAGTGTCCAACGAGTTTCAGCACGTCTGGTGCCCGCGTGCTCCCGTCCTTTTTGGAGCTGCCGGCGGATTCGTCGGCGGCTTCGTCGTACTAGACCTCGGCGCCCACCCCGTTCACATACGAGTGTCCAACTGGTTGCGGCACGTCGGGTGCCCATGTGCGCCCTTCTATGTTGACGCTGACGGCGGATGCGGCGGCCATTGCGTCTTAATCGACGTCGGCGCCCACCCTGTCCACTTACGAGTGTTCAACGAGCTTCAGCACGTCGGGTGCCCGCGTGCCCCCGTCCTTCTTGGAGCTGACGGCGGATTCGTCGGCGGCTTCGTCGTACTAGATCTCGGCGCCCACCCCGTTCACTTACGAGTGTCCAACTGGTTGCGGCACGTCGGGTGCCCATGTGCGCCCGTCTATCTTGACGCTGACGGCGGACGCGGCGGCCACTGCGTCGTAATCGACATCGGCGCCTACCCTGTCCACTTGCAAGCGGCCAACGAGTTGCGGCACGTTCCGTGCCCACGTGCCCATGTGTATCTTGACGCGCACGGCGGATTCGAGGGCCGTTACGTCTTAGTCGGCGTCGGCGCCCACCCCGTCCATTTGCGAGTGTGCGACGAGTTTGGGCACTTTGGGTGCCGACGTGCCGCCGCATCTCTTGACGCCGACCGCGGATTCGGCAGCCTTTGCGTCGTACTCAACGTCGGAGCGCACACCTTCCACGTGCAGGCGGCCAACAAGTTGCGGCCCATCGAGTGCGCACGTGTCTCCGTCTGTCTTGAGATTGACGGAGGCAACGGCTGCCACTGCTGCAGCCGCTTCTGGATAGTGAAGCGCTCCGGCGAGCGCGATCACAAGTCGGACTAGCATATCATTAGGTTGTATTGTACATGATGAATAGCGTACCCGTGAGGCGTCCCCGCAAGCGGTGTCGTAGCTGCTCCCCAGAGCGCCCGCCGCTGCCGACCGCGTCCCTGTTGGATGTACCTGCCAAGGTGTTGTACATGGTTCTAGACCACTCGTGCGCGGCCGACCGGCTCGCCGTGGCCGCTACATCCGTCCATTTCAGGAGCACGTGTCTGGGCGACCCGATCTGCTCCGCCGTCGGCTGGTCGATACTGGGCGCCGGCGCGACGGGGACGCACTGGTCGGAGTGGAAGTGGCCAGACTCCAACCATCCCAAGCCGCAACTGGTCGATAGGCCAGTCGCAGCTCGGCAAGGCCGCGCTCTTCTTGATATTCTCCGCGCGGTGCATACTCTGGCGGACGCGTGGCATGGACGGGAGGCGGCCAAGCCAGGCGGCTTGAACCTTCTTGCGTGGGTAGATCACCTTCTTGCTGCCCATCCTGCAGGCGTAGAGCTCATTGAACACGCCGACTGTCGCTCATGTCGTCACCACGGCGTGTCTGCGGGCTCTGTGAAGCGGCTCTGGGGCATCCGTGTGGAAGGGAGTTTACCTTGAGTTCGACTGCCAACGGGGGCTTGAAGGCCTTGTCGGGGATCAAGACGTAATGTTTGACATTTGGGCGGTCCTCAGGGTAGCTTTCCTCTCTATGGCCTCCCCGAAACTCAAGCACCTGGACTCATGTGGGCAGAGATGGGGCATTCCCGTGGAGAATTCCATCCTTTATCGCCGCGCACGAAGAGCTACAATCATCTGGCGCCTCGCGCAGGCGCACCAAGATGAAAGGGGGTCTTTTGTCGCAGCTGGTGCTATGGGACGCCCCGTGAGGCGGCATTTTGCGTTGTGGGTACGTGTAGCGCTCCAGGCGACGAGCGGCCCGGTCGCCTTTTACTTCGACGGGGCGCCTACCGTGCGGTCTCCCGACGTTGGGATTGCGCTTGGTTTCTTGGCTACCGTTTACGACGGCGTCATGGAGTCTTGGCCGGCCCTCACCCTCTCCCGGCGGTGCTCTGCGCACTGGCCGGAACTGGAGCAGCACGCGGTCCATTCGGCGATAGAGGCTGTAGACAGAGGCACGTTCTCCCAAGCAGCGGTTTCTGAGGCGGTTGGTCACGCGGCGTGCGTTGGCTCCACCCGCCTTTGCATTGCGTGGGGGTGGAGGCCGGGTCCTTGTGTCAACCGTCCGCCGCGGTGTGCTCGCCGCTCACTCTAGCCTGTGAAATGGAGGTCGTCGTGATTGAATGCTGCGCTGCTTGCGGCGGGCGCGGTCTTGTACCGCGGAAATGCCCGGCAGCTGGTCGAGTTCGGCGCGGTTCAGGTAGCGCAGGATAAAGCGGACCGGGAGGGAGAAAATGTGCACGAATTGCGAAATGGGGGTCCGCATCAATGACCAGCTCTTGCAGATTGAGTGATGGGCACAGCTGCAGCTGAGCGCAGCAGGACGTCGAGGATGATGGATCAAGAAGCGTCGTTCGGAGCTGAGAAAGCTTGGTGTGGATAGTTCAGATGACAGTCAACGAAAATGAGTAATACGTAACAACAGCAAGCATCATCGTGGGCTTGTGTTGCCAGCATGCCTAGCGGCTAGCATGGTAACCAAAATGCATACTGGAAGCCCGCCCGTCGTCTCAGCGTCTCTTGCCCGTCTTGCGCCTACCGCTTGTGGCACTTGTTCTTGATGACGCCGCCGCCATTCTTGACCGCACTCGGGGAGTGAGATGCGGCGGTCTTGTTGCAGCACCAGGAGAAGGGGCACACAGTCACCCGCGTACGACGTCGACGTTGGCTACGGGTGCGGTAACGAAGGACCGTGCCGACGTCCGCAGGCGGCATGATTGAGAGCACCAGGTAGTCGCGAAGGGAATGCGTCAATGAGGTTGTCTTGTGGGGGGGTGCACCAATGAATCAAGCAAAGGCTGGGGAATAGGGTAGCAACAGCAAGGAGGGTGCTTGAGCAGGGGAAGATGGAGCGGTTCCTACGAAAAGGAGAGTGAGGGGTCGTCAGACTCCGAGAAAGACAGCCAGGAACAAAAGGGTGTGCGGGAAGCTCGAGCACAACGTATGGCGCTCTGGCTATGCATCGGCGGCCCTGTCACAGACGTGGACGCCAAGTACCACGAGGCAGGCCACGTAAGCTTTCCAGGCGCCCCCGCGGCAACCGAAACAGCTTGTAAGCGTCGGTCCCACAACCATAGGATGGCCGCAGCTTCGGCTTAGATTGTCGGAACCACAACTGACAGCAACTGCGGCAGCACCAGATAGGGCGCTTCCCAGTCAGCGACAATCCAACTCGTGGACTGTACGCTGCAGCTAGGGTGTGGCACAGCTCTCGGCAGCTGCAGAGATGACGTCGGCGGCAGCCACGACCGCGCCTGCCGCGCGTGCCACTGTCCATAGCGGCAGTCATGGGCGTTGGTGGCCGTCAATGAGGCCGTCAACGCCGTTTTCTGCTCCAGTGCTACATGCCTGGCGACGTCATGCATGTCGTCAATCATGGCTGAAAAATAATCTGGGTGGCCTCAAATCTGTGGATCTCGCCCGTTACGAATGACTGACACATCACGTGACACCAAGCGCAGTGCCGAATCCTGAAGAGAAGAATTACAAGACATATTGTAGAAGGTATGACGAATTCGAGTGCAGTCCTCACGTCAAGGCTCCTCTTTCGGAGCTCATACATCAGTCGGCCGCTACAACACCAGTGCTGGGCGCTTTCTCTGGATATCTGGAGACAGGTGCGCCCGCAATCGAGAGACTTTGGCGATCAAAGAGTCTGTGAATGGAGTTGAGGCGGCACGAGCTCTGGAATCCTTGTCAGTCGGCGGAAGCGGCCTGGTGCAGGCTCGCTGCTGCAGACCGGATGGCTGCCGCGGACCGCGGAAGCAGCCCCAGCAACAGCCCGGCTGACTGTCTGCTGAAGAGGCTGCTGCCAGCCTTCTGTCACTCAGCAGCTGCTGTAGAACTTGCGATGGTGGCCAACCTCTGATCCCCGTGATCACATTGGGCGCATCTATGGCCTCGGTGTTCTCCGATGTCATCGCTACCGCTGCAGCCGCAGCAATGACGGGGTCAGCTCAGCCGGTACTTTTATTTTGGCTGCAGGACGGGACCGAGGCCGGCTCCATCGACTGCGACCGCTGATTTTCATGGCCCACTGCCGCAGACCTATCTGGGCAGCGAGACGCGGAGGAAAGTTCATGCTTCTGCGTTTTATGGGCGATAGAGCGCCTCAGCGGCGGCCTCGGGCGGAGCAGAGGGGTGGGCGACGGGGGCAGCGTGTTTCTCTTTTCCGTTCTCTCAGAACTCGGAGAGGTCGTCAGGTGTCCCACCTGCTCGTGGTGGCGCCTATCACACAGAGCGTTGAGCACTCACAGAGAGCGGAGCTCGTGGAGGCGTATTCGTTTTGTTGCTCGCCCTTCTGTCGTTGTCTCCCGCATTTTGCGGCGGCACACACAACAATGGACCCAGAGAAGACGTTCTCCATCATCTTGCGCCTTCTCATTGAGGTCACGCCGAAGAATGTTGGCAGTGGAAACTTCGTGCCGGTTTTGTTCATCCTCCACGCCGCCATGCATCTGCGGAACATCGTGGGAGAGCACTCCAACGCGGATACGGGGTGTCTGGCGCAGTACGTGCAGAAGCTGTTTGAGACGCCGGACGAGAAGGAGTTTGCAAGGGTCTTTGCGACCGCTTTGAAGGTTGACTCTTCATGTATTGATATCAAGGACCGCGTTGTGGTATGTTGGGGCCTGCTTTTAGTGGCACATGATTGCGTTTTTCTGTGGCACGGGGTTTTGTGCGGCGGCGGATATGTGCAAGCCACGTATGATAGGTTCGTTGCAATGCAGCTTTAGAGCTGCGACAGCTGGATCTTCCTCTTTCGTCGGACACGTTACTATGGATGCAGAGGTGATGGTCGTGTCTCTGTTTTTGTCATCCCTAGACGGGTTCTTACAGCTCCTTGAAATCCATGGTACGTTGACCTTCCTTTTTCCTCTCTTTATCTCTGTTGAACGCAGGCGACCAAGCACGTCATGAACCAGCCCCGCCATCTCGTTGCTGCATCCGTCAAGGAGCTAACAAACCCGGGCGCGGCCTTCAAGTTTAACTACGTCTGCCGCAACTTTCTCTTACGAGTCAAAGTGATGCTGGAATGCCCCATGACGGACACGGCATTCCCCACGGGTATCACTTCGGGAGAGGGAGCCGACGTTGCCAAGCACCTGTCTGAGATGGCGATGAAGTCAGGAATTCGTGTGCCGGCGTCCTGCTCCTTCCTTGTCGCGTCTGATGACTCTGACGGTGCGGACATGCTCACGGACTTTTCCTCCTGCTCAGAGGCCCCTACTGTGAAAGGGCTCCAGTTCAACTGGGCAAAGACCACCGAGCCGGACCCATCTTCAACGGCGCTGCTGGCCGCATTGCGGAAGCAGTTGCTGGCGGGCCCCAACAAGGTCAGAGGTGGAGCAGAAAGAGGTTCATCGGGCGCTTCTGGGCGCTCTGCTGCACTACCACCAGCGGCTCCCAAGAAAAAGCGCGGTAAAGGTGGTGGCGCTAAGGGATCATGGGATCCTCTCAGAACGGCTGCCTCCAAGTCGGTGCGAGGTGTGCACACCCCCGCTGTGCAGCAGGCGCTGGCGGATGCTCAAGCAGCCGCCGCCGAAGCCATCCTGGAGGCTAGCGCAGGTGTTGAGAGTATGGAGCCGTACTACACTGTGCGAGCGGTCCCTCTAAACCCGGTATGGGTGGCTGGCGGCGTAGCTGTCATTGTTGAGTTCCCCTTTACCCTGAAGGACTGGGGGCCAGCGCCACGCTGGCTGATCAAGACCAAGAAGATCACGACACATGTCGGTGCGGGTGGCACCTATGCCACCAGCTTCCAGCTTCTTCCTGAGGATGTCGCTACTGATCCGAGCACGCAACAGGCCCTGGGAGCCCAGTCGGCTTCGACTGACCCCGTCTCGCAGCTGCCTATCGCATCCGGTGCTCCATTGCACGTCGCCCCCGCAGCTCCCGTCTTCCGTTTATTTCCAGAGAGCGGATCCCGCCGGCCATCCGCTGCCGCCGTCCTCGGTGCCCCTACCGCGCTCTTGGCGCCTGCCGCGCCCGCCGCTCCTGCCGCGCCCGACGCGCCCGCTGCGACCGCTGTGCCTGCCGCCCTGTCAGCTGGCGAGACGGCTGTGCCCCACTTGTCATCACAGGGCGACGCACCGGCGTCTTCCGCTCGTGCTTTGACGCCGGGTGCCTCAGGGGCTGCTGCACCCTCTGGTGCGGCAGTCGTTCCGGTTTCGGAGCCTGCATCTCCCGTCCGATCACTGCCGGTGGCGGGGGAGTCTTCGATGGATGGTGCTCTCTCCACGGGGGACGACTGCTCGTCGCCATTTTCTGGCTCAACCGCCCCTTCAGCCGCTGCCGGCACTACCGCTGAAGCCGTTGCCGACGGGCACTTGACGCGTGTACGGGCGCCTCTTCCATCCCCTGCCGTTGCTCTCGTCTTCCCACCCCCACCCCATAGGCTCTATTCCATCGGCGGAGCTGTGCACGACGCCGTTATGTCTGTGATGGGATTGAACAACGACGATCTGAATTTGGGACCAAACGACACCCTCATGATGATGCCAATGAAGTCTTCCCCCCCCCCCCCGACAATAGTGGACGTTATCTTTTCCTGTGATAAGGAGCTGGACCTCACGCCTGCCGGCGAGCGGAAGGGCCAGAGCAATGACTTCTTGGTTGCTCTCTATCCCGCGCATCCCGTTGTCGTGGAGGAGGCACAGCACGTCGTGCGCGGGTGACCAAGGCGCGGGTTTGCTGTGTTGTCTTTGATTCCTTGTATGCTCGGCGCTGCTGTGCGCTACTGGACTGTCGTGTATACATTGGCGTGACTTTCTGTGGCGTTGGGTTTATGTATTCTGTGGCAGCGTCGTGCCAGTTGTTTGCCTTGGCATAGAGCCTCTCGAAGACGATTTCACGCTCTGCCTTCGAAGTCCCTGCTTGTCACTACGTCAGCAGTACCGTTGGCCTCCACTGCTGCCCTTTTGCTGTTCTGGCTGGTGTTGGTCGGTGGTGCCCCAGTGGCACTGCGGCTCGTTCCCGCGCCCGCTTTCCGACCGGACGGTGGCCACCACCATCTGCCACCCCCGTGCATGCAATAGCACGTGTGGCCCGGCAGTAAACGCGGCTTGTAGCCCGGCAGTAGAGGCGGCTTGTAGCCCGGTTCTGGGTCCCTCGATGGCGCCGCCCTGCATGAAGAGGACACCACCTCAATTGAGTTGGACCGCGCCCACTCCCCCATCGCTCGTTGACTCGGAGGCCGCGACGATGCACATGGCGAGGATTTCGTGATGCATTGCGGTTGGGTCAGCGAGAAGGCGGCGGCGGCGGAGGCTGTGGAAGCGGCGGCAGGGACGAAACTGCCACACAAGGCGCGGCCGGGACGGAGACGATCCTACCCATGTCAGTGTAATCGACTGCGACCAGGGACGACAACAGCCAGCACTATGGGTTCTCGCGCATGCGACTTGGCCGTGAGCGTCATCGCGTTCAGAATGCGACGACAAAGGAAGCTAAGTCAATGCACTGCGATCTTCGGGAATCTAACTACGCGCCCATTCAGTGGGCCTGGCTCACCAGAGCGCACATGTCTTCAGCAGACAATCATAAAAACATGATCTGCACAGGTTCACAGCAGTCACGTCAGCAGACATTCTGAGACATGGCTGCTCAGATCTGATGAAAGCGCAGAAGCTCAGCAGGCATCGGGCAGAAAAACAGCACGCCAATCTGCCCGATACTTGCAGAACTAGCAGAATGCCAGCAGGAAATGGCCCGACCAGCAGCCATTTGGCAGACTGCGGAGATCCTGCAACAGCCTGCAACACGGAATCAGCAGATCCGTTAGGTACACGGTTTAAGCCCCACTGCGCAGGCAGGGGAGCGCCTAACAGTGTAGGCGCTTCCCTTGGGCTTCCTTCAAATCGGCCCCTACGAGCCTTGTAAGGCGGATCACCGGATCGGTTCCAGTGGGGGGTCAGAGACGTGAGACTTTGTGATCGTTTCTGAGGCTTCAAGCAGTCGACTCCAAGGGGTGTTTGGAATGGCCTCCTCTTCTCCGTTTCTTCCCCTGATCGACGGCCCGGTTAGTCCGCTGTCTCCTCACCTTCACCGCGTCATCACCCGCCGAGCACAGCCACACCGCACCACGTGACGTCGCAGCGGCTCGGGAGGTGGTCGACGGGCAGCACTCGGCGGTGGGCCCGTCATCCTCTGGGCACCGCCGTCAACGAAAAAAAAAAAGAAGAGTCTTGTTGAAGGGCCGCCAACCCACAGTTAGAAAGTACAGTCCAAGGGAGGCGCAGCGGACACGACACCCCAGACGCGTGGCTGACCCCCCCCGGGGACGGCTGCGCCACTTACGCAGCAGCTCCCTCCTCCCCATCCGTGTGTGGCTCGTGGCGCGACAGCCGCGCTCGGTACGTAAAGTAGGGCCCGATGAGGGCGGTGAGGAGGACGAGGCCGCTGTGGAAGGCGCCCGCCTGTGGCGGCCCCGTCGGGCGGATGGCCCCCACCTGCACAATCGTAAAGTTGAGGTACATGAGCAGATAGTTGGCGACGGTCACCGCAAGGAACGGTTTGAGCAGCTTGTGCGCGACGCACGCGGCCATCCCCGCCAGCCCCGTTGCCACCATCGACAGGCCCGTGGTGAGCGTCAAGACTGGAAACACGCCCACGTGCGGCGGGGCGGCAAACACCCCGTTGAGGCGCCCCGCGCCGCCGCGCCCGTCCGTGTTGGCGAGCAGCAGCAGCCCCGCCACGGCGGTGGAGACGCCCCCAAACACCATGTTGCCATTCCAAAACACCCCCCGCGCCGCCGCCATGGCCGCCTGCGCCGCCGACGCCTTGCCCGGGGGCGACTGGTGGCCGAGCAGCCGCACGCCAAACGCAAACTGACCGCCCTGCAGCGCGAGGCACAGCGTCACGGACGTGAGGATGCCCATGGCGAGGAAGGCGCGGGATTCGCCGACCGTGTCAAATGGGAAGACGGGTTCCGACAGGTAGTGCGCGCGGTACGAGGGGATGAGGAAGACGTAGATGATAAACACAAACCAGCTGAGAACCATTTGGCTGCCAAGAAAGGCGATCGTGACCAGCCGGCTGTGGGCGTTGAAAAAGGCCGCACCGAGGCCGACGAGCAAGCCCGTCAGGCCAAACACGCACTCGGCCAGCGCAGCGAGGAAGGGGAGAAACGGCGGGAGAACATTGACCGGCCGGTCGGCGGGAAAGAGGTCCTGCGACGGGCTCGTGAGGATGAAGCGCACGGTGCCCTCGGTGAGCACCAGCGCGGACCAAAGGGCGAGCAGCGCCCCCGCCTCTTGCCGCTTAAACACGTGGTCGGTCAGGTATCGCGACACGCGGTGCTTGCGGTGGTGGTGCGCGTTCCCACCGTCGACGCGCGGACCGTCGCTCTCCGAGGAGCTCATCGTTGCGTCTGCGGAGCGGGCCGATGGCCACGCGGGCAAGGGCGGGGGGTGGGGCGGGTGCGGCGGCGGCACGCCGTGGGTGGGAGGAAGGAGACGCGGAGGAGCAGGCACCCGAGGCTTTTGAGGAGACAGACGCTCCGGCGGCAGGGTACACGGCCACGGCGGTGACAAGGACGCCGACACACCCGCTGCGTGCGTCGTTGGCGGGCAGCCTCTTGGGCAGACCCCCGCCCGCCCCCTCGCGGGACCTCCCTTGGCGACGCGGGTGGGCGCCGCGCCTGCCGCGTTGGCCGGCACCGCCTCTGGCGGGCAACTGTGGCCGCGCCGCGCGGCCGAGCGAGGGGGTGCATAGCACCCCGCGGGCGCCCCCCCCCACACCCAACACCGTCTCTAACTGGGGTCGGCCCAACAGCTGCCCGAACCAACCGCCTGTGAAGCAACGAGCAAACAATGCCGGTGTTGGTTCAGGCGTTTGTTTAGTCGCCCAACACCAAACCGGATGCCACGCTGTTTGGGCCGAGTCGTGGATCGTCTCGAGAGATGATACTCACGGTCTCGAGGAATGGTCACGATTGAAGACCTGTATCTGATTGGTGGGTGAGCGTATGGTGCTTATGATGCAACACTCTAAATTAGGAGAGATAGTTAACATGACTGATGTCATGATCAATTCTAAAATGCAACTGTCGAAGTGCTTTTTAACAGACTTGAGGCATACTTGGCGTGCGAAGCTCGAAGGCATGGCCTCGGCGGCTGCGTCCACCGTCGCCCACGGCACCCACGACCGCCCGACCACCAACGTCTCGATTCCGGCTATGCTTCCCTCTCCATCTCGCCTCAGCTCTCTCCCCCCACACCCCACCTCCACCACTGCAAATCCCCCTCCACGCCATGTCTTCCCCGCGCTGACGCCTGTGTAGGTGACGTGCTCATCTGCCATGTTCTCATGCTGTGAGGTGTGCCTCGGAACGGTTCAACAGGTAAGACCGTGTGGAGTATCGACACCTGCTGCTCATCTTCGCGAGCCAGGGTGGGGTGCGCATGCACTGTGAATGTCTGTACCGTGCCGCGTCAAAGTCGTTGCAATGGGCAGGAGACTGTAGAACCGATTTCTTCTTTCCATCGCTCTTTTTGCCTCCCCTCGGGTCTGTTTCTTAGTTGTGCTTGCGCAAGATCGACGGTCGAGCGCAGCGACGATGGTCGGGGCCGTCATCGCTTGTTCTTTTTCGCTTCAGTGCGCGCGTCCGCTCGCGTCTCAGTCTTCCCAACAGCGAAGTGAAAGGGGGAGCTGGTACTTGTGCAGCCCTGGCTGACAACTTTCAAGTCTCAGTCACACAGTGGTCCTAATACTGGACGCGACCTCGTGGTAGACGGGGCGTGCCTTTGGCCGGGCCCGTGCAGAGAGAGCCGTGCACCTGAGCGAATCTGTAACAAATAACGGTGCTGTTAAGGATCTGTTTGGTGAACAAGAGCCACTATACGGTCCAAACCACGGCTTGATTGGTTGGGGCCTCTTTGTTCAGAGACGACTGAGCGGGCGAGCGCGGGCGCGTCCGGGCGGGGTCTGGCGCGTGCCCGCCGCGCGGCCGGCGGAGCGGCGGTCGGGCGGCGCGCCGCGGCGGCGGCAGCGGCGGGTCGCGCCGCCCACGCTCGAGCGCGCGCACGCGCGGTCGGCGCGTCACGCCCCGTCGGCCGGCGCCTGCCGGCGGGGCGCCCCCGCGGGCGCCCGCGGCGCGCGCGGCCGCCCCACCGGCAGCGCCCGCGTCGAGCGGGCGGCCGCGCCCCCCCCCCGCCCCATCACCGTGCGGGCCGCGCGGCGGGGGCGGCGAGGGGGGCGGG
>Ga0114953_1001484_pt1 | contig 16653 bp, 5 predicted proteins | sample SidtaG_FD_87298 | JGI IMG/M metagenome (GOLD analysis project Ga0114953, IMG submission 87298) | Marine algal microbial communities from Sidmouth, United Kingdom - Sidmouth_Male2 metaG | ecosystem: Host-associated > Algae > Red algae > Unclassified | place: Sidmouth, United Kingdom | collected...
ATGGTTGTGCAGGTTACTCTTCTTGTGAATATCTCAGGTTAATATTCATAAATAGATCCAATTTGGCGTGATTTTTTGGAAAAAATCATGTCAAATTGCCAACAAGAATTACCTCGCTTTTAGAGCAAAGACAATAAACATAGCGCCATTCTACACATTAAATTTCGTTTCCCTCTATGTTTGCGCAGCCTAATTTTCCTGTGAATATCCCTAAATCAAAAAGGCCATTCCACAGTAGAACAGCCCTTTTAGCAAAATGTAATATCAGCCACTTTGGAAGTGGTATATTTTAGAATTATTTCTTTTTTTTCTTGGTAGGAGAGACGATTACGATCATCCTTCTACCTTCCATTTTTGGCAATGCCTCTGCAGCACCAACTTCCTCAAGTTCTTTCAAAAATCTAAGTAACAATAATTCACCTCTATCTTTAAAAACTATCGTTCTACCTCTAAAATGCACATATGCTTTCACTTTAGCACCCTCTTCTAGAAAACGTTGAGCATGTCTCAACTTGAATTCAAAGTCATGGTCATCTGTATTAGGACCGAATCGAATCTCCTTTATGACTGTTTTCTGCGTCTTTGCCTTGATTTCTTTTTCCTTCTTTTTTTTCTGATAAAGGAATTTCTTAAAATCTAAGATTCTAGCAACTGGAGGAATTGCTTTTGGTGAGATTACCACTAGATCAAGACCAGCGGCTTCTGCCCATTCTATAGCTTGTCTAGTATTATAAACGTCAGGCTCGATTTTTACTCCGATTTCCTCACTTAGTTTTTCCAAATCATCCCCGACTAATCTTATTTTAGGTGCAGAGATATATTTGTTAAGTTGATAGTTATGTTCTGGTTTTCTTACAAAGGTTCTTGATCTTCTATTAGCCAAATGTGTCTTTTTTTTATGAATAAATTTTTAATACAATAAATATAGTATAAAAATTAAAAAGTACATCCAAATATATTATTAAATGGATGTACTCCTCAATTTTAGATGAATATTTTACTTTTTTGACTCCGATTTTTTGGACTTATCACTCGGAGCTGTAATTTTTAGCTTATTCTCCTTTTTATCTAAGGAAGCTTTTAGGGTGGTACCTTCTACCGGATTATTCGACAAAATATATTCCGCTAGAGGATCTTCTATATACTTCTGTATAGCGCGCTGTAGTGGTCTAGCGCCAAACTGTGGATCATAACCCTTCTCTGCAACAAAGTCTTTAGCATCATCGGTCAGCGTTAACGCATATCCCATGCCTGTTAGTCTGTCAAATAGATCTTTAAGTGTAATGTCAATAATCTTGAATATATGTTCTTTCATTAACTTCTTGAAAATAACAATATCATCTATCCGATTTAAGAATTCAGGAGCAAATACTTTCTTAATTGCACTTTGCAAATAAGTCTGGTCGTGTTCTTCTTTAGCCTTATCAGACATACCAAATTTGATAGAACGTTCCATTTCTTTGATGCCAATATTAGCAGTCATTATGATCAAGCAGTTTTTAAAGTCAACCTTTCTACCCATTCCATCTGTAAGCTGTCCATCGTCCATCACCTGCAAGAGGATGCTAAATATATCTCTGTGCGCCTTTTCTATCTCATCAAGCAAAATTACAGAATACGGCTTTCTTCTAACTTTCTCAGTCAGCTGTCCACCTTCTTCGTATCCAACATAGCCTGGAGGAGCTCCAATCAATCTGCTTACGGAAAATTTTTCCATATACTCACTCATATCTATTCTGATGAGTGCCTCTTCTGAATCAAAAATATATTTCGCAAGTACTTTAGCTAGTTCAGTCTTACCTACACCGGTTGGCCCTAAAAATATAAAAGAGCCAATAGGCTTGGAAGGGTCTTTTAAGCCTATTCTATTTCTTTGGATTGCTTTAGTAACCTTTTGTATTGCTTCGTCTTGACCTATTACAAAGCCTGCCAAATCTTCAGACATTTTAACGAGCTTAGAACTTTCGCTCTGCGCAACTCTCTTTACAGGTATACCTGTCATCATAGCTACTACCTCCGCAATGTCATCGCTGTTTACTGGGTAGCGCTTTGATCTAGACTCCTCTTCCCATTCTACCTTGGCAAACTCAAGTTGTCTAACGAGTTTACTTTCGTCATCTCTCAGATCAGCAGCTCTCTCATATTGCTGATTCTTGACAGCTTGATTTTTAAGTTCTTTTAAATCCTCAATTTTCTTCTCAATTTCTTCTATGTGCTTTGGTACGTGAATGTTCTTTAGATGAACACGTGCGCCTACTTCATCTAATACGTCTATAGCCTTATCTGGTAGGAAACGATCACTTATATATCTATCACTCAGCTTTACACACGCCTCTACAGCATCATCAGAATAGTTTACATGGTGAAATTCTTCATACTTAGCCTTAATATTATTAAGAATATGGACGGCTTCTTCAGCTGAAGGTGGTTCTACTAGGACCTTCTGAAATCTCCTATCTAGAGCACCATCTTTTTCTATATGTTGTCTATACTCATCGAGTGTAGAAGCACCTATACATTGCAATTCACCCCTCGCTAAAGCAGGTTTAAAAATATTTGATGCATCAAGTGAACCAGTAGCTCCTCCTGCGCCAACTATTGTATGGATTTCATCAATGAATAAAATGACGTCCCTCGTTTTCTCAAGTTCATTCATTATTGCTTTCATCCTCTCCTCGAACTGACCTCTATATTTTGTACCTGCCACTAGAGCAGCTAGATCTAACATAACAAGTCTTTTGTTGAATAGTGTTCTTGAAACTTTCTTTTGATTAATTCTCAAGGCTAATCCCTCAACAATTGCAGTTTTACCCACACCAGGCTCACCTATAAGAATAGGATTGTTCTTTTTTCTTCTACTTAGAATTTGTGAAACTCTTTCTATCTCAGTATCTCTACCTATTATAGGATCTAGTTTACCTTCATCAGCAAGCTTAGTGATATCCCTTCCAAAATTGTCTAGTACAGGAGTTCTAGACTTAGAATTGCCTTTTCTCTGAAATTTTCCCGATTGCTCTTCTTCAAAATTTTCATCTGATTCTGAAGCACTATTAAATACGTCTGGATAGGTAAATTCTTGCTCTTGTTTCACATAATCCATTTCTGTCTTAAATATTTCATAGTCCACGTCAAATTGTCTTAGTATACGACTCGCCAGATTATCTTTGTGTTTAAGTATAGAAAGCATAATATGCTCTGGACTTATTTCTTCACTCTTTAACATCTTAGCCTCTAAAAATGTAACTTTCAGAACCTTTTCAACTTGTTTGTTTAATGGTAACTCACCCAGATTAATTGACGCTTTGCTATTTGATCTCGATTGAATAGACTCTTCTATTCCTTCTTTAAGGTCGTTAAGATTTACATCTAACGATCGTAAAACCTTTACAGCTAGGCTTTTCTTTTCTTTTACTAAACCCAGCAATAAGTGTTCTGTGCCTATATAATCATGTCCCAAGCGTATAGCCTCTTCTCTACTAGTAGTGATGACTTGCTTGACAATAGGAGAAAATTTTCTATTCATCTCAATTATTTTTCTATTTATAAAAACCCTCCAATAATAACATATTAAATTTATAAGACATAATAAATTATCAGATTGGAGATTGTTCTATCATTATTTTAATGTATCGCTATAATATAGCGGTAAAACTATGCCATATCAATTTTTATGGCATATTGGCAGTTGTTCTGCTTTTTATAACTAATCTATTAACGCTATATTCAATATGAAAGTTGGATGTAAAAAGACATATAGTTTCATTTATAGTATTTAAATTATCCAGAAATAGATATCTTGTGCTCAAGAATTAAACAAATGAAGTATACTGCAGATAAAAATGAAAACCATTGTATTATTACAGTGGAAGAAGAGAACATTAACTCTATTATAGCTCCAAATCTCAAGTCTGAGTTCGTTATCATAAAAAACGAGGGTGCGAAAAATCTTATTCTGAATCTGGAAAAAGTTAAATTTATTGATAGTTCAGGGCTTAGCGCTATACTTACAGCTAACAGATTGTGGTCAGATACAGGAAGATTTATTGTTACTGGTGCGCAGCATGAAAATGTAAAAAAATTAATTGCTATTTCCAGATTGGATTCCGTGCTTACCATTATTCCAACTGTTTTAGAATCAGTAGATTATATATCGATGGAACAGATTGAAAAAGAACTTGACGCTGGTTCTAAGGCAGACGATTAATAATTATTTAAATTTTCTAACAATATCTTTTCGAAAAGGATATTTATTGTTACTTTTGAGGCAACACCAAGCAACCTACCAGAAACAACTTATCTACAAGAAGGCTACTAAATAATTACTGTCTAGGTCGTCGCAGACCTTTACCCCCCATTCTGATTATCATGGTAGATTAATCTAGAGTATATTTTTCATTAATATTAAATTAATAAAAATATTGCTTAGATCGATCAACTATGCCAATTGTATATCATATTGCTGATATAATTATCTATGTCACAATATGAATATTTTGAACTATAATATTGTTCTGTATTGACTCATTATTAGTGCTTTATACATTATAATATTATTTAATTTGAGAACTGATAAAATATTATTTTGAATTGCGTCAACTATTTCGTCATTTGGCTTGGTTATTGCCATTTTTTGAAGTAGTTGTGTGTCACATTTATAGCAAATCTTATTTTTTTGTTTTTTTGCGATTTATGTGACATTCAATATTTAACAACTTTACTATTAGAACACTCTTACAAAAAAGAACTATGCGACTTTTTTCACACTCTGAAAAGTGCCAATCATTTGTTTACTCAACTAGATTGGCTTTCATCGTTTTTATCCTCTGTACTTCAAGTTTTGCGCTTACTGCAAGTGAAGACAGATATGAAAGCAAAAACAGCTCAATCGAATCTTTATTAGAAATTGAAAAGCCTACCATTAATGATGGCAACTATTTCGTCTTAGAGGAGATTCCTGGAAAGTATAAGCTATTTAAAGCCGTAGTCAATGGAAAAGAAATAATTCTACGCCCTGGTCGTATTGAGATGTTTCTTAATCCTTCGCTCTCTGAAGAAAGTTCTTATTTAATATTCGATGGTTCCAACGAGAATATTCATCCGGTTGGAATACAAGCCATTTCAGAATCACAGGAAGAAATATCTAATCTTGCTATGGCAGAGGTTCTCAATGAGAAGTATATAACAAAAACAATTTTTGATAAGGTGGTCTACAAAGGTTTATATAGTGGGCTAGATTTAGAGTTGACCATGGGTAAAAATGGGGTTAAAGCGACATTGATCGCAACCGAAAAACAGAGTGTTGCTACAGATTTAAAAATGCGCCTTATATCCGCTGATAAGCTTGAATCCTCAGGCAAATCTATCCACCTTGGTAAATCGAATCAACAAAATACTGTTGAGATCATTTCAAAATACAACGATTGCAAAATCACTAATTCTAATAATATTCTTATTTCGCCGAACGCTGATTCGATCGAAAATTTAACATTTGATATCATTTTAAAATAATAAAGGAAATGAATAAATTCTACTACTCAATCAATATATTTTTTGTAGCAATAATATCAATACTGTTATTTTCGTCTTCGAATCTCTTCAGTCAGAATGCTACCAACCAATCTGGAGGAACTACTCCAACTATTAAAATTAATGGTGTAAACTATCAAGCCTACTGCGTTGAGTACACTAATAATGTAGCTCCTGTCGGTCATGTTTATATTTGGGATACGACACCTGAAGACATTATTAATGATAAAATAACCGCGTGTATGCAAGCTCAAGGGTCATACTCAGCTGGTGTAATTCAAAAAGCAATTTGGCATTTCTCAGATCCTAACAATTATACTTTAGATCAATCATCAACAGCTTGGCAAATTGTTAACTATGTCAATAATGGCACTTATACGGCGCAATGCGCTTCTGAGTGGTTTCCTAATAACAATGTTATGCAAGATGTTATGACAACTGGAGACCCTTACTGCAATGGTGGTTGTGACGCTTCTAATTTTTCTCCAGGAGAAATTGCCTCTAATCAATCTTTTTGTGAATCTGGAAATCCTTCCAAATTTACATCTGTTCATAATGCCAGTGGTTGTCATGGAGGAAAAATTGAATATCAATGGCAAGTGAAAAATACTACTTCTGGTTCTTGGGTTAACATCAGCGGTGCTATTTATCCCACTTATGATCCACCTTCGACTTCTACATCTAAGTGGTACAGAAGAGCAGCGAAATGTCATCCATGTGGAGATTGGGAGTTTTCAAATTATGTGGATGTTCATATAACAAAAAATTATACAAATCCAGGTCAGATCGGATATGATGAATGTAGATGTGGAGGTTACGATCCAGCAAATATTACAAATGTCCAAGATCCAAGTGGTGCAATTACTTCATGGTCTGGATTCCAAACTCACTATATTTGGCAAAAGAGGACTCCAGGTGGGTCATGGTCAACTATTTCTGGTGCGACTGGTAAAACATATAATCCTAGCTCAATCACTTATACTACTGAGTATAGAAGAGGTGTTAGAATTGAACCTTGTCATGACTATATTTTCACCCATCCCGTTGTGAAGGGAGTTAATACAACACCTGACGCTAATAACGATCATGTAGAAACGTGTCCAGGGGAGAAGATATGGCTTAACGTGACTGATAACGATAATCATTTGCAGAATGGAAACTTTACAGTAAAGATTATTCAAAATGCTCAAAACGGTCATGTAGTACTTAATTATGCTGGAAATCAAGGAAGCATAGATTATACTTCTGATTTACATTTTTGTGGTACTGAAAACATCGTTTATGAAGTTTGTAATCTTGGGGATTGTGGTACACAGTGCTGTGACCAAGCCACACTAAAAATAACTGTTAAGGATGATATCATGCCTACCTTTAATAACACCCCAAGTGATATAACTGTAGAGTGCAACGCTGTACCCAATGCACCAAATGTAACTGCTTCTGATAACTGTGATGATAATGTTGAAATTACTTTAGCTGACCCACGAACTAACGGTAACTGCGAAGACAATTACGTAATAACAAGAACTTGGACTGCTAAAGATAATTGTGGAAACACTAAAAAGCATACTCAAAAAGTAACTGTTCAAGATACAACATCACCAGACTTATCTGGTGTTCCTGGAAATGAAACTGTAGAGTGTGATAATATACCTGCACCTGCTAACCCTACTGCTACGGATAATTGTGATAATAATGTAACAATCACGCCTAGCTTTAGCTCTACTCAAGCAAATAATGGTTCATGTAATGAATATGATTTTGTAATTACTAGAGTATGGACAGCTGAAGATAATTGCGGAAATACAACGACAAAAACACAAACTATAACAGTTAGAGATAGAGTGGCACCAAATATTACTACACAAGCTTCTAATCAAACTGTAGAGTGCGACGGTTTAGGAAATACTACAGACGTAACTGCTTGGTTATCCAATAAAGGAGGTGCTCAAGCAAGTGATAATTGTGACCCTACCGTAACTTGGTCCAATAACTTTAACACTAACCCTTTATCAAATCTCTGTGGTGAAACGGGTGTAACAACAGTTACATTTACTGCTTCTGATGAATGTGGAAATACAAGCACAACAACGGCAACTTTCACTATAGAGGATAATATTAATCCTGTAATTAGTAACCCAGGCGCTTCTGATCTTACTGTAGAATGTGATGGTCTTGGTAACCAAGCGCAGTTACAGGCTTGGTTAAGCTCAAACGGTGGGGCAACCGCTACTGATCAATGTAGTGGTGGAGTAACTTGGTCAAATGACTTTACAGAATTGACTAGTGGGTGTGGTCAAACAGGTCAAGCAACTGTTACCTTTAAAGCAACGGATGATTGCGATAATTCAAGTACAACCACTGCTACTTTTACTATACAAGATACTACACCCGTAGATTTCGATCCAGCTGAAGATTTAACTGTGGAGTGTAATGGTCAAGGTAATACCACACAACTACAAGAATGGTTAGATGACAACGGAGAAGCAACTGCAACAGATGTTTGTAGTGAAATTGTTTGGACAAATAATTACAACAACAATGTATCTGATCTTTGTGGTGCTACAGGTGCTGTAACGGTTACCTTCACGGCTACCGATGCTTGTGATAATACTATTCAAACAACGGCAACCTTCACAATAGAAGATAAGACTATTCCAGTTATTACTGAGACCGCTTCAGACCTTACCATACAGTGTGGTGGTGCTGAAGAAAATAATGCTCAACTTCAAGCTTGGTTAGCTGATAATGCAGAAGCTAGAGCAACTGATATATGTAGCGGAGGTGTAGTTTGGTCAAATGATTTTACATCTTTATCTGATGCATGTGGGAGAACGGGTCAAGCAACAGTTACTTTTATTGCAACAGATGATTGTGATAATTCGGACACAACAATTGCAACTTTCACAATTGAAGATAAAACTAATCCTGTAATCACAGAAGATGCTGAAGATCTTACAGTTGAATGTGATGGCAATGGGAATCAAGGTGAATTTGATGCTTGGCGATCAACCTATGGTGGAGCTGAAGCAAATGATGCGTGTAGCAATATCGTATGGACAGATAATTTCCAAACATTGAGCGATGATTGTGCAGCTACTGGAACAGTAACTGTGCTTTTCACAGTAACCGATGAATGTTTAAATACATCTACAACATCAGCTACGTTCACTATCGTTGATACTGCACCTCCAGTTATTACAGCTCAAGCTGAAGATGATACTTTTGAGTGTGATGGTAACGGTAACATGAATGCTATACAGGCTTGGTTGGATGACAATGGTAGGGCTGAAGCAAATGATGTTTGTGGCGGTATTGGTGGTTTTACTTGGTCAAATGATTACACTGAGTTATCTGATGACTGTGGTGCAACTGGAACATCTTTAGTAACATTTACAGCAACTGATGAATGTGGAAATACAAGTACGACATCAGCTACGATTACTGTAGAAGATACAACTGATCCTTCTATTGATCTTGAAGCAAGGGATATGGAGGTTGATTGTAATGGTTTAGGTAATCAAGTAGAATTAGATGCTTGGTTAGCAAATAATGGAGGTGCTGTTGCCACAGACGCATGTAGTAATGAAGTTGTTTGGACGTACTCTCCAAATCCAGCTAACTTAAGCGATGAATGTGGTGAAACTGGAGAGGTTACAGTTACATTTAGAGCTACGGATGATTGCGATAACTTTAGCGAAACTACAGCTACATTCACCGTAATAGACGACATTAATCCAGTAATCACGGATCCTGCTGAAAATGAAACAGTAGAATGTGATGGTGAGGGAAATACTGCTCAGCTCCAAGCTTGGTTAGCTGATAATGGTGGTGCTAGAGCAAACGATGTTTGCAGTGGTGCTGTCGTTTGGACTTATAGTCCAAACCCCGCAGAACCTTCTGAAGAATGTGGAGAAACAGGTTCAGTAACTGTGATTTTTACGGCTACTGATGATTGCGACAATTTCTCTCAAACAACTGCAACTTTTACTATAGAAGATATTACTGATCCTTTAATCGATACTGAATCTTCAAACCTCACTGTAGAATGTGACGGTGCAGGAAATACTGCTGATTTTGATGCTTGGATTGCATCAAATGGTGGCGCAGTTGCTACCGATGATTGTAGTGATGTTGTGTGGACATTTGAAGTAACACCATTAACAGATGACTGTGGTGCTACTGGTACTGCTACAGCAGTATGGACAGCGACAGATGATTGTGATAATTTCTCTACAACTACTGCGACATTTACTATAGAAGACACTACAAATCCTGATCCCGTTTGCCAAGATATAACTATTCAATTGGATGGGAACTGTTTTGCAAGCATAACTCCAGAAGATATTGATAATGGGAGTTCTGACATTTGTGGAGACATCGCAAGCCTAGAATTAGATATTACTGAATTTACTTGTATCAGTGATGTTGGAAACAATACAGTTACACTTACTGTGACTGATGATTGTGGAAATCAAGATGCATGCACAGCTACAGTTACTGTTGAGCAGTTTGATTTAGCATTGATTACTGAACTAGCGGCAGGAGAAGATGAAAGAGTTTATCCAGGTGAAGATGTAACGTTTACTATTACGGTTACTAATCAAGGTACACTTCCAGCAAGTGACATTCACGTTACAGATTATATTCCAAGTGGATTGACATTAAATGATCCAGCATGGAGTGGAGCAGGAAATACTGCTGATATCACTTTACCTATTACGCTACAGCCTGGTCAATCAACTACCGTAGATATTACATTTACTGTCACGACTGAGAATCCTGGACAAATTATTAATGAAGCTGAAATCTCTAGTGCAGAGGCTCCAGCTGGTTTCAACAATACTGATGTAGATTCAGTTGCTGACACAGATCAAAATAATGATGCTGGTGGCGAAGTAAACGGTCCTACAGATAATGTAATCAATCAAGGATGTTGTAGCCCTGCAGGTGAAGGTGACGAAGATGATGCTGATCCAGAGGATATTATTGTTGAGGTATTTGATCTTGCACTTAGAAAAACTCTAGCTTCGGGTAATGATGCCAGAGTATATCCAGGTGAGACAGTAACTTTTGATATTGAAGTTTTCAATCAAGGAACTGTTGAAGCAAGTAATATCGAAGTTACAGACTACGTTCCTGCTGGATTGACTGTTGTTGGTTCTTCAACTTTGGATTTTGGAACTTTAGCTCCAAATGAATCTAGAGTATTACAAATTGAATTTACCGTTGACGCAGCGACAAGTGCTGGAACATTAACAAATAGAGCTGAGATCAGTGATTACACAGATGAGTTTGGTGATAGACCAACTGATATTGATTCTGTTGCTGATACTAATGATGGCAACGACACTGAAGTGAATGATGAAATCAATAACGTAGGTGGTGACGAAGATGATGCTGATTTAGAAGAACTAGAACTTGAGATTTTTGACTTAGCTATTTCTAAAGACTTAGCAGCAGGAGAAGATGCAAGAGTATATCCTGGTGAAGACGTAACATTTACACTTACCATTACTAACGAAGGATCGGTTGAAGCTAGAAACATTGAAGTTACAGATTACCTTCCTTCTTGTTTAAGTCTAAATGATGGTGCTTGGTCTCTGGCGGGAGATTTTGCAGTTCGTACTATTAGTGGCCCAATTGCGGCAAACGGAGGTACGGAATCTATAGACATTACGGTTACTGTAGGTGAAGATTGTGTTGGAAGTGTGGTTGATAATGTAGCTGAAATAAGTAATGCAGAAGATGAGTTCGGAAACGAGCCGCAAGATAATGATAGTAATCTTGATAATGATCCTAATAATCCTGACGAAGATGATTCTGATAATGAATTATTAGATCCACAAAGATTCGATTTAGCATTAAGAAAAACTTTAAGTGCTGGAGAAGATGCAAGAGTATATCCAGGTGAAGTGGTAAGCTTTGATATTGAAGTATTTAACCAAGGGACAGTTCCTGCTTCTAATATTGTGGTAGAAGACTTCACACCAGAAGGTCTTACTGCGAATGGTTCAACGACCATTAATATTGCAGGACCAATAGCTCCTGGGGCAAGTGAAGTTGTTTCTATTGAATTTACTGTAAATGCAAATGCATCAGCAGGAAATACAACTAATATTGCTGAAATTCAGTCAGGACAAGATGACCTAGGCGAAAATCCTAACGATATCGATAGTACACCGGATAACGATCCTAATAATGATCCTACAGTTGATAATGAAACTGAAAATGGAGGTGGAGATGAAGATGATAACGATATCGAAGTCCTAGACATCCAAATTTTTGATCTAGCATTAAGAAAAACACTAAGTGCAGGCGAAGATCGAAGAGTATTTCCAGGAGAAACTGTTTCTTTTGATATCGAAGTGTTTAACCAAGGTACTGTAGATGCAACCAATGTTCAAGTTACAGACTATGTGCCAGCTGGTTTGACTCCTGTTGGATCAAGTGTTCTCGATTTTGGAACTATAACGGTAGCACAAGGGTCAAAAGTTTTACAAATTGAATTTACTGTTGATGCAGCTACTGTTGCTGACGCTGGAATTTTGACTAATAGAGCTGAGATAAGTGATTATGCTGATGATCTAGGTGGTATGCCAGATGATATAGATAGTGTAGCAGATGATAATGATGGAAACGATGGTAATGAAGAAGATAATGCAATCCTTAATGAAAATGGAGATGAGGATGATGCAGATCTTGAAGAACTTGATTTAGAAATTTTTGATCTCGCTTCTAATATCACTTTAGATGCTGGAGAAGATGATAGAGTTTATCCTGGTGAGACGGTAAGTTTTAAAGTTTCAGTCTTTAATCAAGGTACTGTAAACGCAGAAGATATTGAGGTAACTCTAATGATCCCTGATGGTTTAACTTCTGTAGATGGTATTCCAAACATGGGTACTATCACATTCGATGCTGTTGCAGCTGGCGGTATGGATATGCGCGTACTTGAATTTACCGTTGATTTAGATGTTACTGAAGCAGTTGAGTTGATCATTAAGGAAGAAATTTCTGATGCTCAAGATGACTTGGGTAACAGACCAACTGATATAGATTCAACACCAGACGACGACTTTACAAATGATGCTGGTGGTATAGTTGATTCCAATACTGATGATACTATTCTAAATGAAAATGGAGATGAAGATGATGCCGATCCAGAAAATGTATTTGTAGAAATTTTCGATTTAGCGCTTAGAAAAACATTGGGTGCAGGTGAAGATGATAGAGTATTCCCAGGCGAGACTATTACTTTTGATATTACAGTTTTCAACCAAGGATCAGTTCCTGCTTCAAATATTGTTGTTGAAGATTTTGCTCCTAATGGATTGACTGCAAATGGTTCTTCAACTATAACTATAGCGGGTCCTATTGCACCTGATGGAATGGAAACAGTTACGGTTTCTTTCACAGTTGATGCAGATGCTACAGCTGGTCTTTCTGCTAATATTGCAGAGATTCAATCAGCAACAGATGATCTTGGAGAAAATCCTGCAGACATCGATTCTACTCCAGATGATAATCCTGGTAACGATGTAGTTGACGATAATTCAATTGAGAATGAGAATGGAGATGAAGATGATAATGATATCGAAGAAGTAAATATTGAAATTTTCGATTTAGCATTGAGAAAAACTTTGGCTAATGGAGAAGATAGAAGAGTATATCCTGGTGAAGAAGTTACTTTCACAATTACAGTATTCAATCAAGGAACAGTTGCTGCTCAGAATATTGAAATTACGGATTATGTTCCTGCTGGATTAACGGCAAATGGACCAACCACCCTAACCATTCAGGGACCAATTGCAGCTGGTGGAGGAAGTGAAAGCGTTGACATTACTTTTACAGTCACTGCAGATGCTGCGGGAACTTTAGAAAATGAAGCAGAAATTACGAGTGCACAAGATGATAGAAATGAAAATCCTACGGACATCGATTCTACTCCTGATGCAAATCAAGGAAATGATACCACTGTAGATAATGAAATTAATAATGCAGGTGGAGATGAGGATGATGCTGATATTGAGCCACTTGACGTGGAGATATTCGATTTAGCATCTAACATCACACTAGCACCAGGAGAAGACGATAGAGTATATCCAGGTGAAACAGTTGCGTTTAAGGTTACTGTATTTAACCAAGGAACTGTAGATGCACAAAATGTTGAAGTAACCTTAATGATTCCAGATGGCTTAATATCAGTAGATGGTATAGCTAATATGGGAACAATTACATTTGATGCTGTTGCAGTTGGTGATATGGAAATGCAAATTTTAGAATTTATAGTAGGCGATGATATTACTACTGCTGGTGAGCTAATTATTAAGGAAGAGATTAGTTCTGCGGAAGATGAGTTTGGAGCTAATCCGACTGATATTGATTCTACACCTGATGATGACTTTACAAATGATGCAGGTGGTATAGTAGATTCAAATACAGATGATACTGTAGACAATGAAAATGGAGATGAAGATGATAATGATCCAGAAAATGTATTTGTTGAAATATTTGATTTAGCATTAAGAAAGACCTTAGCTGCTGGAGAAGATGCTACAGTTTATCCTGGTGAGACTATAACCTTTACAATTGAAGTAATTAATCAAGGTACTGTTGAAGCAAACAACATCGTAATCACTGACTATGTACCTGCAGGTCTTGAAGCACAAGGTCCAACCACACTAACTATTGCTGGACCAATTGCTGCAGATGGTGGAAGTGAAAGTGTTGATGTATCATTTACAGTAATTGCAACGGACGCAGGCACACTTACAAATGGTGCGGAAATCGCAAGTGCTGAAGATGATCTTATGGACAACCCACAAGATATAGATTCTACTCCTGATACAGATCCAGAAAACGACGTTACAGATAATGATTCAATAGATGGTGAGAATGGAGATGAAGATGATGATGATATTGAATCAATCAATGTTGAAATATTTGATCTTGCATCTAACATCACATTAGATTTAGGAGAAGATGATAGAGTATTCCCAGGTGAAACTGTTTCTTTCAAAGTTTCAGTATTCAACCAAGGAACGGCCAATGCAGAAAACATCGAAGTTACCTTGATGATTCCTGATGGTTTGACATCGGTAGATGGTATTCCAAATATGGGTACTATAACATTTGATGCTATTGCAGCAGGTGGCATGGACATGCAAGTACTTGATTTTACAGTTGATTCAGATATTACTGAAGCTGTCGAATTAGTTATCAAAGAAGAAATTAGCGATGCTCAAGATTCAAATGGTGATAGACCAACAGATATTGATTCTACTCCAGATGCTGACTTTACAAATGACGCTGGTGGTTTAGTGGATACGCCTACTGATGATATAGTAGATGAAACACCACCTTTCGATGAAGATGATAATGATCCTGAGAACGTATTTGTTGAAATATTTGATTTAGCATTAATAAAGACCTTGGCTGCTGGAGAGGATGCTACGGTATATCCTGGTGAAACTGTAACCTTTACTATTGAAGTAATTAATCAAGGTACTGTTGAGGCAAACAATATTGTAATCACAGATTACGTACCAGCTGGCCTTGAAGCACAAGGTCCAACCACACTTACTATTGCTGGACCAATTGCTGCAGATGGTGGAAGTGAAAGTGTTGATGTAGCATTCACAGTAACTGCGACAGATGCAGGAACTCTAGAAAATGGTGCAGAGATAGCAAGTGCTGAAACCGATAATGGTGAAACTCCACAAGATATCGATTCAACACCTGATACAAATCCTGATAATGACACAACTGAAAATGATGCAATAGATGGAGAGAATGGTGACGAAGATGATGATGATATTGAACCAGTAAATGTTGAAATATTTGATCTTGCACTTACGAAGGAATTAGCTCCAGATGAGGATGCAAGAGTTTACCCAGGTGAAGATGTAACCTTTAGAATTTCTGTTTCAAACGAGGGAACAGCAGATGCATTCAATGTTGAAGTTACGGATTACTTACCTGCATGCTTGACACTTAATGATGGAAATTGGGCTCCAGCTGGAGGTTTTGTTACTACTACTATTGCCTCTATTCCTGCAGGTGCAACTGAGTTTGTAGATATTACAGTTACAGTTACTGAAGCTTGTGTAGGTGATAACGTTGATAACGTTGCCGAAGTAAGTAGTGCAGAAGATGAAAATGGAGATAATCCTGCTGACATCGATAGTACGCTTGATAATGATCCGAATAATCCAGATGAGGATGACTCAGATAATCAGCCATTAGATCCTCAATTATTCGATTTAGCATTGATCAAGACTTTGTCAGAAGGACAGAGTGATAGAGTATTCCCTGGTGAAACTGTAAGCTTTGATATTGAAGTTATAAATCAAGGTACAGTAGCTGCAACAAATGTAGAAATTACGGATTATGTTCCTGCTGGCTTAACTGCTAACGGTCCTTCAGTGATTTCAATTGCAAATATTGCAGTAGGAGATTCTGAAATAATAACTGTTGAGTTTACTGTTGATGCAGCTGATGCAGCAGCAACACTTACTAATAGAGCCGAAATTTCTGGCGCTCAAGATGATTTAGGAGAAACGCCTAATGATATTGATAGTACACCAGATACAGACGATACCAACGATACCGAAGTAAATGATGTAACAGATAATACAGGTGGTGATGAAGATGATGCTGATTTAGAGTCAGTTGATCTTGAAATCTTTGATCTTGCTTTAATTAAGGAATTAGCTGTAGGACAAAATGATAGAGTATATCCTGGTGAAGATGCAGTATTTGCTATTTCAGTTACTAACGAAGGTACTGTAGTCGCAGAGAATGTTACTGTTACAGATTACCTACCATCATGTCTTACACTAAACGATCCTAATTGGTCTGCAAATGGCGCAAATATAGAAACTGTAATCGCTACCATCGCACCAGATCAAACTATTACTGTAAATCTTACAGTGACAGTAACAGAAGCTTGTGTCGGTTCACCTATCGTTAACGTTGCCGAAGTGAGTTCTGCAACGGATGATGAAGGAAATACACCTGATGATAATGATAGTAATTTAGATGATGATCCAAATAATCCAGATGAAGATGATTCTGATGAAGAAACTTTGGATCCACAGTTATTTGATTTAGCTATAACTAAGA
>Ga0114953_1001485_pt1 | contig 16649 bp, 20 predicted proteins | sample SidtaG_FD_87298 | JGI IMG/M metagenome (GOLD analysis project Ga0114953, IMG submission 87298) | Marine algal microbial communities from Sidmouth, United Kingdom - Sidmouth_Male2 metaG | ecosystem: Host-associated > Algae > Red algae > Unclassified | place: Sidmouth, United Kingdom | collected...
CCGCCCACCCCCCCGCCCCTCCCTATCAGGGCGGACATGGTCGGCCAAGCGGTCACCTTCCTCTCCGACCCGGCCGTGCGAGCCGCCGACCCGACCGCCGCTGTCCGCTTCCTCGCCGCCAAGGGTCTTCACCCCGCTGAAATGGCGGCGGCTTTTTCCCAAGCGGGGCTCCCCCCCCCACCCCCGCCGCCGGTGGTGGCGTACCCACCGCCGCCCCCGGCGGCTGGGGCGGCGGCGGCGGCGCATGGCACCGCGCCGCCCGGCGACGGCGGCGGGTCGTGGCGCTCGGCAGCGGTGGGTGGGGCCGTCGCCCTCGGCGCCTTTACGGCGCTGCGAGAGCTGGCCCGCCGCTACGTGGTGCCGCTCTACTTTCCCGACCTGGTGCCGTCGGGGGTCGCGGCGACGGTTGGGGGGGACGCCGGCCGCCACGGCAGTGGCGGCTGCACCGCCCCCGGCGGCGGCGCCAGGCTGCATGGCCGTCGTCGGAGGGGTACGGACGAGGGAAGCAGCTCTGACGGAGCCGGTGGCGGCAGTGGCGGCGGCGGCAGCGGGGAGCGCGGCCGCCGCCACCGGGACGGATCCGGCAGGGCCAGCTCGGACGGGGATGGTAGTTTGTCAGACGCGGCGCTGTCTCGTCGCCTCACCGACATGCGTGCTGAGTTGGACGAGCTCATGGCCACCGTCGCGCGGCGACAGCAACGACGACGGCGGCGGCGGCAGCAGGGCGGTACGGACCTGGTGTCGGGGACCCCCAACGGGTCACGCGGCGGCGGCGACGACGGCGGCAGCGGCGGCGCGGGTGGTGCCTCGCCCCCCCATTTAACTGTCGGCGTCGACGCGGGCGCCGTGTCCGTTCCGGGCGTGGCGGCGGTGTGGGGTGGCGGCGACGCAGGCGTGGACGCTGACGGCGAGGAGGACGACGACTTTATGTCGATGGACCCGCCTGACGTTGCGGTTTTCACGTCCTCCCTCAACGCGTGGGGGCGGGGGGACACCTTCGGTGCCGCACCGGCCGTCTCTGGGGACGCAGACGGGGCCACGCCGGCGGCGTTGGGAGACGCGGACGGGGCCACGTCGGCAAACGGGGCGGGGTCGACAGCCGCCGTCGCAGTGGCGGGGGGGGATGGAGATGACGCTGCTGCGGCAGTGGCAGAGGAGGGCGCAAGCATTCAGGATGAAAATGCTCCCCCTGATGCCGCCGGGTAGCGGAACGGAGGGCGTCTTGGTGGTTGAGGGCACACCGCCCACGGCGTGGTGCTCCACTCCGTTGCGGTCGTGGTGGCGACATGCGGGCTCTTCCGTCCACATCAGTAATTACAGCGCATTATGTGGATTTGCTCCTTTTCCATCACTTCAATACACTCGTTGGACAGCAAGACCAATGGTATGGGTCTGCCTCTGGGACTGTCACCACCCGCATCGGGGCAGTCCAGGCCCGTCCGCTGCCGCTACGACCACCCTCGTCGTCCGTCGCTGCCAAGATCGGCTAGCCCCGTGATCCACCGGACCCTTCCCGGCTCCGTCTTGTACCCCTGGTGGTGTGCAGCACTTGTTGCCCTGGTACCATGGACGCGTTGGGGCTCCTCCGGCCGGGCGCGTCTGTCAGCGGACTGCCTGCCGCGCACACCCCCGGCGCAGCGACGGGCTTTGCGCTCGGCGATCACGCGGGGCGGGCGCAGGCTGCACCGGCCGCCGAGCCTGGGGTGGTCGCTTCGACCGCGTCTGGACCGCTGCAGCGCCACTTTCAGCCATACCAGAACAATGGCGGGTACGTTTGGGCCGCGCGGGTCCGTGCGCGACCACACCCGCCCCGCGCTTCCTGCTCGTGGTGCCGCTCGGTGTTTGCGCTCTTGCGGGTGGTATTGCTTGGGCAGTCCATTTAGGCTGCTCGTCTGTGCAAGACTGGGCGGCAGCCCGATGGGGACTGTTCGATTGTGACTGCTGGCACTTTGCGCCGCTGGTCGTGCCAGGCGATGCCCAGACGTTCTGACATTTAACGTATCGCATATTGTCTGTGACCTCTGAATGCCCTGGTTTCACCGCTTCTAGGACTGTGCTGGCAGTGGCTGGCAAGGACTTCTGCGTCGTGGCCAGCGACACCCGCTTGGGTCTGGGATACTCCATCCCGTCGCGCAAGGTCTCCCGCATTCTGAAGATGTACGTTGCCAAGCTGCTGTTGAGAAGGGGTTGTCTGCGGTACCTGCTGGAGAGATGCGCTACGGCTCTTGTGGGGCACTCTTGTGTTGGGAGCTGGCAACCGTTAGTTTGCGCAGGGTAGCGCACTTACCGTTATCTACTTCTCGCTTGGTGTCTTGCACCCGCTTCCACCATGCTAATATATCAACGTACCACAGGACGGACAAGGTCGTGCTGGCGTCGTCGGGCATGCAAGCAGATATGCTCACGCTCCACAAAACCCTGCGCATGCGGCTGGTCCAGTACCAGCAGACCCACCAAAAGGACATGTCCCTGACGGCGGCCAGCCAGATGCTGTCCAACATGCTGTACACCCGCCGCTTTTTCCCGTACTACACGTTCAACGTCCTGGGCGGCATTGACGAGAATGGTACGTTCCATCATGTTCCCGCCTTGTTTTTGATGGGACGAATGTGCTTTGCGCGAGTGCCATGCGCGATGTCCCTATGCTGCCTTAGTCGTGTACTCACGCAGCGGTTTTGTGCTGGGAAGCGTGTTTGCTGTTCCCCGATTTCTGTCTTCTGCATGTTGCGTCTATACTATGGAATTGGTCGGTCTTCTTGCAGGTGAGGGCTGGGCATACGGCTATGATGCCATCGGCTCGCACGAGAAGGTGTCGGCGGTCTGCTCGGGCACTGGCCAAACGCTCATCCAGCCGGTGCTAGACAACCAGATTGAGTTCAAGCAGCAGTGGGGTGCTCCTAAGGTCGACCTCTCTCTAGAGGCCACCGTGGAGCTGATCCGTGACGCCTTCACTTCGGCCGGGGAGCGCGACATCTACACGGGTGACTTCGTGGAGATTTGCAAGATTACCAAGGACGGCGTCGAGGTGGAGGAGTTCCAACTCAAGATGGACTAGAAACTCCTCAGGGGTTGGCTGGCTGAGTTGTGGGCCAGAGCAAGCGCACGGTGGTTTTTTGAGGTCCGGCGGATGGGGAAGGGCATCATGGCTGCTTCTTCATGTGTAAAGGCGTTCTCCTCTGTTTCTCTTTGTGGTGGGTCATTGGTGGACCTGCCGTCATAACAGGTCAGGAGTTCCCGAGGTTCTGCCATCAGTGCATGCCGCACGCGGAAGTGTATCAAGACCCGCTGTCCAAACGAAGCAGCAGCACAGCCTGAGACGAACGACGCAGGCATGGCTGCGCCCAACAAAATGTACATGCTCCACTATGCAGCTTCTGACGACTTGGTCAACGCATCCGTTCTATAGCCACACGAGTGCGACCCGAAAAAAACCAAAAACCAACGACACCACAACGGGGCAAGACCACACAACACATCAGTACACCGCAGTCAGAGAGCAAACCAGAGGCGGGTCCAGGTTCCAGTCAAGCAAACTGCGCCCCACAGAAGCAGCAGCTGGCTGGTTGGAGCTGGCCCAAGTATCCAAACGTGAGCGTGTGAACGGACCACGTAGATGGCACCCATGGCGCGTACGACAGAGCGAAAAAGTCTGAAACGTACCCATCGGCCGCGTCGAGCGCCCGCAGCAAGTGCTTGACACGGTAGCGGAGCTTGGCATTGTCCTCGGCCAACGCCGCCACCTCCGCCTGATGCGCTTTCGCCACCGACACCATGTCGGCGCGTAGGTCCGACAGCTGCGGCAGCACCTCAGACAGCAGCACGTCGTGCTTGGGGCCCGGAGCCGCCGCCGCATCAGGAGCAGAGGTGGCATCTGCGGCGGCAGACGCCCCGTCCGCGACAGGTGCAGCCACACAAGTGTCGTTTCCTCTGGCCCCAGCCGCACCCACGTCCTCCAAGGCAATAACCCGCCGAGCTAGGGAAGCCACCACCCCCTCGGCCACCTCGATCCGGGAGAGGAGGCCAGGGTCATCCGAGACCCCGTTGGCAGCCGCCATCACAATGCACGTAAGCCTCAAAAGAGACGTTGTGGTGCCCACACGAGGACCCCAGGAACAGGGCAGAGAGTAGAGAGTTTCAGCAGTGTCGGGCTGTGTGATGAATGGCTGCACGGGATGACGGGGAAGACCAAGAAGGTCAGGTGTGACGTCGGCTCTCCTTCCCGGACTTGATCCGCGCACTCACAAATGGCAATACGCAGTGAAACCACCAGAAGATTACTGTAAGTCGACGTCCAGATGTGGGCTGAACGAATACGTCTTGGAGAAGCCGCCAGCCATAGTTCTCCAGTAGTTGATCCCACCAATTCCGCACCATGGTACGACGTCGACGTCGATGTCACCCCGAACTCGGTGGAGGCCGCCCCGAGGTGGACGACGTGCTCGGCACCGGAACGCTCCTGTTTTGCGGCCCCACTTCTTCTTGCTCCACGCCCCCGCGCACAATGCTGCGCCGCCTGTCTGTGCTGTCCCCCCGCCTGTGGGCGCCGCCAGCGTCTGAGGCGGCGGCGGGGCAGTCATGGGCAACGGCCCGCGCTAGCGTGGGTGTCTGCTCGGCGGGCGCCGGTGGGCCAGCGGGCTTGCGGTCGCTGAGCACCGCGTCTGTGGTCGGCGCGGGCCACCCTCTTCTCTCTTTGGCAGAGGCACCGCGTGTCAGTGGCGGCATCACCCGCCGGAGCATGGCCGTGGCGGCGTTTGAGCGGACGAAGAAGCACGCCAACATTGGGAGTATTGGCCACGTCGATCACGGTACGTGCGGTTGTGGCTGCTGCCGAGTGGGAGTGGGCCGTTACCAAAGGGCGGAGCTGGCCTGGCGTGCTGTGATCCATCAGGTGTGAACCATCGGAGCTCCAGACTGACCCTGACTCTTGTGCGGAGGCGCGCGTACGATTGGCGCTGGTGGTTGTTGAACTGCTGCAGGCAAGACGACTCTGACCTCGGCCATCACCAAGGTCCTGTCTGAGACCGGTGGTGCGACGTTTATCGACTATGGCAACATTGATAAGGTATGTTGGTTGCCCCGCTCACTTGCTGGTCAGGGCGCTCGTGTATTGCGGGTGTGCAACGTTGTCGCGCTGTGGCTCTTGCTGTGGAATGGCCTGGTGGTCTGACTTGTATCCCCGTGTCTATTGTATGTGCTGTACTTGTACGCCTCTTTTTTGTGCCTCACGCAGGCGCCAGAGGAGAAGGCGCGTGGTATCACCATCTCGACGGCGCACGTCGAGTACGAGACCGCCAACCGGCACTACGCCCATGTCGATTGCCCGGGTCACGCTGACTGTACGTTGTGCATCGCCACTAGTGCGGCACGTTTAGAGGCTGTGCCGTGGGAGACCTGCGTTTCTGTTGTGGACAACACATGCGGCATGCAGCTGTCAGAACTGCACGGACACGTGTAGATGCTGCGCCGGCCGCTGTACTCGCTTTGTTGGCGGTCAAGACTCTGACCATGTCGCCTGTTCACGTACTTTCCTCTTGTGGCTGGCACCGATTCTCTCATGCACTTGGCGTTTTTGCACGCGCAATGGCCCACAGATGTGAAGAACATGATCACTGGCGCGGCGCAGATGGACGGCGCCATCCTGGTCGTATCGGCGGTTGATGGTCCGATGCCCCAAACGCGCGAGCACATTCTGCTCGCCCGTCAAGTAGGCGTCCCCCACATCGTCGTCTTTCTCAACAAGGTCGACATGGTCGATGACTCGGAGCTGACGGACTTGGTCGAAATGGAGGTCCGTGAGCTCCTCTCCTTCTACAAGTTCCCGGGCGACGACATCCCCATCATCCGGGGTTCAGCGCTCAAGGCCATGAAGGGGGAGGACAATGAGATTGGACGCGACGCGGTGCTCTCCCTCATGGCGGCGGTCGACGAGTACATCCCCAACCCGACCCGCGACTTGGACCGCCCCTTCCTGATGCCCGTCGAGGACGTCTTCTCCATCCCCGGTCGCGGAACGGTGGTGACGGGCCGGGTGGAGCGGGGCATCGTCAAGCCCGGCGATGAGGTGGAGGTCCTCGGCCTGCGGGCGCCCATCAAGACGACGGTGACGGGCGTGGAGATGTTCAAAAAGTCCCTGACCTCGGGCGAAGCCGGCGACAATGTCGGCTGCCTCCTCCGCGGCCTGAAGCGCGATGACGTGACGCGCGGGCAGGTGCTGTGCAAGCCCGCCTCGGTCAAGACCTACACCAAGTTTGAGGCGGAGGTCTACTGCCTGACCAAGGAAGAGGGCGGCCGGCACAAGCCCTTCTTCTCCAACTACCAGCCGCAGTTTTACATCCGGACGGGTGACGTAACAGGCACTTTCAACCTGCCCGAGGGGAAGGAGATGGTCATGCCCGGGGACAATGTGACCGCGAGCGTAGAGTTGCTGACCCCGATTGCGATGGATGAGGGCCTCCGTTTTGCCGTCCGTGAGGGCGGTCGCACCGTCGCTGCGGGGGTGGTGAGCAAGCTCGTCAGCTGAGTGGGCGGGCCGCGTGAGGAGGCGTGATGCAACCCGCTTGTGTGGCGCGGCAGTGGCTGGGTGTATGGCTAGGTTCCAACGCCAGCCAGGCGCCTGCAGTCTCTTTGTACTCTCTTTCCATGCAGTTGCTTCAGGGGTGCAACGCTCTGAGCATGGCAGGGACGATGACCCTGTCGACTGAGAAAGACGTTTTCTACTGAACAACTCCGACATGTGCATTGACCAACCAGAAGAGTTGATCCCATGGAGCAGCATGTATTGGCCAATCAGGAAAGAGGCTGGCGATCCCAACTTCCGATGGTTTCTTTTTCCAAGTGTACGTTGTTGAGCATCGTGGGATGCTGAAGAAGGCGCGGCTGCCCTTCTTGCTGAGTTCTTTCTGATGAGCACCGAGCGCGGATGGTGTCGGGGCTAGAAAAGGCAGATACAGAAGAAGACAACGTACTTTTGCATTGGCCAACGACCAAGTCGACACGACCAATACAGGAAGGCGACCAAACTGTGCATGCCCACACGCCATCTATACAGGCCAACCCCCTCGCATATGTACGTCAACTCGCGTTCCAGAAGGGGTGGACAACCGTGGCGCCACACCAGAAGCAATCACCATTGACCGCAACACCTGGCTTAAACCGGCGGCACAGCACCCGGCGTCAGAATAATCTGCAGCGCGTGCAGGTTGGCCGGCACGTTGAGCAGGCGCTCGGCTTGGATGAGGATCGGGGTGTGGTTGGCCGAGAGTACCTCCACCATCATGCCGATGAAGAAGCCGAGCATCGCCGACCGCCCGACAATCCGCTCCGCGTACGGGGTGAAGCCGACGTTCGACCAAAACGTCTTGGGTGACACCTCTGCCTTGAAGTCCATGATCGTCGCTGGCCGCTTCTCCAGCTCCTTCATGTCGGCGCCCTTGCCGTCATTGGGGTCCGTGCGCATGACCACCCGGTGGGAGACGACCGCCGACGCGGGGCGGGGGGCGCGGGCCGAGCTCACAAAGGTCGACGACCGCAGCGTTGCCACCGTGGAGGGGGCGGCGGCCGCGCCTACGGCAAACGCCATCGGGGCCATGCTGTCCGTGGGCGGGGAGTGAGGTGTGTGGGAGAGAGCGAGGGTGTGGTGGATGCGATGGTGGGAGGGAGAGGGGGAGAGCAGACGATGCCAAGGCGTGCTGGGTAACTGGGGTGCAGACACGGAGCGACAGGAGCCAGCGTCGCTGCGGCATCTATCATGTCAAACGGTTGCGCCGGCAGTGCCCGCTGGTGCAACGCGGACAAGGGTAGCTGTCGGGCGGCTGTGGACTGCGCCAATGACGGCCGCTGCGCCACAGGGAGCGTCGGCTGCAAACGCCCAGCTGCACCAACCCGGGCCCCAGACCTGCAGGCACAGGCGACGGCGATCAAGACGCAGCGGGTGCTGTTGCGCACTTTGCTCCTTCCACGCCGGCCCGCAGCGCCACCGACGAGCCTGGTGTGGTTGCTAGGCTGGAAACGCCTTCAAGAGGCGTTCGAGTCAGTCTGCCATGGAACACGAGTGCCTTGGATGGGTAGAGTCCCTTCCGGACCCACATTTGTACCCACGGGTCTCGGCAATTGCTCCAGTTGCAGTCCGAATTAGTACCAATGCAAAATCGGCGAAACTCTCAATCACCTGGCCTCGACAGTTTTATTTTTGGCCGATATGAACAGAAGATAACGACAAAAGCAACAGAATCGGGCCAATGAGCGTACAGAAAAGTGCAGTGCACCAATCAGATCACGTTCAATTCTCGTCTTCTTTCTGTTCGTGCTGGCCGAAAATCGGAACACAGCAGTACAACAGAGGCCACCCGCGCTATGGATGACATCGCACCTACTGCGCTTCGCGCTCTGCTCTTTCATTGAGTAGACCCGAAACCACTCATGTGTGAGGCTTCGACAAAGTATGGAGCTGATCGGAGCACCCGCCCCACGACTATCCCCAGTAAACGAGGTGACTGAAGTACACCAGCATCAAAAAAGGTTCGGTCCTTGCGTCGGCGTCGCTGCCGTGTGGCCTGATGGCATCCTGTTTGACCTGACTGACCACCTGAACGAGTCGTCAGCAGACCGCCCGTTCGCCTCATTAACACGTGATATCTGGGTCAACAAGGTGTGTGGCGCTCACAGTCGGACCGTCGCCCGGTCGCCGCGCAAGATGCCGCGGCAGCCGCCGCCGCATACCGCCTGCCCCTCTCCCTCCCTCCATGCGTCGCTGTCGCGGGGATTCCATGGAAGCGGCGCCCAGTCTCGAACGTGCGCGTTTGTTTCTGCGCCGCCGCCCCTCGCCTGCCGCCCACGCGCCGCAACTGGCAGTGTTCGTCTTGCTCGTCGGCCGCCCCCCCGGCCGGATCCGCGGTGACGCACCATGCCCGCCGCCATCCGCTCCGCGTTGGCGGCCGGCAAGGCCCTCGCGGCTCGACCCGGCAAGGCCGCCACGCGGCGGCGCAAGGACGCCCACTCGTTTACGTTTGCGCTCCAGCCGGTCCGCCTGTCAGCCGTCGCGGCCGGGTCGTATCAACTCCGCTTTGTGCGGGGCGTCAAGGTGGCCTGCACCGCCGCCGTGGAGTTGACGGCCGCGGCGGAAGGGGGGGAGAGTGACTGGCCTGCCGACGGTGGCCGCATGGTGCTCCTCGTCACCTTGTACCGGGAGGAGGGGGGCGGCGGCGACGACAACGACGCGGACGGTGGCGGGAGCGACGCGGGGGACAGCAGCAGCAGTCGAGGGCGCGTCTGCCGCAGCCGCGTGCGGCGGGAGGTCCATCCGCCAGCGAGCCCCGCGCCGGTGGCCGGCGGCTTTGACGCCAAGGATGCCAAGCTCAGCCTCCTCCGCGTGTGCGCCCGCACCCGCACCGAGTCGACGGTCGGCAAGGCGCATTTTGATCTCGCCGTCCACGCGCGCGTGCCGTCGGGAGTAACCCCCCTCGAGCTCCACCTGACGAACGGCATGGTCGTCGAGCTGTCGGTCGACTGCCGGCTCATGCCGCACACTGGGCGGGGGCGGATGGGGAGTGGCGGCAGCAGCGGCGGCAGCTCCCACCTCAGCAACCTCTCCATGGTCAGCGGCGTCTCCTCGACGGATAGCCGCAGGTCACGCCAGAGCTCGCGCTCCCTCGACAGCGACGCATCGCTGGCCGCCGACGCGGAGGCGGTTGAAGCGGACGGCGATGCGTGGCCGTCGGCGCGCAGGGGGGAGCGGTCCCGCTTTATGTGCCGGTCGAGCTCCAGAGGGGGGGGGCGCCAGCGTGCGTTGCGTGCTGAAGCCGAAGCCGCACGGCTGCGATTGGAAGTCGCCACGTTGAGGGCCGAAGCGTCGGCGTTGCGGGCCGAGTTGTCCATGGCGAAGGGCGGCAGCGGCGGTGGCAATGGTGACCGAGACGGCGGCACAAGCGTCAACGATGGCGGTGGCGGCAACAGCAGCGGTGGCGGTCGGGGTGGGGGCGGTGGCCGCCTCTGGCGCGCCGCCCACGGCACCAGCCGCGGTGTCGATGGTGCGGGTGGGCCGCCCCCGCTGCCCGGCGGCGTCACCCCCGAGCGCCTCCTCGCGGAGCTCCTCGACACCAAACTCATCCTCGCCACCGCCGTCGGTGACCGCCTGGCGCTTGAGTGGACAGTCGCCCAGGCGCGTCGTGACGATGCGCGGTTGGCGTCGACACTCGCGCTCCACGCGTCCCGCTTGGAAGTGCAGCTGGCGGGCGCCACTTGTGCGCTCCATGAGCTCCGCTCGGGGTCGGGGCCGGAGTCGGGGTTGACGCCGGCGGTTATGGACGCGAACGAGGCCTTTTTAACATCCTCAAGGCATGGACCCATGGGCTCTACCAATGGCAACGGGCCAAGACGGCCGTCAACGCTGGAGCGCGTGTATGTTAGTGATGGAAGCAGCGACGATGAGCCATGAACGGCAGATCTGACCCTTTGGCCTCTCCTGGCGGCGCCACCGATAGACTAACTGGGGCCTGGAAGTGGCGGGAGTCGCGTTGCTCGTCCGTCCGCCGGTGGATGTACGAGCCGCCGCCGCCACCTCCGCCGTCACTCCCGCGCCACGTCGGTCGTGAATGTAGCTCTGCCGTGGGTCCCACAGTGCATTGGTTGGGATCCCCTCCCGAGGAGTGACGGGAGGCCTCGCCCGTCAGGCGACTACCAGCTAAGGCGGTGCGCGCTGTCGCCGCGACCGCTGGCACCGGCAGCCGCGTCGCCCTCCCCCTGTGATTGCGGTCGCTCTGGGAAGACGGCCCGACGTGTCGGTGGGGTCTGCCAAAATTTAGCTGCTTCGGCTGACGGGGGGTTCACCGGGAACACACCAACACCGTGATGCGGTTCCTCCAAACCCCACCCCTCCACCGACAGCCCGTAGGTGCCACCTCGGTTGGTCGCCACCCGCTGCCGCCGAATCCTCTTGGCTCGTGTCGCCCCTGCGGCCTCTCCCCGCTTCTATGATGGCAATGCCCCACCTCGTCGCTGCCGTTGCGGTCGTCGCCTTTTTTTTGCTCTCCAGGCATCGACGCCCGCGGCGACCATGGTTCTGGCCACGGGGAGAAGGGAAAGTCGGCCCGGTCGACACAGGAGGCGTGGTGGAGCTTCATCCGCCGATGCTCACATGTCTGGGGAAAGGGCATGCCCGCCGACCGTCTCCCAATGCGCTTGTCCGGTGCAATTGTACTTCTTGAGAGTGGGGCAACCTCCACGTGCCGACGGGCTGCGAGGAAACAAGACGCACCGGCCGCGTCAGCTGCTAAGATGACAAAGACAAAAAGTAGAGGATTTCTGGAAAGGGGCGCCCACTGCTGCTAGCGGGCATGCGGAGGAAGCCGCCCCCCAAGGTCAGGGCCGCAACCGTGGCGCAGCTTCTGCCTCGAGCAAAAAGTGAGGGAACAGACGTATTGACCGCCGCTGCGGTAACGGCTGCCGTCCCCATCCGGACCCTACCCTCCCACCTCATACTCCACCCGTTGTCATCAGTCCACGGCGATCAAGGTCGCAATCTCCGTCGCCACCTGCTGACATCTCGACGACAATGGGGCGGCCAGCGCGACTGCCGCCGCCGCTCCGAGGGACATGGCCGCCTCGACCACTGCCTTGTCGTCGCCAGTCATCAGCGTGCCGAGAGCGACAGCGAGGCGAAAAGCCACCGGCTCCTCCTTCTCCGTCCGCAACCGCACAATCACCGCCTCGAGGACAGGCGCCCGGTCTGCCACGGGCGCACGCGACTCACTCAGAGCGACCGCGTAGTTGAGGAGCAGCGCTGCAAAAGTGTCCCGCGCGCGGGGCGCAGAGTCGGGCGCACCCGCGGCGCGGCCGAGCGCGGGCAGGATTTCGGCCTGCCGCGCGCGAACCGTGGAGCCGACCACCCGGTTGTGAAAGAGGTTGACGACAAACCGGCAGGCGAGCAGGGCCACCGCGCCGGGAGCCTTGGGCGCCGGCGCGTCGGTCATGGCGGCCGAGTCGACGGGGAAGGCGGTGGCGACGTGCCGCAGGATGTGCGTCAGGGCGACCCCATTGCGGCGACCAAAGAGGCACGCCGACCCCGACGGCGTCGCCACCAGAAGCCGCGCAATGTCCAACGCCGGAAACACGTGGGACGTCGGCCACTTGGCCAGGAGCGCCTCCACCGCCGCGCACTCCTCGTCGCTGACGACGCCCGCGCCGGGACCCGACGCGCGGATGCTGCTGCCGCCACCGAGCTTGGGCAGGAGCGACGTGTCGATCAGATCCATCTCCTCGTCGCTAATGCTCGCGCCGCCGAGGGCGGCGTGAAATTCAGCGAGCTTGGCACCAATCTTCCCCAGCTGATCGCTCGACGACAGCGTGATGATCCCGTCCGCGTGCGGAATGAGCTTACGCGGCGGTGGGGACGGCCGCGACGGCGCGGCCGGCGCGCCACCGCCGGGGATGTACCGCCCGCCCATCAACGGGTTACCGCTCGCCGTACCTCCGCCGCCCTGACCACCGCCACCACTCCCGGGAATGTATCTGCCACCCCCCGTGAGAGGGTCGCTCGATGTGGCCGACACCATCGTCGTGGCATCTACGCCGGCCTGGGACTCGATGAAGGTTGCGGTCTGGTCCAAAAACTCTTGACTGAGCTCATTGTCGTCGATGAACCGCTGGGCCGCCACGTATGTGTCCTCGCCGCGGTTGTAGCCCAGCTTGAGCTTGGGTTGCCCCTCAGCCACGTCCACGTCAAAGACATAATCATATCTGACACCCCTGACGGAACCGCCACTGCCGCTGCTGCTGCCTGCCCCGCCATCGCCGCCCGGGCCGTCGACAATGTCGCCGACCTTGCTCCACTTGCCGTCTGCTGCAGACCACATGTGGACTTCTGCACCGTCCCCGTCATCCCGCCGCACCATCTTGTTTTCCCCGTCCTTGACGCCTGGAACGGCAAGCGCTTCAGACGCGAGGGGCAGCTTCTTCGCGTCCACCCCACCAATGAGCTTGGTACTGACCTGGCGGGCGGCCACGGATGCCTCAAACACCTCGAGCGCGCCCGCCGCCGCCACGCGAGACGGGTCACGCGTGAAGAGCCGCGCCACGCCGTCCGAACACCCAGTGATGAGATCACCCGAATCGGAGAGGGCAACACTCCACACGCTCCCCGGATGGGTCACCGTTTGGACCGTCTGGAGTCGCAATGTGCGACCGTCGTCCCCAATAGTGAGGCCCGACACCCGCAAGGCATTGTCCTCCCCGCCGCTAATGACCGTCACAGCGCTGCGGTCGCCGCTGCCGGCCAGCACCCGCGCGTCGACGGTGTAGATGAAATTGCCGTCGTGCACATCCGAGGCCGTTGAAGAGAGCGTCAGCCCGCCAGACGGCTCGGACTTCCATAGCCGCGCGCTCGAATCGTTGGCCACTGAGATGACGCCACCAAATGGCAGAGCCGAGAGCGAGCGCACCACATCCGTGTGCCCGGAAACAGTGCTCGTACACTTGCCAGTGCTGGCGCTCCACAGCTTCAGCGTCCGGTCCGCGCTGCAGGTGACTACAGTTTCCGAGGATGGCAGCAGCAATGCATCCCACACAGCCGACTCGTGACCAGTCAGTGTCGAAATGCACTTCGCAGAGACGCCTGTATCACACCAACAAGCAAAAGCACAACAGGACAGAAGACAAGTAGAGAAGCAACGAAGTACGTCAGTGTCGTTGCTACGACGGACCAGACGAAACCCATTCACGACAATGGCACATATCGCTTCAAAACCCCCGTCCCACAGTCCAGTCGGCGTGAGCTCCACACAGACATCCAGACGACAAACGTACTGGGCTCCTCTGTGGACGCATCCAATTGCCACACCCGCGCCGTCTTGTCCCAAGATGACGACACCAGCTGGTTGCCCTCTGCAGCAGAAAGCGAACAGACGGCGTCCGTATGGCCTCGCAATGTAGTGAGACACTCCCCAGTCGACGGATCCCTGTTGGGCGGTGCAAAGAAATGAAATTCACACAGGAGGAGCACGCGAGATGGTGCAGCCGGGAGAAGGAGAGACGCGTCAGTAACCGCCTGTGAAAAACAACCAGAGCCGCCAATCTGCCCAATGCATCTGCACATAGCAGCGGTGTCGCACCTATCTACACAATCCGCTCTACAAGCTCCTGAACAATTACCGCAAAACGTACCAGATGCGAATGCTCTTATCAGACGACCCCGAAGCAAGCAGCGCCCGGCCATCGCAAGGCAGCAGCGCCAGCGACACCACGAAGTGGTCGTGCCCGTTAAGGAGTCGCGTCGGCTCGGCGGGCATGGAACCATCGGCTTGCGGCTCCCATACGCACACGGTAGCATCACGGGAGCCAGTCGCGAAGCCACCGCCCGGCAGCGCCACCACCGCCCGCACGTCCGAGGCGTGGCCGCGGAGCTCCGCCCGCAGCCGGTACGACACCAGGCCGGCGGGGCTCGAAGAGGACGACGCCATGAAAAAGCGGATGAACAGACCACAGCACCACGGAGGAGCTGCCAGTTGGGCCTGGGATGAGAAGCCAAGACGTGATGCGACGGCGGCCAAGCGAGGATCGAACGCGCAGCGACCAAGACAGATCGCGTGCTGGCAACTGGGCCGAGAAATAGACCGACTGCCAGTGACGACTCATGCTATCGTGGCATCAAGTGGATCTAACGCGGAGTTGATCACTGGTCCGGTTTCGTACTTGAGCTCGATGAAGATACAGTATCGGCAATAACAAGATTCTTGAACTGATGTTCAACTTCGTTGACGTGCTAGCCATTTCTCGACGGCCACTGTTGGTTGGACGGACACCTCTCTCCCAGCCCTTCACGGTCTTCGTGCCGAGCGGAGTAGTTCGGGACGTCGCCGAGGTTGCCATGGATGGGCCTCCCCTGTGCGGCCACGGAGCGTGGTACTGGTACAATCACCACCACGATAAGAAAGAGTAGGAGTGTCGTCACGTCTGGCCGTTAGCCGGGTCGTTCATTTTTTGTCGAGGGGTGGTGCCCTGCACCCCGCTCCCTCGGCCCTATCTGGTGCGGCTGTGGGGGCGACGAACATGGGGAGCCCGCTGCAGCAGGCGTCCGGCCGCCACAGCTAGCGGTGCGGCCGCCGTAGCGGGCGATACAGCCGCCGCAGCGTGCAATGTGGCCGCCGCAGTGGGCGGTGCGGCGAGGTTTGTACGACACAGGCGGGCAATGGGCAGGTGGCCTTGTCGATGGGGGTGAGGATGCAGGGCGCTGGTCGGATGGGCTCGCGCTGGAGCAGGCCCGTGTCTACTGCAAGATCCTCGATGGCGCCGCCGGTGGGATCGCGGCGGCAGCGAGTGACGCCGAGCAGACAAAATTCGGCTCTAGAGCTGTGAAGCGCCGTGGAGACGGGCTGCTCTACGTTCTTGGCGTTCCAATGCCTTCCACCCGCTCGGCGTCGACGGCAGTGACCGACCACGAGCCCGCAGGGAGCAATGCAGTACGATTGGCTTGTTTCAAGAAAAGTGCTACGGCTCGGGTGTGCGCTGTCCGTTTGCACTTTCCTGGGGCTCGATGTCGTGCCGGCTCGCCACCACTTCCCAAGCGCAACCGCCCGTGACCTGCGACATGGAAGCCGCCAGCGCTCGGCCTTCACAGCTGCTACGCGACCCCGCCATAGGCCGTCCCACGCCACCCGTCTCTCCACGGGGCGGTGCATCTCCGCCGCCCACGCGCAGCAAAACACCCCCGCCGGCCCCGGCGCCGCCCACAGCGCGTCGACTCCTTCCCCTACCGCCGCGCGCAGCACCGCCACGTGGTCCGCCCCCTGCGTCAGCGCCGCCAGCCCGTCGGCAACGCCCTGCCGGATCTCCGCGCTGACGCCCTTGGGCCCGAGGAACATGTCCCACAGCGCCCACGCGAGCGCGTCCGACTCGACGGTGCCGAGCGGCTCCCCCTTGATGGCCATCGTCACCCGCCCCGCGCCGTCACGGGAGACGGTCAACTCCGTGCCGACCTTGAGGGTGCCGACCGTCTTCCACCACTTGGTAAAGGCGGCGAGGCCGGGCTTGGCGTCCCCGTACCCGTGCGGCTTTTTGGCGGCGGCTTTGAGGCGGGGCTTGAGGGCCCGCTCAAAGCCGTGCAGCATGTGGTCGCCCGTCACTTCCCGCGCAACGACGAGCCGCAGCGTCGACGCGGAGCCCCGCGGCGCGCACAGGCGCGCCCACACGGCGGGCGTGTCGAGCAGCGCCGCAGGCGATACGGGAGCGGCGGCGGCGGCGCCACCACCGGCCGCCGCCGCCGCCGCCACCGCCGGGCGGCAGGCAGCGACGAGCGCCCGCCGCTCGCCGTATAATCCGAGGGCGTACACCTTGACGCGGAGCGGGGTCATGGCGCGGACGCCAGCGCCGGCCAGCACGCCGCTGTCGTCTGGGAGGGCGGTGAGGAAGACGGCGCGGGTGACCGGCTCCATCACAGCCGCGGCGGGGACGCCGGGCGGGGGGGGGGACAGCATCGTGTCGTCGGGCAGCACCCACGATGTGAGGGCGTCGAGGGGGATCTTGACGCCGGGAGCCGGGGGGGGGGCGTCCGCGGCGGCCGCAGCGCCGCCAGAGGAGGCGGCGGCAGCGGCGCCGGCCGGGCGGGCCGAGGGGCCCGGGGAAGGCAGGGCGGCGGGGGCGGCCGCTGCCACGGCGGGGGC
>Ga0114953_1001494_pt1 | contig 16599 bp, 5 predicted proteins | sample SidtaG_FD_87298 | JGI IMG/M metagenome (GOLD analysis project Ga0114953, IMG submission 87298) | Marine algal microbial communities from Sidmouth, United Kingdom - Sidmouth_Male2 metaG | ecosystem: Host-associated > Algae > Red algae > Unclassified | place: Sidmouth, United Kingdom | collected...
ATCAGGATATCATTCTGGTTGGGGGCGGCGCATGGGAGAAAAGTGTTAACCAACATGTAGTCAGTATAAGATTATTTAAAAACAACGGAGATGGAAGTTTTGTAGAAAAAACAAAAGAACAGGGGCTGGATAAAATCAGTCTTTACGGGTTTGGAGTAACCGTGGGTGATTATGACAATGACGGCGACGATGATTTCTATGTGACTGCTCTGGAAAAAAATGTATTACTCCAAAATACGGGTGATGGATTTATCGAAGTTGGAGAAGCAGCCGGCGTGGCCGGAGGCGATGTCTGGAGTACCGCCGCTGTTTTTGTGGATATAGACAATGACGGTTTTCTGGATCTTTTTGTTGGCAATTATGTCAAATGGTCCCAGGCGATTGATCGCAATATATTTTGTTCTCTGGATGGGGTCAACGATAACTATTGTCATCCCAATTTGTACGAAGGAGAACAAGGTGTATTTTATTATAATAATGGCGACGGCAGTTTTTCCGATCAAACCAAGGCCCGTGGATTTACGGGAGTAGGGGAGGTAGCACCGCTTAAAACGCTAGGTATTGCCACGATGGATTTTGATAACAATGGTCACCCGGATTTGGTGTTAGCCAATGATATGCAGCCCGATTTATTATTTCAAAATAAAGGCAACGGCACCTTTCAGGAAGTAGGAACGCCGGCCGGAATCGCTTATAACCGAAAAGGAAAACCGCGAGCCGGAATGGGAATCGCCATCGGAGATTTAGACAATAGTGGGAATGAAAGTATTGTGGTGGGTAATTTTTCTCGACAACCTATTAGTATATACCGATCCTTACCGAATGGTGCCTTCAAGGACAATGCCTACGCTTCCAAAATCGGGGAAGCCAGTTTTTTGACCCTGACATTTGGAGTGACCATGCTGGATGCGGACCTGGATGGAGATCTGGATATCTTTACCGCTAACGGTCACGTTTTTACGGATATTGAGAAAAAAGCGGCGAATATAAAATACCGACAAGCCCCTCATTTTTTTGTAAATAATGGACAGGGCATCTTCAAAGACGAAGCCAACCAGATTGGGGGCATTTTACAGCAACCGATGATAGGACGGGCTTCTGCTTATGCCGACATTGACCTGGATGGTGACCTGGATTTACTGGTTTCTGAAAACAATGGTCCGGTACATTTGTTACGTAATGATACAGAAACAAACCACCACTTTTTTCGGATTTTATTAAAAAATAAAAACGGATCTGCCAACGCTCTGGGAACAAAAGTGACGATTAGTTATGGTGGTAAAAAACAAACTCGTCGAGTAAAATCGGCGGACGGTTATTTGTCGCAATCAGAATTTCCCTTGACTTTTGGGATTGGCAGTGCGACGCAGATTGATACCCTGACCATTCAATGGAGAAGTGGAGAAATTACAATTATTAAAAATATAAGCGCCGATCATTTTTATTTGGCTACGGAAGGACGGGATGCGCTGGAAAAGAGATGACATGAAGCAAGCCAAAAAGTTTCAACAACGACTGGTTTTATTACTCCTCGGATGTTACAGCATTCTATTAATAAATAGTCTATTACTGTTTATTCTGGATGCCAATGTCCTGTTTTTTGCCTATCGCGGCACCCTGTTTTTTCATCTGATTTTAGGTAGTATTTTATTAGTTCCATTAATTTTGTTTTTGGTTCCTCACCTGACCCGAATGCCACACCGCGCCAATATACCCGCAATGGCCGCCGGATTATTTTTGGCAATAACCATTCTAGCGACCATCGGAACCGGCTGGCTACTATACCGGGAAGATTTTGCTACCCAGAAAAAAGAGATCTTAAATATCCACGTGGTTTCCGTCGTATTTACTTTGTTTGGATTTTTTATTCACCTCTGGTTGCGACGCAAAAAAGTATTTCATTTTTATCACTCCCCGTTATTAAAGGCGACTGCCAGCACAAAAAAAAGTCAGTCCTTATTTTTTAAAACCATTCTTATTGGACTAACTGTTTTTTTGGTTTTTATACTGGCAGGTATTCCGATCAATCAAAAAGGGCCGATCCTTCAGTCGGAAAATTTTCAGCCGGCTGCTGCCAAAATAACGAGCGATCATTATATGCATTCCACGGCCCTGGACGACTCAAAGTCTTGTGGCGATCAGGGCTGCCATCCCGCGATCTTCGACCAGTGGAACGAATCTGCCCATCATTTTTCTTCTTTTAATAATCCCTATTACCAAAAATCCATCGAAGTAATGCAGACCGATAACCAGTTGGAAAAAATTCGCTGGTGCGCCTCCTGTCATGATCCCATGTTACTATTGACCGGAGAAATGGAGACGGTAGAAAAAGATTTTTTTGTAAATCATCCCAACGCAAAAAAGGGAATCACCTGTCTTTCTTGTCACGCCGTCGAGGGCGTAGTAGACTTTACAGGTAATGGAAATTTTGAAATCAGCGATCCCGGTTACGCCGCAATGGCCAATACCCTGTTTTATGACAATCCGGCCATCCGCAGGACGGTCATCCAGACCAAGCCCGAACCGCACGGCGCTTCCTTACTTTCCCCTGTTTTGCAAACCGAAAAATTCTGTACTTCCTGTCATAAAGTTTCGATTCCATCCACAGTGAATGATTATCGATGGAAACGCGGTCAGAATCACTACGATGACTGGTACGAAAGCGCATTTTCGGGCCAAAATGTACGCGCCTTTTATCCGCAGGAAACCCAAAGTTGTATTTCCTGCCACATGCCAAAAGTAGCAGATCCGCTGGCCCGCAATCCCGAAAAACTGGTGACCAGTCATCGCTTTGCCGCTGCCAACACGGCACTTCCAGCAATCAATAACCATCCCGACCAGTTAAAAGCTACCGTTGATTTTTTACAAGACACGATCGCGGAAGTCGATATTTTTTCCATCCGTATTAATGGCCGGGACTATTTACATCCAACCGAATTGCCAACCCTTAGGGCAGGTGATCAGCTAGAAATAGCCGTCGTTGTACACAACAAAAATACAGGGCATCAGCTGCCTTCCGGAACCAATGATAGTAATGAATGGTGGTTGTCAGTTGAACTACAGGACGAAGATGGTCAGGTAGTTTTGTCTTCGGGATCCATCAATCAGGAACAAGTAGTCGATTCCACCGCACATTTTTTTAAGGCGGTGCTTATTGACAAGAAGGGCGCATTAATTGACAAACGAAATGTTCACCAATGGTATGCTACAATCTATAATTCGGCCATACTTGCGGGTAAAAGTCAGCTGGTTCGCTATCGGGCCAGTGCATTGCCTGCTAATATTTCCGCTATTAAAGTTGATTTTCGGCAAAGAAAATTTAACCAATATTATAATCAACTCACGTTTGCTGGCGAACCAGAGAATCATATATCTGAAGATGAAATCCATGCCATTCAGCGCTGGGTATTTAATGACCATACCGTTCCTCGAATTCCAGTGACCAGCGTAGCGACCACTCGATTGCGAAATAAAATAGTTACTAATTCGACTCAACCAATTTGGCGGCGGTGGAACAACTACGGAATTAGTTTATTGCAAGAAGAAAATTACAATCAGGCGATCAAAGCTTTTAAACAAGTAGCGATGTTACAACCCAGTCGAGCGGATGGATGGTTAAACCAAGGGAGAGCATTAATCGCGGAAGGATCGCTGGAAGCAGCCGAAAGCATACTAGCTGATTTGCAAGACCGTTTTCCGGAAAGCAAAAGAATCGCCTATTTTCTGGGGGAAATTTACTTTTCGCAGGGACGATTTGATTTGGCGTTAGACCAGTGGAATTCAGTAATTACCGCGTACCCTGACGATCCGTTACTGCTCTCTAATTTGGGACAAATCTATTACTTGATGAATGATTACGAGCAATCCGCAGCTTTTCTGAAAAGAGCGCAAGCAATCAATCCGGAAAGCGCTATGGTTTCGTACCGATTAATGCTCTTGTACAGTGCCACCGGAGATGTAGACGAGGCGAAAAAATTTCAGGAGCAATACCAAAAGTATAAAAATAACAAAGAAGAGGCGGTGGCGGTGGCTAATTTTAAAAAGCGACATCCGACGGCGAATAATGAGACACAGGTGGTTCATTATCATGGGTTGCATCGGACTCGTTAACAAGCTTTCCTACTAATTTTAAATTATTTATTGAGACAATAAATAATTACTTCACGAAATCAATTCTCCCCATTTTGTTTGGTTTTCTTGCTGATTAGTAACTAGTTATTCGTTTTGTGCAGTTAAAGCCAGTAGGTTTAATCAATTATCAAAAGTACAGTCTATATTTGGTCTAGGTATAATATAATTGAAATGGGATTTTCTTATCCTAACTTTAGCTTAGGAATGTTGACAAAATAAATGACGATTCTATACTTCCTCTTTTTCCGCCACTCTGCGTCCATAAAATGGTTATTATGCCAGGCATAGCGCCCATTTTACGTCCTTGATTGGCAAAAAAATAGTTCGCCTAGAATCTGCATTTATTTAATCGCCATTCCTTAATTATTTTTTACCTAAACACAAAACTATGTTCTCAAATATTTACCCCTCCCCATTCTGCTCATCTGTTAGCATTCAGTATAAGTTGAACAACTTTGGTCAATGAAACCAGTAAAGGTTCTGATTTTGACTCGTTTTTTAATTCACTTTTTTATCAAAAAAAATATGAAGAAGTTCTCCTTATTATTTCTTGCCATTTGTTTCTGCAATATTATCATTGGTCAGGACTGGAACGGAATTCAGGTTCCAGCAAATCCTGGAGTCGATAAAATTTGGGAGCTACAGGAAAATGTTTCTGATGATTTTAATTATGTTTCGCCACCAAATGCTGCTCAAATTACCATCGGCGAAAAATGGACGAATCGATACCATAACGATTGGACTGGACCATTACCAACCGTTTGGAAAGGGGATCATGTATTTGTAGAAGATGGTAGTTTTCAAGTCATTGCCAGTCGACCTCCCGGGGAATTTGTTGAAATAAATGGAAGCGATTATCCAATAACCAACATGGGCTGTGCTACATCACTAAGTCAGGTTCAATACCCAGTATATATTGAAACCAATGTTAAAATTATGAATGCTGTGCTGGCCTCCAATGTTTGGATCTTAAGTAGCGACGACACACAAGAAATTGATATTTGTGAAGCCTATGGCAGTAATCGATGGACAAACCCTTTCTTTAATCAAGAGCGGCTACACCTCAGTCACCATGTTTTTATTCGAGAACCATTTACGGATTGGCAGCCAAATGACGAAGGCAGTTTTTATACAGACGGTTCCACGATATGGAGAGAAGCATACCATCGGATAGGAGTGTATTGGATCGACCCGTGGAATCTGGAATATTATGTAGATGGACAACTAGTTAGAACACGTTCCGGACCTGACGAAATTGATCCTTTATTTCACACCAATGCCATTGATCCCGGAGATTCAACAACTGATACCCGCACGGGCTTGAGTAAGCCAATGGATATTATTCTCAATGCGGAAGATCAGACGTGGCGTGCCGTTAACGGGCTTTCTCCAACCGACGGAGAACTGGCGAACACAGAAAATCACACCTTCAAGATAGACTGGATCCGAGTATACAAGCCAATTGATGGATGCCAAAATTCGGTAGCTGGCCAACCGGGGAGTGTAACTTATGAAATTAACCAGGGAACTAATTTGACGCAAGGGCAAAATATGTCAATCGGTGGAGATATTATTCCTCCTGTAGGGGAGGTAGCCACCCAAATAGAAATTAAATATCAAGTCTTTAATGTTGATTGGGAATTTATCTATTCTGATGAAGGAACCATCATTCCCATTTCTGCGAATACTTTTACCGCGTCACACACGATTGGTGCTGAGGCAATCATTTCTTCCCCTGCAAATACCAACACCTTTATTCAGGTCGTCGTTAGTTTTTCTGATGGTTCCTGTACTTATTCTAACGTTTTTGTACAGATGAGTCTCGCTCCACTTCCCGTTGAATTGAATTTTTTTAAGGCAGAAAGCAGTCTCAAAACAAACATTTTAAAATGGCAAGTTTTATCAGAAATAGACAATAGTCACTTTGATATTGAGCGATCAGTTAACGGATTTGTTTTCAGCTCAATTGGCAGGGTAGCAGGACAAGGAAGCATCGCAGAAGTAGTGAATTACCAATTTATAGACGAAATACCTTTAACCAAAGGATATTATCGTTTAAAACAGGTAGATAATGACGGTCGTATTGATTTTACGAGCATCGTATTTGTAGATCGCAGTCAAATTGCTATTGATGAGCTGAATTTATTTCCTATTCCAGCGAAGGATGCTCTAATTGTTGCATTTCATTCAGCGATAAGCGAAGATGTTATTATTGAAATTAATGACTTGAATGGAAGAGTCATCTACAACCATAATTTCGCCGTTCAGGTTGGTGAAAATCGTGTTAATATTAGTTGTTTGAGCATACCGTCTGGTACTTACTTTTTGAGATTGAAGTCAAATTATTTAGAATTGAACAAACTATTTTTAAAACAATAATGACAAATCGACTAACTATTTTTTCGAATTATGTCTATGTAATTGATAATAACTTAGCATAAAACACAATAATTGACCACTGTCTAGATTTTGTCAAGGTTGAGAGTTGAATAATTGAGGGGTTTTTATCTTATTTTTAGAATATAATTACGTCAGTTAATCCGATTAGGGAATATTATAATTTTTTAGCAAATACATAAAGAAGAGAGTTATGATTTAATAATTTATCCAAACCCTGTGAAGGATATTAAGAAAAGATAGAATATTAAACTGCTAAACCTCAAGAATTGATTGTTTCCGTAATGAATATGACAGGACAGGTATTGTCTATACAAAACGTAACAAGCCAGGAAGGTAGAAATATTTTTGATTTAGACAGTGCTGATATTCCTACAGGTTCTTACATCCTGCGTATTGATTTGGGTGACCAGCAGTTGAGCAAGTTATTTATTGCTCATCCCTAAGTAAAACCTATTCATTTTACATAGGTAGTCAGCACCCTGCCCATTGTAAGCGCCTCATAAACCTTTTAAAAGCCTGTACAATTATATAATGAGCGGAGTACTGAAAACTTATTTCTTTCTCTGGATTTTCACAAATGATTCTGCATTTCTTTATACTATTTTGTTAACCCGAATTCATGAAGAATTTTTTATTCCAACTCTTGTTTTTTTTGGTGGCCAATCTTCCGCTTACCGCACAAATATCTTCTCCTACCGCAGTTGATTTAAACAATCCTTTTATAACGAATTACAATATCTCAGGTAGTTCGTTGCAGAAAATGAACGTCGTACTGACAACCACGGGAAACTACGCCAACTTTACATTATACGCTGATAATCAAATTGTTGCAGATAACCTGAATGTTCCAGCTGCAGGCACTTATAACCTTGACATCTTGGTTAAATTTCCAAGCACGGGAAATACTGAACTAAAACTTGTCGCTACCGGCAGTGACATTACCGTAGAAAGTCTGACCTTAACTAATTATTCTGGCGTTTCTTTTCCTGATTTTTATAATGCCACTGCTGGTGTCGGAATTGTAGACGAACCAAGTTTAAAATATGGTGGACCGACTATCGCAGATTTTAATAATGATGGACATTATGATATAGTACTAAACAATCACAACGACTCACCTAGTAAACTATACATGAATACTGGGGGTGGAAGCTTCGTGAAACAAAATCCTGATTTAGCACTTTGGGATATGATGGACCTTCACGGGTCGGCCGCCGGCGATTATGATAATGATGGCGACTTGGATTTGTTGATGACATTGGGTGGAGGAAACGGTGCCAACCCGACCTTGCCTGTTTTATACAGAAACGATAACGGAACTTTGGTTAGGAATGAAACCGCTGCAGGTATTACTTCCGGAGCCAGAGGTCGTTCTCCCCGCTGGTCAGATATGGACATGGATGGCGATTTGGATTTAATGTTGTTTAATGCAGAAGGCATCAATGGTGGAAATGGCGAACAACATATTTTTTACGAAAATTTAGGAAATGGAACTTTTAATATAAAAAGAATTGCTGGCCTCGAAAATGCGGGTGGCGAAAAATTACTGCTAACCGATTTTAATAATGACCACATCGATGATGTTGTTTTGTTTTCTCCATTGTCCATCTGGAGAGGAAATGGCGATTTTACTTTTTCGCAGGTATCATCTGGCGCTTCTGGCGCATACGGAATTGTTGCCGCAACGGATATAGATATTGACAATGATGGTGACTTGGATTTATATCTGGCCAGAGGTGAATACTATTTTACCCTAGCAGAGCAAAATGCGGTTGACTTTTACCCTTTAACAGAAAAACTGGATATGAGGGTTTCCGGTAGTCAGGGAATACTTCCTTTTGAAATAAATGCTGCTGAATCTATTACTATTTCGGGTTATGATCATCTCAAACGCAACGGATATGAGGATGGTTTCCCTGTTTTTTTAGGAAGTGCACTGCAACAAAACATCATGGCCAATCCCGATGCGGAGTTGGTTATTACTCAAACAATGGCAGATGGCTGGTCAACTACACGAACTAACAATGGCCTTTATATCGGACACCTCGGCAATGGTGTTTGGAAGGTAGAAGTCGTTCGTAATCAGGATATCTACTGGTCTATTCATTTTACGTTAGATGGTGTGAATGGATTTACACCCACAGGATGGACCCCCAACAATAGAAACGCACAGGATATTTTATTACAGAATAATAATGGATCATTTTCTGATGTTTCTGATCAATACAACATTCCTATCGGAGGAAATCACTGGGGAGTAACGACTGGAGACTTTAACAATGATAGTTATCCGGATTTATATGTTCATCGATTTGGGTATTTAAGAAACCGATTGTCTGATTATTTAATGCTGAATACAGGACAAGGAAGCTTTGAAATTACTACTTCTCATGGTGCTCAAAATGCTGGTGCTCTTAATCACGGAGACATGGGGCAGGCTTTTGATAGCGATTTAGATGGGAAGGTAGATATTTTAAACGGAGACGACGAACTTGGACTTTGGCATTTATATAAAAATGGAACCACAAATATGGGGAACTATGTTTTGGTACGGGTAGGGTATAGCCCTGCTTCAAATGTTGATCCTATTTCAGCAGAAGTGACCGTCTACACATCCAGTGGGCAGTATTTCAAAAGAGTAAGTTCTGCGGGAGCAGCGCATTCTCAAAGCTTGCTAAACACCATTCATTTTGGATTGGGTGCTACTAGCGGTATTGATAGCATCGCCGTTCGTTGGAGAAATGGAGAGACCTATGTAATGAGGCAATTGGTTGCCAATAATCTATACTACACCGATAATATTGAACCAGCGACGATCACGGTCAGTCCTTCTATAACCAATGTAGCACCAGGAGGAACCATACAGCTCATCGCCGAAATCACGCCAGGTAATGCCAATATGGAAGTCACCTGGACTTCCAGTGATCCTGCTGCTGTTAGTGTAGATGCCAATGGTTTATCGACCGGAAATATTGCGGGCGAATCTGCGATAATTACCGCAACCACTGCGCTGGGAGGACTGGTGGGTTCTGCCACGGTAACCGTATGTGGCGCACCTACTGCGAATCATTGTGCAGCTGGCGAAGTGGAAATCTTTTTCAATTTGACTGGAACGAACTTGGGATTAAAACCGAGAATACTCATTGATAATGATAAAAATGGCAGTTATGAGCAGGTAGTTTTTATGTATGATGCTGCCAAGACGAATAACAATACTGGAGATGGTTGGTATCAGGCTTCCATTTGTCTGCCAGAAGATAGTCAGGTCTGGTATCGCTATGCGGATGGTGCTGGCAATTGGGAAAACCTAATACCTGCATTTTCTGCAAATAGCGCTTGTGCCAATTCGTGGCCAACAAATCCCTGTGCATCCTGCCCCATCCGAACAAATGGTTCGGCTGCATGGGCACATCGTTTTGTCACCGTCGGAACTACTTCCCTGAATGTACATGAAACGATTGGAGAATGCCCTTCAGCAATGTCAAATGAAAATTTTACTCAATATGAAAATCGCAATATTCAAGTATGGCCAAATCAGCAGGGGCTCGCCACTGCCACTGATAAGACCACCAATCCTAATGGTTGGGTAACTTTTTGGAATAATAATAATACCACTACTGATTTTAGTGATGATTTTATTTTGTTTTCAATCGAGGATTTTGACGAAAATTTGTATTATGATCTTGCGAGCGTAAAAACGCCAAATACCGGACTGGCACAGTGGCATACCAATGATCCTAACACTTTCATTAATAATGCTGCTCAAGGTTCCGCAATAATGGCCAGATATTGGAATTTTCTTTGGCCAGATGCGCTGAGCGATGAGGTTGGTGTACGCTTTTATTACACTCCCGAGGAAGTGGTGGCAATGAATGATGTGATTACTAATAATTTTGGTGGTCAGGCATTGGTAGATGAGTCAGAAATGAATTTATACAAAGTGACCAGTGGAGAATCTCCCGGTTATATTCCCGATTTATCATTTGACGATGTGTTGATTCTGAAATACAATAATGGGGCGACTTCTACCACTGAATTTGATTATGGTTCTTTGAATTGTCCTTCTGTTGTCAATTATTTTGAATTTAAGGTAGCTGGCTTTTCTGGCGGTAGCGGTGGAGGAACGAGTGCTGGTGCCTCATTCTTTAATGCTGCTTTGCCAGTTGAATTAATTGAATTCACGGGAAGAGAAATTAACAAAAATACAGAATTAAAATGGACAACTGCCTCGGAAATTGATCACGACTTTTTTGAAATACAACATAGCCACGATGGTAGAAATTTCTATCCAATTGGAAAAGTGCAAGGTAAAGGAAGCCCCACCGAATTGACAAATTATAAATTTAACCACCAAAATCCTTTTTCTGGAATTAATTATTATCGCCTGTCCTCCGTTGCCTTTAACGGGACAGTAGAGCAGAGTCAAATAATCTCCGTTTCTTTTAAGTCTGACAACAAAGTAGTTGTATTTCCAAGCATTGTTTCCAATGATTATTTAAATATTAGATATCAGGGGGAAGAGGTAAGTACAGTCATTTACACACAAAGCGGTAAAATTTTGGCGGAACAAACCCTGGATATGTCTAGTGGAAAGAATATTATAAATGTAGCCAAATTACCAAGTGGTATCTACTACTTGCTGGTTAAGGATAAATACCTTTGTGAAACCGTGAAATTTATCATACATCAATAGAATTTAACGCCTTATTTTTAAAATGAAAGATTAGTTCAAGATTAATCTTTCCATAAATATTAAAACTTATGAACAAGAAATTGCTTTTACTCTTTATATCTCTACTTTACATCGTCACCTTAAGTGCTCAAATTTCAATTATTGATTTTGAAGATGATGGTGGTGGATTGCTAGACTGTAATCCAACCGCAGAATGGATTAATGATCCTGCAGTACCCGTCGTTACCGTAGCTGCCAACCCGGAGACGAGCGGTATAAACGCTACCCCAAATTGTGTACAGTATATAGAAACTACTGGATCTAATATGGGCAATTCTTTGCAGTTAGCATTTAATGGTTCCACGGTTAGAACCGGACACAACCTGGCAGATAATAAATTTGTCAAATTGATGGTCTATTCCGCTGATCAAACCGACTTCGATGTTTTACTGGAATTGGGTAACGGAAACGTTGCTCATTTTGCCATGACAAAAAGTATTTCTACTACACTAAATACATGGACAGAAATAGAATTTGATTTTTCGGGCAGTGACCCGTCCGCAATTATTACCAACGCTGGTGGCTGGATTTCAAATATTAGAATTCATTTCAACAATGGTACCGTTGGGCAAGGAGATACCTATTATGTAGACGAATACTATATTGCTCCAACTGGATCTGGGAGTACCGGAGACGGAAACGTAATTACTGATCCAACCTTGCTGACCGTAGGCAATCCGATAGTAATGGATTATGATGCGACGGGTGGACTGGTCAAAGAAATGGAAGTTTCCGTAACCACCACTGGTAGCTATGCCAACTTCGCACTATATGCCAACGATGAAATTATCGCTGATAATTTTGATATACCAAATGCCGGAACGTATTCCTTAAATGCACTGGTAAGACTTCCACAGTCTGGTAACGTAGAGTTAAAACTGGCCGCAACCGGTAACAACGTAACCGTCGAAAATTTGACGTTGAGTGATTATAACGGAGTTACGATTCCTGATTTTAGTAATGTAACGAATAGCGCTGGGATTGTAGATCAAACAAGTCTAAAATATGGTGGTCCAACCATCGCAGATATGGATAATGATGGCTATTACGATTTGGTATTAAACAACCACAATGACTCTCCGAGTAAATTGTTTATGAGTAATGGAGATGGAAGTTTCGTAAAGCAAAGTCCAGATTTGGCACTATGGAATATGATGGATTTGCACGGTTCAGCCGCAGGAGATTATGACAACGACGGTGACCTGGATTTAATCATCACACTGGGTGGAGGAAACGGTACGAATCCGACGTTACCAGTATTTTACAAAAATGAAAACGGAGCATTGGTAAGAGATGAAGCTGGTGTTGGTATCACTGCTGGCGCCAGAGGTCGATCACCCCGATGGTCAGACATGGACCTGGACGGCGATTTGGATATCATGTTTTTTAACGCCGAAGGAGTGAATGGTAGTAATGGAGAACAACATTTATTTTATGAGAATTCAGGAGATGGAACTTTTGAAATCAGAAATATTGCCGGTATGGAAGATGCCAATGGTGAAAAAGTATTGTTAACAGATTTGAACAATGATCATATTGATGACATTGTTGTGCTTTCACCACTTTCTTTATGGAAAGGAAACGGCGACTTTACCTTTACGCAAGTTAACTCATGGCTTCCATCTGGCCTCGCCGGATCATTTGGCGTTCAGGCAGCAACAGATATAGATTTGGATAATGACGGTGATTTGGATTTATATTTCTCCAAGGGAGAATATTATTTTACCGTAGCGGAACAAAATTCTGCTGATTTTCTACCTGACCTGAATCGATTAGATATGATTACTTCAGGAAGTCAGGGAACACTCCCTTTTGAAATAACTGCGGATGGTTCCATTACCATTTCCGGTCTGGACCATTCTAATCGAAATGGTTACATGGGTGGATTTCCATTCTTTTTGGGAAGTGCCCTTCAAGTAGAAGGACTGGCTAACCGGGAGGAGCAAATAGTGATTACACCAGAGATGGCAGAGGGTTGGTCTGAAGAACGTACAGAAAATGGACTTTATATCGGACATGTTGGAAACGGCGTTTGGAAGATAGAGACGGTTCGAAACGAAAATATCTATTGGGGAATTCACCTCACCTTTGATGGTATCAATGGATTTACGCCAACGGGATGGGTGCCCAACAATAGAAATCAACAGGATATTTTATTAAGAAATGACAATGGTTCATTTGTCAACGTTTCTGACGAATGGAATATTCCAGCGGGTGGAAATCACTGGGGAGTGACCAGAGGAGACTTTAATAATGATAGCTACCAGGATTTATACATTTATCGGGCTGGTTATGTTAAGAACAGAGTATCCGATTATATGCTGTTAAATACAGGACAAGGATCGTTTGAAATAACTACCGGGCATAATGCCAGTAATGTAGGCTCCCGCGATCATGGTGACATGGGACAGGCATTTGATTACAACCTGGATGGGAACGTTGATATTTTAAACGGAGATGATCAATTCGGACTCTGGCATCTTTATGACAATGGAGGAGCCAGTAGCGGAAACTACGTTTTAGTTCAAGTAGGATATGGTCCCAATACCAATGTGGATCCGATTGCAGCCGAGGTCGTTGTTTATACGCCAGGAGGCAACGAATACTTTTCAAGAGTTGGTTCTGCGGGGGAAGCACACTCGCAAAGTCTCCTGAATACCATTCATTTTGGATTAGGAGCAGAAACTGAAATTGATAGCATCGCCGTACGTTGGAGAAATGGCGAAACGTATGTAATGACGACATCGTTGACGGCCAATAATTTATACAATACGGATCAGGTGGCTCCTACCGGAATTACGGTGAACCCTGCTGCTACTGAAGTGCGGGAAGGAACAACCAAACAGTTAAGTGCGAATATTATGCCCGTTAATGCCAATACCGAAGTAACCTGGGCGTCTAGCAACGATGGAGCAGTAAGTGTGGATGCGAATGGAGTAGTGACGGGAAATATAGTAGGTGAAACGGCTGTGATAACTGCAACAACACTCATTGGTGGTCTGGTAGATTCGGCGCTTGTAACGGTAGTTGAATTTTTTGCGGTCAATGTAGAATCAATTAGTGTTTCTCCAGATACCCTTAATTTACTGGAAGGAGATACCGAGTCGCTCACTGCTTTAATCTTACCCGTGGAAGCGGATAATATGGATGTACTGTGGACTAGTAGCGATCAAACTGTAGCCACCGTGGATGCAAACGGAGTGGTAACCGCAGTAGCAGAGGGTATGACTGTCATCACGGGTACGACGGTAGATGGCAATCTACAGGACAATAGCGTTGTGAACGTTAGTTCTATCGTTGCTGCTTTTGTTGCTTATGATGATGAGTCTATTTATCTAAATACCATTTACAACACCAACGGTGCCATCGATATAACTTGTAACTACCATGCAGGTTCCGGTAATACGGTCATTGGTGGTAACTTTGGAGGCGTCAAATTCTGGTTAAGAGAATTGAATGCTGATTGGGGAGATGTTAACGATTATACCCACGTAGATGCTGAAGCGTTAGGTACAGAATCCGGGACTTCATCCGCCAGTATTCCATTAAACGCCGTTACTCCTACAGCAAGTTTGCCTAGTGGTAATTTTTATTTCCTTTGGGTAAGTTTTGCTTCCAGTAATGGGAATACATACGACAAAGGAATTGTAAATATTAATATTGAAGGTACAACCAGTATTGAAGATCAGGAACTTGAAAACATGAATGTTCATCCAATTCCAGCGAGGGACTACATTTACCTGACTGGATTAGAAGAAGGTCTATTCGATTTAAAAATTGTAGACCTGCAAGGAAGAGTAATGATTGACAGAAAAGTAGAGGATAATGCTACTATTTCGGTTGAAATGTTGCCTGCCGGTATGTATATTTTAAATGTGGAAGGTAAGGAAACTGCTCGATCGTTTAAGGTATTTAAGATAAATTAAGTTCAAAGTGATATGTAGAATGAGTTTACGAAATTCGTCGTAAACTCGTTTTACATTTTTAAAAGAAAAACACGTTGATTTAGGAACAGTTCAAAAATAATTTTACCCTTTAGGATCAATTAAAAAATAAGTTATAAAGGTTTGGGTCGGTTAATTTGGTTCTAATCGAGGCGGAGAAATACGATTTATGCCGTAGCATAATGAGTTTTTCACCAACCCTGCCCGATCTGACAATCGTCAGGCGGGGAAGAGTAGGACCCAATTAAGCAGCCAAATGTTATAAGTTATTCTTTTGTTGATTCTATGCTTAATGTAAAAAATTTAGCAACTTCCTGTGTCTATTTGATTCCATTTTGTCAACATTTCTTATCTATCGTGTGCTAATTATGCCTCATTCCTTATAGTTGTTGCTTAACAATGATAGTTTAGATAAGTTCTAAAACTGAAAATCAATATGTTTAAGCTTAGCAATATTTTTTCCTTTTTTCTTTTTCTTCTGTTTATTACTTGCTATAGTGGTCTTTCGGCCCAGACGGGAGGTGTGGCCATTAGTACTTTCCAAAAATCTTTTCCGCAACCAGGACCAGGACCAGAGCCAGTCATAGCGATTATTGGTTGTGGTTCTAATGTTGGACAAATGGCAAACAACGATATCTACCATATTGTTGGTACCTTTACAGATACCCCGACAAAAATACCGGTAAGTATTGTAGCCAAACATGAAATCATAGGAGATGTTTGTAATACTTATAATATCACATATTCTGATAACTATATTCCTTTCCATAGATTATTATTAACATACCCTTCTATGCCAGGTGTTCCGGCTGGAAATATAAATACCTTTAATAACGGAACTTTTGATTTATGGCATAACATTGGTCCTTCGACCCCCGTAAATAGCGGTGTAATTGAATTTATTCAGATTCGGGTTGACTACGCAGATGATTCTTTTGATTTTTGCAATGTTTATTTAAACTGTAATATTGATGTAATCAATCCCGGTCCTCAAACAGCCTGCGAATCTTACACTTTACCTACGCTCAGTTGTACCCAGGAAACTACTCATAACCCCAGCTACTATGATGATTCAAAACTAAATGGTGGTAGTCTCCTCACGGGACCAATAACTTCTACTCAGACAGTTTGGATATATGATAGTTGGGGTGGTTGTAATGATGAGGAGTCTTTTTTGGTGACGATAACTGATCGGCCTTCAGAACCTTCGCCAATTGCCTGTTACGAAACTAACACGTTTAACACAACCACGTGTCTATGGGAGACCAGCGGTACCCAACCAGTCGAACCTTCGCCGATTGCCTGTTACGAAACCAACACGTTTAACACAATGACGTGTATTTGGGAAACCAGCGGTACCCAACCAGTCGAACCTTCGCCGATTGCCTGTTA
>Ga0114953_1001498_pt1 | contig 16575 bp, 10 predicted proteins | sample SidtaG_FD_87298 | JGI IMG/M metagenome (GOLD analysis project Ga0114953, IMG submission 87298) | Marine algal microbial communities from Sidmouth, United Kingdom - Sidmouth_Male2 metaG | ecosystem: Host-associated > Algae > Red algae > Unclassified | place: Sidmouth, United Kingdom | collected...
TATTGAGTGTATCAGGGGGAACGAAAAGTCGTTTTTATAATATGTTTTTAAAGTTGAAGGGTAAGCGTGAGTCGGCGGACATTTTCAAAATGTCAGGCGACAGTATTTGCTCACTATTTAATGACAATCAATTATTTACAAAGTAAAAATTACTTAATTTATTTAAAGCAATTTAAATCAAAATGTAAATATATCTCGCCTGACATTTTGAAAATGTCCGCCGAGTAGACTTCCTTAAAAATCTAAAAATCAATATATTACGCATTATGAAAACGACTTTTCGTTCGCCCTGATACACTCAATAAACTCTGTACACTTTATACACTCTATAAACTCAATAAACTTTATACACTCAATAACCTAATCCCCAATAACGGCTTTACGTTCCTTATCTAAAGTTGTCATTTCTTTGGTAGCTTGACTTTTAAAAGTTTCATAATTATGGTGAATCTCATCCCAAGTATCTGATTTACAATATTCGAGTCGTAGTGCCGTAGCAGCAAATTCATCAAGTCCGATGATTTTGATGGTTGATTTGATGGTATGTGCTTCGTAATGAATACCGTCTTTGTTCTTATCTTTAATATGCTGTCCCATTTTTGTAATAGAAGTAGGGACTTGTTCCATAAACAAATCAAGCATTTCAGAGATGTGTTGTTGTTTACCTCTAAAAAGTTGATACAGATGCGCCAGTTTATCCAAAGCCGGATTATATGTGTTACCTTCAGGTATATTTTGTATGTTAGGCATGTCAAATATTTTATTTATTACCGACAACAAAGCTTGTGGTGGAAAGGGCTTATTTAAATAAGCACCAATATTTAATTTTCGTGAAACTGACTCAGACAAACCTGCTTCGGTAGTAAGAATAATGACAGGCAAATCGGGATTAATATCGGGCGGTTGTTGCCGCAGTTGAAGAATAAAATCAATGCTATTGCCATCCGGTAAATTAATATCAGAGAGTAGGCAATCGTATTTTTTTATAGATACTTTGTGCCTTGCTTTCTCTAATGTGCTGACGATGTCCAAGTGCAATTTCCAATCAGCAAATAAATCACTGATATATAATATATTAGCGTCGTTATCTTCTATGAGTAAGAAGTGTTTTTTACGCCAATTTTGAGGAACATAAAAATCATTTTTCGGTTCATAGAGCATTGTTTTTGCCTCATCCGGCAGATCAAATGCTAAAGTAACCGTCATTGTTGTCCCCTCATTTATTTTGCTATCTACCGTGACATTTCCATCCATCAAATTCAGCAATTCTTTGACAATACTTAAGCCCAATCCTGTGCCTATTTCGTCCATTGATTTTTGATGATGCACTTGCGTAAACCGTTGGAAGATGTCCTTCAATTTATGCTTTTCGATACCAACTCCGGTGTCTGTAACCACAAATTTTGCGATGATTTTACCATCTTTTTGCTCTGTTACGCTACTGTACAAAGAGACGATGCCCTCATCTGTAAATTTGACGGCATTGTTTAACAGATTGAGCAAGACCTGATAAGTCCGTGTACCATCACCAATGAGGCAAGGTGGAAAATCGGAAGCAGTTTGTACGAGCAACTGAATACCTTTTTTTTGAGCTTTGACAGAGAGAGTGCCAGCGAGATTATCGAATAATTCGGTCGTATAAAAGGCTTGTTTTTCTATCTTAATTGTCCTTGCATTGATGCTTGCCATATTGAGCAAATCATTGACAATGACCATGATGTTGTCAGTAGAACCTCTGATGACTTCCATATATTTACGCTGGGCAGGCGTGAGTGGTGTATTGCTCAAAAGATGCCCCATGCCGAGAATTCCATTCAAAGGCGTTCGGATTTCATGGCTGACTACGGTATAAAGGTCTTCTTTAAATTTTGCTTCATCTTCAATGACTTTCTTTTGAGTTTCCAATAAAGCACTTTTTTCTTCCAACTGTTTAATTGTATTGCTTAAAACATTGTGCATTACTGATTTATCATGAACAATTCTTTTTATTTTAAAATTTTTTATATTTGATTCATGGCTTATCCTATCTAATAATTCAAGTAAAGCAACAGCTTTTTCGCTCGGTAAATTAAGTAGATTAATTTGTTTATATAAGGCTGCTACATATTGTTGAATTTTCTTACTCATTTGCTGATTTTATTGTTCCCAAAGTAACCAATGAACAAGTTTCATTGCTATAATTTGTTTTTCCATTGGCATGTTTGCTGATTTCGGCATAAGTAAAAAGCCCTGTACAAGGTTTTTCCCAAAGCTCGTACACGCCACGTATCTCATCCTGAATGGCAGGACCAAGCGATAAATGGCGGGCTTTGCAAGAAAACATTAGCAAAGCATCCGCATTACTTGTACGCGATTTGAAATGAGCAAAACGTTCCAAATTTCGGTCAACCATATCAAAACCGGATGCCATCGAAAAATGAAAAACATCTCCATCTCTGACAGACCCCGCCATGATTAGCGATCGTTCCTTAAGGTTGCTGCCTACGGGCGCACGCATGGTACGATTGCCCTCCCGCTCTAATTGAAATGGATATTGAGCATTAGACAGAGAAATAGTATCTTTTTCTTCCTTTAGATCATAATGACTTCCGAAAAACTGCTGGCAATAATCCAAGGCAGGCTCTCCATTGATGGTATAAATAATATTACCTTTGGCTTTTGTAATGACATGCTGCGTACCTACGGGTTCCCAGCCACTTACAGCCAAGCCATTTACCTCAATCTTATCGCTATCAACGACAAGTGTGGCAACAGCGTTTTCGGAGATTTTATCTCCAACAAATACCTTTGTAGAAAGTGCCAAAGTAGCATCACTGCAAGTCCCTCCAAAAATGGTGGGTTCTTGCGCTGAAGCCTCATAAATACCTTCAATCATATCATCTCCATTCACCGCAAAAGTCATCAGCGTGATATAAGCCGGACGTGAAAAATGAGATAAGCCGAAACGAGCAATGTTCTTGCCTGACTGTTTGGATGTCAAGGCGGTAGCATCTGCAAAATGCAAATGATACTGCTCTTTGTCAATGTCGAGCAGCATAACTGCCATATTACCTTCGGTGATTTCACCATTGGTAAATTCGCCGGCAGTAGAGCCGCCTATGAGGCCTATGTCGTATCGACCTAATAACTGGCTCAACTCACAAAAACCGTGCGTCACAGTAGAAAAAATAATAGCTAAGGAAGGGGTAAAGCTCGTTTTTATTGTGTCCATAATACGAGCATCGAGACTCGAAAGCGAGTCCACCTGAAAGGCTGTTACATTCATTATTAAAATTGGGTTGCTATCAGGTTTGGTCTGGGACAGCTTGAGTAACCGATTATGTGGAAGGAGTGGTGATACATGTTTTAAATGGGGGGTGTTACCAAAGCTACGAAACGCCGATTTGTTACAAAATCTGCATAAAAATACAAGGTAAATTTATTTTTATCAAATATTTTTAAGCCTTATTAGTCGGAATGTTGATAACTTTTTTGAATACTTTTATACGTTAAAATTATAATATTTGTTTCATAAATCCAAATAATATTATATTGATTATTCGTAAATCATTGAGGTTTATTATATTTAAATAGAAATTTATACTAAAAAATTATACTTGTGAACACGTAATAACTTTCCATACAATATCTTATATGAAATTATATCTTTATTTTTATCTTGGCAATTCGTCGTTTTTTTACATTAAATTAACAAAACTTACTTGTGTTATGTTTAAATAGGCGTACAAATTCATGGTTTTTATAATTTCGTGTAATTGTCTGACAACTTAAAATCGTAAAGAATCAAACTCAAACTTTACTATGAAAAAATATATATTTATTCTATGTTTCTGTTCTTTTTATAATTGGTCTTTTTCACAACAAACCGTCGGTTTATTCCTCAATGACAGCCTTTCTTATAACGGTTATACCTTGTTTGCTCCGGCATCTTCCAGAACAACTTATCTGATAGATAACTGTGGTTATGTTATCAACACTTGGGAGAGCGCGTATCGTCCGGGCGAAGTGGCTTATTTGCTCGAAAACGGTAATTTACTGAGGGCTTGTCAGCTTGGTAGTAATACTTTTTTCGGTGGTGGCATAGGCGGAAGATTGGAAATACATGATTGGGATAACAATCTTTTGTGGGCTTATAATTACAATTCAGAATTGTACCATCAACACCACGACCTTGAATATTTGCCTTCCGGCAATATCTTATTAATCGCGTGGGAATACCGCACAGAGGCAGAAGCCATTGATGCGGGACGCAATCCATCTACCGTTAATATTAGACTTTGGCCCACCCAAATCATAGAACTCCAACCTGTTGGTGCTGACAGTGCCAATATTGTATGGGAGTGGCATCTGTGGGATCACCTGATTCAGGATTACGATTCGTTAAAAGAAAATTACGGCGTGGTAGCCGACCACCCAGAATTGATAGATATTAATTATAATTCAAGCATAGGCGGAGGTCCTGCGGGGAATGCAGATTGGGTACATGCCAATTCTGTGGATTACAATCCTGAGCTTGACCAGATTATCATTAATTCTCGATATTTCAGCGAATTTTGGATCATTGACCACAGCACGACCACCGAAGAAGCAGCCGGACACACAGCAGGCAATTCGGGCAAAGGTGGAGACATTCTTTATCGTTGGGGCAACCCGAGAATCTATGATAGAGGCGAAAATGGAGATAGAACGTTATTTAGCCAACATGATGCACACTGGATTACAGAAGGACTACCCGATGCAGGTAAAATTATGATTTATAATAATGGAACAGGTCGTCCGGATGGGAATTATTCCTCCGTTGACATTATCGAACCGCCTGTAGATGCTACCGGAAATTATCAATTAAACCCCGGCGAAGCTTATGGTCCTAACAACTTGTATTGGACATACAAAGCCGATCCGCCCAATTCCTTTTATTCAAGTTTTATCTCCGGCGCACAAAGACTACCCAATGGCAATACGCTCGTTTGTGAAGGCTCAAAAGGACGCTTTTTTGAGGTGGATATGAACGGTGAATTACACTGGGAATATCTCTCTCCGATTGTTTTTGGTGATCCGGCTACACAGGGGCAACCTATCAGTGGACAAAATTCTGTCTTCCGTACTTATCGCTATGCGCTGGATTATCCGGCTTTTGAAGGACGAGATTTGACTCCTCTTGAACCAATAGAACTCGAACCTTTACCTTCTGATTGTGAGCTTTTTACATCTTTAAATGATATTCAAATTGAGAAGACCGCAAATGTATATCCCAACCCAGTATCTTCTTATTTAAATGTCGAAACATACGACCAGACCAATGTTCGCATTGCCATATACGATGTAAGTGGAAAGGCATTACACGAGAGTCAATACACCTCGACTTCTTTTCAAATCAATACGCAGACTTTTCCGAAAGGCATTTATTTTATACATTTTTATAATAAAAATAATACATATTTATTCGTAAAAAAAATTATTAAAATGTAATTGGGGGAAAATAGACCGCGAATACTATACTGACTGCTTTACAGGCTGACCGCAAACTCTGTACTGACGACTTTAGCCGTCAAGTGAATTTTATTTTAATTTTTAAATAAATAAAATTCAATTATTTATAAATATGCTTTTACGCTCTGCAACGGCTAAAGTCGTCGGTACGGTATTCGCGGTCAGCCTGTTTAGCTGTCAAGTGCAGTATTATTTTAATTTTTAACTACTTTTAAAACAATAATTTACAAATATCTTTGCAACTCACTTGACAGCTAAAGCAGTCAGTACAGTGCTTGTAATATTTTTTCGTAAAATTAAAAATCTCTCTTGCAACTTCATTTTCACTATTCTATTGTATTTTTACATCATGTTTACAAAACGAATTATACCCTTCAGCATCAACTTATGCCTTCTAACAGTAATATTGCTTTGCTCAATGACTTCTTGCCAAGCACAGCCTGACAATTCCGAGCGTATTTACATACGTGCAGACAGTCTGCGTGGTAGTTTGCTTCCCGAACGCGCTTGTTATGATGTAACTTTTTATGATTTAAATATAAAAGTAATACCGGAACAACGCATGATAGAAGGTAGTAATTCGATAGTATATAAGGTGAATGATAACTTCCGTACTTTGCAAGTGGATTTATTTAAAAATATGAAAATCGACCGCATCGAATCACAAGGTAAGACACTCGAATATCGACGCGAATACGATGCAGTTTTTGTAGATTTTTCTGACGTACAAAAGAAAGGAAGTACTGGAGAGATGACCGTATTTTATCATGGAAAACCCATCGTAGCCAATTCACCGCCCTGGGACGGTGGTTTTGTATGGGAGAAGGATGAAAAAGGTACGGATTGGATTGCGGTGGCTTGCGAAGGAATTGGCGCGAGCCTTTGGTGGCCCAATAAAGACCACCTTTCCGATGAACCGGACAGCATGAGAATTCGCTGTGCCGTACCGGAGAATTTAGTTTGTGTATCAAATGGTAACTTAAAGAAAGTCAGTAACTTAGAAGATGGTTTTCGCCTATTTGATTGGTTTGTCAGTTATCCTATCAACAATTATAATGTCTCGCTAAATATCGGTGATTATGTGAATATCAAAGATACTTACACGGCTTTAGATGGTGACAAATTAGATATAGATTATTACGCTCTGTCCTATAATGCGACGCGAGCAAAGGAACATTTCAAGGGAAATGTACAGGAAATGCTGGCTTGTTTTGAACAGTATTTGGGCAAGTATCCGTTTTGGCGCGACGGCTACGCGCTTGTCGAAACGCCGTATCTTGGCATGGAACATCAAAGCGCGATTGCCTATGGAAATGATTATCAAAATGGCTACAACGGACGCATCATGGCAGGTTTAGAATTTGATAATTTGCTGGTACATGAGAGTGGGCATGAGTATTTCGGAAATAGTGTTAGTGTAAAGGATATTGCGGAATTATGGATACATGAAGGCTTTACAGTTTACATGGATGCTTTATATGTAGAATGTAAATTTGGTTATGAATCGGCTTTAAAGTTTTATAAAGCAACGCAGAGATATATCGCCAACAACGAACCAATGGTTGGTCCGCTTGATGTCAATCACGAAAACGATGGCAGCGATATTTATTACAAAGGGGCTTGGATGTTGCACACTCTTCGGAATGTCATTGAGAATGACGAATTATGGTTTGATATATTGCGGTCATTTTATGAAAATAATCAAATGTCAAATATTGATTCGCAGATATTTATCGACCATGTTAATCGTAAAACAGGCGAGGATTTTACGGCGTTTTTTAACCAATATTTGTATTACAAACGTATTCCTGAATTGCAATATAAAGTCAAAAAATGTGGTAAAAACTTGGAAGTGGAATATCGTATGAAAACGGATGTAGCCGAATTTAAAATACCACTCAAAATTGGTCAGAAAGGTAATTACACCACCATTCATCCAACTGCTGAATGGCAGACCACCAAATTGAAGCAGACAAAACCCGACGAATTTCGCGTTGCCGAAGAATTATATTATATCAATGTTCAAGAATTTTAATGTGTAACCACTAAGTCCACTAAAGACACGAAATCGACCTAACGTAGAAGAACACAAGAAATTTTCTTAGTTTCCTTTCACGTAAATTCGACATTAGTGTTCTTAGTGACCTTAGTGGTTACACAATTATAAGAAATTTTAATCTGTGTATTCAATCATCAAACCGCTTTTGTTTTTGCTTCAGCCCGAAACGGCACACCGTTTTACGCTGCGTCTTTTCCGTTTAATATTATTTCTTCCTTTTGGAAAAAATTTTATAAAAAAAATATATACGCACCAAGATGAGCGTCTGCGACGCGAATTATTTGGTTTGACCTTTAAAAATCCGGTGGGATTAGCGGCGGGTTTTGACAAGGATGCGAAGTATATCAATACGATGTCGCATTTGGGGTTTGGTTTTATTGAGGTGGGGACTGTCACGCCACAACCGCAGGTCGGCAATCCACGTCCGCGCCTGTTTCGCTTACGAAAAGATAAGGCACTCATCAATCGAATGGGCTTTAATAATGGAGGTGTTGTCGCCACCGTTGAGCGACTCAAAAAACCGCGCCCAGAAGGACTTATTATCGGTGGCAACATCGGCAAAAACAAAACGACACCCAATGAAAAAGCTGAAGAAGATTATGTGATTTGTTTTGAGGCATTGCACCCTTATGTCGATTATTTTGTTGTCAATGTCAGTTCGCCCAATACGCCCGGTTTGCGTGATTTGCAAGATAAAGAACCTTTACAAAAGTTGCTTAATCGCCTACAAAATCTCAATAAAGAAAAAGCACATCCAAAGCCCATTCTTCTCAAAATAGCTCCTGACTTGACGAACTCACAACTCAATGATATTGTGGAGATTATGCGAAATACAGATATAGCAGGTATCATTGCCACGAATACAACCATCGACCGAAATAATTTGCAAGAAAATCCGAAAAATATCCAACAGATAGGTAATGGTGGACTAAGTGGTCAGCCGCTCAAATCGCGTGCTACGGAGGTCATTCGTTATTTGTCAGAAACATCGGGTAAGGCTTTTCCTATCATTGCAGTGGGTGGTATTGCCTCCGCGAAAGATGCTCAAGAAAAACTTGACGCAGGAGCTGCTTTAGTGCAAATTTATACGGGTTTGATATACGAAGGACCTGCTTTAGTGAAGCGCATTAATGAGAGTTTGTAAAGTTTACGGAGTTTATAGAACATTGTTTTGCCATAGGCAAAACCGACCACTCTATAAACTAATCACTTTATAAACCCTATAAACCCTGTTAAAATTTATACTTAATCTGTGCTTTGATTTCCGAAAGCGTATGTCCTTCGATTTCATCTAAGCCATCACGAAAGGAGTCGCGATTACGCAGATAGGTTTGAGCAAATCGTGCTTCGATAGTCACATTACGAATTCCTTTATAGCGTAAGTTGAAGTAAAATCGCGTGCCTTTATAGGCATAAGCAGGTACAGTAAAAAATCCGATTAAATCATTTTCGTAAGCATAAGCTGCTGAATCATAAGTATCTGAATCAAATATAGCAAATCGCGTTGTAAAGGAAAGAGGAATACCGATAGGTTTATATATTACATCTTGATAAATCATAAAACCTTTAGATAGGGGTTTTGCTTCATTATCAAAATAGACGAGTTCAAGGCGATTGCGAAGTTCGAGTGCTTTATTGACCTTATTCACAAGGTGAATACGAAGGTTGATTTTACGACGAGGAACGATGGCATTAAATTCACTCTCACCAGCAGGTGTATTGACGGATTTGACCTCATCGCGGAAGCGAATATAGACATTCATTTTTCGTTTGACGCGATAAGTGGCTTGCACCAAATATTCATATCCGGTAGAGGGAGCATCTATCCTAGAACGCAACCAAGGGTGTCGCCATGTATCAAAATAGGCACTAAATTGCCAATTGTAATTCGGCTTAATATCTAAGCCCAAATATAAACCGCTTTCGTTAGCACCACCGGATGTTTCTGCAAAGGGATTTCCGTAAAGTGTATTGTGTTCTTTTTGAAAATAACGATGTAAAACGGCTAATTTGACAGTACGGTCAAGTCCGATAAGCAGCCCGTTTATAGTAGCCAGTCCGTTCACATTAGCATTGCTGTAAGCTGTTTCTCCAAAGAAGTTAATGTTCCGAAAAATATAGCCATAATCAAGGCTCATTTGTGCCATTCTATCACCCGTAAATCTGAACTTACTGTAAACATCTTCCCGACGTTGCCATTTATTATCAAATTTGGTGTACATACCATTCGCAGCAATGTGGAATTGGCGAGTTTTATACTTTAGGCTGCCGCCTACATTGGTTTCACGAACAGTGCCTTCATAAAGCAGTTCATTTTCGTTGCGATGCAATCCGCTTGTTTGAAGGGAAGAGAAGCTGATACCTTCGACAAAATCAATGTCCAAAGCCCCTACATCAATTGCCCTACCATCACGATTTCGATACGAACCAAAAGCTGTGAAAGTCAAGTTTTCGCCCAATGCCAAAGTACCACCTAATCCCCTGAAAAACAAGGACTCATTGACTGAAGTATAGGGTCTTATTGCTCGTCCGCCACTACGAATATCCGTTACATACGAGCTTTTGCCTATACCGTATCCGTTGGCAACAATTAGCCCTTGACCAAGAGTGACTTGATAGTCGCCAAGTGCGATAGATTTGACAGTTCGATTAATATTTCGGTAGTATAAATGCGCTGAATAGAAGTCAAAACCGGCTTTATTTGAACCTCTAAAAAAGTCTTCGCCAGGGTCTTTTTCCATTGTAATTCCCCAACTGTGGCGGTTTTCGTAAGAGTGTTTGAACCTTGCATAAATCCTGCCCGGCGCACCTACAAAACGGCTCGTATCTTCCTCTGTAATAGGCTGAAAACCGCGTGCTGTTTCAAGAAAACGAGAGTAGCGGAGTGTCAAGTCATTTCTACCTTCATAGAGCATTTTTCCGACAGGAACATTAAAAGTTTCAGCACCTTTTTTGACAGCTACATAAGGTAAAATCCGGGTGATAGTTTCGAGGTCAAATTCGGGGATTGCTTGAAGTTCACGGATGTCGATAAGTTGTCCCATTTTTTTGCGATAATCTATCAGTGCATTGATTTGTATGCTGTTGAGTAAGCGCAAATCTGCGAGTTCTTCTTCTGTGGTTTGGTTTAAATTGAGGGGCTTTCTGAGGTAACCACGTAACACGTCAAATACTCCATCAAAATCAAAATCAGAGTCGCTGTCTGTGACTATATTTTCAATGTATTCGCGAGTAGCCGGAGGGAGTTCGTCTATATCATCTTGAGCATGTAGGGTAGGGGAGAGGAGGAGAAAAAAGATAAGGCAAGCAAACGCTATGCTTGACGACAAACGACGGATGGATACTTCATTTAAAGGAAAAAACGAAGTAAGAAACCGCATTACGAATGTTGTTATTTTTTTATACATAAAACAAAATGTACGTAATAAAATATTCTTTAAAGTGTAAAAAGCTTAATTTAAACTAATTTTATAATGTAATAATGTATTTTTTATTTAAAATAAGAAAACTATGAATTTAATTTATTATATATTAATTATTATTTAAATAAAACATTTCATACGCTAATCAATTTTATATTAATATTACTTGTCCAGCGAACTGGAAGTTCGCCTTATTCTATATGTTACTGATAAACCGGGTGTAAAGCCTAAATATTGATGATAAGCTGCTGCAATATCAATATCCAAATCACCGAGATGAATACCGAGACCAAAGCTATTTTGTATCGGCTGAGTACCCACGCCCACACGTAAGGAAAGTGCATCGACCAAATGATATTCTACACCACCTTTGAAAGCTGCCGTATAGTCAAAATCCTTTTCTACTTCTACGGCTATCGTCACTTTTTTGGAAGGTGTGTATGCTACACCAACATTAAGTTGAGCGGGAATAATGTCTGCATCATCGTCAGTAAGTTTCATGCGTATCGGACTGAAAATATGCGCTCCAACTACAAAATCTTCCAATAAATCAGCTTGCACACCTACTTCAAAAGTAAAGTTGTTTGCTGTACCGTATTCAGGTATGCGCGTACCGAGATAATCGACCTGTGCGCCAAGTGCCACGCCTTCAAAAAGCTTGCGTGCGTAGGCAATTCCTATCTTTTGTTCATTATAGTTTTCGTACCCGAAGTAGTTGATTGTCAAGGCGAAAGCTCCTGAATTGGTAGGGTAGGAGAGCGCTGCTGCATAAGAACCGAGTTCGGCAAGTAGAAAGCGTTGCTCGCCAAAAGCCGTAAAACTCAAATCATCTAAAAAAGCCAATCCTGCCTGATTGCTAAAAGCACTATTGATGTCTCGAAAAGTGACGGAAGCATCACCCATCGCCAAGCCTCGCGCACCGGCTTTGGCAGGCGTGCCATTCTGTGCAAAAAGTGGCAACATTGACATGAAAGAGCAAAGTAAAGTAAAAATATATTTTGTTTTTATCATTTTGAGCGTAAATGTTTTACACCTTTAAATATTTATCAAATACTCTCGTAAAATAGAACGATATTTACAATGTTACCTGATTTTCCTCTGTTATTTTTGCATAAAATTCACCTGCGCCGGTCATCGTTCGTTCCATCGTCTCAAAATCGACGCGTACTAAGCCAAAACGATAGGTCGGTCCGAGGTTCCATTCAAAATTATCCATCGTCGTCCAGTGGATGTATCCGAATAAATCAACGCCTTCTTTGATGGCTTCGTGGCAAGTGGAAAGGTAGTCTTTTATACTCTGTTGACGAAAAGCATCGTCGTCGGTACAGACTCCGTTTTCGGTGATAATGATAGGCTTATTGTATTTTTTATGAAATCGTACTAAAATGTCTTTCAATCCTTTAGGATAATATCCCCACATTTTGTCATTGGGAATCCCCATCTCTTTTAATTTGCCCGGATTATCGGCTTCGGAGATAGGAAATGGCGTAAAAGGCATATAAACATAATAGCTAATTCCCCAAAAATCGTTCTTTTCAAAGTAAGTCGCTGCCTTGTCGATAAACCACCAATCGACGAATTTGGCAAGACGTTTTCCAAGAAAATTTGTACCGAAAAAAGTACCTGTGTTTTTAGAAATCCCGATTTGTTTGTTAGGATATTTTACTTTTAGCAGGTCGTAAAGTTCGTCGTGTGCTGCGCCCATATTCGCAAGTACGCGATTCGCTTTAAAATAACTTTTTTTCAAGGGAGGAAAATTTCCTATCATAAAGCCATTCAGTGCATAGACTCCGGGTTCATTGAATGTATTAAAAATATAAGCATAATCACCAAAGTAGTGCATACACTTTTCCGCAAAATCAATGAAAGCGGGGATGTTGTCGCGATTGAGCCAAGTGCCGTTATTTTCAAACCATAATGGATTGCAAAAATGATGAAAGACGAACATGATTTTCATGTCAGCGTCATTGAGTTTTTGGAAAAAATCTTGGTATTCCGCCACCACATCTTCCTGAAAATCAGCCATTGGCGCAAGTTGCAGCCTTGCCCAATCAACACCACACCGATACACCGAACCAAACTGACGGATATACTCTAAATCTTCATCGCGACGTTTTTCGTGGTCGCTGGTACGAAGAAAAGTATAGCCGTCTCTGGATTCAAAGCCTTTCCAATTATGTTCGGAAGCAGTTTCTATTTGCGCTGCTGCGGTGGATGTTCCCCAGAGGAAACCGTCAGGAAATTTTATGGTCATCTTTGCGTATTTTCTTGAGCAAAGATATAAGGTGCAAGGCAGTTTTTAGAATAAATCGCTTTATTTGTTAGAGTAGGTATTTCATGATTCCAAATAAAATCAATAAACCTATTGCTGCAAACACCGCATCCGTCGCACGTCTGATAAATACCTCTTTTCTTATTTTTAAATGTAGCGCAGCACGTTCTTCTTCGGTTAATTCTTTGATGTCCTTGATGTCACCGGAAGTATGATAGCGGAAGAAGTCTTCTTTTTTAGAATATACAGTGCTTCTGCCTTTATTGAGTTGGCGATTGGTGCGTACAACGCTCGTTGGGCTATTTGAGAATAACATAATAGTGATTTTTAATGGTTAATGAATACTTCTAATTTACAGTATTTTTTTTGGATGTCGAAAGATATTCGATTAGCGTGGAGCGAATTTCGACGAATTTAATTTAAATAACATCTCCTTATTTAAAATTTAATTTTACTCCGTCAACTTTTTCTGACGATTTAATTTTTAACATATAAAGTAACCTTCACTTTAGCCTTTAAAAAATTATGTTAAATAGGATTCTTAGGGGATTACCGGAGTATGTACGAAAATATTGTGTGAATAATCGATTTGCAGACAGGCAATTGTCGCGCATAATGAAAAGTTGAATTATCGACAGCAAGTTTAAGTGATAAACTTATTTGTGGGTTTCGTGTAGATTGTGTGGAATATTTGATGTTGGAATTGGTGGGTTATATTTTGCCTATAATTTATATTATGTTAAATAAGGGGTTTTAAAAGAAGGAACAGTCAGTTTTGACTGTTCCTTCCATGTTTTATTTTTCCTTGACTCGTCCTAGTATGCTGATGTGGTTTTTATAATCTTCATCACGTTCAATGACAGTGATTATGTGAGTATGGTATGGATTAGCACCTAATTTAACTAATGCTTCTTTTACTTTTCTTCCAATTTCAACCATTCTCTCTTTACTTATGTCGGGTTCTCGTTCAAAGTAATGAGACACAATGTATATTCTATCCACTTCTTGAATATTCTTTTGTACGTCTTGAGTCAATTTAACACTTTTTACATTTGTAAAATCTATCGGTGTAGAAATTGCTTTTAATTCTTTCCTATCCTCTATGAGGCTATACCCTCCCCTACGGTAGTCAAGATACTCGACTTTAAATTCGGAAGCGATAATAGCATCTATATCCCGATTATTTTCAACTATTTTACTATCGTTTTTAGCAATGTTATTTCTATTCTCCTGAATGTAAGACCTGTTAGCTTTAATGGTATCTTGTATAACTCTGATGGTATCTTGCAATTCATCAAAGCGTTTTTTAAACTTCCGTCCAAAGGTATAGCCTATTGCAACTTCATGTGAATAACCAAAAGCTTTATTATAATCATTTCTCGTCTCAAAGTTATAGTAAATACTTGCGCTTTTCATGACTTGAACACCTACGGTCGTAAAATAGCCTAATACTGGACTTTCATTTTCTTGTGAGCCAAACTTCGCCCCACCGCCAAACCATATAATATCTCCATAGCGTGTAATCAGGCTGAAATCGAATTGTGCCGGATTACCACTTGTAGCTTTTACCATGAATCCCGGCTTAACATAGAACTTTCCATTATTAGCCGGAGAAATTTGAAATTCAGTACTTACACTACCCAAAAAATGGGTTAAAAGTTGATAAGTTTGACTATTCTCATTATTATCATAATAACGTATTTTGCTATTAGGCGCATGAGGAACGGATAAATCTACATCAAGTGTCCTGAAACTTTGCGTCTCGTTGGGATTCTTATAGCGATATGCCATACCAAAGCCCAAATCAAATACAGTTTGCCCAACATCATCAGTGAATAAAGCTTCATCATCCATATCTTCTACTCTGACTTCACTGTAATCAATACCTTGATAGAGAAAACCTGTGGAAAGACCTATCGCGAATTGATGTACATCATTATAAGACGGTGAAAAATGATATGCGTAAGACAGAAGTCCCCCTACCCTATTGATTACAAATGTATTATCTTGATAAAAGATACCTCCAATGCCGACTTCATCATGAAAATCTCTTTTGCTATCTTTGGGGTCTTTGAGCAGACTCAATCTTGCATCGGCAGTTAGTATTTTGGTGTCGGGTGAATTAGGCATCTCTACCCATTGTCTTCTGTAATCCAAAAATACGCGTGGATGTCCTTCCCCAAAGCCTGCTCTTGCTGGATTGAACATATAGGGGTTGTATAAATATTGGGTGTGAGATGTGTAAGGTTGTGCCGAGACCCCCACATTAGATAATACGACACACAAAAATATAAATATGATTTGTATTCTCATTGTTGAAATGTTTTTGGTGAAATGATTAGCGTTTGACAAATAGTCCTCCTTTGTACTCATATTGATCTTCATCTACTGATGCTGTAATATAGTACCAGTACACGCCTTCTGGAAGCGGTTTTTCTCTATAAGAGGCATTCCAATCGTTCTGATATACACCGTCTCTAATGCTATCATGATTTAATACAAGTACACCTTCTCTATTAAATATGTGAATGGTGTGATTGTCCACATTTTCTATATACGGAATCACCCAAGTATCATTTTTGTCATCACCGTTTGGGGTGATGGTATTGTAAACCCCGACATTAGGGTCACCGAGTACACGACTTTCGTTTACAATGACTTGAGTAACATCCATATTGCTACAACCAAACTCATTAGTCATTTCAAGTGTATAGTTGTACGTTCCGGCTTCAAGTGGCTGCACGGTCGGATTCAGGATAAACTGGTCGCTAAAAGTAACTGTCGGGTCGTCAGTAGTCCAGAAAGGGTCACCATTTCCGATACCGTTCAATTGAAGTATGTCACCCTCAACAATCGGATTGTAAGTATCCGCATCTACAGACGGATTAGGATAAATGGCAGCAAATATGCTGTTTTCGGATGTACAGCCCTCCGGAGAAGTAACTGTAAGCGTATAAATACCCTCGTCCGTTAAGTTTGCATTAGGAATCGCCGGATTCTGCATATTAGAAAAAGACGCTCCATCGGGACCGACCCAATCATAAACAACACCTGTTACATTTGAAGTAAGTTCAAGGGTAGATAGCTCACATACGGCATCTGCGGTAAGACTAGGAATAGGAGGATTGGCTACTATTCTAACTTCTACGAACTGCCTGTTCGATACACAGCCCCCCGTAACTTCTTCAAACCAATACGTATAAGGACTATTGTCGGGAACTAAATTTTCAGGTGTATAAAAAGGATTACCGATAAATATAGGACTCGTACTTGTTTGCGAATCATACCATTGAATGGCTCCGTTACTACCTCCTGATTGAGCAATTATTTCA